>Ga0307423_1000124_pt1 | contig 48093 bp, 43 predicted proteins | sample SalMarWE160310MG_FD_202154 | JGI IMG/M metagenome (GOLD analysis project Ga0307423, IMG submission 202154) | Salt marsh sediment microbial communities from the Plum Island Ecosystem LTER, Massachusetts, United States - WE1603-10 | ecosystem: Environmental > Aquatic > Marine > Intertidal zone >...
CAGCCGCCCTGGCGCCTCCGTAGTGGTCGCTGCGAACCAAATCGACTGAGCTCTCGATTTCGAGCTCGAGATCGAGCAAGACGACCGCAGACCCGCGGGCGACCTCGGCGCGAAGCAAGTCGTGCCCCAGCCCTGACGGTACAACGATCAACCCGTCGACACGCCGGTCGATCAACCGCTCCACCAACAGGCGTTCTCTGTCGGCGGAACCGTCGGTGCTCCCGGCGAGCACCAGGCAGTCGCGGGCCCTGGCTACCTCTTCGATACCACGCAGAGCTGAGGAAAAGAACGGGTTGGCGACGTCGACCAGGACAAACCCGATCGTGCCCGTCTGCGAAGCCGATTGTCTGAGTCGCCGGGCGCGGTCGTCGGGACGGTAACCGAGTTCGGCGATTGCCGCTTCAACCTGGGCGCTGAACGTGGGGCTGACTCCGCCCTCGGCGTTGACCACCCGCGACACTGTCTTGAGGCTGACACCGGCGCGCCGGGCAACATCCAGCATCGTGGGACGTTTGGATGTCGAAGATGGCACGTACAACTCCTCTATGCCCGGGTAAGGGCAGGTTCGCACGGTTTGACAACGTTGTCAACGACGCTCATAATGTCGACTTGACAACGTTGTCATGGACACGTTGCTTTCTCAATAGGAGGAGAAAATGAGCTTCAACCCTTCGAGGCTTTCACGGCGTATCGTCGTGATTGTCTTCGCCCTAATGATGGTGGTGGCCGCCTGTGGCGGTGACGATGCCGAGACCACAACTACTGCGGCGCCGTCGGGTGATGGTGGCACAACAACAGCGGCCCCCGTGGCCGGCGATGTCGGTGTCTCCCTCATCCTGAAGAACACGAGCAACCCGTTCTTCGTCTCGATGGCAGACTCGGCGCAAGCGGAAGCCGACGCGATCGGCGTCAATCTAACGGTGGCAGCCGGTCAGGCCGATGGTGACACGCAGAGCCAGATAAACGCGATCGAGTCCGCCGTCGCCCGTGGCGACAAGGGCATCTTGATCACACCAAGCGGCGACGCTGTCGTCCCTGCGCTCGACGCAGCTCGTGCGGCAGGGCTATACACGATCGCGCTCGACACACCGCCGAATCCGGCAACGGCTGTCGACATTACGTTTGCAACCGACAACTATGAAGCTGGCCAACTGATCGGTCAATGGACAGCGGCCACCCTCAATGGCGAGAAGGCAGTCATTGCCATGCTCGACCTGTTCAACGACTCGGTTGTGTCGGTGGACTACTACAGGGATCAGGGATTCCTCAATGGCATGGGCATCGTCGATGCAGTTGACACGTCGGGGAACGGCCACGAGCCGTCGACCGGCAACTACAACGGCGGCGAGTACGAGATCGTCTGTCACGAGCCGACCAACGGTGCCGTGGATGGTGGGAAGACGGCCATGGAGACGTGTCTCGCCAACAACCCGGACGTCAACGTTGTGTACACGATCAACGAACCTGCAGCCCAGGGCGCGTATGACGCGTTGAGTGCGGCAGGCAGCGCCGAAGGCGTCATCATCGTATCTGTCGACGGTGGCTGCGACCCGGGTCTTCGTCTCGTAGCCGACGGCGTAATCGGTGCCACGTCGCAGCAGTACCCGGGCAAGATGGCGACGCTCGGAATGCAGGCCATCAAGACGCTCGCCGACGGTGGTGCTGCGCCTGAGGTGACCTCAGGGCTGGACTTCTTCAACACCGGTGTGTCGTTGGTCACTGACAACCCGGTTGCCGGAGTTGACAGCATCTCCGTTGCCGAGGGTCAAGGCATCTGCTGGGGCGGATGAGCCCTAGCTAGTTGAACAAGCATTGAGCAGGGCGGCCGACAAATATCGACCTTCCCGTTGCGCCGCCCTGCTCTTGCTTTGTACGCTGGCGCTATTGCGCTAGGTAAGAGGGAGTCAAATGGATAGCAATCCAACAGGCGAGGATGCTCTAGTCGGTTTGGCTCAGCATGACAAGACGGTGCTGGACCGTATCCAGCACGCGCTCCATCGTTACCCGGTGACAAGCCCGGCAGTAGTACTGCTGGTGTCCGGGATAGTGTTCGCCATGCTGAGCAACGGGCGTTTCCAACGCCCCGAGACGATCGGCATCATCCTTCAGCAGACGGCAGTCATGGCGACACTGGCAGTCGGCCAGACGCTGATCATCCTCACGGCGGGAATCGATCTCGCTGTTGGCACGGGGATGCTTCTCACCCATCTGGTCATTGCCAAGGTGGCTGTTGACCAGGGTGTACCACCGATCCTTGCTCTTCTCATCGGGATGATGGTTGGGTTGGCGCTTGGTGCGTTTCACGGATTTATCGTTACCCGGCTGCAGCTACCGCCGTTCATCGTCACCCTCGGAACCTTCTACATCTTCAACTCGCTCAGTTTGGTCTACAGCAAGGCGCAGACGATCTCCAAAGAGGCGCTCGGAGGTGAGAACTCGCTGCTGCTGTGGACGGGCAAATTCTTCACCGTCGGTTCGATGCGAATAACCGTCGGCGTGTTGGTGGCTCTCGGCCTCTATGCAGTTGTGGCATACGCGTTGTCGAACACGTCGTGGGGTCGACACGTTTATGCCACCGGTGATGACCCTGAGGCGGCTCGCCTCGCAGGTATCAACACCAACAGAGTGCTGCTCAGCATCTATATGGTGGCCGGCCTCATCTACGCCCTCGGTGGCTGGGTGCAGCTTGGCCGCTCCTTGTCGGCGAGCGCCAACGCAGCTACCGATGTGAACCTCGAGACCATCACCGCAGTGGTCATCGGCGGAACCAGCCTGTTCGGTGGACGCGGCCGGATTTGGGGGACCCTCGTCGGAGCGCTCATCGTGACGGTGTTTCGGATCGGCCTCAATCTCGCCGGTGTGAATGTCTACTATCAGAACTTCGCCATCGGCTCTTTGATCCTCATTGCGGTGGCACTCGATCAGTGGATCAGGAGGGTTGGGAAATGAGTGAAGCAACACGCCAGCCGATCCTGACCGCCAAAGGCCTGGTCAAGCGTTTTGGACGCGTGGTCGCCCTCGACGACTCGGACCTCGAGCTATACCCGGGTGAAGTGCTTGGCATCATCGGCGACAACGGAGCCGGGAAGTCGTCTCTGATCAAATGCCTCTCCGGCGCCATGATCCCCGATGAGGGGACGATGTATCTCGAGGGCGAGCAATTGAACTTCCGTAGTCCGCACGATGCTCGCGACGTTGGTATCGAGACGGTCTATCAAACCCTCGCCGTCGCCCCCGCTTTGGACATCTCGACGAATCTGTTTCTGGGGAGAGAGCGCCGCAGAAAAGGGATTTTGGGATCCGTGTTTCGGATGGTCGACAGGTCCGGGATGAGACGCGATGCGAAGAGGGCTCTGGATGAGCTCGGGATTGGCACGCTCCAGGACATCACTCAGGCGGTGGAAACACTGTCGGGTGGTCAACGCCAGGCGGTGGCTGTCGCCCGGGCATCTGCATTCGGTAGCAAGGTCGTGATTCTCGACGAGCCAACGGCGGCGCTCGGTGTGCGCGAATCGGGACAAGTGCTGCAGCTGATTCGAGATCTTCGCGATCGCGGGCTTCCGGTGATCCTGATCAGTCACAACATGCCGCACGTCTTCGAGGTCGCCGACCGGATCCACATTCAGCGACTCGGCAGACGTATCGCGGTTGTCACACCGCAGACTCACAGCATGTCCGAAGCGGTCGCCATCATGACAGGCGCCGCTTGATCCTTCACCAGTCGATTGCCCCGGACGATGGCCGGGGCAATCGAGGCTGAGATGGAGCCATCGGTGTAGCTCGTGCGGGCGAGGTGGTTCCATAGATCCGTCCACGATCGGCAGCTGTGGCTAGACCACAGCTCCGGCGGGCGAGCCTCGTCTCGTACGACGCCTCCCACATCCACATGCTTCTAGACTCCTGGCACCCACCCGCCGAGGAGGATCGATGGGCCAGTCGATTTCAGTTGCTGCAAAGAACGTTGACGGTTTCTGCGTGTTCACCACCGACCGCGTTCTCACCGGTCAGGACGGCGTCAGGTTCGAGTCCGCCGAGCAAGCGGAGGCAGGAGCTGGATTCCCGGCGGTGCTCGCCGCCAGGCTCTTTGCCACTGATGAGGCGATATCGAGTGTGTGGGTTGCCGCCAGTGAGGTTGTGGTCGGGCGGGTAGATGGATGGCACGGCGACGCCACGAGGGCTGCTGAGCAGACGATCACCGATCTATACCGCTTCTACAACTAAGTCGGGCTGCTCAGCCGCCGGTGTCCGGTGGTGGCTCTGCCGGAGGGACGTAGACGCCGACATTGACGGTGATGGCCGAACCAGCCGGCACCCATTCACCGGCTCCAGGCGACATGCTGACAATCAGTCCGTCTGACCCTTCCGAGTCGATTTCGACTGTCGGCCCTTCGACAAGCGTCAACCCGACGCTCTGTAGCGCGGATCGGGCGCTGTCGACAGAACCGCCGATGACCGAGGGTATTTCAATCGGGCATTCCTCTGTGGCGTCGGGGACCATGCAGGGGTGCACCTCGATGATCTTGGGCTCTGCACTGTATGTCCACTGGAACTTCTGCTCCTCGACCCGCCCATCCGGCCAGGTCATGACCCGGGTGACGGTATTGGAGAACCCACCAAAACCATTCTGGGTGACCCGCTGCTCATCCGGGTCGAGATTGTCAACACCGACGTACTCTTCCTCGGGGTCGGTGTAGTTGTAGCGCTGGCCGAGAACCCGCTCTGCCTGACAGCCGCCGTTGTTGCCGTAGAACTGGACGGTGATGTCCGTGTCGGTGTACTGCGTCTTGATGATCACCACAGTGTCCGTGTTGTTCTTGAAGACGAGGTCCGGCTCCGGCCATGAGATGGTGGCCTCATTGACCTCGGGGTAGCGGCTGAAGTAGTAGCTGTGCGGTTTGTGGCTGACATCCTCGTAGCAGCCGTAAAACACCGCGTTGAAGAATGTGGTGGCGAACTGGCTGACGCCGCCACCGACATCATCAACCAACTCACCACCGAGGATCATCGGGGCAGCCACGTATCCGTTGGTTGCGGTCCGCTGCCCGACGTAGTTGTTGAGCGAGAATTCCTCACCGGGCATCACCCAAGCGCCGTCGACAGTATCGGCGAAGAGGTGGATGTTCTGCACCCGGGGTTGGCCGGCGGGGTGGGAGGTGGTGAAGCTCGAGACAAACCCGATATCGCCCATTGCCTCGGCTTCGGCGGTGGTGAAGTTCGCCTGTGCGCCATGACCGAAGGGAAAGCTCCCGGCGTTTGTAGATGAAGCTGCCGCTTGCTCGAGAGCGTCGACCACCAGGTCCGTATCGAGCAGGGTTGCAGCGCGGGACGGCAGTAGGGTCACTTCCTTGTTCTCCTCGTCGATGACGAACTCGGCGTCACGGGCGGGTTGTTCGATCTCGGACTTGTGCGGTGCGAGCAGCGACGCGATCTTCTCTCGGTTGAAGGAGAGCTCGAGGGTCGTCGCAGAATTGATGGTGACGTCGGCGACCAGAGCGTCGGTTAGCTGTTCGCGGGTGAAGGTCATCGAGAACTCGGGGTCATCGGACGAGAGAGTCACCGCATCGTCGACCCAGCGGTTCGCCTCGGCGGTCGCGGCGTCGATGTCATCATTGGTGAGTTGAGGCTCGATCTGTTTTGTCTGTAGAGCAACCGTGTCCCGGTCGATGCTCTGCACCGACGCAAGGACCTCCCTGCGAGCCTGGTCGCGGTCTATACCTTCTCCGGGACGCGGATAGTCGGGGAGAATCCGATCGTCCTGGATGACGATCCCGCCGTCGTAGGCGGGCATCGCGATCGCCTCTGCCTGCCATCTGTCGAGGACTTCGTCGAGCAGCTCGTCGTTGATGGTTACCGGGGCGTCGAGCTCGATGTGGTTGCTAAAGCTACCGAACCACGAGAAGAAGCTCCCCGGGAATCCCTTGTCACGGCGTGCTTCCATCGCGGTGGTGACGATCGCTTGTTCATCGATGTTGAGGCCGATTGAACCCGGGTTCAATGCGAACTCGATGCCGTTGACGGTGAAAGGCGCAGGCGTGTTGGCGAGTTGGCTCTCGTACTCGCGTAGCGCTGCCAGCGCGTCTTGTTCGCCGAGACCACCTAGTTCGATCCCTGCTGCTGTGACGTTGCGGGCAACTTCGCCCGAAGATCGGGCGTTGTCGAGGGCGAACGCAAACAGCGGCAGCATCACGATTGCAGCGATACCGCCAGCGATTATCCACCGTCGAGTTTGCTCAGTCATAGGAAGGGAACAGGAAAGTTGAGGTAAGTACGAGAGTGTACTGGCTTGGGCTGCTAACCAGGGATCTGCCGGGTCGCCGACCATATGCCCGCTACGAGGACGGAGCGTAGCAGCAAGGCGACGCTGTGAAGTCACGAGCTGAAGACACGGTAATCCGGCGATACGGCGATACCATCCGGGCTTGATGCGCTTTCCCCCCGTGGTTCCGGGTGACCCGATCAGTGTCTCGGCGACGCTGTTCATGACGTTCGCCAGGTGCCCGGATCAGGCGCTCGGGCGTCTGCATGGAGTCTTCCCGGAAGAGAGCGTCGTCTCGTTCAAGGGTGGCCTGGCGCACCGTGTGTTTGCCCGTCATCTCGGACGTGGCCCGATTCCAGATGCGGAACTGCAACAAGCGTGCAGAGAAGAGATCGGTGCCGGTTTGAACCCGAAGCTGAATGCTATCGGGCTACGACCTTCGCAATTGGCCGTTGTGATTCGAGAGGTGGGCGATCTCTATCAGCGTTTCAAGGCTCTTTCGAGCGAGGGCTTCCAGGCTTCGGAGGTGTATATCGAGGTGGAGCCGCAATCCGGGGTGAGGCTCAAGGGGTCGATCGATGCGGTTTTCGATGACACCGACGGCGTGCGTCTCGTCGATTGGAAGACGGGCGGGCTCTATGAGACGGAGCAGCAACTTGGCTTCTACGCCATGTTGTGGACACTCGACCGCGACGAGGTGCCAGTCAGAGTCGAGGCGGTATCGGTCGGGTCGGGAGAGCGGCTGGGCTATGCACCGACCGAGTCGACTGTGAACCAGACGGCAGCCGAGGTTGCCGCGATGGTCAACGAGCTTCGCCGCTCGTTTTCCCATGGCATCGAGCATCTCGAACGTATCGCGGGGCCCTGGTGCAGCTATTGCCCGCTCCTCGATTCATGTCCCGAGGGTGCTGCCGCGGTTCGTATCGGGACGCCGCGTGCCGGGCGTGACGTTGTCGTTACGCCACCCGACGAGCAGTAACGACCGCCGGGCGGAGCGCTCTGGTTGCGTCATCCACCAGGTCCAGCAGCTCGCCGCGCAGCAAGTCGAGCTCGTCACGGACGGTCTCGAGGCCCGTCTGTGCATTGGTCAGGACCTTCTTGCTCCTCGAGAAGTGCTGTGCCAGACCTCTGATACGTTCCAGCTTCTCGAGTGCGCCTGTGGTATCGATGGCCTCGTCATGGACCGAGGCGCCACGAGCCGCCGCGGCGATCCAGCGCAACGCCACCCGGATGAGCACACCGTCTCCTGGATCGACAACGAGCAGACGGTTGCCGTACACGCCGAAGCTCCCGACCTCCCCGGGGAACGCGTCATGATGGGACACACACAGCGACCAGGATGCGTTCCGGTTGTCCATCGCCCGATCCAGCTCGGCGAGAATGCCGGTGCCCCCGCTCAGCGAGATGCGAGACACGTTCTTGGCTTCGACTGCGATCCGCGTCCCGTCGGCGAGCGTCAGGACAAAATCGCCGACTTTTGCGTCCGGGCCAAGAGTTCCGGCGCTCAAACCGGTTCGTTCCACGATGCACCCCGATAGCCCGCGTGCTTCCTCTCGGAGCACCTCCTCAACCAGATCCTCGAATTCGAAGCCCTTCGCCGTTCCGCGTTCGGCCTCGACCAGACGCTGCTGCTCACCAACCAGCAGGTCCCGGATCTCACGGAATCGCTTCTCGAATGTGTCGAGAAGCCGTCCCATCCCGTGCTCGGCTTCGGCCGAGTCGAAGACGTCGGCGAGCCGGTCGGCCAGCTGCCCCCCGGGGCCCAGCATCTCGGTGATTGCGCCGACCAACTTTGCGGTATGACTATCGGTACGGTCCGGGTCGAGCTGCGCAAGTGTTTCTCGATGCACCTTCTCCAGTTCTGCGATGGAACGCGCTGTGAGCGATGACCGTACATTCGGGTCGAGGTGGTTGGACAGCTCTGAGCGTCCCATCTCGACCGCATCTCCCAGCTGAGACTGCGCGGCCGTGGCGGCAGTAGCAATGATGGTGCGCACGCGGTTCTCCATCTCCTCAACGGTTGCCCGCATCGAGGCGGTGGCCAGCCCGTGTAACCCGATCCCGATGGCGCGGACCAGCTCATCGGCCCGGTGCTCGGGATGGATCGAACCGAGATGAGCCACGACGGTCGGATCGGTGAGGACGAGACCGGAGATGACTGCCGTGCCCTCTTCGACCGTAATGATTGCCGGGTCTTCGGCCTGGTTTGGGGAAGTCTGTATGTCCATGGTTCGCAACATATCGGGTCGGTGTGACACGTTTCCGGGAACCACGTCTGCGACGGCTGATACGACTGGTACCGGGCAACAGCGCGCGATGTGGTGTAATCCAGGCATGGAGGCAGACCCAGCGGCAATTGCAGCGCTCCGGCCCCGGTTAGAGAAGCTCACTGAATTACTCGACGGTGTCGAGTTCAATCTGCCGACTCCGAGCAGGGACCACGCCGAGCGGGTACGCGTCGCCGTTATCCGGACCGTCACGGAATACCTCATTCCCCGGCTCGATGAGCCCCAGGCTCCCATCGTGGCAGTGGTAATCGGCCCTTCAGGCACCGGGAAGTCGACGATCGTCAACTCCCTCGCCAACGATCGCATCAGCGATGTCGGGGCGTTGCGACCGACTACCCGCAATGCAGTGCTGTGGGCACACCGCGACCACGGCTCGCGCTACTGGTCGGAGTTTGTTTCACGGGTCCGGGACCGGGTCGGCCAAACGGTCGAGGTGGTTATTGGCGACGACGATCTGACTGCCGACCTGACCATCATCGACACGCCGCCGTCGGAGTTCGTGACACCGTCGGGACGGCGGCCGGCGCTAGACGCCCTGGCACTCGCCGACCTCTGTGTCTTCGTGACCAGCCCGTCTCGCTATGCCGACATCTCCGCGTGGGAGTTTCTCCGCGAGATCCGTTGGCGAGGTGTGCCGATGCTGTTCGTGTTGAACCGACTTCCACCAGACCGCACCGAAGCGATATCGCTGCTCAACGACTTCGCTGGCAGGCTCCACGACAACGGTTTGCTGCTCGAGGCGGACGCCGCCATGGTCTTCGGTGTCAACGAGGCTGTAGGAGACAGGTGGCATGGTGGTCTCGATCCCGGGGCGGTCGGGGCACTACGCAACGAGTTGGGGGCGGTCTCCAACACCGGGTACCGGGACACCCTGGTGTCGATGACGGCGTACACAACGGGGCGGAACGTCGTTGACCGCTGCCGGGTGATCATCGAGGAATTTCAGAAAGTCGCAGCAATCAGGGAAAGGCTCGACGAAGTGGTGAGCGCGGCCTACGGAAGCCAGGTATCGGAAATCACCATCATGATGGCCGGCGGTAGCCTTCGGGATATGGCGCGGCACAAGAGCTGGTCGGAAGCAGCCGTCGACCTGACTGCGATTGTCACCAGAAGAGCCGGGGTGTCAGCACAGGCAACGGCAACCTCCTGGCTGGATGACCCGACCGGTGAAGCCCTGCTCGAGGGCAAGGGAACGACGCTGTGGCGTCACACCGAGGACACCTCGTGGGACGTGCAGGGGAGGCTCGAAGATTGGGAGGAGACGCTTGCTCTGGTTGCTGCCCGCAACAGTAGGTCGGGCTCGCTACGCCCCCGGGTGGCGGCGCGGCTCGCCTCGAAAGCCTGGCGGGCAGTGATCGACCCGGAGTTGAAGCCGTCGGGGATTGTGAAGAGAAAACTCAAGCGGAACATGGCAGCGTTCGTCGAAGAGGCGCGGAGCAGCCTCTCGAACGTGATCAAGGAGTCCCTGGATTTTGATGCCAGGCGATTCACCGACCGTCTCGACGATCATGCGCCGGTTGCCGAGCGGTTGGGGCGAGAACTGACCGCGATCTCGGCTTTGTTAGAAGGGGAAGACCATCCGTATCTCGAGACGGTGCCCGACCTGGACGGCGAGGCTCCGCTGACCGTGGAGCGGGATGACCTCGATGCCGAGCCGACGGCGTCGCCCGAAGGGGCAGACGGCCCCGGCGACGAAGCGGCTGTCGCTACCGAGAACGATGCTGATGCGTGACGTTCCCGAGCTACTCGATGCTATCGACCTGGTGATCGCCCGTGCCGACGGTGTTGTGCCGAAGGATGTGCTCGACGAGGCAAAGCAGTACGCCGGCGAGATCCGGCAACGTCGCGGCTTTCTCGGCGAGACGTTGGTGCTGGCGGTGGCCGGCGGCACCGGAACCGGCAAGTCCAGTCTCGTGAACGCCCTTGCCGGCGAGGTCATCACGTCGGTCAGCATCTTGAGACCGCATACAGACGAGCCGTTCGCCGTCGTCCCGATGAACCCGGAACCCGCAGTCACAGTGTTGCTTGATACTCTGGGGATCGCTTATCGCAGGGAGCATGCCGCGTTCACTCGCACCGCGATCATCGACCTCCCCGACATCGACTCGATCGCAGACTGGCATCGAGAACGGGTCGAGGATCTCGTCCCCAGGGTCGATGGGGTCATCTGGCTTTTTGACCCTGACAAGTATCGCGACCCGATCGTCCATGACGAGTTCCTGTCCAAACTTGCGGTGCACAAGAGTCAGTTCATTTTTGCCTTGAACAAGATCGACAAGCTGCGCGCCGACGATTTGCAGACGGTGCGCCAGGACCTCATCGATACGCTGGTCGCCGATGGCTATCCCCGGCCCGCTCTGTTCGCGCTGGCAGCGGACCCGATGGGGGCTTCCGCACGTGGCATAGATATCTTCCGTGAGCATGTGACCGAACGAATTGACACGAAGACGGTCATGTTGCGCAAGGTGGTTCGCGACGCTTCCCGGATTGTCAGAGCGGTGGGTGAGAGCGCAGGCGTGTGGCAGGGCGCGTCGGTCGATTTCGAAAAGGCATGGGCGAGAGTCAGCCGTGAAGTGCTCGCAGGCGTCGGCCCGGATTCGACTCAGGCTGATAGGGAAGATGCCCTGTGCCGTCTCGAGGATCTCACGGCCGCTATCGGGGTCAGAGCCGGGCCACTCCTCGGGTCCCGGGTACGAGCGGCTACGGATCGCGACACCATCGAAGCACTTGTCGCTGATCTGGTCATCTCCGGGCCGGGAGAAGTGCCCAAGAACCAGGGGCTGTGGGACCGACTGACCGGCGCCGAGGAGGAAAAGCCGGTCTTAGGTCCTGGAGAGAGGCTTCTTGACGAAAAGCTTGGCAACCCGCTGCGAGAGATCCTGTGGAAACGGGCGTTGTTGGGGGCAACCGTTGCCCACGCGGCCGTCGGTGCGGTCCAACTCGAGGAGAGGATCAACCGATCGGCACGGACCGAGCAGCGTGCGGAAGGCAGCTGAATCAGGAAGACCCGTTGGGGACGATCACGGTCAGGGCGTCATACGCAGGCGTGATCTCGACTGAGTCGGTCGATCCGAGCAACTCGCCATCGGCCTGGAAGCGCGCTGCCGGCTCCGCCTCGATGATCAACTTCTCGATGTCGTTGAAGACGTGTGCTCCAGCCTGTTTTGCCATGGGTCGCCGCATGAGCCCTCTGGCGGCCAGACCGATGGTGGCAGTGGCGGAGACCCGCTCGATTGCGACCACACTCAACCCATCACCCGGGTCGGGCCGGATGCGAAGCGGCGCCCGTCCCCAATAGGTGTAGGCGCCGTGAATCTGCACTAGTACCGTCGCAGCGTGCACACGTTGCCCGTCACATTCCACCAGCATGTTGGGGAGCCTCGTGCGGTATGTGGACAGCACCTGTCTGGTCGCGATTGCTGCGAAATTGAGAGACGAGAAGTGGTACTTGGCTGCGGGCCGCTGATCCGATACGGCGACAACATCGGCATCGAGCCCCAAGCCCAATGAGAACACCGCATACTCCGACCGGGCGGCGAGCTGGCTCTCGGTGGCGATGTGGGCGAGCGTGAACGGCTGCTGCATGCCGGACACCAGCCGGGATGCGGCCTTCTCGGGGTTCAGCGGGATGCCAAGGATGCGGGCGACCACATTTGTCGTTCCGGTGGGAATTACACCGAGGGCAGTCGGGGCGAAAGCAAGACCGTTGGCGACGTGATGGACAACACCGTCGCCGCCCATCGCTGCGACCACGGAGTAGCCGTCCTCCGCCGCGTCTGCTGCTGCTTGCCGTGATTCGGCGGGCCCATTCGGCCAGGCAGTGGTGACGTCGTACTTGTTGCTCAGCGTTGCTTCGACGTCACGCAGCGCCGCACCGGTGAACCCGGACGCTGATGGATTGGCGATGAGAAGAAGCCTTCGCATATGCGCCAGACCTTAACGGTACGATTGAGGCTATGAGATACATTGACCGGGAGGATGCCGGTCGTGCTCTGGCCCCGGCCGTTGCCGCAGCACTGGCGGACTCCGGCAACGGTTCGACTCCGCTCATTCTCGGGATTCCCCGTGGAGGGGTGACTGTCGCAGCTCCCGTAGCCAGGCTCCTCGACGCTGAGCTGAACATCGTGCTCGCCAGGAAGATCGGTGCTCCACACAACGCGGAGTTGGCGTTGGGTGCGGTCGGGGAGACAGGTGTGACGGTGCTGGTCCACGATGTAATCGATGGGCTCGGGATATCGCAGGAGACGCTCGAGCAGGCAATCGACCGGGCGCGCGGTGAGTTGGAGCACAAGCTGTCGGTCTACCGCAAGGTGAAGCCCGCCGCAGACGTTCGCAACAGAGTGGTGGTTGTTGTCGACGACGGAGTTGCTACCGGGGCGACCTTTCGCGCAACGCTTCAGACGATCCGCCGGCAGGAGCCGTTACTCCTCATCGGCGCCGTCCCCGTTGGTCCCCAGGACACTGCCGGTGATCTGGCAGTAGAGGCAGACATGTTCGTGTGCCTGCAGCGCCCACGGTGGTTTCGCTCTGTTGGCGAGTGGTATGACCGATTTGATCAGGTCGAAGAAGCAGAGGTTCTTGCAGCCTTGAGATGATGGTCGCTAAGAGGCGATCATCTTGGCGACACGGTCCCGCAGGTCGGTCGGCCGGAACGGCTTGGTCATGAAGTCGTCCGCCCCGCCCTCCTGGGCCTGCACAGCCACCTCGGGCTGAGCATGTGCGGTGAGGATCAGTACCTTGGTGTCACGGGTGGCATCATCAGCACGAAGCCGGCGCAGCACTTCCCACCCATCCATGCCGGGCAGCCCGATATCGAGGACTATGGCAGTCGGCAGAGTCTCTCGTGCGGCTTCGAGGCCGGCGACGCCATCAGCGGCACCAACGATGTTCAAACTGAGCTCACGAAGGCACACCTCAATGAGACGGCGAACACTCGCAGAATCTTCGACAATAAGGATTGAATCGCTCACGTACTCAGTATCGGCGGATTGTGGTGTTACCGAAGAACTTTCTTTGCGCTCTTCCAAATCCTGCGGACGTGGCGAAGAGCCCGGATCCGACGTAGCCTGGGAGCCAGCAATCCGGCGAGAGAAGGACACCTGATGGATCCGTTCCGAAACGAGCCGTATTCCGACTTCACGTCACCAGTGCCGCAGCGTGCGTATCGGGAGGCAATCGAGATTGTGGTTTCAAAGCTCGGTGGCCATGTCCCGCTCATCATTGGTGGCAAACCGGTCGATACCGACGACCGGATTGTCTCGACAAACCCCGCACGGCCAGACGAGGTAGTGGGAACGACGGCCAGGGCATCTGAGGCCGAAGCGCAACTGGCGATCGACGCCGCGGCGGCGGCATATCCGGACTGGGCACGTCGGTCGGCCAAGGACCGTGCCGAGCTGGTTCATCGGATAGGCGACCTGATCAGCGAGCGAAAGTTTGACATGTCCGCATGGATGACGCTCGAGGCGGGTAAGAACTGGGCTGAAGCCGAGGCGGATGTCGCGGAAGCAATCGATTTCTGCCGCTACTACGCACACGAGGCCCTCCGGCTCGATGAGCCGGTGCCGGTGCACAGCTATGCCGGGGAAACCAATCAGTCATTCCTCATCCCGATCGGCCCAGGGGTGGTCATCCCCCCGTGGAACTTCCCATTGGCGATCCTCGTCGGAATGACGGTTGGGCCGGTTGCGGCAGGGAACACCGTCGTCCTCAAGCCGGCATCCAACACCCCGCTGCTCGGTGCTCACTTCATGGATATCGTTGCGGAAGCCGGGATGCCCGACGGGGTAATCAATTTCCTGCCAGGCTCCGGCGGAGTTGTTGGGGACTTTCTCGTTGATCATCCGAGCATCCGATTCGTCAATTTCACCGGCTCTAAGGAAGTCGGCCTGCGAATCGCCGAGCGGGCTGCGCTGGTACGGCCCGGTCAGAAATGGTTGAAACGGGCATTCATGGAGATGGGCGGCAAGGATGGGCTCATCGTCGACGAGACCGCAGATCTCGACCTCGCGGCGGACTCGCTAGTTCGCAGCGCATACGGGTACCAGGGCCAGAAGTGCTCGGCGTGCTCACGTGCAATCGTCGTTGCGTCGATTCACGACGACCTGCTGGATCGTGTTGTTGCCAAGGCGGCGGCTCTGGAAATCGGCCCTGGAGTCGAGAACAAGCCCGTCGGCCCGATCATCTCCAAGGAGCAGCACACCTCGATTCTCGCCGAGATAGTACGTGGCCGGGCCGAGGGCAATCTCGTATTGGGTGGTCAGCCGGTCGACATGGACGGCGGGTACTACATCGAGCCGACGATCTTCGATGGGGTGGAGCGCCATCACCGGCTCGCCCAGCACGAGATCTTCGGTCCGGTCTTATCGTTTATGCGTGTCACCGATTTTGACGAGGCCCTCGACGTTGCGAACGACACCGCGTATGGCCTCACCGGTGGTCTGATCTCGACCGACCCGGATCGGATTGATCGGGCGAAACGAGAGTTCCATGTTGGGAATCTCTATATCAACCGGAAGATCACCGGTGCCCTGGTGGGCGTCCAACCGTTTGGAGGGTTCAAGCTGTCGGGTTCCAATGCGAAGGCGGGCGGCCCAGACTATCTGCGTCTATTCATGGAGATGAAGACGGTCGCGATCAGGAACTGAAATCCGCGAGGTAGCGCCGTTGCGGTGCGACAATGTCGCAACCGCCTTCCCCGGGTAATCATATGGACCTACAGCTTGCCGGTCGCGGCCGACCGATTCTCATCGCGCTTTCGGCAGTATCGGCGATAGCGCTCTTCGCAATTGCAGTATCGGCATTGGGCGTGCGCAGCGCTGCGGCTGAATATGTGACGACCTTCCCACCAGCGCAGACGCAACAGCCAGAGCCAGAAGCCTCCGTCGATGCCGGTATCGCGTTCGTGCCGGACGGAGGGGCACAGCTGTGGGACGGCCCCGATCGGGACGCCTACTTCACCATCCACGAAGGCGTTGTGCTGCCCTATATGCACCGACAGGGAGACTGGCTCCTGGTGACCACCATGTGCAACGAGACATCATGGGTGAACGCAGCCGACGTCGAGACACAGGAACAAGCCAACAATCCGGCACCAGGTCCTGGATTCGATCTGTCCGAGGCGATGATCGTTCTCGACCCCGGCCATGGCGATCGTGACTGGGGTGGCGTAGGCCCGGGTGGTCTCAGCGAGAAGGCTGTCAATCTCGATATCGCAGAGCGAGTGCGTGAGCTGATGTCCGTGTCACAGAGTGTCGACTGGGACACCGGCGCCATCACGCCCGGCGATGAAGTCCCTGCCTTCGGGAGCGTCATCCTGACGCGCGACCGCAATGGGCCTAACGAAGGCGACTTCGAACTCGGGCTCGGCTATCGGTCGACGGTGGCCAACGCTGCGGGCGCTGATGCGTTTGTGTCTATTCACAACAACACCGTCCCGCGCTTCAACACCGATATCCCAGGGTCTGAGGTCTACTACGCCATCGGTGCTGAGGGTTCCGATCGTCTCGCCGGCCTCATCTACCAGGAGCTGTTGTTGAGTTTCTCCTCCTTCCACGCCGACTGGACCGGTGGCGAGCTACTCGGCGCAAGGGCTCGCATCGACCCGGACACCGGCGACGACTACTACGGGATACTGCGGCGAGCCACTATGCCTTCGGTGATCGTTGAAGGTGTGTACATCTCAGAGCCGGAGGAAGAGGCGCTGCTGGCTACCCCGGAATTCCGGCAGGCATACGCCGATGCCGTGTACCGGGGCATCGTTCGCTTCCTCAGCTCCGATGACAACGGCGCCGGAGTGAACGACCCGGAGTTGTTCCCACTCGATGCCGGCACCGTCTCCGGTAACGGCTGTGATCTCCCGGCGCAACCGTCCGAGTAGCGGTTGTCAACTCGAGTGAGAACGTCGGGTGTGGGGTCACAGCGCCGCTACATTGACCGGATGCGCAAAATCCTTCCAATGGTTGCGCTCGCCCTGATGGTCTCTGCGTGCTCGGGGGGCGGTGCGTCTACATCGACGGTGGCGGGTGCGGACACGACCACACAGCCAACGACGACCACCTCGACTACGACATCGACAACCACTACATCAACGACGACAACGACCACCACAATCACCACAACGACCGTTCCCGTACCCGTCGGGGTCCCCGAGGAGCCCAGCCAACCGGCACCACCGCCCGAGCCGAACATCGTTGACGGTTTCACCGGCCGCGGCGTTGTGACCATCGCAGGCGGCGGAGCGGAGCTCTACGAAGAGATCGGTGGCGACCCATTTGTGGTTGCGCGCGAGGGTCTGGTATTTGCAGGCGAAAGGACTCAAGGTGACTGGATCGAGGTCTTCACATCGTGCGACTCGACTGCATGGGTGAACTCGTCGCAGGTACTGGCGGAGCCGCCCGCCCCTTCGTTTGATATCGGTGCCGGGTTTGACTTCTCCAACGCGACCGTTGTCATCGACCCCGGCCATGGGGGCCCCTGGAACATTGGAGCGGTCAGCCCCGCCGGCCTATCGGAGGAAGCCGTCAACCTCGATATCGCCAGACGGGTGGTCGACCTGCTCGACGAGCCGCACAGCGTCGACTGGGACACGGGAGAGATATTTTCGGGCGACGAGATTCCGGCTGCGGGATGGGTGTTGAGCACCAGGGTCGGTGACGCCGATACGGGCGACTACGAGGCGGGTCTCACATTTCGCACGGAGCTGGCCAATGCGGCGAATGCGTCGGCGATGGTCGCCATTCACAACAACGCCGGTTGGGAAGTTCACCTCGATATGCCCGGAGCCGACGTCTACTACCAGTCGCAGATCCCGGCCTCGCGGCGCTTCGCCAGGATCATGGTTCAGGAATTGCGGCGTAGCTTCTCCCCGTTTGACGCCGACTGGGTGGGGGCAATCATGACAGGAGCGAAGTCGCGGCTCAGCCCGTCCGATGGAAGCTCCCAGTACTACGGGATCCTGCGCCGCGGTGAGATGCCGACCGTAATCACAGAAGGTGCCTACATCGCCAACCCATCGGAAGCTGATCTCCTGGCTACCCCCGAGTTCCGGCAGGCATACGCCGATGCGCTGTACCGGGGTTTGGTCCGATTCCTCACGACCGATGACACGGGCCTTGCCCCGGACTCGGATCCGGAAATCTGGAATGGGAACGCCGGAAGCGGCGATGCTCGTCCCGAGTGTGTCATTCCCGCACAGGGGGAGTAGGGCTCAATCCCGGTAGATCCAGCCTCGCTGTTCGGCGAGCTCCCTGGCCTCCTCGTCGGTCATTCTCACCAGGGCACCGTAGCGGAGGCTGCCGCGTTCGATCATGCGTATGAATGCGACGACCATGAGCGGGTCGAATTGTCCCCCGGCTCCGTCACGCAGTTCTCGGAAAGCCTCATCCTGGGTGAGCGCCATCCGGTAGGGGCGATTGCTGGTCATGGCGTCGAAGGCGTCTGCGATGGCGAGCACCCGTGATTCCGGCGACGGCTTGTCCCCATCGACGGTATGCGAGCCGTGATATCCGCCGCCATCGAAGTGGGCGTGGTGATCTGACGCAATCCTCACGAGGGGATGTAGCCATTCGACATCATCGAGGAGATCGTCGATATGGTGGACGTGGCCTCGCATTGCCTGGGTTTCCTCCGGCGTCAGCCGCCCGCGTTTCTTGAGCAGCTCGCGTGGGACGGCCAGCTTGCCCAGGTCGTGAATCAACGCCGAATGGCGAATCCGCTCCTGCTGCGCACCGTTCAGACCGAGCTCCTGTGCGAGTTGGACCGCAAACCGGGCCACGCGTTCAGTGTGGCCTCGGGTGTAGAGATCCTTGGCCTCGAGCGTCTTGACCAGAGTGGCGAGCATGCCCTCTCGTGCTGAACGCAGCTTCGCGAGAGAGGCGAAGAAGAGGCGGCTCATCAACAACATGCCGATGATCAGGATCAACATGACGTTGTAGGTGCTGCGGTGACCGACCGCATAAACAACGTAGGCGTAGCCGAGTAGGCCCCCGACCGCACCGAGCCCTATGAAGCTGACCAGGATCTGGCCGACGTTGGACCAGGACCCCGCGAGCTTCGAGCCGAACACCCGAAGCACCACCAGCCGGGTGATCAAGAAACTAGCCAGGTCACCGACTGCGGCTGCGCCGGCGCCGACAGCGACAATATGAATCAGGCTGGCCGAGGACGTATCACCCGGGAGGAGGAGGTAGAGCACCGTCGCGGTGAGTGCCGTCCCAGTGGCAACGATCCCCAGGTTGACGGCAGGCTGGAAAATGCGTCGCTTAACGATGTCCTGGGGCTGGATTAGACCAAGAGCAGCCATCACGATGAGGCCGCCGATGACCTGCTCTTTGCCGAGAACGATCCCCGCGGTGATGATGACGGCAATTGTGGGGGTCGTCATGAGGCGGTCGTTGACCTCGACAGCGAATACCTCGAGGAAGAGGAAGACCGCCGCAAAGATGAGCCAGAGACCGGACTGCTCGGGGAACCCGGCAAAAAGCACGGCGCCCGCGATGATCGCTACGCCCCAAATAAACGAAAGCGCGCCATATATACGCTTGCGGCGTCGCTGGATCGGATATGGAGTCTCGTAATAGGCCATAGAACTTGATCGGTTTCGTAACGTGAGAAGTGTAACTGTGGAGTGGTCGGGTCGAGCTGAGGTTTTTAGCCAACCTTGCAGCCGTAGCCGACCTTACAACCTTGCATGAGATCACGTCCGATCATCTTTCTCTGCGAGAAACATGGTTTCGCACAGGGGGTATCGCGCTTCGCTCGGAATGGATCACCCGGCCCGGACCGCTCCACAAACCTTCGTTGTCTAGGTGCCGATCTTGCCCCAATCCCAGTGGTAAGCCCGCTGGTTCCGCCCGTAGACCTCAAGTATGTTGCTGTGAGATTAAGGGTGTTCGTGTGACTAATGCAAGAATGCTTTTCGCGCGCTCCAGAATATGGAGTAGCAAGGTGCATATATGTTTAGAACCAGTCGCGATTGAATTGCATCCGTTGGTGAGATAACCCGCTAGTAGTCACCTGAGAAGCGTTCCCTGGCAACAACGGTTCCCCGGGGGAGTTGGAGGATCACAGTGTCCCCGCCGTTGGACCACACCGGGCCTCCGGCGCACCAGTGCAGATCGGAGGTCGTGTCTGTTCCACATCCCGAACGGATGGTGACCTCGTCGCGGGAGGGCAGCTCAAACCCGTCCGGGAAGTAGTAGCGGTGTTTGGTCGACTCGTCTCGTAGGATCCAGCCCGACATATCGACAGAGCTGTCGCCCTTGTTTGCGATGGCCACCCATTCATCATTCAGGGCATCCTCGTCACTCCCGGTCGGGTTGTACTCGTAGTCGGCGATAACGACATCGGTTGGCGGGGCGCTCTCGCCACATGCGTCGGGCCCCCACATCCCGAGACCCTCCTCGGCGGCAGCATCAGAGACGGCGGCGAATTCGGAATCGCCGGAATGGTCACCCTGGAGTGCAATGGCATCACCATTTGCCAACAACGCCACGTTGATGTTTAGACCGCGCACATACAGGTAGCGCAGGAGTCGACCGTATTGATCGGTGTCCTCAACGTCCGCGACCAGGGTCACCTCGCCGGATGCGAGCAGCTCTCTCAAGGTGTCCCGTGACTCATCCCCATGACATTCTGAACCTTCCGGGGCGTTGATACCGATCAGCCTGACCTCGGCCTCCTCACCGTCAACCGATACAACCAGCGAGTCACCGTCAAGGACGCGGACCACGTCGCCAGTCGTTCCCGGGGGTGACGTCGCGATGGACGAGGTCGGGGTGGCCGGTCCCGTCGTGGTCGAGCCGGAGCCTGTCGAACACGCCGTGATAGCAAGAGCGACGGCTACACCGATGACAGAGGTTCTCACGGCGTCAGAGTAGGGCGGTGTCGACCGACCTATTGCTCGATCGATTGGCCGGCGGAATACCAGGCCTGGATACCTCCGTCGAGCTCGTACACCTCGCGGAACCCGATCGAATCCATGAGGGGTAGGGCGTTCGCAGAGCGATTACCGGAGTTGCAGTACATGACGTACGGCTGCTCGAGGTCGAGAGCGCCGAGCTTTGATTCGAAGTCGGACGCGTAGTAGTCGATGTTGATCGCGCCGGCGAGATGTCCCGCCGCGAACTCCTCGGGAGTGCGAATGTCCAGTATGACCAGACCGTCCGGAGGTGATGCCACGATCCCGGCGACATCGGATACAGATGTCAGCTGGAGCTTGGATGCGGTGTCGGTGGAACCGCCGCAGGAGCCCAGTAGGAGAACGGCCGCAACGAGAAAGGCAAATGTCGTGGTGAGTCGTCTCATGAGGCATAGCCTATCGCACTCAGGCCACCCTTCAGATTGGCGGCCGTGAAGCCGTTTCGCACGAGAAACTGAGCTGCGACCATGCTGCGGTTGCCGGACCGGCAGACCACGAGCACGGGGCGGTCCGTGTCTAGTCGTCCGAGGCTGGCAGGAAGGAAACCGAGTGAGATGGTCACGCTGTCGGGGAGCATGCCCTGAGCCCACTCCGTAGGTTCGCGCACGTCCAGGAGAATCCCGTCATTCTGCTCGACCCAGGTATGCCAGCCGACGGCCGGCACCTGTTCAATCAGATTGTTTCGTGTACCGAACATTGATCACCTCGGGTTCTGCGGCGAGCAATCTAACACAGGACGTATGCGCAGATTCGCATGCGTCTCACCGCTCTCGAGCCCAACGGCACACCTCAGAACTGGTCTTGCTCTGTCGATCCCTCCAGCGCCAGCGTCGAAGCCGTTCCTCCGCTGATCGTGGTGGCAACGGTGTCGAAGTAGCCTGCCCCGACCTCACGCTGATGTCTGGTTGCCGTGTACCCGGCACCCTCCATGGTGAACTCTTCCTCCTGGAGCCGGACATATGCGGACATGCCCTCGGTGGCATAGCCGTGCGCCAGCTCGAACATGGTGGCGTTGAGTGCATGGAATCCTGCCAGTGTGATGAATTGGAATCGATAGCCCATCGCACCGAGTTCCTTCTGGAACGAAGCGATCTGGTCATCGCTGAGGTGGGCTTTCCAATTGAACGACGGTGAGCAGTTGTACGCCAGCATCTTGTTGGGATACTCCGCTCTGATCGCTTCAGCGAACCGGGCGGCCTCGTCGAGATCGGGGAATGACGTCTCACACCAGATGAGGTCCGCGTGTGGGGCGTAGGCAAGCCCACGGGCAATCGCCGCGTCCATCCCGTTGCGAACAGCGTAGAAGCCCTCGGCCGTCCGTTCTCCAGTGACGAACTCCCGGTCCCGCTGGTCAACGTCGCTGGTCAGCAGCGTCGCAGCAAGAGAGTCGGTCCTGGCCACGATGACGGTAGGCACTCCAAGCACATCGGCGGCGAGACGTGCCGATGTGAGGGTGCGGATGTGCTGCGAGGTGGGAACCAACACCTTGCCACCCATGTGCCCGCACTTCTTCTCGGCGGCGAGCTGATCCTCATAGTGGATGCCTGCGGCACCGGCAGCGATGAATTTCTTGGCCAGCTCGAATGCATTCAGGTTGCCTCCGAATCCGGCTTCGGCATCGGCGACGATCGGTAGGTAGTAGTCGCGATCATGGCGTCCTTCCGCCCATTCCACCTGATCGGCTCGCGTGAAAGCATTGTTGATGCGGCGCACGAGCGCCGGTGCCGAGTTGGCCGGATACAGCGACTGATCCGGGTAGACCTCTTCGGCGAGGTTGGCATCGCCCGCCACCTGCCAGCCCGACAGATAAACTGCCTTCAGACCCGCCTTGGCCATCTGAACCGCCTGCATCCCGGTCATCGCCCCGAGAGCGTTCAGATAGTCCTCGGTATTGAGGAGATCCCAAAGCCGCTCAGCACCACGCCTAGCCAGGGTGTGCTCGACCGGTAACGATCCCTGGAGCCGGACCACCTCTTGTGCGGTGTAGCCCCGGGTGACCCCTGCCCACCGTGGATTGGACTTCCAGTCTTCGCTGATTGCAGTGGCACGATCTTCAAATGTCTTCATTCTTCTCTCCTCCAGAGTCAGTCGATGAGCTTGTATGCGGGCAGTGTGAGGAAGTCGGGGAACTCGTCTGAGATGGCGACCTGCTCTAGTAGCCGTCGGGCCTCCTCGAATCGTCCGGTGTCAAAGATCTCCCGGCCATGCTCTTCCCGCAGCCGGTTCAGCTCTTCATCGGCGATGTGGTGGATGGTCCCTGCAGTGACCGGGGTGCCTTCCTCGGTCACGATGTCATTGTGGAGCCATTGCCAGAGCTGAGAGCGAGATATCTCGGCCGTCGCCGCGTCCTCCATCAGGTTGTAGATGGCGGCGGCGCCGTTACCACGAAGCCATGAGGCCAGGTACTGAATAGCGATATCCACGTTCATCCGAAGTCCGCTGTCGGTGATCGTCCCGTCCGGCACCGTCACATCGAGGAGCGCCCTCGCGTCTGCAATGACGTCGTCGCGCTGTTTGTCGATCTGATGTGGCCTCTCACCGAGAACCTCGGTGAAGACCTCGTCGGCGAGTGCGACGAGGTCCGGGTGCGCCACCCAGGTCCCGTCGTGGCCGTTCCTGGATTCGAGATCCTTGTCGGCCCTGACCTTGGCGAATGCGCGCCGGTTGATCTCCTCATCACGACGGCTCGGGATGAACGCAGCCATCCCGCCCATGGCGTGTGCTCCTCGCTTGTGGCACGTCTTGATGAGAAGCTCGGTGTATGACCTCATGAAGGGGACGGTCATTGTGACCTGAGACCGATCCGGCAACACCATCTCCGGACGGTTGCGGAATTTCTTGATGATGGAGAACTGGTAGTCCCACCGGCCGGCGTTGAGGCCTGCGGAGTGATCTCGCAGTTCGTACAAGATCTCCTCCATCTCGAACGCAGCCAGGATGGTCTCTATGAGGACTGTGGCGCGGATGGTCCCATGGGGGATGCCGAGCATCTCCTGGGCAGCAACGAAGACGTCGTTCCACAGTCGAGCCTCGAGATGGCTCTCCAGCTTGGGCAGGTAGAAGTAGGGCCCGCTCCCACGCTCGAGTAGTTCCCCGGCGTTGTGGAAGAAGTAGAGACCGAAGTCGAACAGGCTGCCGGAGACGGCCCGGTTGTCGATCTCTACGTGCTTTTCCGGCAAGTGCCAGCCCCGGGGTCGCACCATGAGAGTGGCCGTCGTGTCGGCGAGGCGGTACTGCTTGCCGTCCGGTGAATCGAATTTGATATCCCGTCGCACGGCATCGATCAGATTGACCTGACCCTGGATGACATTGGACCATGTGGGGGAGGCGCTGTCCTCAAAATCCGCCATGAACACTCTTGCGCCTGAGTTGAGCGCGTTGATCATCATCTTCCGTTCCACAGGTCCGGTGATCTCGACACGGCGGTCCATCAGATCGGGGGCGGGGTCGGCGACCCGCCATTCTCCCGATCGAGCCTCGCTGGTCTCAGGCAGGAACTCGGGTTTCTCCCCGGCGTCGAATCGTGTCTGCCGCTCCTGGCGTTTTGCGAGCAACTCCAGACGACGGTCGTCAAAACGCCCGTGGAGCGATGCGATGAAATCGAGCGCCTTCGGGGTGAGTATCTCGTCGTGGCGGGGGCCCGGTGGTCCGAGGATGTCGACGGTCATGGTTCTGTTCCTCCTCATGGTGACCTGGGTGAATTCCACCACCCGATAGAAGAATGGCAACATATGTTGCGCATAAGATCGCCATTTCTTATAGTCAAGGCCATATACATCGAGGTTTAGACATGCAAGAGACCATAGATCCGCTCGTATTCGGGCACCGCGTTCGTCACTATCGCAACAAAGCCGGTATGACTCTCGACGATCTTGGAGAGCGTGTTGGAAAGCCGGCGCCGTACCTCTCGATGCTCGAGAACGGCAAGCGGGAGCCACGGCTGGGCCTGATCAACAAGCTCGCCGACGCCCTTGATATCCCGGTGGGAGAGCTGCTGATCCCGGATGCCCCCAACCGGCGCTCACAACTTGAAATCGGGATCGCCCGGGCTCAACAGGAAGCGATATATCGCGACCTCAGCCTCCCGGTGCTGAAACCGAGCGCAAAGATGCCGGACATAGCTCTGGAGCACGTCCTGGCGCTCTTTGGTGAGCTCAAGGGACGGGAGCAGGCCACGATGGCGACTCGCGAGGAGGCCAGGATCGCCAATTCAGAGCTTCGGGCCGAGATGCGGGAGAGAGGCAACTACTTCCAGGAGATCGAGACATTGGCTGCAGACGCGGTAGCAGCAGCCGGCTACGCCGGTGGTGGCTTCACCGAAGGCACCACCCAGGCGATGGCGGCCAAGTTCGGCTTCACCGTGCATCGTGCCCGCGACCTGCCGAGCTCAGTACGCTCGCTTACCGATCTGCGGAACAGGCGTATCTACATACCCCAGCGTGACTCCATCTCGGTTCGGGCCAGCCGCTCCGTTGTCCTCCAGACGATCGGCCACTTCGCCCTGGAGCATCCCGAGCCCCGGGATTTTGCCGAGTTCCTCCGCCAGCGGGTCGAGGCCAACTACTTCGCAGGAGCGGCTTTGATGCCCGAAGTGTCTGTGGTGCCGTTCCTGCAGAAGGCCAAGAAGGATCGCAACCTCTCGGTCGCTGATGTCAGGGACTCGTTCTACGTCTCATACGAGATGGCGGCCCATCGTTTCACCAATCTGGCGACGAGACACCTCGACATACCGGTGCACTTCGTGAGATCCGACGAGCAGGGGATCATCTGGAAGGCATATGAGAATAACGGTGTCCCTTTCCCGCAAAACTCGGTGGGCGCCATTGAGGGGCAGCGTCTCTGTCGTGAGTGGGGTACACGGCAGGTGTTCAAGTCGGAAGACCGCTTTTCAATTCGCTTCCAATACACCGACACCCCTGTCGGGACGTTCTGGTGCGCAACCAGGGTGGAGGACACGCGGAATCCGGCCCATGCAGTAACCGTCGGCGTTGGATTCAAGCATGCACAATATTTCCGGGGACGGGAGACCAATCACCGATCGGTATCTCGTTGCCCCGACGGGCCGTGCTGTCGGCGCCCCAGTGATGAGCTGGCAGCACGCTGGGACGGCTGGGCATTCCCTTCGGTTCGACCAAACAGCCACGTGCTGGCCGCCATGCCGGTTGAAACCATTCCCGGGGTCGATACTACGGAGATATTCGAGTTCCTCGACCGCAGCGCCGGGGAGTGAATCGTCGGCACATCCAGCTTGCCCGCCGGTGTTGAGGTGCCACCTGGATTCGAAGACCCGCAAAACCGTCTTGTTACCGGCTCCTAGGGAACGATGAGTCCGCGAGACGTCACTAGCTCCGCCTACAGTGGCTGCCTATATGGATGCCATTGTTGCCGTCGAAGTGCCGCTCATCGGTGATGCCCGGCTCAAGAACTGGGCGAAGGTCGTTGCCAATGTCGACGACACGAAGTCCAATGGATGGGCATACGACGGGGAGTTCATTGCCGCCGGGGGGATCCAGGATGTGCCGGTTGGCTCCGTGTTGATGGTGTATGGGGAACGGGGCTCGCGGGGGAATCCTCAGGTCGAGGCGCGTGTGTTCGTCGCCAACGGTGACGGAACGCTTTCATTGATCGAGTCCGCCACCGGGCGGGCATGGGCACGCACGCTCCGCGACAGAACCGCTGAATTGTTGACCGACCGTATCGGCAGTTTGCCAACCGAGCTTGCCTGGGACGAAAGCTTGATTGGCTATAGCGACGACGCCATCTTCGAAGAGGTGCGGCGCCGCGGGCTGAATAGGGAGTGAACCATGCCATACGCCGAATTTGACGACGTCCGTCTTCACATCAGACAGCAAGGCAGCGGTCCCGTGGCTTTGTTCATTCACGGATTCCCCCTGGACTCGACGATGTGGATCGAGCAAGTGGCAGCATTGTCCGACAAACGTCGATGTGTCGCGGTGGATCTGCGCGGGTTCGGCCGGTCATCCCCGGTCAACGGCGAGCCGCTCACCATGGAGCGCCACGCAGCCGATCTCGCCGGTGTCCTCGACATCATCTCTGTCGAGCAAGCCGACATTGTTGGTCATTCGATGGGTGGATACGTGGCGCTTGCCTTCGCCGACAACTATCCAGAGCGGATGCGCAGTCTTTCGCTGGTTGATACCCGTGCCGGGGCCGACACCGATGAGGGCAAGAAGGGTCGGGACGCCATGGCCGAGAGGGTTCTCAGCGATGGGCGAGCCGCCCTCGCGGTGAGCATGCAGCAGGCGCTGCTGAGCTCGAATGCCTCGAGTCGGGCGAGGGCGCGGTTGCGAACGATGATCGAGAACTGCCCCTACGAGACGATCCTCGGGGCACTCGCCGGGATGCGTGACCGGCCCGATCGATCGAGCGTGCTGGAGTCGATCGATGTACCTGCGACCGTGCTCGTTGGTGAATACGACACGGTCACCCCTCCAGATTCTGTGACTGCCATGGCTGAGGCGATATCGGACGCCACTCTGACAAAGATCCCCGACGCCGGCCACCTGGCCCCGATCGAGCAGCCGCACGCAGTCAGCGCCGCCCTTACCAGCCTTTTCCAGCGAACCTGACATCCGCTTTCCGTCCCCGGACGGAGTCAACGCGAAATCGCCCGCGCGCCCGTGCGAGATTGGGCGATAGGGCGAGTCACAATCGGTGATCGAGGAAGCGATGGTTGCGGCGCATGCCTCTCGCAATATACGCTTCCCATGACGTACGGCCGATCGGGGAGTGGCAGTGAAGAACGACAAGCGAACCATCTTCGGCTGGGCAATGTACGACTGGGCGAACTCGGCGTACATAACGACGGCAGGAGCGATCATTGCTGCGTTCTTCACCGGAGAGGTCGTCGCAGACAATGGCTGGCACGGCCTGAGCGGTGAGACCCTCTGGGCATGGGTGGTCTCTGCGGGAGCGGTGCTGCTATTCCTCGCCATGCCGGTACTCGGCGCCGTTGCCGACTTCAGCGCAGCCAAGAGACGATATCTACGGGCATTTGCCTACTTCGGCGCGGTGGTCACAGTGGTGCTGGCGCTGGTTCCCACCAATGCGGTCGTTGCCTTCCTCGGGGTGTTCCTGCTCACGCAGATCGGATTCGTCGGCGCCAATGTGTTCTACAACGGGTTTCTGCTGGACATCGCCACCGATGACACCATCGACCGAATCTCCTCAAAAGGCTATGCATACGGGTACATCGGCGGGGGCCTCTACGTGGCGCTGGCGTTTGTGGCAATCAGCCTCAGCGACACCGATCCCGCTGTGGTGCGGATGTCCATCGCCGGTTCCGGGATCTGGTGGATTGCGTGGTCGATCTATGCGCTGCGCATGTTGCCGGAAGCGGGGGAGGCTGAGCCGATGCCCACCGAGTTGGCCGGGATCTCCCCGATACGCGCCTACGCCAGGATCGGTTTTGGCAGGACGTTCGCAACCGCCCGCAAGATGCTGCGTTTCAAGCAACTGCTGTTATTCGCCATTGCCTACATGCTCTACAACGACGGCACCCAGACGGTCATCAACGTGAGCGGTGCGTACGCTGAAGACACTCTGGGTCTCGACACGACGCAGATCATCATTGCGTTTCTCATCGTCCAGTTTGTTGCATTTGGTGGTGCTCTCTGGTTCGGGACGCTGTCGGAGCGAATCGGCCCCAAGCGCGCCATCCTCATCTCGCTGGTTGTCTGGACCGGGATAGCCATCTGCGGCTATTACCTGCCAGAGGGCAAGGCAGTGCCGCTCTACCTGTTGGCGGTCGTTATCGGCTTTGTGCTCGGCGGAGTGCAAGCCCTCTCCCGCAGCCTGTACGGCTCGATGATCCCGGAAGAGGCGGCAGCCGAGTTCTACGGGTTCTTTACCGTCTTCACGAAGTTCTCAGCTATCTGGGGCCCGCTCCTATTCGGAATCGTCAGCGCGGCCACCGATTCAGGACGGCCTGCGATCATATCGATCATCGTGTTCTTCATCGTCGGCGGGCTGTTGCTGAGCCTCGTAGATGTCGACGAAGCCAGACGCTCCAAGGATCTCTGGTCGTTCGAAGGAGCGTCGGCAGAGATCGAATGAGGCGATAGCAGCGCGGGATCGATCACCATATCGACACTCGCCTGGAGCTGTCGTGAGCACGGCTAGCGTTGCGACATGCGCTACCCATTTCTGTTCCTGGTGGTCGTTGCGATGCTGGCCGCATGCAGCGATTCGCCGGCCGCTCCGAGCACCGTGCCGGTGACGACCGGCACAACAACCGTGACCCCGGCAACGGCCGGGGAGACGTCGTCTACGACAACTGACGATGCCCGTCCTACAACAACCGCAGTCGCGACAACGACGATGCCCGTTCGATCGCTGGATGATCTCGTCCTGGAGGGCTCGCAAGCTGGGACGGGATTTGGCGCTCCCGTTTTGATGGTGACGCCACCCGATGACACCCGCCGGTTCGTTGTGCAGCAATCCGGCTTGATTCACGTCCTCGACGGCGGGGAGCCCGAGCTATTCCTGGATATCAGCGAACTGGTTCGATTTCAAGGCGAGCAGGGCTTGCTCGGCCTGGCCTTCCCTCCCGACTTTGCAGACAGCGGTCTCTTCTACGTGGACTTCGTCAACAATGACGGGGCAACCGTTATTGCTTCGATCGAAGCAGAGGGCAATGCGGCACTCGACGGCACCCTCAAAGAGATCATGCGTATCAACCAGCCGGCGGCCAACCACAACGGTGGCATGATCCAGTTCGGGCCGGACGCCAACCTGTGGATCGGCATGGGAGACGGTGGCGGCGCCAACAACCAATTCGGCAACGGTCAACGCGAGGACACCCCGCTCGCAGCCATGCTCCGGATCAAGGTGGGCACCGACATCGACGGCTATGAGATACCGGACGGCAACCTGGCCGGTGAGGTATGGGCCATCGGCTTGCGAAACCCGTGGCGGTGGAGTTTCGACGACAACGACCTCTGGATTGCCGACGTCGGCCAGAACCAGATCGAGGAGGTCGATGTTGTCGACTGGCGTGAGGGCAACCCCAACTTCGGTTGGTCGATCCAGGAGGGATCTTCGTGTTTCGGAGGCGGCGAATGTGACAAGAGCGGCCTTGTGCAACCGATCTACGAGTACACGCACGCCGACGGATGCTCGATAACAGGTGGCTTTGTCTACGGCGGCGCCGCCATCCCGGAACTGGCCGGCCAATTCTTCTTTGCCGATTACTGCACCGGGTGGCTGCGCAGCGTCGACAAGAGCGGGAGTGTCAGGGAGTGGTTCCCGGCCGGTACTTTCCCGGGAACGATCGGGTTCGGGAAGGATGCCGACGGGGAGATCTACGTACTCACCAACAACGGCGACATCACCAAGCTCGTCCCGGCACAATCCTGACAGCTACTCGGTGGGGTCCACATCGGTGATGGCCGCACGGAAGGCCGCAGCTTCAGCCCGGCGGGTCATGTCGAGCTTGTGAAGAAGAGCCGACACGTAGTTCTTAACCGTCTTCTCGGCCAGGTTGAGCTCGTCTGCAATCTGGCGATTGGTGAGCCCGTCGGAGATCAGAGACAGCACGCGACGCTCCTGGGGCGAGAGCCGGCGTAGTCGCTCAGCCAGGTGAGCCTCGGCACCGCCGGTCTCGAGTGCAGCTTCGGCGCGCTCGTCGATTACTAACTCTTCACCGGCGACGACCCGGCGGATGGTGTCGACCAATGCTTTCAGCGCCATCCGCTTGACCACATAGCCCGATGCGCCCGCCTCTATCGACTGGCGGAGCAGATCCAGATCTGCGTAGGTGGTGAACATCACAACCTTGGTAGTCGGGTGGTTGTCGCGAATCTTCCTGGTGGTATCGATGCCCGAGCCGTCCCTGAGCCGAACATCCATGAGAACGACGTCCGGCTCGAGCTCATCAACACATGCAAGCGCGTCAGAACAACTCGCAGCGTCACCGACGAGAGTCATATCGCTTTGGCTGTCAATGTATGACGCTACGCCAGCGCGAACCACAAAATGATCGTCGACGACCAATACCCGGATTGCCATATAGCCAAGACCCTAACGCGGAATTCGCGAGTTTCGATACCCGGGACATTCATCGCGGGATATCTGACGACTCTGACTACTCGTCTGGCCAATCCTCGACCGGGTATCTGGACTCACGGTCGGCGATACGTCTTGCCATGTAGGCGGCTGCTTCATTGCGATTACGAAGGCCGAGCTTGGCGAGCAGCCGGGAAATGTAGTTCTTGACCGTCTTCTCTGCCAGGAAAACTCGATCGGCGATCTCCCGATTGGTCAGACCGTCTGCGATAAGTTCGAGGATTCGCACTTCGCGCTCTGACAACTGGGAGAAGATCGGATCGCCGACGCTCTGACCTCGAATCTGGTTGAACAGCTTGGCCGTCGCTGCGGGATCGATCACGGACGCGCCTTCGCTGACACTTCGGACGGCATCGATGATCCGGTCGCCGTCGATCCGCTTGACGAGATACCCGGAAGCTCCCGCCAGGATCGCCTCGTGCACCGTTTCCTCATCGACGTGGGATGACAGCATCAGCACCCGGACGTCGGGGAAGCGCTCAACGATGGTGCGGCAGGCCGAAACCCCGCTCATGTCGGGTAGCCGAACGTCCATGATCACCACGTCGGGGGAGTCGTAGCCGGCACGGCGGATCGCAGAAGCGCCACTTGCGGCCTCTCCTGCGACTTCGATATCTTGCTGTGAAGACAGGAGGGCGCGCAGGCCCTCTCTGACCACCGGATGATCGTCAACTACCAATACGCGCAATTTCGGTCCCTTTGCTGTGCCCTCACGCTAGCCAATACCAAGAACGCCAGTACGTGGCCATCCGCATGAAAGGTGGGGACGTTCGGCCCCAAACGAATGTAAGGGTATCGTTCGCAGATGGAATCCATTGCCGCAAGTGACCGTTTCGCCGAGTTGCTCGATGCCGCAGCGCAAGTATCCGAGCACGACGAGCTGCACGGGCTACTCGAATCGATCGTGGACATCGCCGTGGGCCTGACCGGTGCGCCTTACGGTGCGCTCGGCGTCGTCGGCCCTCATGGCTTCCTGGTCGACTTCATTCACAAGGGAATGCCCAAGGGCACGGTCGACGAGATCGGCCATCTTCCCCTCGGGCTGGGTGTGCTCGGGGTCATCTCTCGGGGAGAGTCGATACGTGTCGCCGAAGTCGCGGCGCATCCCGAGGCGGCGGGGATACCCGATGGTCATCCCGAAATGGCGTCCTTCCTCGGTGTTCCATTGCGAACACGCAATGAGCTGTTTGGAAATATCTATCTCGCAGGGAAGCCGGGAGGATTCACCGGAATCGACCAGGCGACTATCGAGACCCTCTCTCTCATCGCCGGCGCTGCGGTGGCAAACGTCCGTATTCACCGCAGGTTGCGCGAGGCCGCGGTTGCCGAAGATCGTTCCCGGATCGCCAGGGACGTCCACGACGACATCATCCAGGACTTGTTTGCGGTCGGTCTTTCGCTGCAAGGGCTTGCAGATTCTCTTGACGGCGACGAGGCCAGGGAGGTGGTGCGAACCCAGGTCGAGCGCGTTGACGACTGCATCACATCGTTGCGTCAGTTCATCTTCAATCTGCGCGAGCCGATGTCCCATATCCGTGATCTCGAGATCGAGGTCTCTGAACTTGTCGAAGAGCTGGCGGAGCCGTATTCGGCCGAAGTCGAGGTCTCGGTAGACATGATCGCCGATCAGCTCAGCAATGACGTTACAGATGCCATCCTCCACATCATCAAGGAGGCTACGAGCAACGCACTCCGTCACAGCGATAGCCCTGTGGTGCGGGTTCTGGTAACGGGTGGTTTCAACAATCTGTCGATCTCCGTCATCGATCACGGGTCCGGTTTCGACGCAAACCGGACCCACGATGGGATGGGCCTGGCTAATCTGCAGCGGCGGGCCGCCGACGTCGGAGGCGAGCTCGCGGTCAAGAGCAGCGGCAACGGCACCACGGTGAGCCTCGTCCTTCCGTTGCAGTAGTAGGCCCCGGACCGTCGGTGTCAAGGCTCGTCTTTCTGCTCGCTTTCGCATCGTCGGCTGCCCCGAACGTGTCTGAAGCGGAGTTGCCAGGCACACCCATGGGCGTTTGTTGGCATCGCGGCCCTCATCGGCCTGCGGCTACTCAGCGAACCTGCACCACTCTTCTCGCAATTGGGACGCAGAAAATGACCTCTCGGGACTATGGTCCCTCCCGGAAGGCCCATAAGACCCGACACGGCGTCGGATGAGGCTCTAAAGTAGCGCCGCCACGACCTCATCGTGGCTGTTCGTCGGAGTGAGTGGGGAGGACCATGACCACCGAAGGCGAGAAGGGCAACGAGACCCTGGACGGATTCAAACCTCGGGGCACTATTGCGCTTGCGGTTGCGTATGTTGCACTGATGATGTTGTTGTGGTTCAGCCTCTACATCATCCTGCTGTCACGTGGGGCGACGACATGAGCGCAAGCCCCGGTAGCGAGAAACTCCGCATGCACGTTGATCCAGCCGAGAGAGGTTGGATGCGGGCGGCCGTCATCGTGCTGGTGATATTCGGGATTGCCATCGCTGTTGCTGGATTCATGCTCGGCATTCAGGTGCCAACCGAAGAGCAGCGGGTCGACCCGGGCACGATCGCCAACGAGCCGGAATGGGCAGCGCCCGCGGCGGGTGAGCCCGATCTCCGGGTCCAGGAACTCGCTCCCGGCTCGAAGTACGTGGTCCACATTGTCGCTCAGATGTGGCTTTTTTCACCGAACCAAATCCCGATCCCCGACAGCGGGATCGAGATTCCGGTCGGGTCTGAAGTGACGTTCTATGTGACCTCCCGGGATGTTCAGCATGGCTTCAAGCTCCAGAACACCAACATCAATTTCATGGCGATTCCCGGTGAGGTGTCGACCCTGACGACGACGTTCAAAGAACCAGGGAAGTACGACTTCATATGCACTGAGTACTGCGGCACCGGTCACGCGGCAATGTACGGCTCCATCACGATCACCGAATAGAGGGGAGGATCGAAATGGTTACACAAACAACACGGACTCCCGTCTACGAGATCTCCAAGGCCGACAAGAAGTTCATCGGCTGGCACATCTTCTTCGCCGTCACTGCCCTGACGATCGGGAGCCTCTTCGGGCCGCTGCAGGCGTTGCAGCAGGCGGGCATCGATCTGTACCCGAAGCTGGACTTCCTGTTCATCCACATGAACGACGGGGTAGCGGCCTACTACCAGGGCCTGACGTTGCACGGCGTGCTGAATGCGCTCATTTGGACGACATTCTTCATCACCGGGTTCACAACGCTTGCGGTTATTCGCGGCCTCAAACGTGACCTGGCCGTTCCGATCCTCAATCGGATCGGATTCTGGACGATGGTCGTCGGCCTGGTGGTCGCGGCGATTCCGTTGCTAGGCGACAAGGCGAGCGTGCTTTTCACCTTCTACCCGCCATTGCGGGCAGACTCGCTCTTCTACCTGGGACTTGTGCTGGTGGTTGTCGGCAGTTGGATCGAGGGTTACGGGTTCTTCATCACCCTCTACCGTTGGCGGAAGGAAAATGCCGGTGAGCGGACACCCCTCATCGTCATGGCTGTCGTGCTCAACATGGTCATGTGGCAGATCGCCACGGTGGGTATCGCCACCGAGATCCTGGGTCTGATCCTGCCCTGGGCGTTCAGCATCACTAGTGGTATCGATCCGCAGCTGTCGCGAACTTTCTTCTGGTTCACGGGACACCCTCTCGTGTACTTCTGGCTGTTGCCTGCGTATGCGTCGTGGTACACGATGTTGCCGAGGCAAGCGGGCGGCAAGCTGTTCAGCGATGCATTGGGCCGGTTGGCGTTCTGGCTGTTCCTGCTGCTGTCGGTGCCGCTCGGCTTCCATCATCAGTTCGTCGACCCTGGGGTTCCCTCCGGTTGGAAATTCGTGCACTCGATTCTGACGCTGGGTGTGTTCTTCCCATCGCTGTTGACCTTTTTTACCGTCATCGCATCGTTGGAATATGCGGCGCGCCAGCGTGGCGGTAAGGGCCTCCTCGCCTGGGTCAGGGCGTTGCCGTGGAGCAACCCGTCGGTCACCGCCCAGTTGCTGGCGGGCATCTTGTTCATGTTTGGTGGCATAAGTGGTCTCGCCAACGCCTCGTACAGCGTCAATCTGGTGCTTCACAACACCACCTGGGTGCCGGGTCATTTCCACCTCACGGTGGCCTCAGCGGTGACATTGTCGTTTTTCGGGATCTCGTACTGGATGGTGCCGCACCTGACAGGGAAGCCTTTGTGGAGACCGAAACTGGCTTTGGCCAGTTCGTGGATCTACTTCTCAGGCATGTTGATCTTCTCGAATGCGATGCATACCCTGGGTCTGCTGGGTGCGCCCCGCCGCACCCCGCTCGGCCTTGCCCCGTACGTCCCGGACGCGTGGAACGGCCACCTGATTCGCGTCGCCATCGGCGGTTCGATCATGTGGATCGGGTTGATGCTGTATGTCGTTGTGGTCGCGGTGACCGCATGGCAACGCAAGCGGCTTCCCGAGGGCGAGGTGGTGGATGTGCCGCTTGCCGAGTCGCTCGACGACCCGAACAACGAGCCATGGTGGCTCGACCGCTGGAAGCCATGGCTGATCGCCGTCGCGGTGCTGATCATCATCGCTTACGGCCCGCAGTTGCTGGACCAGATATTTGGCATCCAGCTGACGTCACCGGGCTACGTTCCGACTTCGCCAATACCGGTCGGATGAGCGCAGAGCCCTGAAAGCATCGTGTGAACAAACGTGACGAAGTCCCGCTAGACGGGCCGTCGGTCGACTGGCCGCTCCGTACCCGCAACAGGGTGCGGAGCGGCCTGCGTCTTCTCGAGCGAGTCAGCCTCGGGGTCGAGCGGCCGATCGGCAAGGCCGTCGGCTCGCCACGGCTCAATCCCTTCTATCACACGGGCACGATCTCGGTGTTCTTGTTCGTGATCGTGTTACTGACCGGGATCTATCTGACCGCGTTCTTCCAGTACGGCTTCACGGATTCCTTCAAGGCCGTCAGCGGTATCGAAGCGAACCTCGTCGGCCGACTGGTCCGTGCTGTGCATCGGTACGCTTCCGTAGCTCTCGTCGTCACGTCGTTGCTCCATGGCTGGCGTACCTTCTTTCAGGATCGGTTCCGTGGGGCTCGCTGGCTGGCCTGGGTGTCGGGGGTCGCCATGATGCTGTTGCTGTGGATCATCGGGGTCACCGGCTACTGGTTGATATGGGATGAGCGAGCCGAGGTCATCAACGGAGTATTCACTCGAGTGATCGAGGGAACGACGCTTGGCCTCGACTTTCTCATCGACAACGTCGTCTCTCCCGTAGCCGGGACCGGCTGGCCGTTCCTGTTGCTCATCTTTGTGGTCCACATCGGGTTGTCGATCCTCGTCGGCGTTCTGATCTGGGTCCATCTCAAACGGTTGAGCCGGGCCAGGCTGCTGCCCCCGCAGTTCTGGATGATCCTCATCGGCGGTGCGGTCACCGTCGCTGCGATCGTATGGCCCCTCGGGATGTTGCCGGCATTCAACTTCAACCAGGTTCCCGGCTCGTTTCCGATTGACCCGTTCTATCTCTTCTTGATGCCCGTCGGCCTCCAGTGGTCACCGGGGGTTCTTTGGGGATCGGTGATCCTGGTCAGCGCGCTGGTCACCGGGATCCCCTGGCTGCTGCGCCGCAAGCCGCTCGACCCCATCGTCGTTCACGCAGACCGGTGCACCGGCTGCACGCTCTGTGTCGCCGACTGCCCCTATAAGGCCCTCGAGATGGTGCCGCGGGAAGACGATGCCAGGTACCGGCAGCTCGCCGTCGTCAATGAGGATATGTGTGTCGCGTGCGGCGTCTGTATCGGGAGCTGCCCCACCGAAGCGCTCACCCTCGGTGCCGAGCCCGCCGAGGCATTGTGGGACGAGGTACGCCGACTGGCCGAAATCGGTGATCAGCCCCGGATCATCCTCACCTGCGAACGGCATGCGCTGCAAGGGGCCCATGCCCATATCGGTGAGCACGGGCTCGATCGGGACGGCCGGCCCGGCCACGTCGTCCCGGTTGCCTGCGTCGGCATGATCCATCCGGGTCTCGTCGCGGCCGCCCTCGACGCCGGTGCGGGAGATGTCCAGATAATCGGCTGCCCTCCTGCCGACTGTGCCAACCGTGAGGGAAACACCTGGTTGCAGGCACGTCTTGATCGAGAGCGGGTACCGAGGCTCAAGCAAGAGTATGTCGAAGCACCGATCACCTCGGATTGGGTGCCTCCGAACACATTCTCCACGGCGGTGGCAGCGCCGGGGGGACAGCCGGTCGTCGACCCGGAGGAACGCCCGGCGTGGCGGCGCCAGATCCCTGCCCTGCTGCTGGTCACCGTTGTCACCCTTGGCTCGATCGCGCTGACCAATATCCGCTTCACACCGGCCACTGCCGGCAAGACGGTCATTGCGCTCGCCATGGACCACCAGGCGGGAGCACCGCTACACGGTTTCGACGGTATGGAACCGGCCGTTTCCGGGGGAGCCACACGGCTCGTGGTTGATGTCGACGATGCCACCGTCTTCGATAAGACGTACCAACCGGTTGACGCCGATGGGGTCCTGGCCGCTCTCGCCTATGAGCAGATCGATGTTGATCCCGGTCAGCACCAAGTGACGGTGACCATGTTCGATCGCGCCGACCCCAACGATGGTTTTGTCGTTTTCGACGATCTCATCGGGCTCGACACCGGGGAGATCTTCAATGTCGCGCTCAACGACGCTCCGCTCGAGGATCAGGCGGCGATCGGGCGTTCGCTATACGGTGAGAACACGCTCGGCACCAATACCGGTTGCCGTCTGTGCCATTCTCTCGAACCGGGGACAGTGCTGGTAGGGCCGTCGTTTGCCGGTGTTGCCACAAGAGCTGAGACCAGGGTTCCCGGTCTGTCGGCAGAGGAATACCTGCGGCAATCGATCGTTGATCCCAACGCGTACGTTGTGGATGGGTTCCCGAAGGGGCAGATGTTCCAGAACTTTGCCGACGTGCTTCCGGACGACGAGATCGACGCTCTGGTCGCCTTCCTACTCACCCTCAAGTAGTGATGCGGCCCGCTGCTCTGGCGCTGGTTGGTCTGATACTCCTTCTTGCCGGGTGTGGTGGAGAGCAGTCTCCAAGCCCGACGAGAGCCGTCGCCGGGCCGAGCACGTATGGCCGGGAGTTGTTCGAGGAGCGGGTGATTGGTCCGAATCCCGGTTGTGTCACATGCCACTCGCTCGAGCCGAACGTCACCCTGGTAGGACCGTCCCTGGCCGGGGTGAGGTCGCGTGTCGCCGGGATGAGCGACGCCGATTACATCCGACGGTCGATTGTCGATCCCGACGCCTACACCGTTGCCGGCTTTGCGGCAGGGCTGATGCGCCCGGATTGGGAGGACTATCTGTCGCCCGAACAGATCGAGAGTCTGGTCGACTTCCTGCTGGAAGACCAGTGAGCCGGCTACTTGATCGGGAATGCCTCCTCGGTGGCTACCCCTTCCTGATTGGCCACTGTGCGCTCGCCTGTCAGTTCACCGTCCGCAGAAATGTTGTAGTGGCCACTCCCGTGAGATGCGGCGTCGAAGCCTTCCATCGCGGCCCATTCAATGATCACGGAGTTGTCGTCGACTGTTCCCGTTCCCGTCTGGATACTCCCGGTAATGATCCACTGCATGTCGTAGACGTCGGGGCTACCGGTGGCCGCAATGACGAGCGTGCCGCTGTATTCGACTCCGTCACGGTCGACGCCGTTCATGTAATACGTGCCGTCGAGACTTCCATTGGATCCTTCCTCCGGGAATGAACAGGAGGTGACTACGAATATCAGGAGTAGAGCTAACGTGGCCGGCAACCATGGATTCTGGTTCCGCCGGGTGCGTGGGGGATCGGTGATGGCCATTGGCTCTCCGAATAGGAATGCGATCGGGGAGTATATCGGTCAACAGGCGTGTCGAAGAGGTCGACGTTGAGCAAGAAGGTCATTGTTCGCTCTGTCATACCGGTGGCGCTGATCATCGCCGCCGCGCTTGCATTCGCTGTCTTCCAGCCCATTCAGGTGCTCCCGCGTATCCGGTTGTCGCCGGGGTATCTACTGGTCAATCAGGATGACCAGACAATCACGTCCGAGGACGCCAGAGGCGACATCGTGCTGTATACCTTCACCTACAGCCGATGCGGCGCCGAGTGTGCAGACATGTACGAGACGCTGCGCGAGGTGCAGAGCCGGCTGGGCGAGGTCGACGCCGGAGACAACGACATCAAGTTCATCACCATCTCTTTCGACACCCAGCGCGACACACCCGAAGTGCTCCAGGACTACGCCGCGTCGCTCGGCGCCGACACCTCCCGGTGGCAGTTCGCCACCGGTGATCCCGGCCACCTCGAGAACGTGATCAAGGCGGGTTTCGAGGTCTACTACCAGGAAGCCGACGACGGTGACTTCGCATTTGCGCCAACGTTCGTCCTGGTCGATGGTTGGGGCGTGATCAGAGGCGAATACAGGTACGCGACCAATGCTTCCGACGCCGATAAGATCGTGCACCATCTCGACATCCTTGGTGAAGAGATCCGCAACTCGCACGGAGCTGCATCGCTTGCATACGAGGCCGCCCACTTCTTCCTGTGCTACCCATGACCGATACGTGGAGAAGAGTCGCTTATGTCGTCGCCGTGGCCCTGCTCGGAGCCGTGCTCGCCTGGTTTGTCGTTCTCCCGCGGCTACGGCCCCACATATTTGGAGGGGCGGTAATCCAGTCGAACCAGAGGATCCCCCGCACAGAGTTGAGGTCCGCCGACGGACCGGTCCGATTGACCGACTTCGAGGGCAAGGTCGTCGTACTGTATTTTGGATACACGTACTGTCCCGATGTATGCCCGGCGACACTCAGCAAGCTCGCCGACTCGATGGAGATACTCGGGAGCAAGGCAGATGGGGTGCAGGTGGTGATGGTATCTGTCGATCCCGAGCGAGATACCCCCGAGCTGCTCGAGGAGTATGTGACCCATTTCTATCCCGATTTCATCGGGTTGACCGGCGACGACTCAGCGATCAACCAGATAGCCACGTTGTGCGGCGTCGTGTACCAGAAGGCTGAAGGGTCCGCGGCGAGCGGGTACACCATCGATCACACTTCGACCGTGTTACTCGTCGACAAAGAGGGGTATCTCAAGCTGGTGTTGCCTTTCGAGGGCTCTGCCGAGCAGATCGCCTCAGACATCGCGTACTTCCTGGGATGAGCAAATGAGGATGACGAGACTGATAACGCTGGCCGCGATCATCGGGCTCGCCGTTGCCCTTGTATTCCTGCTGGCGAACCGGGGCAGCCATGAATTTGCCGGCACCGTGTTCACCGATCAGCAGGCGGCGCCCGATTTCACCCTCACCGCCGACAACGGAGAGACGGTGTCGTTCGACTCGTTCCGGGGCAAGGTAGTGCTGATGTATTTCGGCTACACCTTCTGCCCCGACGTCTGCCCGGCATCGCTGGCAGAACTCGCTGCCGCGGTGGATGAGCTCGACCTGTCCCAGCGAGAGGACGTCCAGGTCGTCATGGTCTCGGTGGATCCGGCACGCGACACGCCTCAGGTTCTCGACAGCTACCTCAATCATTTTGATCCCTCCTTCGTCGGCTTCACGGGAACCAACGAACAGATCGCCGCGGTGGCGGCCGACTACAACGTCTTCTATGAGGCCCACGAAGGTACTGCCGCGACCGGCTACCTGGTCGATCACTGGTCGGGTGTGTATCTGATCGACCGCAAAGGAAACCTCGCCGAGACGTTCGGCTTTGGGACACCCGCCGAGCAGATCGCGGCTGATATTGCGGAGTGGCTGTGACCAGGCCGATCATCCTCGACACAGACCCCGGTCACGACGACGCCTTTGCCCTATTGCTGGCGCTTGCCTCGCCCGAAGAAATCGAGCTGCGTGGTGTGACGACCGTTGCAGGCAACGTGCCGCTCGCCAAGACGACATACAACGCCCTCAGATTGCTGGAGTTGGCAGGTGCCGGGGACACACCCGTCTATGCGGGCTGTGCTCGCCCCATGGTTAATGCGCTGGTCACCGCCGAATATGTCCATGGAGAGAGTGGCCTCGATGGCCCGAACCTGCCAGAACCGACCCGGGGTGCGGCGTCTGCTCACGCCGTCGACTATCTCGTCGATGAGCTACTTGCGGCCGATGAGCGTTCGACCACGGTATGTCTGATCGGCCCGATGACCAACATGGGCATGGCCCTGGTCAAGGAACCTGCTATCGCCGACAGGATCGCGGAGATCGTGATCATGGGCGGCAGTTTCCGGGCGGGCGGCAACATCACACCGGCTGCCGAGTTCAATGTATTTGTCGATCCCCACGCTGCCCATGTGGTCTTCACCAGCGGAGTCCCGCTCACGATCATGTCGCTCGATGTGACCCACCAGGCCCAGGCCACCCCGGACCGGGTGGCCCGGTTCCGGGCCATCGGCACACCGGTCGGTGACGCTCTGACGGCCATGCTCGACTTTGCAGGACAATACGACATAGCCAGGCTCGGGTTCTCCGGCTATCCAATGCACGATCCGACCGTGATCGCCTATCTGCTCGAGCCGGGCATGTTCACCGCTCATCAGGCCCACGTTTCGGTTGTCACCGACTCCGGCCCCAGCCATGGGCTGACGATTGCGAATTGGTCGGATGCTCCTCCAAACGCACAGGTGATGATGGCACTCGACGCCGATCGGTTTTTCGACCTGCTGGTTGCCAGGCTCGGCAGTCTTTAGGGCGCGGAGCCGAAGAGTGGTGCTGCGTCCCGCTAGCCGGCGGTGTTTGTGGATTGCCGCTTCTCCTCAGCGACACCCCAGAGGGAGAGTACAAGCGCAATCAAGATCACGGCTGCGGTGAGCAAGCCAACGTCACGCAACGCCGCTGCCTGGGCGAATGCAGGAGCCTCCTCGGCGTCGATGACCGAGCCGTAGTGATACGACACTCTCAAGGCCCAGAGCGCACCGAGCACCGAGATGCCGGTCAGCTGTCCGGTATTCCTGGTGAGACCAAGCATGGCAGAGGTCACACCGAGCCGTTCCGCGGTTGCGGATCCCATGACTGCGCTGTTGTTTGGTGACTGGAATATGCCCATTCCCAACCCGACGGGAGCCATGACCAGCATGATCATCCACGGCGGTGAGCTCTCGTCGAGCAACTGGATGAGCGAGTATGCGACAAGCAGGATCCCGAGCCCGACGACCAGTACCCGCCTGGGGCCGATTCGATCAGAGATGACGCCGCTGATCGGTGCGGATAGGCCAAGCAGCAGCGGAGCGGGCGCGATCAACAGACCGACCTGGCGTGGTGGGGCGCCAAGCGCATTCTCCAGATAGAAGGGTGAGAGGAGGAAGAGACCGGCGATGCCAAAGAAGGTCATCCATCCGGTGATCAGGTTGATGGTGAGCAGCCTGCTTCTGAACAAGGTCATGTCGACCATTGGCTGTTCGACTCGCCGCTCAATCAATACGAACGCTGCGATGGCGAGCACGCCCACGGCAAGCATCGACAGAACCGACACCGAGCCAAATCCATGGCCCTGGGCCAATGACAGCCCGAGCATCAGCGACAAGAGCCCAGCGAAGAAGGCGCCCGCCCCTGCGAAGTCAAAGCGTTGACCACCCGGCGGGGGTACGTCCGGCACATAGCGCCTGGAAGCCAGTGTGCCGAAGATGCCGATCGGGACGTTCACGAAGAAGATCCACCGCCATGACCACTGGTCGACGATCAAGCCGCCGAGCGAAGGGCCGACGACGATCCCGACCGAGACCAGAGCCCCCGATATTCCCAGCGCCTTGCCACGCTCGCTGGGTGGGAACGCCTGGGTGATGATCGCCATCCCGAGCGCAAAGATCATCGAGGCACCCACTGCCTGAAGCACTCTGAAGGCGATCAGCCACTCGATGGACGGTGACATGCCGCAGAGGACGGAGCCGATGGTGAAGCCTGCGAAACCGGCTGTGTATATCGGCTTCTTGCCGAGCATGTCGCCCAGCCTGCCGACACCCAGGGTCAGCGTCGCGACGGTCAGTATGTAGCCGACCACCACCCACTGGACGGCGGCAAATGTCGTGTCGAGCTCGTGAGCCATGGTGGGGAGGGCAACGTTGACGATGCTCGAGTCGATGGTGCCGAGGAAGATGCCCGACCCGGTGGCGATCATCACATGCCACTTGCGGCTGTAGTCGATGTCGTTTCGGGGTTGGTTCATCGGCGTCATTGTTGCCTCATTTGACTGTGTCGGTACTCATTTCATGTCCCCGTGGCCAGTTACCATCGCCGCAATGGGTCATCTCTACGTAGAAGGCTGGGCGCCGGAGTACGGCAGCCCTTATGAAGCGGACGATGCAATTGCCGATCGTGACAAGGTCGACGAGACGGTCGAGGTCGACGGTCCCTGGGCACCGATCGATGGTGTCGACGACGGTGTGGCGAAGGTTGCACTCGTCGACGGCGTGCGACGCATCGATGCCCGGCTCACCATTGACGAGCCCGAAGGCCCGATCCCCGGCATCTGTGGCAGCTATGGCGTCGGCACGATCATCTGGGATCGGGCCAAGCCCGCCTCGGAGTTTGGGGAGATGCTCATCGAACGGCTCGCCGTCTTTGGCAACGGGAAGGGGGCACCGATACCGGCGGGCGGCCCGATCACCTACCGTTCGGAATCTGTCCCGGACTCGGATCCTGGAGCGCTGATCAAACGATTCCACGGAGCGATGCGCAAGGCAGAGGCGAAGCTGTCGGAGAAGCTGGCGCAATCGGGGATCTTTGTCGTTGCCGACGGGCCGATCAATGACCTGTCGGCTACCGAGAAGATCGGCTACATAAAGTCACACCGTGCTCCGTACCTATCCGAACGTCGGGCGCCCATCATCGGCCGGGTCAGGGCCGGGCAACGCACCCCGCTTTTCATCATCGGCCACGGTGGGCAGTACGAGCGGTACTCGTGGTACCAGCGTCTCGCCGATCTGCCAGGAGGTCATTCCTGGACGGGTATCGTGCGATGCGAGGTGTCGAGTGCGCTCAGCCTCGAGCAGGCAGTCGGGATTGCCAATCGCAGTGCTGCGTTGCTTCCGCAGCTTTCCTCCGAAGCCCATGTCGACCCGAGGGCCCCGCAGAACCTCGTGCCGATCGCGGCGCTGGAACGTGAGCTGAGAAGACGCCTCGGCGACTCCGCTTTCGTCTACCGTGCACTTCGGGCCGCAGTAGCAGCCGACAACTTGGAGTCTCGAGATGGTTGACAGCAGCATCGGCGAAGCCGGCGACAACGGTGTCGGTCGTGTGCTCGGCACCCAGCACACCTCGACCCGGGAGTTCCGGGTCGTCATCGACGAGACCGAGTACCTCCAGCTCGACGATCTGGTCGTGGTTCGCACCCAGGTCCCAAGACAGGGAGAAGTGCGAACATATGGGATAGTCACCGAGGTGGCGGCGGTGTATGAGGGGGCGACGTTCGAGAGCGATACCCACCGCATCGCTGTCGAGGGCACAATGCCGGGCGCCAAGGTGAGATCGGCGGAAGTTGCGATAACACGGGTCGATCCCGAGCTGTGGGTCTCACCAGATCCCGGTGAGAAGGTCGAGCGTGCCCGCGGCGAGGAGCGCGACAAAGCCCTATACGTAGACGAGATGGGACGGCCGCTACCTATCGGCCTTGGCCGCGATCGCGAGCCGGTGTTCATCGATCTCGACTTCTTCGATGGCCGGAAGGGCGGTCACATGTCGATTTCGGGGATCAGCGGTGTTGCCACCAAGACCTCCTTTGCGCTCTTCTTCTTGCGTCTCCTCTCTGCACGGCCGGATATCCTCGGAGAGGGCGCGGCCAACCTGCGGATCCTCGTCTTCAACGTCAAAGGTGAGGATCTGTTGTGGCTCGACAAGAAGAACCGGTATTTCGACGCCACGGCGGCCGACACCTGGGCCAGTCTCGGGATCGAGCCGGGGCCGTTCCCCTCTGTGTCCTTTTGGGCACCACCGCGCGTGCAAAGTGGCGATGTTGTCATCCCGGACACGGGTGGGCGTCAGGAAGGGGTTAACGCCTTTGGCTGGACCCCACGAGAGTTTATAGACAGCGGCCTTCTCCGGTTCTTGTTCACGGACGCGTCAGACAGTCGTAACCAGATCCCGTTCATCGAGGAACGGGTCCGCTCTCAGCTGCAGCGGTTTGCCATCGACGTCGAAGGCAGGCCAGGGGCCATCGTGCTCAGGGACCCCAGCGAGGGCCATGTCCCGGGCGCATCGGTCATACCCAACCCGGGGGAACGCATCATCACCGATCTGCGCACCCTGGTGGCAGCCGTCGAGGAGTTTGTCGACCCCGAAGACGGTGAGCCGGATCAGAAATGGACGGGCAGAGTCCAGCCGGGCACCGTGTCGGCATTTGTGCGTCGCCTCCATTCTGCGTCCCACCGGCTCGGGCATCTCGTGCGGGCGGGCGATAGCCGCCACATCGATCGGCGTGCGGCTCAGGTGACCGTCGTAGCCATCCAGACCCTGCACGACCTGGGGCAGCGCTTTGTGGTCGGGGCGCTTCTCGCCGAGACATTCGCAGAGAAGGAACAGACCGGGCAGCGGCTGCCGTTGTCGGTCATCGTCCTCGATGAGTTGAACAAGTATGCCCCCCGGGAAGGCAACAGCCCGCTCAAGGAGATGCTCATTGACATCGCTCAGCGGGGACGCTCCCTCGGTGTTTTGCTCGTCGGTGCCCAACAGACCGCTTCCCGTGTCGCCTCGGAGGTCATGGAGAACGCAGCCATCCGGGTCGCCGGGAGGCTGGATGCTGCAGAGGCAGAGCGCTCGGAGTACGGCTGGATGCTCCCGTCGACACGTGCCAGGGCGCGGCTGTTGAAACCGGGCACGATGGTGGTCAGCCAGCCGGCGTTGCCGGTGCCGCTCGTCGTAGAGTTCCCGTTCCCGGCGTGGGCGACCCGGAAGGAAGAGGTCGATTCCAGCGACAGCGATCCGTTCGCAGGCCTGTGAAAGTACTGCACACCTCTGACTGGCACATCGGCAAGCGGCTGGGGCGCTATGACCGGAGTGACGAGTACCGGGCAGCGATCGACGAGGTCATCGGCATTGCCGATTCCGAGGCGATCGATCTAGTTCTGCATTCCGGCGACCTCTTCGACCGCCCGGTGCCGCCGATCGAGTCGCTCGACATCGGTCTGAGAGGTCTGGTCCGGTTGACCGACGGAGGCCGGCGGCCGGTTGTGGTAATCGCAGGGAACCACGACTCGGCGGGATTCTTTGAGGCGCTGGCGCCTTTCCTCGCACCACAGAACATCTACCTGGTTGGTGACATCAAGCGGCCCGACCAGGGCGGCGTGCTCGATATTGCGACCCCCGGTGGACGGGCCGTCATCAGCTGTTTTCCCTTCTTGCGGGAAGGGCGAGCGTTTCACATCTGGGACGAGATCTCCGAGCACTACAAGAAGTACGCCGACCGATTGCGTGCGATTTCGGAGGCGTATTCGGCCCACGCCGCCGAACTGGCCGGGACCGACGCTGTTCAATTCCTGGTTGCCCATTTCCTAGTCGGCGGGGCCAAGGTGCACGGTCACGGCGCCCCCCGGGGTGAGCGCTCGTTGCACATGGGCGAGGCGTATTCCGCAACCAGCGAGGCGATCCCTCCCGGCCCGCAGTACGTCGCCCTCGGGCACATCCATGCTCCTCAGCCGGTTCCGGGGGCGAAGGTCCCGGCCGAATACGCCGGGTCGCTGCTGGAGTTGGATTTTGGCGAGGCAGGTGAGGAAAAACGGGTCGTGGTTGTCACCGTGGAGCCGGGACGGCCCGCGTCGGTGCGTTCCATTCCGTTGACGTCGGGGCGGCGGTTGCTGCGGCTGAAAGGCGAGTGGGCCGAATTGATTCGGCGCGACGATATCCATGAGGGCTATCTCGACCTCACGGTGCAGACCGCAGGTCCCGACCCGGGACTGGTCGACCGGGCTCTCGAGGAATTCGACTATCTGGTTCATGTGCGTGCCGATTACCCCCGTGCCGAAACCGACGCCAGTCTTCGTGCCGGCAAGGCGCTCGATGAGCTCTACCGCGAGTACTACATGGCCGCTGAAGGGGTTGCAGCCTCCGAGGAGCTGATCGCCGGATTCCGGGAAGTGATGGAAGAGGTCGGCTATGCGTCCTCTTGAGCTGAGGGTTCGCAATTTCCGCTCCTATGCCGGCGAGCACGTTTTCAACTTCGCCGATCGCACCCTCGTCGGCATCGTCGGCCCCATTGGGAGCGGCAAATCATCGATCCTCGATGCCATCGTCTTCGGGCTGTACGGGCGTACCCCGCGTATCGCCACCGCAACCAAGACGCTGATCAATCAACGTGCTGCTGATGCCGCCGTCTCCCTACGTTTTGAGGTGGAGGGTGAGCTGTGGGAGGTGAACCGCTCGATCCGGATCAAAGGTCCCAGCAGGCATGCTCTGTACCGATATGAGGACCCCGACGGCGAGCCGGTCGAAAAGCTGACGTTGGAGGGCGAGGTCAACGACAAGATCGTCGAGCTGTTTGGCCTCGACTATGCAGCATTCGAAAGGTCGGTGCTCCTGGCCCAGGGGCGCTTTGCCGAGTTCCTCCAGGCCCGGCCCGCCGACAGGGACCGCGTGCTCAAGGGTGTCTTTGGCCACGACCGGGTCGACAGGATGAAGGCTCTCGCCAAGGAGCGGCGCGACGAGGCTGAGCTGAACCTGGAACGCATCGGTGTCAGGCTGCAACGGTTTGACGAGATCGCGGTGCGGCTCCGCGAGAGCGCCGACGAGCTCGCTACGGCGAGGAGCAGGCATGCGCTGTTGCAGGAGGCCGCCGAAGCCGACTACGAGCTGACGGAACGATGGACGGCAGTCGAAAAGGTGATGGATTCAGCTTCCAGCCGTGTCGCAATGCTTGATGGGCAAGCCGCAAACCTGCCCGACGTTGCGGCAACCGCACGGTCCATCGCCGAAGCAAGTGCCGCTACCCATCGTCGTGTCGACCTCGCTGCCTCGTTCGACCAGGCGCAGCAACAGTTGCAGACCGCCGACGTGGCTCTCCAGAAGGCAAACGATGAGGGCGAGCCGGCACTGCTGGATCGGGCAGCCGCGCTTCTGGCCGCGGCCGACCCTCAACGCAAGGCAGTCGCAAATGCCGACAGGCATGTTTCGGCTGCACAGAGATTGCTCGCCGAGGCCGAAGCCGATCAGCAGCACGCACGAGAGCAGGTGCGCAAGGCCGAGCAGAACCGTCACAAGATGCACGAGATCGCCGACGATGCAGCCAGAGCCCTGGAAGCGGCGGAGGCCGACCTCGAGACCGGACGTCATGCAGATATGGCCGTCACCCTCCGCAATGGGCTCGAGATCGACGAGCCATGCCCGGTGTGTGATCAACCAGTCTCGGCAATGCCGGGAAAGGCAGGAGATCCCCATCTCGCTCAACTCGAGGCGGCGGTCGCCGCTGCACGGGCCGCCAGGACGGATGCCGAAAAGGCTCACACCGATGTCCTAACGGCACTGGAGCGGGTCAGGGGACAGGCGGAATCGGCAGGCCAGAGGGTCGAGGCCGCAACCGCCCAACTGGCCGGGGCCCGTGAAGATACCGAGCGTGCCCGGA
>Ga0307423_1000125_pt1 | contig 48034 bp, 35 predicted proteins | sample SalMarWE160310MG_FD_202154 | JGI IMG/M metagenome (GOLD analysis project Ga0307423, IMG submission 202154) | Salt marsh sediment microbial communities from the Plum Island Ecosystem LTER, Massachusetts, United States - WE1603-10 | ecosystem: Environmental > Aquatic > Marine > Intertidal zone >...
CACTTCTACAATCACAACAGATCCCACGGCTCACTCAAATGGGCCACCCCCATCAGCATCATCCAGGACAACCTCCCCAAAGAGCACACCTAGGAGACAGCCGCCTGAGCTAGGACGTCTTCAGTTGTGGGACGGGTGAGGATGAATAGCGTCCCGATGATGCCCAGCGCAACCAGGATTCCGCGCACAGCCATGCTGTCGAGTGCGAAGACGGCAGACAAGGTGATGCTCGACCACATCAACGTGACCGCCAGAATCTTGATCCGCCGCGGTATGCCATAGCCGGCGCGGTAGGCACGAACGGTCGGACCGAACCGGGGATGATTCAAGACCCAGTGGTACATCCGGGCGTTGGACTTGAAGAAGAACCAGACGGAAAGAAGGATGAACACCGTCCCTGGAAGCACCGGCACCACGTAGCCGGCGAGGCCGATCCCGAGGAACAGGAATCCGGCACCCGCGTAGAGAATCCGTGCGGCGCGGCTCGCCATTACCTCGGGCTCGCGCTCGGAGGTGACATCAGATCGCTCGCTGTGTTGGTCTACTGCCACGTGGTCATTCCCGGGTTTGGGATCGGCAATATCGCGATGCGCTAGTCCGACATCAAGTCGGGGTGACATTCAGTCGTCGAGCGCCAACTGCTCTGCGGCGGCTGTTTCGAGCGGCTCGATGCATTCGGGGAAGTTGTTGGTGACCTTGTTGACCAGGGTTGCCACGGGGTGCTCGTCCATTTGCCCGGCCGGGTACACCGTCATCAATGACTCGAGCAGCTCACGGTCCTGGTTGTCCCGATCGAGCCAGCCGGCCCAGGCTCCCTCCGGCAAGATCACGGGCATGCGGTCGTGCAATTCGGCAACCGTCGAATTAGGCGTTCCTGTGATGATGGTACAGGTGCGGACCCATTCCCCGGTTTCGGGATCCTTCCAGTTGGCCCACAAACCGGCGAGGGCGAGCGGCTTGTGATCCACCCGATAGATGTAATGCGGGAGCTTGCCTTTGGGGAGACGTTGCCACTCGTAGAACCCATCAGCCGGGATTAGACAGCGTCGCCGCTGAAAGGAATCCCGGAAAGCGGGCTTCTCTGCGACCGACTCCATACGGGCGTTGATGTTGCGGGCGCCGATCTTGCGGTCTTTGGCCCAGGATGGGATCAGCCCCCAGCGAAATGCACCGAGTTGCCGCTCCCCGTCGTGCTCGGCCACTGCATACACTTCGTCCGTGGGCGCTACGTTGAAGGACACAGGCAAGTCCCCGGTCCGGATCGTCTCGATCTGGAACGCGTCGACGTAGAACGCCGCATCGTGTGATTGCACAAATCGGCCGCACATGATCTGCATTGTCCCAGAATCCGGGCGGTGTTTCCTCCACAAGCGTGCACCCGCGATAATCGAAACGAGATTCAGGAGTTGGTCATCATCGAGAACGCAATCCATGCACTAGCCAGATCAGCAGGCGTGCTCACCGAATGGAGCGACGTGTGGGGTCAGCCGCAACAAGTCAGCGACGAGCATTTGCTGGCGACACTTCATGCCCTGACCGGCCGTGAGCTCAACTCCGAGGAAAGGATCAATCAACTCGCACATGAGCTGCGCAACGACCGCCCGCTCATCGAACCCGTGCTGGTTGCGTGGGACGGCTGGTTCCCGATGACCACGCTCGGCCGACCCGTGTCTTCTGCCTATCTCGTTACCGAGCACGGCAACGAAGTCCCGGTCGCGATCGATGAGAGGCAGATCTCCATTGATGATCGGCTACCCCTCGGCTACCACCAACTGCATGTCACAGGGGCAAGCTACTCGACAATGGTCATCGCCGCCCCGATGCGGGCACCGGACGCTCCGGAAAGCGCCTTTGGAGTCATGGCGCCGGTCTACTCGATGCGAAGCGAGCAATACGACACCGGCGTGGGCAACTTCGGGCATCTCGGGCAGCTCGCCGACACGGCGATGGTCACCGGGACAACGGTAATCGGGAGCTTGCCGCTCGTCGCCACCTTCCCCGATCAGCCATCACCGTACGCACCAGCCTCTCGCCGGGCCTGGAATGAGCTCTTTGTCGACCTCGCAGCCGCTCCTGGTTGGGAAGGTACGTTGCCCGTGTATGACGGCGACCCCCGATGGGTGGACTACGGCACGGCTGCGTCGGCGGTCCGCGACGCCCTTGCTGCCTACGCCGACATCGCAATGTCGCGGCCCCAGTTGCGATCCCGGATCGATGGTTTTGCCGAAGCCACCCCCGAAGCCGTTGGCTATGCCCGATTCCGGGCGAAGTGTGACCGCTACGGCCGCAACTGGAGGGCGTGGCCGGCAGATGCAGTGGGAACTCCGGATCGAGAGGCTTATCACCTGGTCGGCCAGTGGCTCGCAACAGAGCAACTCCAGGATCTGAGCGAACGACTCTCCGTTCGCGGCCAATACCTCTATCTGGATCTGCCCATCGGTTGTCACCCCGACGGGTACGACATTTGGGACCAACAAGATCTATTCGCTCCGGCCAGTGTCGGCGCCCCTCCAGATTCTCTGTTCCTCGGCGGCCAGGAGTGGGGGCTGCCTGCGACGATCCCGCAACGGGCCCGCGAAGCACATCACGTCGGCTTCATCAAGGCGGTCAGACAGCAGCTCTCTGTGGCCGGGATCCTCAGGGTGGACCACGTCATGGGGCTGCATCGCGCCTGGTGGGTACCGCACGGGCTCACTGCCACCGACGGCGCATACGTGCTTCAACCGACTGATGAGATGTTCGCCATCATTTGCCTCGAGTCACACCGTGCCAACGCCGCCGTCGTAGGCGAGAATCTGGGTACCGTACCGGAGGCAGTCAGCCTGGCTCTCGAACAACACCACTTGCTGGGGATGAAGGTCGCGGTCGACGCTCTCAACGATCCAACCGCCGACGAGTTGATCGCTCTCGCAACCCACGATACCCCGCCATTCGCGGCCTGGTGGAAGAAACAGGATATCGACGACGGCGAGGACCTGGGCGTCTACACCGACGGTAGAGGCGACCAGGCCCGCCGTGACCGTGATGACACACTTTCCTACCTCCAGCAGCACCTCGGGGCGGACGGGCTCGAGAAGACCCGCACCGCCATCCTCGAGTGGATGGCCAGGTCGCAGGCCGCCGTCGCCATCGTCAACGTCGATGATCTCTGGGGAGAGGAGCGACGCCAGAATGTGCCGGGTACCGACACCGAGCGGCCCAATTGGCGCGCCAGACACGCCCTGTCGATGGAGGAACTAATGCGGAACACGGACATCCTCGCCATGCTCGAGCATTTGCACGACCTGCGTAAGTCGACCCATGGCGGGTTGGGAGTGGTAACCGAAGCATGAAGCAGGCGGTCGAACGCTATATGATCCTCGTTCACCTTCAAGGACTACCCCGTGCAAGACACAACATCGCGATACGAGCTAGAGAGCACACTGCTCCAGATCGCCGGCAACTACTCGTGGACGTGGGACATCAATGCCCGCGAGCTATTCCGCCGTATTCCGGCAATGAACGGCGAAGCGGACCGGCATCCCGCCGAGCGAATAAAACTGCTCGACGAGGACGACTGGGCGGGTCTCGTCGCTGACCCCGAGTTCAATCAACTCGCCAGGCTCGCTCACGGCCAGATCCCACAACCACTCCACCTCAAGGATGAGGGAACTGTTGCCTACTTCTCGCCGGAGTTCGGCATCTCTGAGATGCTGCCGCAGTACTCGGGTGGTCTCGGTGTACTGGCAGGCGATCACCTCAAGGCGGCCAGCGACCTGCGAATGTCCCTGCTCGGCGTCGGGCTCTTCTACCGCGACGGGTTCTTCCGTCAGGCGCTGGACGACGGGCGGCAACGGGAGAGGTACGAGACAAACAACCCGCGGTTTCTGGCACTGACGGCAACACCGGCGCGAGTCGAGCTCGAGATGGCCGGGCGCATTGTCACATCGCGGGTATGGCAGGCCAATGTCGGAACCACCAGGCTCTTCCTGCTCGATACCGATCTCGAGGTAAACGACGAGGTCGGGCGTCGCGTCTCAGATCGGCTCTACGGCGGTGACCGTGCCCACAGGATGCGTCAGGAGATCCTGATGGGAATCGGTGGCGTACGGGCCATACGGCAGCTCGGATACGAGCCGGCGAAGTTCCACCTCAACGAGGGCCACGCCGGTTTTCTCGCTCTCGAGCTCCTCGCCGACGAGGTGGCCAAGGGCCTCACCCTCAACCAGGCAGTAGCGGCAGTGCGCGAGCGGATCGTCTTCACCACACACACCCCGGTGCCTGCCGGCATCGATCGCTTCTCCACCGAGCTCATGTGGCAATACCTGGGCGGCTGGACTGAGAAGAGGGGTATCGATATGAACGAGCTCCTCCAGCTCGGGATCCTCCCCGAAGGTGATGGCCACTTCAACATGGCGGCGTTCTGTATCCGGGTAGCCGGACGCTGCAACGGTGTCTCCAAGCTCCATGGTGAGGTCAGCAGGCACATGTTCGCAAATGTCCCGAGTGGCAAGGAGATCACGTCGGTCACCAACGGGGTGCATGCTCGCACCTGGGTCACGCCTCAGCTACAGCGTCTCTTCGATGAGAAGCTCGAGACGACCGACTGGCATCTCCCGGACAAGAAGGTGTGGAGCCGGGTTGCGAACATCACAGACGAAGAGATCAGAGGTGTTTTCGACGTCGGTAAGAACCGCCTCGTCGAGATGGCAGATCGCCACCTCGGTCAACGGACTTCTCTCGACCCAAACGTCCTCACCATCGGCTTCGCCAGGCGATTCGCCACCTACAAGAGAGCCGATCTGCTCATCAGGGACCGGGACCGCCTGCTCAGCCTGATCAACGACCCCGACCGCCCTGTGCAGTTCGTCTATGCGGGCAAGGCTCATCCCGCCGATGAGCCCGGCAAGCAGGTACTGGCAAACGTCGTCGCGTTTTCCGAAGATCCGGCGAGCCGGGGGCGCTTCGTCTTCATCCCCAATTACGACATGGCGGTAGCTCGTGCCATGTTCGCCGGATGCGATGTCTGGCTGAACAACCCGGTCCGCCCGCGCGAGGCGAGTGGCACCAGCGGTCAGAAGGGCGCTCTGAACGGGGTGCTCAACTGCTCGATCCTGGACGGCTGGTGGGACGAGTGCTTCGACGGCGAGAACGGTTGGGCAATAGAGACATCGGCGGCGGAGGATCCCCATGTGCGTGACATAGAGGAAGCCAACAACCTGTACCAGGTGCTCGCCAACGAGGTCATCCCGCTGTACTACGGAGATGATGGGAAAGGCCCCAGCACGGCCTGGCTGACCAAGGTGCGCCACAACTGGGAGACGCTCGGCCCATTTGTCACTGCGTCACGGATGGTTCAAGAGTACGGAGACCGCATCTACCAGATCACCCCGACAGTGTGAGCTCTTTCGTCTGGCCCGGCTCGCCATATCCGCTCGGAGCATCATTCGATGGGCGGGGCACCAACTTCGCCATCTATGCCGAGAACGCGGATCGGGTGGAGCTGTGCTTGTTCGATGACGACAACAACGAACGCCGGTTGCGGATGGGGGAGATAACGGCATTCACCCACCACAGCTACCTTCCCGGGGTCATGCCCGGGCAACGATACGGCTTCCGGGTGCATGGGCCGTGGAACCCGGCAGAAGGCCTCCTGTTCAATCCGGCCAAACTGGCGCTCGACCCGTACGCCATGGCAATCGAAGGTGACGTCAAATGGTCGGAAGCGGTGTTTGCCCACCAATGGCATCACCCGGATCGGATCAGCGAGATCGACAGTGCGCGGAATATGCCGCGTTCGATCGTCGTCGACACGACATTCGACTGGGGCGACGACTCTCCTCCCGGGATCCCACTGCACAAATCTGTGATCTACGAGACCCACGTGCGCGGCATGACCATGAGCCACCCCGATGTGCCCGAGAAAGAGAGAGGCACCTTCGCCGGGATGAGCAGCAAGCCGATCATCGACCATCTCGAGTCCCTGGGCGTGTCGGCCGTCGAGCTCATGCCGGTACACCACTTCATCTCCGAAGCCGAGCTGATCCCCAAGAAGCTCACCAACTACTGGGGCTATGCCACCATCGGCTATCTCGCGCCGCATGGCGGCTATTCCTCATCCGGTGACCGCGGCCAACAGGTGGTCGAGTTCAAAGAGATGGTCAAGGCGTTCCACGCCGCGGGTATCGAGATCATCCTCGACGTGGTCTACAACCACACATGCGAGGGTGGGGCGCTCGGCCCGACGTTCAGCTTCAGGGGAATCGACAACCACACCTACTATCGCGTCGACCCCAACAACCGGCGCCACTACGTCGACTACACCGGCACCGGCAACAGCCTCAATGTGCGGCACCCGGCAGTCCTCAAGCTGATCATGGACAGCCTGCGCTACTGGGTCACTGAGATGCACGTCGATGGCTTCCGATTCGACCTGGCTTCTGCGCTCGCCCGTGAGTTGCACGCGGTGGACAGACTGTCCTCGTTCTTCGATCTTATCCAGCAGGACCCGGTGGTCAGCAGGGTCAAGCTGATCGCAGAGCCGTGGGACGTGGGCGACGGTGGCTACCAGGTTGGCAACTTTCCACCTCTGTGGTCCGAATGGAATGCCAAGTACCGCGATGGTGTCCGGGACTACTGGCGAGGCACAGACTGGTCTCTGGCCAACTTCGCTTCCCGATTCACCGGCTCATCCGACTTGTACGGCTTCTCCGGGAGGAAGCCACACGCCAGCATCAACTTCATAACGGCCCACGACGGTTTCACCTTGCGAGACCTGGTGTCGTACAACGAGAAGCACAACCTTGCTAACGGCGAGGACAATCGGGACGGCGAATCGCACAACCGGTCCTGGAACTCGGGTGCAGAAGGCGAGACCAGCAACGCAAAGGTAAGCAAGATCCGACAGCGGCGACAACGTTCCATGCTCATGACGCTGCTGCTGTCTCAGGGTGTGCCAATGCTGCTCGGCGGAGACGAGATCGGCAGGACCCAGAGCGGCAACAACAATGCCTATTGCCAGGACAACGAGATCTCCTGGTACGACTGGGAAAACACCGACAAATTCCTACTCGCCTTCACCAAGCGACTGGTCAACATCCGCAACTCACACCCGGTTTTCCGCCGCCGTCGCTGGTTCGAAGGCCGCCGTACCCACGGCGCCGACGTTGACGATATCGCCTGGTATAGCACCGACGGGACACCCATGTCCGGTGAGGACTGGAACATCGGCTACGCAAGATCCCTCGCAGTCTTCTTGAACGGCAAGTCCCTCCCCACCCCGGGACCGCAAGGTGAGAGGGTGGTGGACGACAATTTCATGCTCCTCTTCAACGCCCACACGGGGCCGGTAACCTTCACTGTGCCCGAGGACCTCACCAGGTTCGAATGGCAAGTTCTGCTTGACACCTCGCGGGAGGTGACATGCAACGATCTCCTCGGAGCGCAAGACGCATGGGAGGTAGAGGGATGGTCGGTAGTGCTACTACAACAGATAGAGCCGGATTGAAAGTTCTGTTCGCCAGTGCCGAGCTGAGCCCGCTTGCCCGGGTGGGTGGGCTCGCCGAAGCCGCGGCCGGTCTAGTAACGGCGCTGCGGCGGGCAGACGTCACCGTCGACTTGGTCCTCCCCGACTACTCCGGTATCGAAATGGAGGATGAGCGACCCCGAAAACTGGACGTGCCGCAATGGGCGCAACCGGCCACTGCGCGGCGGGGCATCGTCGCGGGTGTTGGCGATGTGACCCTGGTCGATGTCCCGGGGATCGCCCGCCCCCACCCCTATGTCGACACCGACGGCACCGGCTGGCCGGACAACGACTTCAGATTCTTTGCCTTCTCGGCCGCGATCGCTGGTTTGATGCAGGAGACCGATGCCGACATCACCCACCTCAACGACTGGCACACAGCAGCAGCCCTCGCGATGGCCTGGAAGCGACCCCCAACCGCTCTCACCATCCATACTCTCGGATACCAGGGCTGGGCAGCGGGGCACTGGCTGGCGAGAATGCCGTATCACTACGCCGCCTACGAGTGCTTCGGCGAGGTGAACCCACTGGCAGGCGCCATCCAGGTTGCCGAGCGCGTGATTGCGGTCAGCCCCAACTATGCCGACGAGATCCGGCAGCCGGGATCCGGAATGGGGCTCGATCACATTCTCAACGGTCTGGGAGACCGGCTGATCGGCATCCGCAACGGCATCGACACGACGATATGGAACCCGGCGACCGATCCGCTGATCGCCGCCAGCTACACCGCGGACAATCTGGGAGGCAAGGACGCGTGCCGCGCCGACCTGATCGCACAAGCCGGTTGGGACGACGACGGCACTCCGATCGTCGGAATAGTCACCCGTCTCGTCGATCAGAAGGGCATCGACCTGGTACTCGACGCCGTCCGATTCGCCCCGACCGTGCCGTTCCGATTGGCAATGCTCGGATCAGGTGATCAGTGGCTCGCCGATTGGGCGCGCCGGACAGCGGATGAATGGCCCGATCACGTGTATTTCGAGGACGGCTACAGCCAGAGATTGTCTCACAAGATCTTCTCCGGCTCGGACTTGCTGCTGATGCCGAGTCGGTTTGAGCCTTGTGGTCTGGCGCAGATGCAGGCCATGGCGTACGGCACGATCCCCGTCGTCAGTGATGTCGGAGGGCTCCACGACACCGTGATCGACGCCGATGTCGACCGGGCAAACGGCACCGGTTTCCACGCGGCAACGATCGACGTCCCCGGAATCGTCGATGCTCTTCACCGCGGGGTGCGGGCGTGGCGACACAAGCAGCGACGTCAGGCAATCGAGCGGCGTGGCATGCGAACCGACTGGTCGTGGGATCGTCCGGCCCGCCAGCACATCGCCCTGTACAAAGAGATGGCAGGCAACCCCGTCGCCTAGGCGTACTTGACCTTGTCGCCCTTGCCGATTGCAACTACGCCGTTCGGCGAGATGCTGAATTCGTCGGCATCTCGTTCCCGATCGACACCGATCTGTCGACCCCGCGGAATCACCACGTGCTTGTCGACGATGGCGTTCCTCACAACTGCCCCGGCACCAACGTGAACATCGTCGAAGAGGATGGCGCCCTCGACCACCGCTCCAGGCTCGATGCGGACGTTCGGAGAGAGGACCGAGTTGCGCACTGTGGCCCCGGTGACGATGCATCCCTGAGACAGCATCGAGTTGGCAATCTCACCTGCGCCGAACTCGCCGTGAGCTACGACCTTGGCCGGGGGCAGAGTACGGAATGATGTGAACACCGGCCACTCGGAGTTGTAGAGGTTGAAGATCGGGTGCGGCGCCACCAGGTCCATGTTCGCCTCGTAGTACGAGTCAAGGGTCCCGACATCGCGCCAGTAATGCCGATCGCGCGGGGTTTCCCCCGGGACTGTGTTGGTCGTGAAGTCGTACACGTACGCTTGCCCGGATGCCACGAGGGCCGGGATGACATCACCGCCGATGTCGCTGCCCGACTCCTGATCCTCGGCGTTGGCGTTGAGGACATCGACCAGAACCTCGGTGGTAAAAATGTAGTTGCCCATCGACGCAAGCACCTCGTCCGGGCTGTCGGGAAGGCCCGGCGGATCTTCCGGCTTCTCCAAGAACGCATCGATGAGCGCCGAGTGCGGGTTGCGCTGGATCACGCCGAATGCCGTGGATTCCTCCCGCGGCACCCTGATGCCGGCGACGGTGATGCCTGCACCCGTCTCGATGTGATGCTCGAGCAACTGGGTAGGGTCCATTCGGTAGATGTGGTCTGCCCCGAAGACAAAGATGTAGTCAGGTTGCTCGTCATCTATGAGGTTGAGGTTCTGGAATATGGCGTCGGCTGAGCCGGCAAACCACTTCGGGCCGCGACGCATCTGAGCGGGGACTGATGTCACATAGTTGCCCAGGAATGTCGACATCCGCCATGTCCGTGACAGGTGAACATCGAGGCTGTGGCTTTTGTACTGGGTGAGTACGACGATCTTCCGGAAGCCGCCATTCGCAAGATTCGACAGGGCAAAGTCGATGAGCCGGTACTGCCCCCCATAGGGCACCGCGGGCTTGGCGCGGACCTGGGTCAGGGGCAGAAGGCGCGTACCCTGACCGCCTGCGAGAACCATAGAAAGGACATTTGGAGCGGTAGGACGGGTATACATGAGCACATACTGCCACATGAACCCCCTACCACTCCAAGGGAAAATACCCGTTCTTTGACTCTGCGCAGTTTCGCTGCCATCCGATAGAGGGTAAGTTGGAGTCATGACCGACCAACCTCGCAATCTGACCGACGACGATCGATGGGCCTTCAATGGTGGAACCCACATATCCCTCTACGACGTGCTCGGCTCACATGTCGGCCCCGACGGAACCACGTTCCGCGTCTGGGCTCCATCTGCGTCGCGGGTCGAGGTAATCGGAAATTTCAACAGCTGGGATGACGGATGGGCGCTAAGCCCGGATTCGTCGGGAATCTGGAGCGGGCATATCCCCGGTGTGGTCCAGGGTGATGTCTACAAGTACAGCATCGTGCCGGATGGCGGCGGTGTCCCGTTGGAGAAGGCCGATCCGCACGCATTCCGGGCGGAGGAGCCGCCACGCACAGGATCGGTGGTGTGGGATCTGGCATATGAATGGGGTGACCAGAAGTGGATGGCCTCGCGAGCTGCGGCCAACGCTCTGGACGCACCGATCTCGATATACGAGCTCCATCTAGGTTCGTGGCGCTATGAGCCGGGCGGGTACCGGGCCATCGCCCATCAACTTGCCGACTATGCAATCGAGACTGGTTTCACCCACGTCGAGTTGCTCCCCGTCATGGAGCACCCGTTTTACGGCTCGTGGGGCTATCAACTCACCGGCTACTACGCGGCCACATCACGGTACGGGACCCCGCAGGATCTCATGTACCTCATCGACTACCTGCACCAGAAGGGGATCGGTGTGATACTCGATTGGGTACCGTCACATTTCCCCAAGGACGCTCATGGTCTGGGTCTGTTCGACGGGTCGCACGTATACGAGCACCAGGATCCCAGGGAGGGCTACCACCCGGATTGGGACAGCCTCATATTCAATTACGACCGATACGAGGTGCGCAGCTTCCTGCTGTCGGGCGCCATGTTCTGGCTCGACAAGTACCACGCAGACGGGATCCGGGTCGATGCGGTCGCCTCGATGCTCTACCGCGACTATTCCCGCAAAGAGGGCGAGTGGATACCCAACAAGTTCGGAGGCCGGGAGAACCTCGGAGCAATCTCCCTCCTGCAACAGATCAACCGGTTTGCATACGGTAAATACCCCGACATCCAGATGTACGCCGAGGAATCAACGGCATTCCCATCAGTGACAAAGCCCATCGAATTCGGGGGCCTCGGCTTCGGGCAGAAGTGGGACATGGGCTGGATGAACGACACTCTCGAGTACTTCGCGCTCGACCCCGTGCATCGCCGCTTTCACCACTCGGAGCTGAGCTTCCGAATGGTCTACGCCTTCAACGAGAACTTCACGCTGCCGCTGTCACACGATGAGGTGGTTCACGGCAAGGGCTCGCTGCTCACCAGGCAGCCGGGAGATCGGTGGCAGAAGTTTGCGGGTCTGCGGCTACTGCTCTCCTACCAGTGGGCACAGCCGGGCAAGAAGCTTCTCTTCATGGGTTGCGAATTTGGCGCGGACGAGGAATGGGCCCACGCCAGTGAGCTCAACTGGCCGGCTCTCCAACACGAGGATCATGCCGGCGTGAAGCAGTGGGTCAGCGACCTCAACGCCCTGATGCGATCCAATCCCTCGCTTTACAAGCGTGACTGTGACCAGCGTGGCTTCCGCTGGGTCATCGGGGACGATGCAGACAACAGCATTTTTGCCTTCCTCCGCCTCGACGATGAGGACAAGCCGCTGCTGTGGATCGGTAACATGACTCCGGTGGTTCGCAATGACTACCGCATCGGAGTGCCGGTGGCCGGGGACTGGGTCGAGGTTCTCAACAGCGACGACGTCCGCTACGGCGGGAGTGGCGTACTCAACGAAGGCCTTCTGAAGACACTCGATGAGGAGAACCACGGCTACGAGCAGACGCTGTCGATCACGGTACCCCCGCTCTCAGGTATCTTCCTCGCCCCGGCGTAGAAGCACGGACCCTTTCAGTCACGGAGTTTTCCGTCCGATAACCGGCGTATGCCTGCAGCCATTGAGTTCTCGCACGTCACCAGACGCTTTGGTGACGTGGTTGCCGTCGACGATCTGAGTATCACGGTTCCGGAAGGATCGATAACCGTCCTGCTCGGACCGAATGGCGCCGGAAAGACCACGACCGTCCGCCTCACCACCGGCGCTCTCAGCACAGACGAGGGCTCGATTCGGGTTCTCGGCAAGGACCCCGCCACAGACGGTGATTTTATTCGCGCCCGGGCGGCAGTCGTACCGCCAAAGCCTGCGTTGTACGACCGGCTCACTGGTTGGGAGAATCTCCAATACACTGCCGACATCTTCGGCGCCGACCATTCAGGTATCGCCGCCGCGGCGGCACGTTTTGGCATAGACAACGCACTCGACCTGAATGTCGGTGGCTATTCGACCGGCATGCGCACCCGGCTGGCGCTGGCTCGTGCCGTCCTACACGACCCGCAGGTCTTGCTTCTCGACGAGCCCACCGCAGGGCTCGATCCTGAATCCGCAAGGGCGGTACTCAACCTGATTCGGGAACTGGCCGGTCGCGGGCGCACCATCGTCCTTTGCACCCATCTTCTCCACGAGGCCGAAGGGGTTGCCGACCAGGTCATCCTGATGGGCGCTGGACGGGCCCAGATCGCCGGCAGCCAATCCGACCTCGCCCACCGATTCGTCACCAACCCTTCGGTGATCCTCGACGCTGAAGACCGCAGCACCCTGGCTCGCATCGCCGACCATGAGCTCGTGGTCTCTGCAGAGTGGAACGGCTCAGTACATGTGCGTCTGACGCATCTGGACCACCTACCTGATCTGATCGCCGATCTCGTCGCCGGTGGCGTGAGACTCACCAGGGTCCAGCCTGACAATCCAACCCTCGAGACCCTCTATTTCGAGATGCAACGATCATTGAAGGACCGCGTATGAAATGGACCCGGGTGATGACGGTGGCGCGAATCGACCTGCGCCGTCTCTTTAAGTCGAAGGACTACTGGGTCCCGATGGGGTTCCTCGCCTCGGTGTTCTTCATCATCATCCCCTTCGGGCTGCTGACCGTGGTCACATCAACGACCAGCAACGACCTGGTCAACAAGATCGGTGAGTTGCTCCAAACTCTTCCAGGCCCGGTCCAAGACAATGTTGTCGGCTCGAGCCCGCAGGCCAGGGGCGCCTACATGCTGGCGGTCTATCTGCTGGCTCCGGTGGCAATCGTCGTGCCGCTCACCATCTCATCTGCAGTGGGCGCTCACGCTATCGTCGGGGAAAGGGAACAGGGCACCGGCGAGTTTCTCGCACACTCGCCGCTCACCATTCGGGAGATCTTCATGGGCAAGATGCTGGCGAGTGTCGTCCCAGGGTTCATAGCAACACTGGCAGGGTTCTTCGTCTACTCGCTACTGGTGAACTTCATGGTGGGGCCGCTCGTCGGCGGGTGGTTCTTTCCTACCGCCGGTTGGTGGATCCTGATCATCTGGGTGGTACCACCATTCATCGCCATGGCGCTGTCTGTGATCCTGTGGGTGTCCTCGAAAGTGCGGAGCACGGCCGCCGCCCAGCAGGCGGCGACTCTGGTGTCGCTCCCGGTGATCATCTCTGCGTACGCGGTTTCGAGCGGGCTGCTCATCAACCCGGTCCTTGCTGCGGTTGCGATCGGGATCGTCGCCTGGGTGCTCGCCATCGCCGGCCTTGCGATCGGCTCACGGTCACTCAACCGGGAGAGCCTGCTCGGCTTTGGCGGAGACGGCTGAGATGAATCTGCTGCGGCGCGAGTTCCGGTGGGCGCTGCTGCTCATGGCGATACTGGTAGTCGGTCTCCTCGTCGCATCAAACTGGGATCATTCGGTCCTCAAGAACGACCCCACCGCTTTCGCCGCGCGCACCCACCAGGTCCTCGAGGGGCGGATTCCGTATGTCGACTTCGAATTCGAGCATCTCCCCGTAGCGCTGGCGCCCATGCTGGCGGCGGGACTGCTGGAGAAGGTGCTGGGCAATGTCCACTACACGCTCCTGTTCTGGCTAGTGATGAGCCTGGTGCTCTTCGAGATCGGGATAGTGCTCAATCGGCTCGGGCGGCAGCTGGGTCAGGCGGATGTCGCACTGCGGTGGGTGGCTATGTCCTGGGCGGTACTTCCGCTTGCCGCCTTCCGGGTGGACGCGGTCTCGGTGCTACTGACGCTCCTGGCCCTATCCCTCTTGCTGGCGGGCAACGAGAAGGGATCGGCGTGGGCGACGGGGACCGCCATCGCTGCCAAGGGCTGGCCGATCGTCCTCAGCGTCGTCGACTGGTGGCGGGGGAAACGGGTTAGAGCAGCGCTGACCGTCGCGATAACCATCGCCGGTGTGGCCGTCCTCGCTTCCTTCCCTCTATTCCGCTCCGGCAGAGAGTTCTTCGGTGTTCACATAGAGACGGCAACCGGTTCGATCGTCGGCCTTGTGCGGAGCCTCACCGGCTCGTCACTCCGGTCCGAGGTCACTGCGGGGGCCTCGTACATCGAGGTCGGCAAGTGGGCACTGGCCCTCAACGGAGTATTGGGAATTGCCCTGGGACTATCGGCCCTCCGCTCGCTGCGCAACCCATTCAGCTGGGAACGTGCGATCGACCTGATCGGTGTGCTCACCATCGCGGTGATGTTTGTCAGCCCGCTGCTGTCCGCTCAGTTCGTCCTGTGGATAACACCCTTTGCGGCGCTCACCGCTTCGCGCCGGGTGCGCTTCGGGACGGCAGCCGCCGCGGTGTTGACCGGCGTGCTCGTCGTCTTCTGGTACTTCGACTCATCCTGGTGGTGGGGGGTGATCGTTGCCCGTAACGCGGCACTGATGTGGACCGGGTGGACGTGGTCGCAGTTCGTCTCACGTCCCGTCACACAGGCGGTTCCGGCATCACACGTGTGACCGGCGTCTCTCTCTAATAGAGTGGGGTGAACAAGGAGGCGGAGGATCTGATGGCACGACGGACCATCTTCGACGAGAGTCACAGCCTTTATCGCAAGGCAGCCAGGGAATTCGTCGAGAGAGAGCTCGTCCCATTCCATGAGCAATGGGAACACGACGGCGTGGTGAGCCGCGATAGCTGGCTGGCGGCCGGTGCCGCAGGCCATCTGTGTCACTCAGTCGCGGAAGAGTATGGCGGTGCGGGTGTCGACGACTTCCGCTACCCGGTCATCGTGATCGAGGAACTGGCAAACGGGTTGATCAGCGGGCCCGGGTTCTACATCCACTCTGAGATGGTGGTGCCGTACATCCAGGAGTACGGATCTGATGAACAGAAGCGGCGGTGGCTGCCGGGATGTGTCGATGGCTCGCTGATCACCGCCGTCGCCATGACCGAGCCGGGAACGGGCAGCGACCTTTCGGGCATCAGGACTTCGGCACGAGGCGACGGCGACTCGTACGTGGTCAACGGAGCCAAGACCTTCATCTCCAACGGGCAACTCGCCGACCTCGTCATCGTCGTCGCCCGTACTTCTGAAGACCCTCACCGCGGCCTGACGCTGCTGGCGGTCGAAGCCGGGATGGATGGGTTCGAACGCGGCAAGAACCTGGAGAAGATCGGCCTGAAAGCCCAGGACACGTCTGAGTTGTTCTTCAACGACGTGAGGGTGCCCGCAGAGAACCGGATTGGTGAAGAGGGCATGGCGTTCTTCTACCTGATGGCCGGTCTCGAGCGCGAACGTATGACGATCGCGGTCAGTGCCGTCGCCACGGCCGAGATGGCCTTCGCCGAGACCATGCGCTACGTCAAGGAGCGACAGGCATTCGGGCGTCCCGTCGGCAAATTCCAGAACAGTCGGTTCATCATGGCCGAGATGGCAACGGAGCTGGAGATTGCCAGGGTGTTCATCGACCACTGCACGATGGAGCTCGTCGAAGGTCGACTCACCGCAGACGTTGCCGCCATGGCCAAGTGGTGGTGCACGGAGCTCCAGTTGAAGGTGGTCGACCGCGGCCTCCAGCTCCACGGCGGCTACGGCTACATGACCGAGTATCCGATAGCCCGGATGTTCACCGACAGTCGTGCCCAAACGATCTACGGTGGCACCACCGAAATCATGAAGGAGCTGATCGGGCGGGGCTTGGGCCTGTAGAGCCGGAGTTGTGCCGGCGCACCCAGCCGGTAACATCTGCTCAGTCCACGGCGCACGTCGTCGCTGGTGATCAGAAAACCCAAGCGTTTCATCGAGAGCGGTGGAGGGACAGGCCCTGCGAAGCCGCGGCAACCGACCTCCAGGTGTCAGATCCGGCACATGGCGACGGCACGGTGCCAACGCCTGTTCGATGAGTCGCTTCCGGCGGGCATCGCACGGAGGAACTCTCGGAACGCAACCGAAGGAGTGAGCCCTTGCCCGAGAACGACTACCCGGCTTCTACCTATCTCGACGCAGTAGCGTCAAGGGTCGTCGTGTTCGATGGCGGAGCAGGCACCACCTTCCAGCGGGCGAGCCTCACCGCCGACGATTACGGAGGTCCGGATCTCGAGGGCTGCCATGAGTTGCTCAACGTCACGCGTCCGGACGTTGTGGAGTCGTTCCATGACTCGTTCCTGGCCGTTGGTTGCGACGTGGTGGAGACCAACACATTCGGCGGCTTCGGAGTCCCCCTCGGTGAGTACGGAATCTCCGATCGTGCATTCAATCTGTCCAAGGCCGGTGCCGAAATCGCCGTCCGGGTTGCCAGAGACTACGCCACGGATGGAACGCCTCGGTGGGTGGCGGGGTCGATCGGCCCCGGCACGAAGTTCCCAACGCTCGGCCAGATCAGGTACCGGGAACTGAGGGACCTGTACGAGGTCCAGGCGCGTGCCCTCCTGGCTGGTGGGGTGGACCTATTCGTGGTCGAAACCCAGTTCGACCTTCTCGGGTTGAAAGCAGCGGTGAACGGATGTCGCCACGCCATGGCAGCTGAGGGACGAAGCATCCCGATTCAGGCGCAGGTGACGATGGAGCTCACTGGACGTATGTTGCCGGGGACCGAGGTGGGGGCGGCCGTGGCCGCGATCGAACCCCTTGGCGTCGATGTGCTCGGTATCAACTGCGCTACCGGCCCTGCCGAGATGTGGGAACACGTTCGGTACATGACCCGAACGTCACGGCTGCCCGTTGCCGTAATCCCCAACGCCGGTTTGCCGTCGGTGGTCGATGGCGAGATGGTCTACGACCTGACACCAAACGCACTCGCCGACCATCTCGAGAAGTTCGTGGTCGAACTGGGTGTCTCGGTTATCGGAGGCTGTTGCGGGACCACACCCGATCATCTTGCCGTGGTGGTTGAGCGTTGCCGGAATCTCGACCTCGCTCCGAGAGAACCCCGGTGGGAACCTGGAGCGACGTCGATCTACTCGTTCGTTCCCTTTCATCAGGATGCGTCCTTTTTGATCATCGGCGAACGGACCAATGCCAATGGATCGAAGGCATTCCGGGAGTCGATGCTCGCCGAAGACTGGGACGAATGCGTCAAGGTGGGTGTCGATCAGGTGCGAGAGTCGGCACACCTCGTAGATCTCTGCGTCGACTACGTCGCCCGTGACGGAGTCGCCGATATGGACCAGCTCGCGCAGAGATTCGCAACGCAGGTGGCCGCACCGCTGGTGCTCGACTCGACCGAGCCGGAGGTGATGGAAGCCGGGCTCGAATGGTTGGGAGGACGGGCGGTCCTCAACTCGGCGAATCTCGAGGACGGCGATGCCGAGGGGAGTCGGGCGGATCGAGTCTTCAAGCTGGCGCGGGAGCACGGTGCCGCCGTCATCTGCCTGTTGATCGACGAACGTGGCCAGGCGCGCGACGTCGAGTGGAAGATGGAAGTGGCCCACCGGATCCACGATCTGGCGGTGAACCGCTACGGCCTCGATCCCTCCGATCTCATCTTCGATGCTCTCACGTTCCCACTGTCGACCGGAGACGAAGAACTGAGGAGTGATGGAATCGCCACCCTCCAAGCGATCCAGAGGATCAAGGCCGAACTCCCCGGTGTGTCCACGGTGCTCGGTGTATCCAACTGTTCGTTCGGGCTCAAGCCTGCCGCCCGCCATGTCCTCAACTCGGTGTTCCTCCACGATGCCGTCGAGGCAGGATTGGACGCCGCCATCGTCCATGCCGGCAAGATCGTCCCGCTCGCCAAGATCGACCCTGAGCAGCGACAGGTCTGCTCCGATCTGGTGTGGGATCGCCGTGGCACCCAGGGCGGCGACGGTACCGATCTCGAATACGACCCGCTCGCCCGCCTCCTCGATGTGTTCAGCGATGTCGAATCGGTCAAGACCATCACCGAGGACCGGAGCGATTGGTCGATCGAAACGCGCCTCTCGCAGCGAATCATCGACGGTGACCGCAACGGCCTGTTCGAGGATCTCGACGAGGGTCTCGAGACGGTCCCGGCCCTAACCATCATCAATGATGTCCTGCTCGCCGGTATGAAGGTGGTGGGCGAACGGTTTGGAGCCGGCGAAATGCAGCTGCCTTTCGTGCTGCAGTCGGCCGAGACGATGAAGGCGGCGGTCCGGTATCTCGAACCGCATCTCGAGCGGAGCGATCAAGGGGGCAAGGGAAGCGTGGTACTCGGCACCGTGCGCGGTGACGTACACGACATCGGAAAGAACCTGGTCGACATCATCCTGTCGAACAATGGATACGAGGTCCACAACCTCGGGACCAAAGTGCCCATCGGAGATCTGATCGACAAAGCCCTCGAAGTCGACGCCGATGCCATCGGCATGTCAGGTCTCCTGGTCAAGTCCACGCTGATCATGCGCGACAACCTCGAAGAGCTGACCCGGAGAGGGCTCGATGACATCCCGGTGATGCTTGGTGGCGCGGCACTAACCCGCTCTTACGTTGAACGAGATCTGCGCAAGGCATATCCGGGGCGACTGTTCTATGGCAAGGACGCATTCGAGGGTCTCAGGGTGCTGGACCGCCTGGGCGAGATCCGGCGCACGGGCAATGACGACCCCGGCTTTGGGCGGGTCCCGCATGGCCGACCTGGTGCCCGGCGGACCGGTGCCGGATCGGGCGGAATCGAACACGCGGAACGGTCGCCCGACGTGGCGGCGGACAACCCGGTGTTCGAACCACCATTCCTCGGATCGAGGGTGGTACGGGGCATTCCCCTCGACGAGCTCGGTGTGTACATCAACGAGACCGCCCTCTTCCGGAATCAATGGCAATACCGACCGGAGCAAGGGGAAAGCGATGCCGACTTCAAGGCTCGGATTCGCCCCGAACTACGGCATCGGCTGGCGGCGGCGAAGGCAGACTCGCTGCTCGTTCCCCAGGTGGTGTACGGCTACTACCCGGCCAACGGCGACGGCAACGAGCTCGTGGTGTGGAACGAAGACCGGACCGTAGAGCTGACCCGTTTTGATTTTCCCCGCCAGACCGAGGGCTCCCGGTTGTGCATCGCCGACTTCTTCCGACCCCTCGAAAGCGGCGAGGTCGACTTCGTTGCCTTCCACATCGTGACCATGGGCGAGAAGGTATCAGAGACCACCGCCGCACATTTTGATGCCGACCGCTACTCCGATTATCTGCACACCCATGGCCTCGGCGTCGAGATGGCTGAGGCGCTCGCCGAATACTGGCATCACCGGATCCGCACCGAATGGGGATTCGTCGACGAAGACGGGCCCAGCCTCGCCGGCCTGTTCCGTCAGCAATACCGGGGCGGCCGATACTCGTGGGGTTATCCGGCTTGCCCGGACCTCGAGGACAATGCCACGGTCGCCCGGCTCCTTGAGGCCGACCGCATCGGTGTGGTGTGCTCGGAAGAAACGTCGTGGCAGTATCAACCTGAGCAGACCACATCGGCCATCATCTGCCACCATCCCCAAGCCAAGTACTTCGTCGCACGATGACCACACTTTCCGACCCGACCGGTTTCACATGCCTCGCGGAGATCAACCCGCCGGAGCTTCCCAGCGCAACGCATCTGATGTTGGATGGCTCCTGGGACCACGTTCTGGTCACCGACAAAGTGTTTGGCAAGATCAGGGTGTCGCCGTACGCATTCGCGGCCCGGATCACATCGAGCTCGGCGCCCAATACTTCATGGCGGGCCCCATCATCGATCCGGCCGCCGCCGTCGCCGCCAGGGGCCGGGAAGTCGGCTGCGCCGGCACGGTTCTCACCGGTACCAAGTTCGAGACAGTGGTCGACGAAGGCGCCCGGTGGAGAAGAACCGTCCTCAGTCGTGGTGTCTAGCCATGACCCTGATCATGTGCCACCGAGACTTCGACTGAGAAGGTCTCGCTTGTGCCGCAGGCGGTGACCACTTCATAGGTGATCGTATACACCCGGCCGTCGCCCCACCCGTAGCGCTCGGCGCGCAGCTCGAAGTGGAAGTCGTCGATGATCACTATGTCCGGGAAGCGGCTCGCGTATGGGTCGTCCTCGCTGGAGACCACATCGACCAATTGCACCACGGTTCCCGGTTCCTCGTCTCCGATGACCACCTCAGTGGCTACCGGGACCAGCTTGCCGTTGGGTGGCCACAGGATGTCCGGGCTGGCAGTCACCGTGACGTTCAAGCCGTCTGCGTAGCAGGCGGGCCCGCACTCGTTTGCGGCTCCAGGGGTCCCACGCTCCCCTGCTCCGTAGCTGCTGCCGGAGACACACCACGAGCCACCATCCGAATTGTCGAGTGCAGGGTCGATGAGGCTCATCGAAGCCCCGACAGGGTCCGGGAATGTGGCACCGTCGTCCCACTCGACCCGGTCCACCTCGACATAGTTGGAGTCGATGAGCACCAGTTCGTCTGAGCCGTTGTACAGCACCATCCCGGTGCCGTAGGCATAGTCGAGAGACACTCCGCCGTTGGCCCATGTTGAGCCTTCGCGGCCGAGCACGAGGTAGCCGTGCGCCCCGATGCTGAGCGGGCCACCGTTGTCGATCAAGTGCAGGTTGTAGTCATCGTCACGGATGATCCAGCCGTTGACATCGACCGTCTCATCGGTGGGGTTGTATAGCTCGAACCATTCGCCGACGGAGTCCGGGACGCTTGCCGGATTCTGCATGATCTCGTTGATGACCAGCGGGGCAACTGGTGTCCCCGGACCGCAGGAGTTGAACGTGCCGGGCGTCCCGGCATCACCATCTCCGTACGCGGTTTTGGCCACACACCAGTGGTCACCGACGTCGTTTCGTAGCGCCAGGCTCTTGAGTGCGATCGCCGCTCCCTCCGGGTCAGGGAAGGTGTGTCCATCGTCGTATGCGATCTGGTCAACGATCGTCCCGTTCCTATCGACGATGACGACTTCATCCGAGGCGTTGTACAGCACCATTGCCGAGCCGTATGCATAATCGACGGCCACCCCGCCGTTGGTCGCGGTGTCGGCGTTGCGGCCGAGCACAATGTGGCCATACGCCGGCACGAGCAGCGGCCCCCCGTTGTCGATGACGTGGACATTGGTATCAAAGTCGCGGACTACCCACCCGTTTATGTCGATGTCATATGCCTCATGGTTGTAGAGCTCGAACCACTCCCCGTCGTTATCAACGACGGCTGCCGGGTTGGCCATGATCTCGGTTATCTCCAGCCGTGCCATCGGGGGAAGCGGGGTCGGCTCATCACAAGTGTTGGCGGCACCCGGTGTTCCCAGGTCCCCGTTCCCGAAGGGGGTGGTCGCCTTGCACCAGTTGGAGCCGATACCGTTATCGGCACCGACATCGAGGAGAGTCATGGATGCTCCGGTCGGATCGGGGAAGGTACGCCCGTCGTCCCAGGCCACCCGATCGATCCTGACCCCGTCCGGGTCGATGAGGATCAACTCGTCGTAGTTGTTGTGAAACAGGATGTCGGAGCCGGTCGCATAGTCGACCGATACCCCGCCATTCCTGGTTGTGTCGCCATCACGGCCGATGACCGCATAGCCACCGGCGGCAACCGGCAGCGAACCGGAGATGATGTGGCTATCGGAGTCGTCATCCTTGATGGTCCATCCCGACAGATCAACCGGGAAACCGTTGGGGTTATGTACCTCGAACCAATCCCCGTAGGCGTCTGAAACGGCGTTCGGGTTTTGCATGATCTCGCTGATGACCATGCGGGTGCCGGTCGCACATGAGTTGGCCCACCCCGGTGTTCCAAGATCGCCGTCTCCAAAGACGGTCGTGGCAGTACACCAGTTAGCGCCAACCGCGTTGTCACTGCCGACCGAGGCGAGCGACATGGAAGCGCCGTTGGGATCCGGAAAGGTGGCACCGTTGTCCCAGACGACACGATCCACCTCGCGGCCGTCGTTGTCGAGCAGCACCAGCCGATCGGAGCTGTTGAAGAGAAAGATGTCGGTGCCGGTCCGATAGTCAACGGCGACCCCACCGTTCACCGAGGAATCGGCGTTGCGTCCGAAGATCAGGTACTCCCCCGGATCTACGACCAGCGGACCTGCGACTACATGGGTGTTGTTGAGCTCGTCGGTGATAGTCCATCCGGCAAGGTCCACCGTCACATTGCCCGCGTTGTAGATCTCAAACCACTCACCGACCGAGTCCCACACCATGGAAGGGTTCTGCATGATCTCCGTGATGACGATGTCGTAGCTCGGCGTCTGCGAATGACACTGCACCGCGTCGCTTGCGTCCGGGCTCCCACAGTCCGGCGTCTCTTCGACAACGATCGGCTCGGGGTCGACGGTGTCGTCTGCGGCGGCAGCTACGACTCCAGACAGCATCACCAGAATGATCGCTAGCAGCAGCGCCCCCCTATGACGCAAGGCGAGATGGATCATGCCCGCTGTATCGGCAAGGATTGCCGGGACTTTGAGTGGTCATTGTGGGAAATCGCCGTCAATCACACCATTTGTGGGGACGATCTCGCAAGCCGCCAAAACCCAGCTCGTCGCAAAGTGCGGTGAACTGCTCACGGTGAGCGCCGCGCCACTCGAGATCGGTGAGCTCGTCATCGATCGGCACGTCCGGGCGGAGCTGGGCGAGGAAGCGGAAGAGCAGGGCGTCGCCCATTTGGGTGCGCAGCGTCGTCGCCAGCTTCTCGGCGCCCCGCACTTTGACGTCCCAGCGGGCGGCGTCGAGCGGAATGCTCTCCAGGTGGATGTAGCGATCGAGGATTATCGAGGAGGACTTGGCTCCCCAACCCGGCAGACCGGGGAAACCGTCTGCGGTGTCACCGACGAGGGCCAGATAGTCGGGTATCGACACGGGCCGAACGCCGAACTTCTCTACAACAGCATCGTGATCGATGAAGACCCGGTTGCGACGGTCGTAGCCGACGATCTTCGGGTTGCCATAGCACTGCGCCAGATCCTTGTCGGGGGTGAGCACGACGACCTGGTCCACATCGCTCACCCAACGCCACGCTGCCGCCGCAAGTACGTCGTCCGCCTCGAACTCGGTCATCGGCCATACCTTCACCCCGAGTGCCTCGAGCGCACGCTCGGCAAGAGGGAACTGAGCGAGGAGCACCTCATCAATGCCCTCCCCCGACTTGTAGCCGTCGTAGACCTCGTTGCGGAATGATTCGATCACGGTGTCGAAGGCCGCTGCCAGATGGGTCACGCCCGGCTCGCTCAGTAACGAGAGGGTGGATGAGATGATCCCGTAGACACCGCCGATCTCTTGCCCGGATGGTGTTGTCCTGGGCGGCGAGCCGAAGTGAGATCGAAACAGCTCGTAGGTCCCGTCCATCAGATGAAGCTTCATGAGCTTCGACGATACCTTGCCCCTTCCTTCGGTGGCAGCGAACGTACTACCGTTCTCTCTATGGCAGATCGCGGTCTCTATGGGATGGTCTACGGCTCGACCGAGCTGCGCAGCCCGTTTATGTCCAATCGCTGGCGGCTGATGAACGGCAACGAGGAAGTCGCAACGCTTCGCCGTATCGGCCGGCTTCACATCTCGCGGATCTACACAGCCGACGGCGAGGAGGCGGTACTGACCCCGCACGAGCATTCGACTGTGATCGCGGTCGACACCGAAGGACGTGAGCTCGCCAGGATCACCCGCACCTCCTGGCTCGGGCGTAGCTGGGAGATCGGTTCGAAGCGCTGGGCGTACGAGCTGAAGAGCGATCCACGACCACGCCGCTGGCACATAACGGTCGGCGGCACTTCCGTTGCTCAGATGAGCGGCTCTCTGGTGTCCTACAACAAGGTCAAAATCGATGCTCAGCTCGGTGTGCCGATCCTCGTGATTGCACTCGCCTGGCATTCGGTCGCCCGGCCGTGGGAAGCGGCCGCCGCGCCGGGAACGCTGATCGCAGCCGAACCATCGGAGCAGCCGATATGAGTCGCTGGTTGACACCTCGCAGCCCATTGACCGGGGAGCCCGCAGGGACGGTCCCCGTGACCGAGCCCGAGGATGTCGCCGACGTCATCGCCAGGTCTCGTGACGCCTTCGCAACGTGGGGAGCAATGAGCCACATCGAGCGCAGGCCCTATTTGCGGGCATTCGCCAGGCATGTGCTGCGCTCGATGGACCGCATCGCGGATGTCCAGATTGCTGAGACCGGCAAGGACCGCAGCACGGTCCACGAGGAAGTCCTCGGTGCGCTGGTCGCTTTCGACTTCTATACGACGAAAGCCGCGCAGCTGTTACGCCCTAAGCGCGGATCGTCATGGCCGTGGCTCGTCACCAAGGGATGGACCGAGTACCACCCGCTCGGCGTTGCCGGGGTCATCTCCCCGTGGAACTTCCCGTTCTACCTCCCGATGCTCTCCACGATCCAGGCGCTATCTGCCGGCTGCACGGTTGTCATCAAGCCGTCAGAGATCACACCAATGTCCGGCCAATTGATTCAGGAACTTGCCGTCGAAGCCGGGATCCCGGAGGGTGTTGTGCAGGTGATCCAGGGCGACGGATCGACCGGAGTGGCGTTGGTGGAGTCCGACATCGACATCATCGCGTTCACCGGGTCCACCGAGGTGGGCAAGAAGATCGCGGCTACAGCCGGCGCCCGGCTCATGCCTTCCATCATCGAGGCGGGCGGCAAAGATGCTCAGATCGTCCTCGAGGACGCCAACATCAAAGACGCGGCACGTGGCGCCGTTACTTTCGGAGTGTTCAACGCCGGCCAAATGTGCGTCGGTATCGAGAGGGTGTATGTCGTCGACGAGGTTTACAAGGAGTTTATGAAACACGCGGAGAAGGCCATGCGACAGCTCACCGTCGCCACGCAGGATCGCACCGACGTCGGCCCGCTGATCTCGCCTGCACAGATCGACATCATCGAGAGCCATGTCGCCGACGCCATCAATCGGGGTGCCCGAATCGTCTGCGGCGGCTCCCGGGTCGAGACGGAGCACGGCATCTACTTCGAACCGACGCTCATGGAGAACGTCGACCATTCGATGGTGCTAATGCAGGATGAGACATTCGGACCCGTCGTCCCCGTGATGCGGGTGGCCGATGAGGCAGAGGCTTTGCAACTGGCCAACGACTCCCGATACGGCCTCCATGGTTCGGTATGGACCAGGAACCGACGAAGGGGAGCGTCGGTAGCGGGCCGGATGAAGACCGGATCGGTTGCGGTCAACGACCACGTAATCAACTTCTACTTTCCCAGCATCAAGCTGGGAGGCATCGGCGACTCGGGGCTCAACGGACATCTCGGCGAGGAAGGCATCAGGGCTTTCACCATCCACCGCTCGATCACTTCAGCACGGTTCAAGCCAACCACCAGGTTGCTCCGGTCATGGCTGCCGCGCCGGCCGCGTCACAGCTATTGGGTAAGACTGGCCAAAATGCTGTTCGGCTGGCGTCGCTAAACGACTCGAGACGCGGAAGTAGGGCGTCCATCTCCCCCTACCGGGATGAGCCGCCCTACTTCATGGAATACGTTTCCCCCGAAACCACCGCATTCCAGGACCCAAGAGTCGTGTTGCTGGGACTGGGCTGATGCCGACCTCCAAAAAAACACGGCGTTGACGCCTGAGTCGACACTAACAACCTAGTGGTTGCGCGAGCACTTTGGGTGGCGGATTAAGAAAAGTTTTCGCGTTCTTGGCGAAACAAACCAGAGAGCGAGACACAGGCCCCGCTCGCTGCCAGACTGCGCTCTTCCGCGGAGCCTCAGTTGATGGATCGTGAGAGAAGATCGATCAATTGGAGGAAGGCCAGGGGATGAACTACTGCGTTGAGGTAGCCGGCAAACCGGGTTTTCGAGACACAAGAGCCGAGAACCTACAGATCCAAATCGACCTCCTCGGGATATCGGGAGTCGACAGGGTCGGGGTCAGCGACCGGTACTTTCTCAGCGGGCGCCTCTCCCCTGAGCTCATCGATGAGCTCACAGCCACCCTGCTCCACGACGTGATCAACGAGGATGCGCACGGGTTCCCGCTAGAAGATGATTCCGCTCCATCGGGCGATGGATTGTTCACCATTGATGTCGTCCTTCATCCCGGGGTCACAGACTCACCGGCCGAAAGCCTCATGGCCGGCATCACCGAGCTCGGATTCACCGGTGTCGAGCAAGCAGCAACAGGCACCCGGTACACCCTCGAAGGCGACTCGCTGACCCGGGAAACCGCTGAGCAGATCGCTTCCTCCTTGCTCGGCAACGGTGTCATCCAGAGCTACCACATCAACACCCCGGCGCCGCCGCCATTTACCGCGGCCCTCGCCGAAGCCGCCGGAGTCGAGTACATCACACTTTCCGGTCTGAGCCGGGATGAGCTCATCGAGCTGAGCAACGAGCGCCGGCTCAGCCTCGACGGTGACGAGATGGAGGCAATCCAGACCTACTTCGGCGGCCGCAGCGCCACCGATCTCGAACTGGAGACGCTGGCACAGACATGGTCGGAGCACTGTGTCCACAAAACATTCCGGGCGCTGATCACCTACACCGGGCCACCGCCGGGCGCCACCGGCCCGATCGAGACCACCACCATCGACGGCATCTTGAAACAGCACATCCGGGCAGCGACTGAGACGGTGAACCGACCCTGGGTCCGCTCGGCGTTCGTCGATGACGCCGGCATCGTTGCCCTCGATGAGACAACCGACCTCGCCTTCAAGGTGGAGACCCACAACCACCCATCGGCGCTCGAGCCGTTTGGCGGCGCCAACACCGGGGTCGGCGGCGTGGTCCGCGACGTCATCGGGGTAAGCGCCAAACCGATCGCAAACACCGACATCCTGTTCTTCGGTCCCGCTGCGACGAGGTGGGATGAGCTACCCGACGGCGTGCTGCATCCAAAGCGGATTGCTTCCGGGGTCATCGCAGGCATCGAGGACTACGGCAACAAGATGGGGATCCCCACCGTAAGCGGCGCCATCTATTACGACCCGGGCTACACGGCCAACCCGCTCGTGTTCTGCGGATGTCTCGGCGCCCTGCCCACCGGCTCGCATCCCACCGAGCCCCAACCCGGCGACCGCATCGTGGTTCTCGGGGGCAGGACCGGCCGTGACGGCCTGCGCGGGGCGACCTTCTCGTCGATGGAGTCGGACCACACTACGAGCGATGTGTCCGGCAGTGCGGTTCAGATCGGCCACCCCATCCACGAGAAGCAAACCCTCGATGTGATCCTGGAAGCCCGAGACGAAGGTCTCTACAATGCCATCACCGACTGCGGTGCGGGCGGGCTGTCGTCCAGCGTTGGAGAGATGGCCGAGACGCTGGGCGCCGTTGTGCACCTGGATCGCGTACCGTTGAAGTACCCCGGTCTTGCCCCTTGGGAGATCTGGTTGAGCGAAGCCCAGGAGCGGATGGTCATCGCCGTGCCAGAGGCCAAGCTCGCCAGGGTGGCCGAACTGGCCGCTGCCCGCGACGTGGAGATGACCGTGCTCGGCGAGTTCACCGGCGACGGTGTTCTGCGTATCGACCACACAGGCGAAGTGGTCGGCGATCTCGACTGTGGGTTCCTCCACGGGGGTATCCCACGCCAGCAGCTGCGGGCCGAGTGGCATCCGCCCACGGTCGACAGCAACGGGATCGGTCAGCCCGACCCGGCGGAGGTCCTGCTCGATCTCCTTGCCAGCTCCAATATCCGGTCCAAGGAGGACACAGTCAGGCTCTATGACCATGAGGTACAGGGCGGCACCGTGGTCAAGCCTTTTGTCGGACCGGATGAGAGCGGTCCGGGAGACGCTGCCGTGGTGACACCGCTGCCGATCGGCCCGGGCACCCCCGGGGCAGCTCTGGCGATCGGGACCAACCCGGCCTATGGGACCATCGACCCTTATCGGATGGCGTGGGCCAACATCGACGAGGCGGTGCGCAACGTGGTTGCCGTCGGTGCCGACCCAGACCGCATCTCGATCCTCGACAACTTCTCCTGGGGCAACCCCCGCATCGCCGACCGGCTCGGGTCACTGGTGCGGTGTACTCAGGGTTGCTACGACGCCGCCGTTGCATACGGGACCCCGTTCATCTCCGGGAAAGACAGCCTCAACAACGAATACACCGGGATCGACGGCAACAAGCACACGATCCCGGGAACGCTCGTCATCTCGAGCCTTGGCATCGTGCCAGATGTCACCCGCACCGTCACGAGCGCCTTCAAAGAAGCCGGCAATCGCATCTACATCATCGGAGCCACCGGTAACCATCTCGGCGGGTCGGCGCTCGCCGCCCGGGCGGATCACTCAGGCGGCCAAGCACCTGATCCGGTCCCCGATGCCCCCGCCGGGTACCGGGCGCTGCACCAGGCGATCACCGCCGGCCTGGTGCGCAGCTGCCACGACGTCGCCGAGGGTGGCATCGCCGTCGCTCTAGCCGAAATGGCCATCGGGGGCCGGATCGGGGCGAGCATCAACCTCACCGCCGCACCCGGAGCGGACAACCTGAACGGGCTCACCACAGCATTCTCGGAGTCGTTGGGCCGGCTGCTCGTCGAAGTGCACCCGGATCATGCCATCGAGTTCGAGCGGCTCATGGGTGACTACCCGACAGCGCCAATCGGGAAGACCAATGCCATTAGCAGGATCGACATCAGCGCAAGCGATTTCCAGACTGGCGTAGCCATCACAGCTGCAAGTGATGCCTGGCGGGGAGGGGTCGTATGAAACCACGTGCTCTCATCGTCCATGCCACAGGCACCAACCGGGATCATGATGTCGCCCGAGCACTGGAGCTGGCAGGAGCGACCCCGGAGATCGTCCATATCAACGCTCTCGGTGACAGGACCGCACGTCTGCTCGCCTATCAGATGATGGTGCTGCCTGGTGGCTTCTCCTACGGCGACGACCTGGGCGCAGGCAAGCTCTGGGCGATTGCGCTCCGGGCGAGGCTGGGTGACGATCTCGAGGACTTCGTCGCAGGGGGGAAACCCGTCATCGGAATCTGTAACGGCTTCCAGGCACTGGTCAAGTCCGGCCTACTACCGGCCGTAGCAGTCAGTCCCCCCACGAAGTGGGGGGAAAGTACCGCCGGCCGGAGGCCGGGGGTAGGGGGGCCGGCCGAAGGCCGGTATGGCGGTGGTTTCCCACCCCAGCAAGCGACTCTGACCCGCAACGAATCCGGCCGCTTTGAATGCCGCTGGGTAGAGCTCGTCCCCGAAGGCAACAACATCTGGACTTCTGGTCTCGACGAGAACATCTACTGCCCCGTCGCCCATGGTGAAGGCAGGTTCCTCACCACCGACGGAACCCTCGCCGCAATAGAGGAGCAAGGGTTGGTCGCCGTTCGCTACTCAGTGAGCGAATACCCTGGGAACCCGAACGGGTCGATGAACGACATAGCCGGGATCAGCAACCCTGGCGGCAACGTGCTCGGGCTGATGCCACATCCCGAGAACCACATCGCACCCGAGCAGCACCCACAGCGGCACCGGGGAGCGCAAAAGGGCCTTGGGCTCGGCCTGTTTGAAAACGGTGTGCGCCACGCCGGCCAGATCTAAGGAGGAATCGTGACGATCAACCAGGAGACCATCCTCGCCGCCATACCCGGTGCCTTGCTCAGAACCGACTTCCCCGAGCTCGGTGAACGGGTCGAAGGCAAGGTGCGTGACATCTACCTCCAGGACGACAGCAGGATCCTGATCACTACCGACCGGGTCTCGGCTTTCGACCAGGTGCTGGGGGCGATCCCATTCAAGGGTCAGGTGCTCAACCAGTTGAGCGCATGGTGGTTCGCCCATGTGGCCGACATCGTCAAGAGCCACGTTCTCTCGGTGCCCGACCCGAACGTCACCATCGGCGCCGAGGCCGAGGCGCTCCCGGTCGAGGTGATCGTGCGCGGGTTCATCACCGGAGTCACTTCCACCTCGCTGTGGACCCTCTACAACCAGGGTGTCGAGCGACCATACGGCCTCAAGCTCCCGCCCGGGCTAGAAAAGAACGACCCGCTGCCCGAGCTGGTGGTCACCCCCACGACCAAGGCAACCGGCGGTGCTCACGACGAGCGGCTCACCAGCGAAGAAGTGGTCGAGCGGGGCCTGGTGGAGGCGAATCTCTGGGAGCAGGTCGAGAGCGCAGCGCTCGAGGTGTTCGAGTACGGCCAGCGCGTCGCCGCTGAAGCAGGCCTGATCCTCGTCGACACGAAGTACGAGTTCGGCATGATCAACGGCGAGCTCGCGCTCATCGACGAGGTCCACACACCCGACTCCAGCCGTTACTGGATCGCAGATAGCTACGGGCTCGGAGAGCCGCAGAACTTTGACAAGGAATTCCTCCGTCTTTGGTTCGTTGAGCAGGGCTACCGGGGCGACGGACCGGCTCCGAGAATGCCCGACGAGTTCGTTGCAGCCGTTGCTGCCCGCTACATAGAGTCGTACGAGCGGCTCACCGGTGAGAGCTTCGAACCGGGCGAACAGCCGGCTGCCGATCGCATCAGAAGGGCACTGTCATGACACCGCTGGTCCCGATCATCATGGGCTCTAAGTCCGACCTCGACCGCGGCAACAAGATCGCCACGGCCCTCGCCGGGTACGGGATCGACAGCGAGATCCGGGTCGCATCGGCCCACAAGGCGGCTACCTACTTGCTGGAGCTCCTGGCAGCGTACGAGTCCGATCCACGGCCTAAGGTCTACGTGACCGTTGCCGGGCGGTCGAACGCTTTGAGCGGCCTGGTGGACGGGAACGTAGCTGCTCCGGTCATCGCCTGCCCGCCATATTCGGACAGGTTCGGCGGTGCAGACGTGTTCTCGTCACTGCGGATGCCGTCGGGGATAGCACCCATGGTGGTGCTCGACCCGGGGGGTGCCGCACTGGCTGCAGCCAAGATCCTCGGCATGGGCAATGAGAAGGTGCACACCGCGGTGAAGACTGCCCAACACGAGTGGACGAACACAATCGTCGGCGACGACCAGGAAATCCAACACGGTTAATGTCCGCCCCGGAGCGAGGGATTGATGGACGGCTTTCTGCTAGACGACGAGCTGGACCGGCCGCACGAGGCATGCGGTGTATTCGGTATCTACGCTCGCGACACCGACGTGGCCCGGGTCTCGTTCTTCGCCCTTTATGCTCTTCAGCACCGTGGCCAGGAAAGCGCCGGAATTGCCACCAGTGACGGGATCTCGGCCGCCGTTCACAAAGACATGGGGCTGGTTTCCCAGGTCTTCAACGAGGCCAATCTCTCCCGGCTGGAAGGGCACCTGGCCATCGGGCAAACCCGCTACTCGACCACAGGCTCTTCGCACCTGCGCAACGCACAGCCGTACTTGATCGAGACGATGCACGGCCCACTTGGAGTCGGCCACAACGGCAACCTGACCAACGCCCCCCAGCTGCGCAACAACCTGCTCGAACGCGGTGTCGGGCTCATCTCATCGACAGACAGCGAAGTCATCACCCAGATGCTGGCCGCTCCCACAGGAGTAAACAACGGCCCCGATTGGGAGACCCGCATCAGCGCCTTCATGGACGAGGCTGAAGGCGCATACTCACTGGTCATCCTCACCAGGGACGCGGTCTTTGGTGTTCGCGACCCGCATGGCTTCCGGCCACTCTGTATCGGCGAGCTGGACAACGGCAGCTACGTTGTGGCATCAGAATCATGTGCGCTGGGAACGGTGGGAGCCAGGTTCGTTCGTGAGGTTGCCCCGGGAGAGATAATCCGCCTCGACAAGGACGGCTATCACAGCACTCCGCGCCCGCCTGCCAACCCAACAGCGCTTTGCGTCTTCGAGTACGTTTACTTCGCCCGACCCGACTCGGTCTTCGAGGATCAGACGATCCACCGGGTGCGGCAACGGCTAGGCGAGGTGCTCGCCGCCGAAGCTCCGGCAGACGCCGATGTCGTCGTAGGGGTCCCGGACTCGGCAACACCGGCAGCCATCGGCTATGCCGCTGCCTCCGGTATCCCGTACACAGAGGGTCTCATCAAGAACCGGTACATCGGTCGAACCTTCATCCAGCCCAGCGAGCAACTACGCCGCTCCGGCGTGCATCTCAAGTACAACCCACTCGAATCGAACCTTGCAGGCAAGCGGGTGGTCCTGGTAGACGACTCCATCGTTCGGGGAACGACCGCAGGCCCGCTGGTGGCGCTACTGCGGGAAGGCGGCGCCGCCGAGGTACACGTTCGGGTCTCGTCGCCGCCGGTACGTCATCCGTGCTTCATGGGCATCGACATGGCAGACAGTGAGCAACTGATCGGTTTCGTCAAGACCACAGAGGAGATCCGCAAGCACATCGGAGCCGACTCGCTCGCCTACCTGTCCCAGGACGGAATGATGAGGGCGGTCGAGGTCGGGGCGCCGCCGGACGCCGGCCACTGCAACGCCTGCTTCTCCGGGGAGTACCCGATCAAGCTCGACAGCTACTGGACAAGCAGGGACAAGATGGCATTTCAGAGTGCCTGGTCAGAATCCGAGGACGGAGAAAGCCAATGAGCGACAATGTTCTCATCGTCGGCGGCGGCGGGCGCGAGCATGCGCTCGCCTGGAAGCTGGCGCAGTCAGAGAAGGTGGAAAGGGTGCTCGTTGCCCCGGGAAACGGGGGAACTGCAAGCGCCGGCGGCAAGATCGAGAATGTGCCGATCCCCGAAACCGACATCGACGCGCTGATCGAGTTCGCCAGCGCAAACCAGGTAGCACTGACGGTGGTCGGGCCGGAAGCACCGCTGACTGCGGGCATCGTCGATCGTTTCGACAGCGCAGGGCTGCGTTGCTTTGGGCCGGATGCCGCAGCTGCCCGCCTGGAAGGCTCCAAGGCCTATTCCAAGGCACTGATGGACCGGGTCGGGGTGGCGACCGCGGGCTATCGAGTATTCACAGACCACGCCGAAGCGCAGAGCTATGTGCGCTCAGTCGACAACGACATCGTCATCAAGGCCTCCGGGCTCGCCGCAGGCAAGGGTGTCATCGTCCCCGGCTCGCGGTCAGAAGCTGAGCACGCGTTGCAGCGGATCATGGCAGATCGCGAGTTCGGTGATGCGGGCAACGAGGTCGTGATAGAAGAGTTCCTCATCGGCCAGGAGGCGACCATCCTTGCTTTCTGCGACGGCGCCACCATCGTGCCGATGCCGGCAGCCCAGGACCACAAGCCGCTGCTGGACGGAGACAAAGGTCCCAACACCGGCGGCATGGGCGCCTATGCCCCCACCCTGCTCGTCGACGACGAGCTGCAAGCGGAGATCGTTGCGACCGTGATGCGTCCGATCATCGAAGAGCTTGCGGCAGAAGGGCATCCCTACGTCGGGGTTCTATACGCAGGGCTGATGCTCACCGAAGCAGGCCCGAGGGTCCTCGAGTTCAACTGCCGTTTTGGCGATCCCGAGGCACAGGTGGTCCTGCCGCTACTGCGCAGCGATCTATTCGAGGTGTTCCAGGCATGTGTCGAAGGGAAGCTCAGCCAGATCGACGTTGCCTGGAAGGAGGGCGTCGCCGCCACGGTCGTCGCAGCATCCGCCGGGTACCCCGGGCACTACGAGAAGGGGCTCCCGATCAGCGGGATCAGCGAGGCGGCCAGTGTGCCGGGGGTGACCGTATTTCATGCCGGTACCGCGCTGGATGGTGATGTGGTCACCGCGGGAGGACGTGTGCTGGCAGTTACCGGCGTCCAGCCGACCTTGCCTATGGCTCTCGCTTGCGCCTATCACGGCATCGAGCACATCGATTTCGATGGCATGCAGTATCGCACCGACATCGGCGGCCGCATCGCCGGAATGCTCGAGGAGGAGACGGGTCATAGATCTCGGCCGAGAGCTACGTCCTATGCAGAAGCGGGTGTTGACATCGACGCGGGCAGTCGTGCCGTCGAGATGATGAAACGAGAGGTCACCTCCACCTACGGGCCCGAGGTGATCAGCGGGATCGGTGCCTTCGGGGGGATGTATGACGCCTCCCACCTGGGCAAGGACGCGGTGTTGGTGGCTTCAACGGACGGCGTCGGCACCAAGTCGAAGATCGCAAGCGCACTGGGCCGCTACAACACAATCGGCATGGACATCGTCAACCACTGCATCAACGATGTGCTGGTACAGGGTGCCCGCCCCTTGTTCTTTCTCGACTATGTCGCAACGAGCAGCCTCGACCCGGCGATCATCTCCTCTGTCGTCGGCGGAATGGCGACGGCGTGCCGGCTTGCGGAATGTGCACTGCTCGGCGGGGAGACCGCCGAGATGCCCGGTGTGTACATCAAAGGTGAGCTCGACGTTGTCGGCACCATGATCGGCGTCGTCGCCCGCGACCAGGTCATCGACCACGCTGCGACCAAGGTCGGAGACACAGTGATCGCCATCAAGTCATCGGGTCTGCATACCAACGGGTATTCGTTGGCACGCAAGGTCTTCGAGCACTGGGATCTCGACGACCGTATCGCCGCCCTCGGCACCTCACTCGGCATGGCACTGCTCGAGCCGCATCGCAGCTATCTCGACGAGGTGATGCGTGTTCGAGAAGCGGGAATCTCGATCCACTCGCTCGTGCACGTCACCGGAGGAGGCCTCATCGATAACCCGGCCCGGGTGCTTCCCGGCGACATGTCCATGCGTATTGACAGAGCCTCGTGGTCGGTGCCGCCCTTGTTTACTCTCATCCAGACTCAAGGCAACGTTGTCGAGGAGGAGATGTTCCGCACGTTCAACATGGGCGCCGGGATGCTGGTGGTGGTACCCGCCGCTGATGCTGCCGCAGCCATATCGGAGATCGGGCCGGACGCCTGGACTATCGGTGAGATCATCCCGAGAACCGATGCGCCTGTTGTCTTCTCGTGAACAGACTCGTCGTCCTCATCTCCGGCAACGGTTCCAACCTTCAGGCGCTGATTGACAGCGTTGCAGGCGGCGATCTGGACGCGGAGATCGCAGCGGTTGTCTCCAACCGGGCCGACGCCTTCGGCCTCACCAGGGCGGAGCAGGCAGGGATCCCGACCAAGATTGTCGACCTGAAAGCTGTGCTCGCAACCGGCCGTAACCGGATCGAGTTCGATGCTGACGTAGCCGACCTGGTGGCGGGCTACCAGCCCGATCTGGTGGTATTGGCCGGCTGGATGCTTGTCCTCAGCGAAGCCTTCCTCAACCGATTCCCGGGACGTGTCATCAACCTGCACCCGGCACTCCCTGGCACATTCCCGGGAACTCACGCGATCGAACGTGCCCATGCTGCGTTTCAGCGGGGTGAGATCAAGCGAACCGGGGTGATGGTGCACCGGGTGGTGCCGGCGGTCGATGCCGGCCCGGTTGTCACGCTGGAGCCGGTGCCTATTTTCCCCGACGAGTCTGTTGCTGAGCTCGAGGAGCGAATCCACCACGTCGAGCACAACCTGATCGTAGCGGCGGTCGACCTGGTGCTTCGAGGCGACGTCTAGTCGGAGATCCCCAGGGCGGCTTCGACGACTTCGAGGCGCTGCCCACCCTCGAGTACCGGTGCAAATAGGTCGCCGTACTGACGCAGCCTCGGCCAAATGGTGGCGATGGTGAAATCACCGGGCTCAACCTTCTCCAGCTCATCCCAGAGAATCGGTGTCGAAACCGGGGCTCCTGCATGGGGCCGCACCGAGTAGACCGAGGCAATGGTCTTGCCACCGACGTTCTGGTTGTGGTCGATAAACACCCTCGGACCGCGCTTGGGCTTGTCCCAAACCATCGTGACGGTGTCCGGGTCTGCGGCAACGATCATCTGGCCGACGGTCTCGACAAAGCGACGCACTCTGGCGTATTCATGGAGCGGGTCGAGCGGCACGTAGATGTGGATGCCGGTCGCCCCACTGGTCTTCGCGTATGAGTCGAGACCGAGCTTGTCGAGGATGACCTTGACGAGGTTGGCGGTATAGGTGACCTGCTTCCAGGTGACATCGTCCTGCGGGTCGAGGTCGAAAACGGCGAAGTCCGGGAATTCGTGACGCTCGGCCCGGCTCAACCAGGGGTGCATCTCGATACAGGCCATATTGGCCAGCCAGACCAGCGACTCAACGTCTGGTGCGGTGCAGAACTCGATCTCCTCACCGCGATGCCCCGAGTGGATCGGTGCTCGTACCAGCCAGTCCGGGGCATGTGACGGGCACTGCTTTTCGTAGAAAGACTTGCCGTCCATCCCGTTGGGATAGCGGGACATCGACAGGGCCCGGCCTTCCAGGTGTGGTAACAGCATCGGGGCGATCGATGCGTAGTACTGGATGAGGTCACCTTTGGTGTACTGCTCGCCGAAGAAGGGTTTGTGCGGGTTGGAGATACGCACGTCGCGGTGGAGCCCGACGGTCCTGTAGCCGTCACCCTCGCGAGCGATGAGCACCGGGTCGGGGAAATCGATGTCGGCGTCGGCGAGTTGCTCGCCGTCGGCTTGTTGGTCGGAACGGGCCACGGTGACACCCGCCATCAGGTCCTTGTGAATGAGATCGTGGCTCTCCTGCTCTCTCGCCTCGGAGATCACGATCATTCGCAGCCCCGCGGTCGTCGCCGCCTCTCCGAGGAGATCGGCACGCAGCGAGCCCTCGCCATATGGGATGTGCCGGATCTCACCGTGGACACCAAACTCGTTGTCGGTGAACTGGGTGTGCAGCGGGTCGATGGCCCATCCGGGGAACTCGCTGCGGAGAAACGCTATCACCGACAGGAATGCTTCCCGGCTGGTGAGCCCCCCACCCGACTTGGCGTGGACGTGGGCCCAGTCGATGACGGGACGGACGAAGGAGAACTGCCTGGCGATGAGTGCGATGTCACCAAGCGACCCGAACGCCCGGTCACTGCCGGCAGTCTCCAACCCGAGAGCGACACCGAGGTGACGCACTTTTGGCTCGATCGTGGATAGCCCGTCGGCAACGAGCTCGTGCAACTGATCCGGGGAACGACCCTTGATGTGCCCGGTGTGGGCGACGATGGTATGTGCCCCGAGCTGCTTGCCGAGCTTCATCGTGTGCTCGAGGGCGGACAGCGTCTTCTGCCGCTTCTCCGGGTCATCAACCGTGAGTACGGCGAAGTACGGAGCGTGCACGGAAACCGCGATCCCTCTAGCTGATGCCAGCTCCCCGAACCTGGCGCATTGCTTCTCCTTCCAGGGGAAGCCCGAGACAAAGGGCAGCTCGACGGCGTCGTGGCCGCGGGCGACCAGCGAGTCGAGCCACTCGCCGTGGTCCATGCCCTCAGGGGGCATCCGGGAAATCCCAAACCGAATCATGCGCTCAGGCTATCGCCTGTCCCCCTTGCGGGGGGACGCGGGGCACAGCGAGGCAGGGGGTGACGCGCGTCCGCAGCGTCGAAGTAGTGCTACGGCCCGACGACATTGGGCGACGCCAACGAGGTCACGGCGATATGCAGTGGTTCTTCACCCGGCAACAGCGCCCCGAGCAGGGTGAAGTCGACGTCTTCGTCCAGCGCCACCGTGACCTGCGAACCGTCAGCGGCAGAATTAATGGCGTAGGTGATCTCAGCCGACCATCCGTCCTGGTGCTGCAGATACTCGAGCGCCCGGGCTTCTGCCTCAGGGCCGTCGAGGATGACCTCCCCGGTGAGATCAAGGTGATCGATGTCGATGGCGGTAGCTCCTGCAATCGCCGCGGCATCGGCCATGCCGGAGAGATCCTGGCGCACCGCAAACACGCGCCACATGTCGGTGACGATCCCGGCAAAGGCGGCGATCACCAGCGTCAGCCCAATCCCCCAGATGGTGACCGACCCTGCCTGAGAGCGAAGACGAGACACGGTACCGGAGCAAGGCACCGGCTCGTTGGGGGGTGTGTGCATGCTCACTGTGCCATCGTAAGGCACTGCTACGCACCGTACAATGTGGGTTAGCGTGGCGTGGGTCAACCTTGCAGATCGTGAGCTCGGTCTTTGAGGTGCTTGACGATTGTCGGCCAGACCCGGGCAATCACGAGGTGCCCCGCTCCTGTCTCTACAACGTGCCGCGCCTGTGGGATCCTTTCTGCGTACCACTCGCCGTGCACTGGCGGGACCACCACGTCATCGGATCCGCTGTATGCGATCATCGGGACTGCGATCTTGGATGGCTCAAACCCCCATCCGGCCATCGTGTACGAGGCAATGTCCGCTGCCATCCCCATTGCCCCTTGCCGGAATGCTTCGCCGAGCATGGCCTCGACGCGGGCACGGAGACCCGGGTCGGCCTCTACTGCCCGGGTGTCGGCCGGGCTCGCCGCGAGAAAGCTCCTGCGGACCGATAGATCGGTCACCATGGGCGCGAACATCGCCACCATCTGATCGATCGCGGTAGCCGGGTCGGCCCGCATAGCATCGATCATCGCTACCTGCTCCGCCGGGATCCACGGCACCTCCTCATGTGGGGCCGGCGTTGCCACAATCGCAAGCGAGCGGATGCGGTCCGGGTGATGAGCGGCGACCCACATCGCCACCCGACCGCCCGCAGACCATCCGGCAACGGCGGCTCGGGACACGTCGAAGTGGTCGAGCGCAGCCATGACGTCACGACCGGCCTCCGCAATCGTTGCTGGCGAGGCCGAACGGCTCGATGCACCGTAGCCCTGACGATCCGGGGCAATGATTCGGATCCCTGCCTCTGCGGTGGCCACCGGATCGGGGTCGAACAGACCCGATCCCGGGGCGGGATGACAGAGGACCAACGGCGCGCCACGGTCGGGACCGATGGTCCAGATCGAGAGATCGCCGCCGTCAGATCGTTTGATGAGATGTTGTGTTGTCTGTTCCATGGCCCTATTGTGCGATACCGCAGTGACACCGTTATGTCATCCTTTTGGAGATTCTGATGAATCGCACCGACCGCCTATACGCCATAGTCGAGGAGCTCCGGGCAACGGGTGAGCGACCCCTCTCCTCGACACGCCTCGCCGGCACGTTCGAGGTGTCGGAACGTACGATCAAGAGGGACGTGTCGGCGCTCCAGCAAGCCGGCCTGCCGATCTGGACATCCATCGGGCCGGGCGGGGGATACGTGCTGAATAGCACCGCGACGCTACCGCCCATCGCCTTCACGACGGGCGAGGTGCTCGCCCTCGCAGTGGCGCTAGCGGTAGGAGGCGGGCTGCCCTTCGAGCCACAGGGGCGTACTGCGCTCAACAAGATCCTGGCGACAATGGACGAGAGCACACGTCGGCGATTCGAGGAAGAAGCCGATCGCGTGTACGTGCGGGACCTTCAGGTCGAGCCTTCGACACGGGCGATGCAGGTCATGGGGGATGCGGTCCGGACGGGCAATGTGGTCAACATCGACTACGTAGACGGACAGGGAGAACTGACACGGCGGGCCATCGAGCCAATGGCGATGGGCCACGATCGTGGCCGCTGGCTCGTGTTTGCTTGGTGTCGTCTGCGCGAAGGTGGACGCGTGTTCCGACTCGACCGGATCCAGGACGCCCGACTCACCAAGGAGACAGCGCCGCCCCGGGTACTTCAAGACGTGTTCGGCGAGATCCCGGCGGACGTTCTGCCGGTGCATCGCCCGTAGAGTCACAGCAAGGCGACCCGCCTCCGGCTGTGGGCAGCCGCCACAACGCTGGTAACGTCTCTGCGGGCCTGTAGCTCAATAGGCAGAGCAGCGGACTTTTAATCCGAAGGTCGTGGGTTCGATTCCCACCGGGCCCACCTCTCAAATCCCTTGCCAGAGAGCGCTTTCCGGCCTCTCAGTAGGCAGCTCCAACCGGAACTTAACACAGAACGTGACCAGCCATTAACTGGGATCACATCCATAGTGAATCTTCTATGTGTCAAGTGTCTTGTTGGAGATGACTGTGGGTGTTTTGGTTGTCAGGGTGCGGTGCGGGTTGGTGGACACGACAGGGGTGAGCCACACCGGTGGTGGGCAGGCTTCTGATTAGGTCACACGTCCGCGGGTTGGGGAGGGCCGGGGTCGGGACGGACAGGTCATTGTCGACACAACCTGTTGGGGTGTGAAACGGTTCGGGGGTCACGTCCCGTCCGGTGATTTTGGTTCAGGTGAGGTCAGGTCGGGGTAGGTGTTTATAGATTTCTCTGGCCACGTAGCGTTTCAGGGCCCGGATGATCTCTTTGGTGCTGCGTCCCTGGTCGCGTCGTTGTTGGATGTAGGTCTGGGTTCGGGGGTCGGCCGACATGCGGGTGATGACGATCCGATACAGCACCGAGTTGGCTTGCCGATTGCCGCCCCGGTTGAGCCGGTGGCGGACGGTTTTGCCCGACGAGGCTGGGATGGGTGCGACACCGCACATGTGTGCCCAGGCGGCTTCGGTGCGGACCCGTTGGGGGTTGTCGCCGGCTGCTGCCAGCAAAACAGCGGCTCCTTCGGCGGCCAGCCCCATGATGTCCAATAGGTCGGGGGCAGTGGCGGTGACGAGCTGGCGGATCTGGTTGAGGGTCTGGACCCGCTGCTCTCGTCCCGAGCGGCGAGCAATCAGCAGCACCCTCATCTGTTCCATCGGCCCGTTCCGTAGCTTCGGTGTCCCCGTGGCTTGACCCGACAGGGCAACCCTAGCGGCAGCAACCGCGTCGGTTGGATCCGACTTGCCCTGGCGGTGCCGTAGCTGCCGGTTAGGGCGATCCACCTCCACCACCTCGATACCGTGTTCAGCCAGAAACCGGGCCAGCCCAGTCCCATACGAACCGGTGCCCTCCACCCCGACCCGGGTCACCGGTCCAAAGCCAGACAGCCAGTCGAGCAACTGTTGGTAGCCGACGGTGGTGGTCTCAAACGATTCGATCCCGAGCTCGCCGCCGATCTGATCGAGGGCGGCCGCCACATGGAAGTCGAGGTGGGTATCAACACCACCTGTCACACAAACGACACGGGCATCTACGATGGTCATTAGCCATCCCTTCTCTCGTCAACGCGTGCAAAGGGGTGGCACGCACCACCGAGACGGTGAACGCTTGATACGACCCGAGCTGTTAGCGCAGCACGAGTCAACGTCACCTCGCCCGACCGGTGAGTGCCAGCCCGGCCCTCGGGGGACCGATCGGCACGTCATTATCAGGACAAACCGAAACGGCCGTCAGCCGGTTCAAGAGCCAGACCAGGCCCCCCGAGAACCTCCAAAGCACCCTAACCCCAGACGACCACCCAACGTGGCAATCACCCGAACATCAAGGCCAGCGCATTATCCCCCTGCCGGATCTCTCTCGGCTACAGGTGCGCCATATTGCTCAGCGCGGTGAGTGATCTGGGTGGCCCAGGAACGAGGAAATCGGCTGAGGTGATGTGATTCGTGGCTGGAGGGCAGTTGTGCTGGCTTGGCTCTGCGAAGGTCCAGGAGACATCAGCCTGGGCGGAGGTTTCGGCGAGCGAGCCATCGTCGTCGGTTAGCTCAAGTCGCCAGGCTGGTGGCGGCTGCTTTCCGGCGAGGCGGAGCGTGATCTTGAGCCCAGCCCGGTGAGCAGGGCAATCATCATGCCGGCCGCGGCGAAGACGAAGGCGGCGAGGGGGCTGACGAGGGTCCACAACAGTCCGGCGACGCCGGAGGCGGCGAGGTTGCCGAAGCTCTGGATGGCGGCGAGGAACCCGAAGGCGGAACCGCGGATGTCTTCGGGGGCGGCTTCGGCGACGGCGCCGTGTTCGGCGGTCTCGACCACGCCGATGGTCACTCCTGCCGCGACAAACGCCCCCACGAGGACGGCGACGTTGGGTCCGACCACCGCGAACAGCAGGTATGCGACCAGGCCGACGGCGAACCCGCCGGTGAGCACGATACGAAAGCTCCACCGATCTGCCGCCTTCCCGGCGGGGACGGCGCCGAGGGTGGCTGCCAGGTTGTGGACCGCGTAGAGAACCAATGCCACCTGTGTCGCCGAGTCGAGGCCCCGTCCCGGGGTGAGCAGCTCGGTAGCCCGCAGAATGAGCAGTGTCGTCGCCAGGTTTCCCGCTTCGAACGCCCCGATAGGCGCCCACACCCGGCCCAGATCGCCTCGCAACAGCGGCCTGATTCGGACACGGATCGGTTGCCGCTCGGTGGGGGCGGGCCGTTCGATGTGACGGATGGCGTAAACGATCGATCCGGCGGCCATGAGCCCGAACACCCCCGAGACCACGATCGCGCCCCTGACTCCGATGGCAGCTACCAGCGCCAGGGCGAGCAGTGGACCACCGACGGCCCCCAGGTTGTCCATCATCCGTTCGAACCCATAGGCGCGCCCATAGGTGCCAGGTCCGGTGACGTCGGCGAGGAGGGCGTTGCGGGCCGGCACCCGGATACCTCGGGCCAGCCAGGCACCGACCCTGAGCACGGCGACCTGCCACACCGTGGTCGCCAATCCGATCAGCGACGAGAGGACCGCGGTGGCGGTGTACCCGCCGACCGCCACCGACCGGCGCCGCTCCGGGTCGTCGGCCAACACACCCCCACCGAACCGGGCCGCACCGGCCACCCCGTCGGCGACACCCTCGATCAGGCCCAGGGCCGCCGCCGGCGCCCCCAGAGTCGAGGTCAAGAAGGCGGGGAGCAGCGAGGTGGGGATCTCATGACCAAGGTCGGCGAGCAGGCTCGCCCCCCCGATCCCCTTTACCCCCGGCGTCAGCCACCGGTTCTGGTCAGCCATTGGAGATCCCCACGGCTGGAAGGCCGACATTCTCTTGTAGATCGGGTTGGGTGCTGATTCCGGTGGCCTTGATCGATACCCATACAGTAGAGCCCGCATCGAGGCCCAGGTCAGTTGCGCCTGGTCGGTGATTTCGACAGTGACAAGGAGAGGCGCATCCACTGCGAGGCGTGCGGTGTCGCCGAGATGTTCGACGGGGACGACCCTGGTCTCCCACGAGTTGCGCGGGTAGCATGAATGAGTCGTCCTTCCCGACGTCTCGCCCGTCCACCTGAATGTTGAGCGCCGATCAGCCAATCTCGGACGAGATGACGCCTTTCGCTGAGTAGTCCGAGGCACGTCGGCGTTGCGGCCCCGTCGGGCCTATCTACCATTGAGGATGGCGGCGACGGAGACGGCGAAATCGTTGTGTTTCGTCCATGTGACACGGAGACCCAAACGAGAGCAGGTCATCCAGGTGCGCAGCGGGGAAGCCTGCTGTTTCGTCGACGATTACGAGAACCTTGTTCTCCGATATGTCGGGGTAGCCGTCGAGGACGCCCCACTCTGCCTCCAGGGTGTTGCGGTCGGCACCCGTGGCCTCGAAGAACCCGACCAGGTCCGCGTGTGATGCGTGGGCTTTCCTTGTCTCATAGAGTCCGGATTGGTAGTCGACCCCGAGAGCGTTCATTTGCGTCTTGTGTTGCGGGACATCGTCGGTGAACCCCTACTAGGAGATGTAGAGGTCATCATCTACCCAGGGGAATCGTCCAATGTCACCAACCGCTCCCAAGATCGTGGCTGCTGCGATCGGTCCGATTCCGCGGATGTCACACAGGCAGGTGCCCGATGCTACAACCGCTATCCGGATCTGTTTCCTCGAGGTCAGCATCTGGGTTCCGAGAGGGCGATATCGTCGACGAGTTCCTAGGCGATGACGACCCGCTGCCGGGTGACCTCATCGCCCACGTCGACGCTTGAGAGCAGCGTTTCGGCTGGTTTACGGTCATTTACGATGCCAGCCCGCCCGGGACGAGTGCCATCAACAGCTCATGAAGCCGACACGCTGCCTTGTTGCGAAGGCGAGCCAGATCACGGTGCCGTTTCGCCAGCAGTCCCAAGACTCGGACATGATCCTCGGCAATAACAGTCGTCAAGTCGGAGTGTCGCAACGCTGCGATCGCTACCGAACGGGCATCATTCGGATCGTCTGTTCTTTTGCGACTTGCTAGATCCCACCACCCGGATCCGTAACGCCGTCATCGGTGGCACATCTGACACCTGCTCACCGGCCGCCACCAACCGCTGCGCCAGCAGATAGTCCAACCCCATCATCCCTTGGCCTCTAGTCCCTCATGGGAGCTGGGTGTACCTTGGCTAGAGAGCGAGACTGGATCGCCGGATCGTAATCGAGGAGGTTTGGCATGGGTTGTTGTCATTGGCATCATTGCGGACCAGGGTACGGCCCGTATCGGTATCCGTACGGGCCTGAGGCCGAGATGTATCCACCTCGTCGCCGCCGGTTCGCGCGCGACGCTGAAGACGATCTTCGGGACTACTTGCAGTATCTCGAAGGCGAGGTGGCCGCGATACGTCGGGAGCTCGAGGAGTCAACTGCGCGGGGCGAGAGTTCTGAGTGAACACGCCGGGTAGAGAAGGTCGACAGCCGACGGAGGGCGTTGCGTCTCTGGTGAGTAGCGAACGGCGTTGATCACCCCGTGATGGCCCGATACACGATCAGCAGCGCCATACCCATGATCAGAGTCGATAGTCCGATGTCGAGCCATATCGGTTTGGTTCGGAGGGAGATCTGGCTGCCTAGCCCGCTACCGAGCATCGATCCGGCGAGTACGAAGAGTGCGGGGAACACCGGGATGTCTCCACGGAATCCGTAGATCGGGATGGCGCCGAGCGCCGTGAATATCGAGACGTACAGCGAGGTGGCGATTGCCTGGTGAGCATCGAGTCGGAGACTTCGGAAGAGCGCTGGAAACATGGAGGCGCCGCTGCCTCCTCGGAGCCCGGTGATAAGGCTCACACCGAACGAAGCGGTGACGATTTGGCGAGGACCGGGATGGAGCCGTGCCACAACAGTGGGAATGAGACGTTCCGAGAACACCCCGAGCACTATTGCTGCTGAGAGCACTACGAAGATGAGGGCGAGGACCAGGGTGGGAATCAGACCAACCAGACCTGCCCCCAGAACCTCGCCCACGACACCTCCAACCGCAGCGTAGAGCCCCACCTTCCTGACGATGTTCGTCCGTTGCGCGACAGCCCCGACAGTCGAGGCGAAAGGAATTACCAGGAAGTTAATCCCAAAGGCGCTCAACAGTGGAAGTCCAGCCAAGTTGAGCAGGGGGATTCTGACGCTGCCACCGCCGATGCCGAACACTCCGCTCATCATCCCAGCGAGCAGTCCGATCGCAAGATAGGTGATCGCCTCCTCTACCGACATTCTCTTGCTCCTGCCGCAAGGTACGGCGTTCGAATTCTGCAGCGACAACGCATCTAGGAGACAAGGTAGCCGTTCGTTCGACAGGTAGAGCAGTCCACCAGTTCCGAAGCCATATCGCACATTTCGTCAAGCGGCGAGTGTTGGTCTCGGTGTTGTTCACTCACGCGCCAGTCGCGTCGGGGAAGTCGCAGCTAGCTGCCGGTTCGGGGAATGTTGGACTGTGAGAATGGCGGTCGCTGCCGAGTGGCGGAGATGAACCAAAGCCCATGCTGTTCCGACCATCGCATATCGAAGGGCAACCCTGACCGCGATGGCGGACGAATCTGACTACTTCGTGAAGTTCGGCAGCGAACTGCAGAAGGAGCTTGAGGAATCGGGTACCGACCGTGGAGTCATTCTCATGGGCGCATCCGGGGTCGAGTTAGCTCTTCGCAGTCTCGTCGAGCGGGCCCTCCGGCGTGACCTTGCCAAAAGCCTGACGCACAACCAAGGACCACTTGGCACTGTCTACGCCGTCGCTGTTGCGGGCCTAGCCATGGGATTGATGAGCGAAGACGAGCATGCCGATATCGATCGCATACGGCGAATTCGGAATGGGGCTGCCCACAGCGTGTCGCAGGTGTCGTTCGACAGTATCGACCGCATCAGAGACCTGACGCATCGCCCACTGCGCTACAGCGAGGCCCGGCGGGGAGCGAGGCAACGATTGCTTGTCTCTCCTGCTCGACTCGCTCTCTCAGATCCGCAATCGGGACCTTGAAACCCTGACCTGAGGCTTCGGATCGGGTTCTCGAAAACAGGCCACGCTTCGGACGGGGCACAGAAGCAGACAGCTCCCCGATCCACGTGTTGAGCACATCCTCCCCAAGGAGCGACTCGGTAGCCAGAAACGCATCATGCTGCGCGGTTGACGTTGTCGAAAGGAAGTTGAGATCGATGAGATTGTGGTCGCCTTTTGACACTACGACCTCAACACCCGCCAGGGTTCCTCCAGTTCTGGCCTGGACCATGGTCTCCGCCGTTTCCAAGGTCTCAGGCGGCCGAGACCCATAAAACTCCCACCCGTCGATACGAGGGGCCAATGCGAGAATCGCCGCGACCAAGGGTTCCAGGCTGTAGACGGATTCGGGGGTGATCGTGAGGCGATACCCTCCGCTCCGCTCGATCGACGGACCGAACTCCCACATCAGAGACGGGTTGATCGCCTGCAGGTTCGTGTTCATCCACGCCACGAGATCGAAGGGCTCGCCCCCGGAGAACATCGCTTGAAGCTTCGGTGCGCGAGAAGAGAACTCCGCCCACCATCTCTCGATGAGATCGACAATTTCGCTCCGAGCTTCGACCTCGCCTAGAGGGGGAGGATCTACAAAACGCCAACGCATCAACGCAGCGCAACGGACGGGCGCCGCGCCGCTGAATCGGAGGAGCACCGTGGTCATCGAACACGCCAAATCACTGTCGATTCCGCTGACCCTCCCGCCCCAAATCGCCAAACATGGAGCGGAAACGATCATCTCATCGAGTGCCCGGGGAGTGTCCGATAGCGAGGCGCTAACCAAGTCACCCAACAGGCGAGCTGGCATGGCAACATGTGCGAGTGAAACGTGAGCAGCTTGCTGCCCTTCTTGGGATCGTTGACGACGCCTTATGGGCTGGCGTGGTGTTTCCTGAGTTCCTTCCCTCGATCGCGACGGACCTCCTGGTTCGTGGCGCGGACGCCCCAGGTCTGCGGTTGCTTGCTGGACTCGACTTGACCCCGTTCGATCCTCGGGAGGCAAGGGCCACCTTTCTTGAGGTGCTATCTACGGCTTCGGTTCCCGTGCGTCCTATCACTGCCCGGGTGGAATCGGCAGCTCATGTGCTCGCCACGGCAGCGACGAGGGGGGATCTGACGGCGCAGGACACTCTCCGCCGCTTCGACCGGCTCGCGGTCGCCGCCGACTATCCCGACCATGACGAAGTGATGGTTCTCTACGGATTGAACGATGAGTGGATTGGTCGTTGGGGCCGATCCCGCGCCGATATTGAGGCCGAGGTCCACGACATCACAACCACCATCGCATCCCGTCATGAGCCCCCTCCTGGTGTTGTCATCGACGCTGTTGTTGCTAGCGCATAGCTCCTGATCTCGCGTCACAACGATCACTTTGGAGAGTATGCGATAAAAGCACATGCTGGGGCGGGTCGCCGAACACTCAGTGTGACAGCGTCATGCTGCCGGATGCGTCCTGCTTGCCGGTACCGATTCTCGAGGACGAGAACGACCGAGCAGCCCTCGCGGCGCAAATTGACCCTCGTGTCGGTTCTCCGAGGCTCCATCACATCAACTGTTCCCCTTCACCCTGAGGCGGCTCCCACGACGCTGCCATCCGACGCAGTATCTCTTCGGTGATGGGGACGGCGTGATCCAACCAAGCTGGCCCGACCTCCGGGCAAGCATCATCGCGGATAGCGGCTTCTACATAGCCGACCTAGATGATGCCGTAGCGAGGCTCCGTCAGATCGTCATCACCGCGGAAAACCAGGGTTCTAGGAGGAGCGGCGCAGGCCCGGTTGCTGAGGCTCACCACACAGCCGGCGTCTCCCCTCGCGTATCGCCACCGCTCAGACTCTCAGTTTCTGTGCACGGAAGCGTCAGAATCCGTACTCGCCAGAAGCGGCCTAGCTCTCCGCCGACGCCTCCCCGGGCAATCTCTGTCGTCGG
>Ga0307423_1000127_pt1 | contig 47722 bp, 42 predicted proteins | sample SalMarWE160310MG_FD_202154 | JGI IMG/M metagenome (GOLD analysis project Ga0307423, IMG submission 202154) | Salt marsh sediment microbial communities from the Plum Island Ecosystem LTER, Massachusetts, United States - WE1603-10 | ecosystem: Environmental > Aquatic > Marine > Intertidal zone >...
CGGCCGTCCTTCATGCCCTCGATGTAGGCGGCGATGATCTCGGTGTCCGGATCCTCCGCGAAGTAGTCGAGGAAGTCCGCCTCGTTCAGGTCGAGGGCATTCCCGTAGCTCACCACCTTGCTGAATCGCAAGCCGCGGGCGGCGCCGCGCCCGATCGCGCTGAAGGCGTGACTGCCGCTCTGCGACAGAAAGCCGATGTTGCCGGGCTCCTTGGGCATGTGGCCACCGAAGGTGACCTTCTGCTCCGGGTAGTAGAGGCCCATGCAGTTGGGCCCGATCAGGCGAATGCCCGCTGCCCGGATGCGGCGCTCCAGCTCCCGCTCGAGCTCTGCCTCCTCCTCGCGCCCGGTCTCGCTGAAGCGCGCCGTAAACAGGTGGAGGAGCCTGGTCCCCTTCGCCCTGGCCCCCTCCACCAGCTCGAGTATGACGCTGGCGGGGACTGCAGAGATGACGAAGTCCACCGGCCCCGGGATGTCCTCCAGGCGCGGGTAGGCCTTGAGCCCGAGCATCTCGTCGAGCCGGGGGTTGACGGGATAGATCGGTCCGGGGAAGCCGAAGTCGATGAGGTCCTTGACGAACCCGTGTCCCCGATTGCGCTCGTTCGCCGACGCGCCCACGACGGCGATGCTCTGGGGGCGGAAGAGGGCCTCGAGCTCCTGGTAGGTTACGGGTCTTCGGGTATTCGGTTCGCTGGTCGTGCTCGTCATGGTGCGGTCTTCGGTTTCCTGCAGGAGCGGCGCAGCCCGTTCTCCCGTATGTAGTTGAAGCAGCTCCGGGCAGCACACCCGCCGGAGCCGGGCGGGAGTATATCCGCTGCCACGCGTACAGCGAACCAGGGAAGCGGCATTTGCCTGCTCCGGCCCTGCCAGCTACTTGGCGCGGTAGAGCTTCGCGTTCGCCAGGCCTACAAGCCGACGCGCGCGAGCTCTTCGCGGTGGTAGCGAGGGCCCGCGATCTTGTCGATCGGGACCAGCTCGCACAGCTGACGGCACTCTTCGGCCGTGAGCGCGACGTCGGCGGCCGCCCGGTTCTCCTCGAGGTAGCGGCGCCGCTTCGTGCCCGGAATCGGAACGACTTCGGGAGAGGTGTGCAGCAGCCAGGCGAGCGCGAGCTGGCCGGCGGTGCAGTCCTTCTGCTCGGCGAATGCCGCCAGCGCGCGCACGAGCTCCAGGTTGCGCGGGAGGTTGTCGGGGTGGAAGCGCGGGTGGAAACGACGGAAGTCCAGGTTGGAGAGCGTCTCGGTCTCGGTGATTCGCCCCGTGAGAATCCCGCGGCCGAGCGGGCTGTAGGCGACGACGCCGACGCCGAGCTCGCAACAGGTCGGGATCAGCTCTTCCTCGGGCTCCCGCGAGAAGAGAGAGTACTCGATCTGCACCGCGCTGATCGCGTGCACGGCGTGCGCGCGGCGAAGCGTCGCGGCCGAGCACTCGGACAGCCCCAGGAAGCGCACCTTGCCCGCCTCGACGAGCGCGGCCATCGCGCCGACGGTCTCTTCGATCGGGGTATCGGGGTCTACGCGGTGCTGGTAGTAGAGATCGATCACGTCCATGCCGAGTCGTTTCAGACTCGCATCACAGGCCTGCGCGACGTACTCGGAGCGGCCGTTGACCGTGTAGCCGAGTCCGTCGGGAGTGCGCACGGCGCCGAACTTGGTCGCCAGCACGGCTTCGTCGCGACGCGACCCGAGCACCTCGCCCAGGAAGCTCTCGTTGTGGCCCGCGCCGTACACGTCCGAAGTATCGAAGAAGGTCACGCCGAGATCCAGCGCGCGCAGCACGGTTGCACGCGACTCGTCGAGCTCGCGGGGCCCGTACAGCTCCGACATCCCGACGCAACCGAGGCCGACCTCCGGGACCTCGAGGCCCGCACGCCCCAGGCGCCGTGTCTTCAGTGTCTTGTGCGATGTCGGCATGTGCAGCTGTCCTCCGTGATCCGGGATCCTGCGTCGGCGAGGATTTCCCTCAGGCTTTTCCCTCCAGGGCCTCGAATGCCTGGTAGATCTCGGTGTTGAGAGCCGAGATCCGCGCCGGATCGATCTTGAGAATCTTTCGGTCATAGGTGAACAAGCCGTTGGATTCGATCTCGACGTCGCTCCACTGCGTATAGACCGCGGCTCCCAGCCCTCGGGAGATCAGCGGAATCAGCTGCCTGCGAATCTGCCTGGCGTAGGCTTCTGCCAGGGCCTCTTCGTTCCCGAACGTCCCGTATCCGAACTTGCTCCCTTCGTCCCACAGGTGGCCCTTCTCCTGCAAGTTGTATCCACCGTATTCCGAAATGAAGTAGATCCTGGGATCCTTCTTCGACGGACGCCTCAGCTTGATCCGGTAGGTGTGGCGGCTGTTGAAGTCGCCGACACCCTGGTCCAGAGGACCGTGCAGCTCGGCCCCATCGACGAAGTAGTGGGTTCGGTTCTCGACGACCAGGACGCGGATCAGGTTGCGCTCGACCATGCCGTCGAGATCGCCGCTCCAGCGCTCCTCCAGCATCTCGGTCAGCTGGAGGAGATCGTCCGGCTCGGCGCCGGAGGCGGTTGGCGCAGGACAGGCGCAGATCGCCAGGGCGATCGCGAGCCCGATCCGCCCCCATGCGCGTCGCGGGGGGTGTGAGCTCTGCGTGTCCGTCTCCATCCAGCAGTCCTCCAGGAGTCGACTTCCGGCCTCATCCTCGATGCGAAGCTGGTCGGTGCGACCCGGACCGCAAGAATAACCGCGAGGAGTGGGAGCGGAACGCCCCCGAGATCCGGGCTCGTCCTGCTACGCCGAGGCAGTCTCAGCCCTCGGCGCCGATCCCGCGTCCGATCGCGCCCACACCCGGTCAAGGAGCAGCGCTGTTGAAAAACCCGTCGGCTCCAATCAGAATACCTGCCTGATGGCCAGGCATGGGGCAGCCCAGCGCCCCTAGCACCGGCACCCGCAACACTCGCCTTCCTGTGGGTCAGCTCCTGATGAAATCCGCCAGCTTGCCCCGATGTGCCTCGAGCTTCTCCTCGTCGAGCTCGATCCCGATGCCTGGCCGGTCCGACGGAATCAGATCGCCCTGATCCCACTCGAAGGGCTCCACGACGAGCTCGTCGAAGAAGTCACGGCTCTTGTAGATGCTCTCCTGGATCAGGAAGTTGGGAATGTTGGCGTCTATCTGAACGGCGGCTGCGGTGATGATCGGACCGCCCCAGACATGGGGAGCCATGAGCACGTAGCTCGCCTCCGCCAGAGAGGCGATCTTCTTGCACGCCGTGATGCCGCCGCAGCTTCCCAGGTCGGGCTGGGCAAAGGCACAGGCGCCCTCGGCGAACAGGTTCTGGAACTCGTACGGGGTGACGAGTCTCTCCCCGGTGGCGATCGGTATCGTGGTGCTGTGAGCGATCCTGCCCATCTCCCTGTAGTTCTCCGGCGGGCACGGCTCTTCGAGCCAGAGCGGATCGTACTGCTCCACCCGCCGGGCCAGGCGCCGAGCGGCGGACGGCGTGATCTGGCCGTGCGTACCGATCAGGATGTCGGCCCGGTTGCCCACCGCCTCGCGAACGGCCGCGACGGCCTTCTCGGCGTGGTCGTACTCCGAGAGGCTGATCTCCCAGGGCGCGGCGGGCAGTCTCCAGGGAAGGGCCTGCATCAGCGGGTCGAACTTGACGCCGGTGAAACCCTCGTCGACGATCCGGGCCGCGTGCTGACCCAGCCGGGTCGGGTTGCTCCACCAGTCGACAACGGCTGCGACCAGGTTGTCTCGTGCATCCAGATCGTAGATGTACGTGTAGGTCCTGACCCGGTCCCTGTATTTCCCCCCCAGCAGGTTGTAGACCGGGGTGTCGTAGTGCTTCCCGCAGATGTCCCACAGGGCGATGTCGAAACCGCTGATCAATCCCAGTGCGACGTAATCCGGGTGCTGGGCCGTCAGGCTCGCATACAGGATGTGGTAGAGGGGCTCCCTGTCGATGGGATCCTTGCCCTTCAGGTAGCGATCGAAGATCTCCCGCACCATCGTCTCGTAGCTCGCTTCGAGCCCGGCGAGGCAGCCGAGAACGGCGGTTTCACCCCATCCCTCGATCCCCTCGTCGGTTTCCAGCTTGACGAAGAACCAGAGATTTCCGCCCCAGTTGGGCGGATCGGTCTTGACGACATAGGTCTTCACGTTGGTGAGTTTCATCGCATACCCTCTGAAGTGGAGCTGTGTTCATCTCTAAATGGAAAGCTCGGCGGGGCTGAGCGTGGCCCGCTGGTGGTTCCTATCCCCCCTCGAGCACGAAGCGAGCCCGGGCGCGGATGTCCCGGGACGAGCTGCCGACGCGGACCTCGAAGCGGCCCGGCTCCGCCACCCAGCCCTCCCGCGCCGGGTCGTAGAAGGAGAGCGCGGAGCGGTTCAGTGTGAAGCGGACCTCCTTCGTCTCCCCCGGCGCGAGGGCCACCTTCTCGAAGGCCTCGAGCTCCTGATCGGGGCGCACCAGGCTGCACTCCAGATCACTCAGGTAGAGCTGCACCACCTCGCTGCCCGCGCGCTCTCCCGAGTTGGTGATTTCGACGGCTACCTCGAGCTCGTCGTCCATCCCCACCCTGTCGCGGTCGAGGTGGAGCTCGCCGTAGCTGAAGCGCGTGTAGGAGAGGCCGTGGCCGAAGGCGAAGCGCGGCTCGATCCGCTTGCGATCGTAGTAGCGGTATCCGACGAAGATGCCCTCTCCGTACAGGACCTCGCCGTTCTCACCGGGATAGTTCGTGTAGGCGGGGTTGTCCTCGAGCCGCCTGGGAAAGGTGGTGGGCAGCTTGCCCGAGGGATTCACGTCGCCGAAGAGCACGTCGGCCAGCGCATTACCCAGCTCCTGACCGGGATACCAGACCTCGAGCACGGCGGGAACCCGCTCGACCCAGTCCATCGCGACGGGTGAGCCTGCGTTCACCACCACCACCGTGCTCCGGTTCGCCGCGGCCACCCGCTCGATCAGCTCCGCCTGGCGGCCGGGAAGCTCCATGTCCAGCCGGTCTCCACCCTCGCCCTCCCACTTGTCGTCCAGACCGACCACCACCACGGCCGCGTCGGCGGCGGCCGCCGCTGCGGCGGCTCGATCAATCAGGTCGTCGGGAACCGGAAGCAGCGCTCCCACCCTGATTCCGGCGATGAAGGGGTTGCTGCGGCAGTACTCGATTCGGATCTCGCGCTCTTCTCCCTCCCGCATCTCCAGCTGCGCCTTCATCTCGACGGTGCCTGCGCCGAAGTAGGAATCGCCCCGAATCTGCTGCGCCCAGTTGTCGATCAGCTCGATGCCGTCGATGAAGAGCCGGCTGCGACCGGCACTGGTGAGACTCAGGGTGTAGGCGCCGTTCTCGATGGGAGTGAAGGCCCCGGTAAAGCGCACCGCGTGGATCTCGGGATCGACCTTCGGCTCGATCCGGCCCTCCCAGAAGAAGTCGATCCGCTGCGAGTGCTCGGTGAGAGCGGGGTCACCGGAGAGATCCGGACTCCCGAAGTACTCCACCTCGAAGCCGGAAGGGACCAGCCTAACGCCGAGCAAGGGCAGCACCTTGTGATTGGTGCAGCCCCGCTCGTAGCGAACCGCGACCTCGGCGCCGCAGCCGGCACGAATTCCCTCCAGAGGAGACACGCTGTAGTGTGGAGTCACCCCGGCGCTTCCCCCGCCCTGCACGTGGGCGGCGTCCGCGCTGGGCCCGATCACGGCCAGCGTCCGGATCTTCTGGCGGTCGAGCGGCAGCACCTCTGATTCGTTCTTCAGCAGCACGATCGCCTCGGCTGCGGCCTCCCGCGCCAGTCGGCGATGCTCGGGCCGGTCGATGGACTCCTCCGCAGCCTCCACGGGATGCTCCAGCAGGCCCGAGCGCAGCGTCACCTCCAGCAGGCGACGCACGGCCACGTCGAGGCTGCTCTCGGAGACGGCACCCGCCTTCACCGCGTCGAGCAGCTTCTCTCCGCGATGGCGCGGCGGCCCGGGCATCTCGAGGTCGAGTCCGGCCTTCACCGCCTCGGCGGTGCTGCGGGTACCGTACCAGTCGGAGATCACGAAGCCCTCGAAGCCCCACTCCCGGCGGAGGATGTCGTCGAGGATCCGGGGGTGCTCGGAGGCGTAGGTGCCGTTCACCCGGTTGTAGGCGGCCATCACCGACCACGGCTTCGCCTCCTTGACCGCCGCCTCGAAGGGCGCCAGGTAGATCTCGCGCAGGGCTCGCTCTCCCACCTGCGAGCTGATGGTGTTTCGTTCGAACTCGGAGTCGTTGCAGACGAAGTGCTTGATGCAGGCGCCGACGTTCCGGCTCTGGACTCCGCGGATGTAGGCGACGGCCATGCGCGCGGTCAGGTGCGGATCTTCCGAGTAGCACTCGAAGTTGCGCCCGGCCAGCGGGGAGCGGTGGATGTTCACCGTCGGCGCCAGCAGCACCTGGGCGCGCTTGCTGCGCGCCTCCTCGGCCAGGGCCGCCCCCACGCGTTCGACCAGCTCCGGGTTCCAGGTCGCGGCGAGCGCGGTGCCGCAGGGGAAGCAGGCGGCGGTGGTTCCGCCCTGGTACCGGCCACCGCGGGCGCCGGAGGGACCGTCTGTCACCTTGATGGGCGGGATCCCAAGGCGCGGGACGCCGGTGCCGTGCCAGAGGTCCGAGCCGGCGAGCATCGAGGCCTTCTCCTCGATGCTCATGCGGCCGAGCAGCTCGTCGATCCGATTGGCCATGGTTCCTCCGCTGGTCGTTGGCACCGGAAACGGCGCCGCGCACCGGGCGGCGCCCGCGAGCCGGCCCGCAGTGCCGGTCAGGTAAAGAGCATCTCGCAGCCCGTTCCCTCGAGAATCCGGTCCACGGCAGTCCGGTCGTCGGAAGAGAGCGCCGCGCGACCCTCCCGGAGCCAGCGGAGACACTTGGCCTGGTAGGGAAAGCTTTGCTGCACCCAGGGGCGTCCGTCGATCTGGCACTCCACCTGCTTCTCGCCGCGCTCGAGCGCCGCGGCGTTGGCCAGCAGGAAGGGGACGTAGATGCGTCCCGCCTCGGAGAGCAGGGCGCGGATGGTCTGGTCGAGCTCCTCCCGCGGTGTCCAATCCGCCTCCGAGACCTCCAGGCTGCCGAGATCCTCCAAATGATGGAGCCACGCGATCACCCGCGGCGACTCGCTCACCGCGACGGCGGTGGAGGTGGGATCGAAGAGCGCGAGCTGGCTGAGCTGGCCGAACAGTCCAAAGTCCGAGGCACCGGGACGGGCCCCCATCAGGAAGGGCTTCACCTGAAGATGTGCGTCCATCAGCGTCAGCAGGCGGCGATAGCTTTGCTCGATGGTCGGCCTTGTGGTTTCGTTGGAGCCCACCACCGCGAGGCGCCCCACCTGCCGCTCTCCGAACGCCTTGGAGAGCCGCGCCACCTCCTCACCGCGGGCGGTGACGTCCCGCTCCAGAGGCAGGACGAGAGAGGCCTTGTGCACGTCCGCCGGGTAGGCCCAGCGATAGTGAAACATCGCCTTGGTGAGCCACTCGTCGGCGTAATCCTCGATCAGCGCGTCGAGAAAGGCGACCGCCGGATCGGGATGGATCACCCTCCGCTCGCTGTAGAGCTGCTCGAGGCGGCGGATCTGCGGCGTCGAGTCGATCATCGCCTCGTCGCCAGCTCCGCCGGCGCCGGGAAAGACGAGAATCGGGATCAGGGCGACCGGAACCTCGGGAGTCCCCACGTCCTGCGCCGAGCCGCGGTGGATCCAGCGGAAGGGAATCCGCCGGTAGCGCAACACGGCGCGCATCTTGCAGCTGTAGGGCGATCCGTGGCCGCCGACGAGCCTGAGGGGGGCAGCGCTCATGAGTCTCCTTCTCCCCGGGCGGGATGGTCTCTACCACCTTACCTGATCGCGCGGCCGAAGGGCGGGCAGGCTAGCATGGCCGCAGAGGAGAGGGCAGATGCGTGACGAGTGGGTCCCGGAGAAGGAAGAGATTTTCGGGTGGATCGAGCAGATCTACGCCCAGGGCATTCGCAGGCCTGGATACCCCGCCGATCGCTGGGCGGAGAAGTTCTGCGCCGAGCGCTTCCGTGCGCTCGGGCTCGAGGAGGTGCGCCTCGAGCCGGCCCCACTCCCCTACTGGGAGCCGCGTTCCTGGTCCCTCCACGCCACGGGCGCCGCCGGCGAGATCGAGCTTCCCTGCTTTCCCCTGCCCCACTCCGCACCCACCGAGGAGATCGAGCTCCCGCTTCTGCCCTACGATCCCGACTCGCCAACGGCGGTGCAGGGCAAGGCGTCCCTCCACGAGACGACGCTTCTGCGGATTCCCCCCGCTTCGCCCGTCACCGGCGGAAGTGTGGTCGAGGAGTTGGGTGACGGTCTCGAGTTGGGCGTGAGCCCGGGCGGCCGTCTCTTCGATTCACGCGGCAGCTTCGACGGCGCGCTGCAGGTGCTGCCCTTCGGTCCGCGATTCCAGTGGGTGATGGAGCCCGCCATCGAGGCCGGCGCCGCCGCCTACATCGGCGCCCTCACCGACTATCCCGGCGACTCCTGCCGGTACTACGTACCCTACGACGGGGTGGCGCGACCGATCCCGGGGGTGTGGATCCGCGGCAGCGACGGCTCGCGCCTCCGATCGATGCTCGGCTCCGGCTCCGTTCGGGTGCGACTGCGGGTCGACTCGATTCGCCGGGAGATCACCTGCTACAACGTGGTCGGCGAGCTTCCGGGGGCCGACCGGGAGTGGCTGGTGATCGGATCGCACCACGACGGCCCCTGGTCTTCGGCAGTCGAAGACGCCTCGGGCATGGCGCTGGTCTTCGCGCAGGCCGCCTACTGGTCGAAGCTGCCGGCGTCGGAGCGCCCGCACCGCCTGGTATTCCTGCTGAACGCCGGCCACATGGTCGGCGGCGCGGGGTGCCACGCCTTCCTCGACACCCACGCGGAAGACCTCGAACGGATCGTACTCGAGATTCACCTGGAGCACGCCGCCCGCGAGTTCGTCGAGCGAGATGGCGAGCTGGTCCCGAGCGGCGAGCCGGAAACCCGCTGGTTCTTCACCAGCCGCAACCCGGCCCTCGAGTCCAGCGTCGCAGAGGCCTTGCAGGCCGAGAAGCTCGACCGCTCCCTGATCCTCGCACCCGACGTCTTCGGTGAGCAGCCGACCACCGACGGGGGGCCCTTCTACCCGCGCGGCGTACCGCTCGTCAACTACTTGACGGCGCCCTTCTACCTCTTCGACGAGATCGACCAGATGGACAAGATCGACGAGGCGAGCCTGGTCCCGGTGACCCGTACCACCATCCGCCTGGTCGAATCGACCCAAGGCGTCTCCGCTGCGGCGATGCGCTCGGGCTTCTAGCGGGGTTACCCGCCGATCTCGTACATCTCGATCCGCGAGCAATCTCGCGCGCGCATCGCCGGGGTGTTCGCGGTCCGCTCCTCGGAGTAGCGGTCGTTGCGGAGGGTCCAGACCTCGCGGATGATCTCCAGTAGCTCCGCGTCGGAGGCGCCCTCGCGGAGCGGTGTCTTCAGATCACGGCCACCGGAGGCGAACAGACAGGTGATCAGGAAGCCCGAGGCGGAGAGGCGCGCCCGGCTGCAGTCGCCGCAGAAGGGTCCCGTGACGGAGGCGATCACACCGATCTCGCCGCTCCCGTCCCGGTAGAGATAACGGTTCGCCACCTCGCCGCGGTAGTTGCGATCGGCAGGAACGAGCGGGAGCTCGGCGTCGATCCGCTCGACGATCTCCGCAGCGGTCACCACCTGCCCGAGGTCCCAGGCGTTGCGCGTGCCCACGTCCATGAACTCGATGAAGCGCACGATGTGGCCGGTGCCCCTGAAGCGCCGGGCCAGCTCGACGAAGGTGTGATCGTTGACGCCGCGCTGGACCACGCAGTTGATCTTGACGGGGGTGAGACCGACCCGCTGCGCTGCGTCGATTCCCGCCAGCACGCGATCGGGACCGAAGTTCCGACCGGTCATGCGCTTGAAGACCTTCTCGTCGAGGCTGTCCAGGCTCACGGTGACACGGCGGAGACCGGCGTTCTTGAGCGGCCGCGTCCGCTCGGCCAGGAGATAGCCGTTGGTGGTGAGGGCGAGATCCTCCACACCGTCGATCGCGGCGAGCCGCTGGATCAGCGAGGGAAGCTGGTGTCGGATCAGCGGCTCGCCCCCCGTCACCCTGAGCTTGGTCGCGCCGAGGGAGACGAAGAGACGCGCCAGCCGGTCGATCTCCTCGAAGCTCAGGACCTCGTCCCGCGAAAGGAACCGGTACTTCTCACCGTAGCTGTCCCCGGGCATGCAATAGGTGCAGCGGAAGTTGCAGCGATCCGTCACCGAGATGCGCAGATCGCGCAGGGGGCGTCCGGTCGCATCCAGCTGGGGGGTGGAAGTCACGTGATGTCACTCCGCTGGTTTCGGGCGATCCACTCTCCTGTGAGGTGCTGTTCCGCTCCACCCAGAAGATATCGGGTCTCCCCCCGAAGAGGGCCACGGGGATGGCGAAGAATCTTGACCGATCTGTATAGTATCCAACTGGGGCGAAGATGCACGCATCCACGACATGGGGTCCGCGCTCAATCTTGACTTCTCTGTACAGCTTTTGGGAAAGGGAAATGGACGCTGACAGCGAGCAGCGCAGAGAGCCCGGGCGCGGCCCCCGCTGCTGAGTGGGGAGTCGATGCACGCCGGGTTCATCCTCCAGCCGACCTACCGGATCCGGGAAAACCGGCCCGTCGTGCAGCTCTTCGGCCGGCTGGAGAGCGGCGAGCCCTTCCTGGTGGAGGACGACCGCTTCCGCCCCTACTTCTTCGTTCCCAAGCGGCAGGAGGCCATCCTCGCCGCCGAGCACGACATCCGGATCGAGGCGAGCGCGCTTCAGGACCTGCGGGGTCGCGAGGTCGTGCGGGTGATCGCACGGACTCCCTCCGCCGTCCCCCACATCAGGGATCGGCTGCAAGAGGGCGGCTGCGAAGTCCTCGAGGGGGACATTCGCTTTGTCTATCGATACCTGATCGATCGGGGAATTCGCGGAGCCGTCGCAATCGACGGCTCCCACGAGGCCCTCGAGGAGGGTCTGCTGCGATTCCGCAACCCCGAGATCCATCCCTCGAGGAGCCGGCCAGCCCTTCGCACGCTCTCCATCGATCTCGAGACCTCCCCAGATGCGAGCCGGATCTTCTCGGCCGCCCTGGTGGGCTGCGATGTCGAGGAGGTCCACCTGGTCTCGAAGGAGCCGGTGCGGGGTGCGCGAGACCATCCCGACGAGCGGCTGTTCCTGGCGGGAGTGATGGCTCGCATCCGCGAGCTCGACCCGGACATTGTGGTGGGCTGGAACGTGATCGACTTCGACCTGCAGGTGCTGGCGAGACGCTGCCAGAGCCTGCACCTGGCCTGCCATCTGGGTCGGATCGACGGGGAGATCCGCTTCCAGAGGGAGACCAGCTTCACCCGCCAGGGCCGGGCGGAGATTCCCGGGCGCATGGTCCTCGACGGAATCCCCATGGTGCGCGACGCCGTCCGCCTCCAGGACTACCGGCTGGAGACCGCCGCACACGCCCTGCTGGGCCGGGGCAAGCGCATCGATCCCGACCTGCCGAATGCGGCGGCGGAGATCGAGCGGATCTACCGGGAGGAGCCCGCGGCCCTGGTGGAGTACAACCTGGAGGATGCGCGCCTGGTCTCCGAGATCCTCGAGAAGGAAGGACTCCTGGAGCTCTGCATCGAGCGGAGCCTGCTCTCGGGGATGCAGCTCGATCGGGTCGGTGCCAGCATCGCCTCCTTCGATCTGATCTACATCCCGGAGCTCACCAAGCGCGGCGTCGTCGCGCCGAGCGTCGATCAGGAGCGCAAGACCGAGATGGTGCGGGGCGGCGCGCTTCTCGAGCCGCAGCCGGGTCTCTACGCGAATGTCGCCGTCTTCGACTTCAAGAGCCTCTACCCGAGCCTGATCCGCACCTTCAACCTCGATCCGCTGGCGAATGCGCGGGCCGGCGAAGCAGCGATCGAGGCGCCCAACGGCGCGCGCTTCTCGCGCTCCGAGGCGATCCTGCCGGAGGTGATCCGGGAGTTCACCCAGCGGCGCGATCGGGCCAAGGAGATCGGAGATCACAAGGCGGACCAGGCCATCAAGATCATGATGAACGCGCTCTTCGGGGTGCTCGGCGCCGCTTCTTGCCGCTTCTTCAACCCGGAGATCGCAAACGCCATCACCAGCTTCGGCCAGCAGACCCTGCACTGGACCCGGGAGGCCTTCGAGGAGGCGGGTGTGCAGGTGCTGTACGGCGATACCGACTCGGTCTTCGTGCAGCTGCGGGGAGAGAAGCAGGGCGAGGCCGAGCTGCTGCGAGACCGGGTGCAGAGCTGCATCGCGGAGAGGATTCGGCATCAGTATCGCGTCGAGCCCCAGCTCGAGCTGGAGCTGGAGAAGATCTTCGAGCGGCTCCTGCTGCCCCGCGTGCGCGGCGGACGCGGCGGCAGCAAGAAGCGCTACGCCGGTTGGGTGGACGGCGGTCTGGTGATCGTGGGCCTGGAGTCCGTCCGGCGCGACTGGCCCCGGATCGCCCACCGCCTGCAGGAGGGGATGCTCGAACGCCTCTTCACCGACCGGGAGGTGCTGCCCTTCGTGAGACAGCTCGTGGAGGAGCTCCGCGCCGGTGAGCTGGATGACGAGCTGATCTACGTCAAGCGGATCCGAAAGGGATCCCTGGATCGCTACACCGCCACCACGCCCCCTCACATCCGCGCGGCTCGCAAAGCCGGCGGGGCGGTCGGCGAGGTGGTCCGCTACGTGATCACCCGGGATGGCCCCGAGCCCGTGCTCCGCGGGCGCCCTCTGCCCACGGGGATCGACCGCAGACACTATCTGGAGCGGGTTCTGCGTCCGGTCGCCGACGGCATCCTCTCGGAGATCGGCCAGAGCTTCGACGAAGCCCTCGGCGTACCCCAGCAGCTCAGACTGGTGTGATCGCAAGCGCCCCTGGCGCGCGCAGTGAGCCGCAGGCGAACGAAGTTCACAAGGCAAGCGCCCCTGGCGCGCGCAGTGAGCCGCAGGCGAACGCAGCTCAGATGTTCACGGTGTCAGCGGGCTCGGCGATCACGCGGTTCTCGATGCGGCCCACCCGCTCGATCTCGATGGCCACCACGTCTCCTTCGACCAGCATCCGTGGCGGCTTCATGGCAATGCCCACCCCGGCCGGCGTTCCCGTCGAGATCACGTCTCCCGGCTCGAGGGTCATCACCGTGGTGAGCGTCTCGATCAGCTCGTAGCAGTCGAAGATCAGATGCTTCGTGTTGGAGTTCTGGCGGACCTCCCCGTTCACTCGGGTCTCCAGGTCCAGGCAGTGGGGATCCCCGACCTCCTCGGGAGTGACGATCCAGGGTCCCAGCGGGCCGTGGGTATCGAAGGATTTGCCGAGCGTCATGGTGGGCGACTTGACCTGCCAGTCGCGCACGCTCACGTCGTTCATCACGGCGAAGCCGGCGATCACCTCGGCCCCCCGCTGCCTGGGAACGTGGCGGCAGCGCCTTCCGATCACCAAGGCGAGCTCTCCCTCGTAGTCGAGGGCGCTCGAGACCCGCGGGAGGTGGATCGGATCGCTCGGCCCGGTGATGCAGGAGACCTGCTTGTTGAAGACCGTGGGGAAGTCGGGCCTCGGCCTGCCCGTCTCCTCGATGTGTTCGGCGTAGTTGAGACCGATCGCCAGGCACTTGCCGGGGCGCACCGGCGCCTCGAGGTGCACCTCGGAGAGAGCAATCCGGTGCCGGCCGGCCTCTCCTGCCTCGGCTGCGGCATCGATGGCGGTGCGGCCTGCCGCGAGAAATGCGCGCATCTCGCGCGGCAGATTGGGCGCGGCGGACGCGAGGTCCACCACCTCCTCGGCGGCGACGATTCCGAGGCGGGTCGTTCCGGAATGTCTGAAGGTGACGAGCTTCATGGTCGCATTCCTCCGAGGCGCGCGGATCCTGTGTTCCAGATCACCGAGAAGAGGGGCTTCGTCAGGTATGCTCGCGAAGTCCGAGAGGTCTTGCGCTCCGTTCACCGCTCCTTCACACGCGCCCGACGAAACCGCGGTATCAATATAACCCGAGGGCTCCGCAACCCATGGAAACCGAAGGGGGGGACCCGAGATGCCCCTTTCACCCGAGACTGCCAGAAGGCTGACCCAGGTCAGCGAAATCCCGGACCATCGCGAGATCCGCATCCGCTTCGAGAGCCGCACCTCCTTGGTCGACGCATTCGCCCGCGCCCAGAGGGAGAGCTGGATCGAGGATTGCCAGGTGGTTCTCCCCCGCCTGGAGCTGATCATCCGCATGGCGGGGGGATTCAAGATCGATCCCGGCCAGCGGATCGCGCCGCGCCCGGTCCGGCAAGGCCGACTGAGCATCGCAGGCCAGGCCTAGAGGCACGGCCGGAAGGCCCCGATTTCTCACCCTCTCGCAGCTGCGGCCGCTGTAGCGACCTGGTGAGAGATGCAGGCTGGTGATATGCGGTAGGGTTGCGACCGGACGCACCGCGATGGCCGGCCTTCGAGACCTGGAGATTTCCGCTCAGCGGGTGATTCCCGCACGCCTGCTCTCGGTCCGCTTCAGCCGTGCCAGGGGCCCAGGGGGCCAGAACGTGAACAAGGTCGCGACGAAGGTCGACCTGCGCCTGGACCTGGATGGGGCAGCCGCGCATCTCGGACCGGAGGGCGTCGCGCGCATTCGCGAAAAGCTCGCGAGCCGGCTCGACGGAGAGGGAAGACTACAGGTGGTGAGCAGCGAGAGTCGCTTGCAGGCTCGAAACCTGGAGGCGGCCCTGGCGCGGATGGAGGAATGGATCCGGCGCGCCCTGGCGCAGCCGCGGCCGCGAAGGCCCACCCGACCGACGCGCGGAAGCCGCGAGCGTCGGCTCACCGGGAAGCGGCAGCAGAGCGAGAAGAAGCGGCTGCGCGGGCGGGAGCCCTGCGAGGACTGAGAGGACTGAAGGCGAAGCAGCCTGGGCTACGTTGGCCCCATGAGCCGAGAAGATCGTCGGGTTTTCAGATGGGGCCTCGATCAACCGACAGGGGGACCGGGTCCCGCTCTGTGGTTCGCCTTCAGGAACCGGGAGCTGCTCGTCGCTGCCGACTCGTTCCTTCCGCCCGGCGAAGGACTGGATCGACTCGGGCTGGAGCCGTCACGGACCCACTACCTGGGTCTCCTCGAAGACGTCCGCTGCTACGCGGCGGTGCTGCCGCCGGGGACGAAGCCGCCCCAGGCCATGGCCTTCCGCGACCTCCGTTCCCTCTACGGAAGACTGGAGCCGGACCTTCACGAGGTGGCCGGTCGCGCCATCCAGATCGTGGAGTGGGACCGCGACCATCGCTACTGCGGAGCCTGCGGAACCCCCACCGAGATCGCGACCACCGAGCGGTCGCGCACCTGTCCCCGATGCGGACTGACCCACTTCCCGCGCATCGCGCCCTCGATGATCGTGGCCGTGGAGAGGAAGAACGCGATTCTGCTGGCGCGATCCCCCCATTTCCCGCCCGGGATCTACAGCGTGCTCGCGGGTTTCCTGGAGCCGGGAGAGAGCGCCGAAGACGCGGTGGTCCGCGAGGTGTACGAGGAGACGCGGATCGAGGTGACCGACATCGAATACTTCGGCAGCCAGCCCTGGCCCTATCCGCATTCCCTCATGCTGGGCTTCCGAGCTCGCTACGCGGCCGGCGAGATCCAGGTGGACGGCGCCGAGGTCGAGGACGCAGGCTGGTACCCGGCAGACGCCATGCCGATGATCTTCCCCGGCAACGTCAGCATCGCCCAGTGGCTGATCCGCGACTTTCTGGAGCGCCACCGCTGATCCCCGGAAATTTCCTCTGCCCTCTTGCGGTTCGGCGCTCCCAAAACGCAAAGACGCAAAGAGCGTCCCCGCTCGGTTGTGGTTACTCTCCCCAACCTCCCGGAGTAAAGAGAAGAGGATGAAGGTCGGAGCGGACATCGAGGCGGTCTGCGGAAGATGCGGCGAAGTGTGGCACGTGATCGTCGCCATCGCGGGCGGAGAGATCGCCAAAGTGGAATGCAAGCAGTGTGGAAGGTTGCACCGCTACCGGCAGATCGGCGGGCGACGCCCGGCGGCGCGAACCGCGACGCGCACCCGGAAAGTCAACGCGAAGGCAAGGACCGCGGGGCCCCTGGTCGAGGCGGATCCCTCGCGGCCGCTCAAGATCTACCGGAGCAGCGACTGCTACGCGATCGGCGATCGCATCGAGCATCCGCGTTTCGGCGCGGGTGTCGTCGATCGGGTCGCCGGACCGGAAAAAGTCCAGGTCTTCTTTCCCGATGGACACCGCCTCCTGGTGCACGGGCGCGGCACCCGGCGCTCCTGACCCCCCCCTTCGCTCTCTCCACCCGGAGGTGCTTCACCGCCCTCCATCGGACCAGCGGGTCGGCCAGTCGGGGTGCCAGGGGCGCTCGCGCTGGAAGGCCAGCGCGGCTTGCAGTACCAGCTCCTCGCGGTGGCGCGGTCCGACGATCTGCATTCCGATCGGGAGCCCCAGCTGCGATCGCCCCACGCGCAGCGTCGCCGCCGGATGCCAGGAGAGATTGAACGGGATGGTGAAGGAGGCGACGCCCGCCACCGGCTGGGGCCGCCCCTCGGTCTCGGCGGGGAAAGGACCCTTGGCCGGCGGTGGGTCGTAGGGAACGGTGGGTGTGATCAGCAGGTCGAAGCGCTCGAAGGTCTCGGCGCACCAGCGGTTCAGCTCGACCCGCTGGTCCCCGATGCTCCTCCAGCGCTCGGGGGTCATCTCCCAGCCCGTCTTGACCCCCGCAATGAAGGCCCGCCCCATCTCGGATTCGCGATCGGGCAGGTATTCGTGAAGACGGGCGGCCAGCTCGAAGAGGCCGAGCAGGCCCCAGTGGCGACCCATCCAGGGCGGGCCGCTCTGGAGGGGGCTCACCCGGTGGCCGAGCTTGTCGAAGACGCCGACCGCCTCCTCGACAGCGGCCGCCACGTCAGCTTGCACCACTGCATAGCCGAGATCCGGTGAGAAGCCGATCCGCAGCCCGGAGGGAAGCGCCTCCCCGAGGGCATCGGCGTAGGAGAGGCCGGGCGCCGGCAGCGTCTTCGGATCATAGGGCGAGGGGCCTGCGACCTGGTCCAGATACAGTGCCGCGTCCTCGACCGTCTTGGTGAGGGGCCCGTAGCAGGAGGTCTCGTCGTAGTCCCAGTGCGCGATCGGTCCCCGCGGCACCCGGCCGTAGGAGGGCTTGAGTCCGAAGGTCCCGGTGAAGCTGGCGGGGATCCGGATCGAGCCGCCGCCGTCGCTGGCCGTCACCAGGGGACAGACACAGGCCGCCATGGCCGCCGCGGATCCCCCGCTCGATCCGCCCGGTGTGCGCTCCAGGTTCCAGGGAGAACGGGTGACCCCGTAGACCAGGTTCTTGGTGACGGCCGTGTGGCCGAACTCCGGGGCGTTGGTCTTCCCGATCACGATGGCACCCGCAGCCTTGAGACGCGCCACGTGGATATCGTCGTGATCCGAGATGCGGTCCTTGTAGATGAGACTGCCCTCGGTGTTGGGGAGACCCTCGGCGTGCTCGAGATCCTTCACACCAAGGGGGATTCCCTCCAGAGGACGGGCCTCGCCGCGCTGGATGCGCTCCTCGCAATCTCTGGCGTCGGCCACGAGGGCCTCGCGGTCTCGCATCGCAACGAACGCATTCAGGTCGCCATTGGTCTCGTCGATCCGTTCCAGGACGGCTCCCATCAGTTCGACGGGGGAGACCTTGCGCGCCCGCAGTTGGCCAGTGAGTTCGGTCAGGCTGAGCGTGAGTGTTTCGTCCATGGACGCATTCTACCCGGAGCCAGATTCGGTTCGCTAGGATCAGAGCCCCGGAGAAGACAGGCAGATGCGAAACGACCCATGCTGAGGGACTTGAGAGCGCACGAACGGAGCTTCCGCTCGCAGTCCGGAGAAGACGGTGTCCTGCTGCGAATCTTCGAGTGCATCGGCACCTCCAACCGCTACTTCGTCGAGTTCGGCGCCAAGGACGGATGCGTGGAGTCGAACACGGCCCACCTGCGCATCGACCATGGCTGGACGGGCCTGCTGATGGAGGGCGATGACGAGCGCGCCCGACCGCCGGTGCAGAACGAGTTCGTCACCGCCGAGAACGTGAACGCCCTGTTTGCCAAGTACCGGGTGCCGCCCGACTTCGACCTGCTCTCCATCGACGTCGACGGCAACGACTACTGGATCTGGAAGGCCGTCGACGGCTACCGCCCCCGCGTGGTGGTGATCGAGTACAACATCTTCTTCGGACCGTCGGTGCGCAAGACGATTCCCTACAGCGCTGACTTCCACTGGGACAAGACCCCCTACCACGGGGCCAGCCTGGCGGCCCTCCAGAAGCTCGGCCGAGAGAAAGGATACACCCTGGTGCACGCGGAGAGCTATGCGCCAAACGCCTTCTTCCTGGAGAACAGCGAGCTTCCGGCAAACTTCGTCGAGCGACCCATCGAGGAGATCTCGGACTGGTGGCTGTGCGAGGAGCCAGACGACGAATTGAATCGACCATGGGTGTCGATCTGAGCGGAAAGGGAATGGCGTGAACGACTACGAATCCTACGATGCCCTGGGCCTGGCCGAGCTGATCAGGAAGGGCGAGGCAAAGCCCTCCGAGGTCCTCGAGGCGGCGATCGCCCGGCTCGAGGAGCGAAACCCGAAGCTGAATGCCGTCGTCATTCCCATGATCGATGAGGCCCGGGAGGCAGCCGGTGGCAACCTCCCCGACGGACCCTTCCGCGGTGTTCCATTCCTGCTGAAGGATCTCCACCTCCTCGCCACCGGTGCGCGCACCAGCTTCGGCTGTCGGCTCTACGAGGACTTCGTCGCCGACCACGACAGCGAGATCGTGACCCGCTACCGCGAGGCGGGGCTGGTGATCTTCGGAAAAACCGCCTCCCCCGAATTCGGCTTCACCACCACCACGGAGTCGACGCTCTTCGGACAGACGCGGAACCCCTGGAACACCGACCACACCGCCGGCGGCTCTTCGGGCGGAGCCGCGGCGGCCGTCGCTGGGGGGATCGTGCCCCTGGCCAACGCCAGCGATGGCGGTGGCTCGATCCGCATCCCCGCCTCCTGCTGCGGTCTGTTCGGAATGAAGCCCACCCGCGCCCGCACGCCCGCCGGCCCGGACGCGGGTGAGGGCTGGAGCGGCATGAGCGCGGTCCACGCGGTGAGCCGCTCGGTCCGGGACAGCGCCGCTCTGCTGGATGCCACCGGTGGACCGGACCTGGGCGCACCCTACTGGGCTCCGCCGCCGGAGCGCCCCTACCTGGAGGAGGTGGGTCGTCCGGCGGGTCGATTGAGCATCGCCTTCCAGAGCCGCGCCTTCATCGACGTCGAGACCCACCCGGACTGTGTCGCCGCCGTCGAGGAGGCGTCGCGAATCTGCGCGGAGCTCGGTCACGAGGTCGAGGAGACCTCTCTCTCCATCGATGTCGAGACCTTCCGGCGGGCGACCGGCACCATCATCGCCGCGAATCTGCGCGCCAACGTCGAGGACCGGGCCGCGACCCTGGGGCGGGACTTCGGTGCGGACGATCTGGAGCCCGTGACCTACGCCACGGTAGTCGGGGCGGCGGAGACCGGAGCGGCCGAGTACGCCCGGGCCATCCGCGTCATCCACGGCGTCGGCCGCCAGGTGGCAGGTTTCCTGGAGCGCTACGACGTGCTCCTCACGCCCACCATGGCCACGCCGCCGCTCCCTCTGGGGGTACTCTCCCTCTCGAACCCGAACCTCGGCGAATTCCTCGGGAACCTCCTCAAGACCATCGCCTTCACCCAGCTCTTCAACGCGTCGGGAAACCCGGCCATGTCCGTGCCGCTGGCATGGAACCCCGCCGGTCTGCCCATCGGTGTGCAGTTCGCCGGGCGATTCGGCGACGAGGCGACGCTCTTCCGCCTCGCGGCTCAGCTCGAGCAGGCCCGACCCTGGTTCGATCGCCGCCCCTCCCTCTAGCCAGAGCCCCGGACGCGGAATTCCTTGCCATTTTCAGCGAGGGGTGTAGGAAGGTGGTAGCAGGAGCGCGGGGCGCCGGGGGGCGAGATCATCCCGAGGAGGGACTCGTCATGGCGATTGCCGCACGGCTCAAGTGGTACCTCGATGCGAACGGCGTCGAGTACGAGGTCATTCCGCACCCACACAGCTCCTCCAGCCACGAAACGGCGACGGCGGCCCATGTGCCCAAGGACCAGCTGGCCAAGAGCGTGGTCCTCGAGGACCCCGAGGGCTACGTGTTGGCGGTCCTCCCCGCCTCACGCCGCGTGTCCATCGGAGAGCTGCGGGAGCAGCTCGATCGGACCGTCGAGCTGGCCAGCGAAGGCGAGCTCGAGGAGCTCTTCGACGATTGCGTGACCGGCGCCATCCCGCCGCTGGGAGCCGCCTACGGAATCCCCAGCGTGGTGGACGACGCTCTGCTGGAGGCCTCGGAGATCTTCTTCGAGGCGGGCGATCACGAGGATATCGTACACATGCGCGGTGAGGAGTTCCTCGGCCTGCTATCCGGCTCGCGCCACGGACGCTTCAGCCGCCCGGACTGACGGCGAGCTTCGCACAGCCCACCTGATGAACTTGGTTCGCCTCCCTTTCCGAACTTCGTTCGCCTCCGGCTCGCCGCACTTGCCCAGACTTGTGAACTCCGTTCGCCTTCGGCTCACTGCGCGCGCCTCGCCTCCGGCTCGCCGCACTTGCCCAGAAGCGGGAAGGCCCCGGCGTTGCCGGGGCCCTCTTTTCTCGAAATGATTCCGCGTTCAGCAAGGACGCACTTGGGTGGCCTCCATGCCCTTCTTGCCCTGCTGTGCCTCGTACTCCACTTGCTGGCCATCTTGAAGGGTCTTGAAACCTTCGCCCTGAATGTTGGAATGATGGACGAAGAGGTCCTTCCCTCCGTCATCGGGAACGATGAACCCGTATCCCTTCTCGTCGCTGAACCATTTCACTGTGCCAGTTGCCAAACTAATTTCTCCTGCGGTCCGCATTCGGGACCGGTGATGCAAATCTCCACCCGACCCTCCGCCTGGGCGGGGCGCCGGGCGGCGTGATCATACCCAACTCGGGTGGGATGGCCAGAACACGGGGATTCCCGACTCCCAGCACTCCCCCGGGGTCCTTCTAGCCTTCTTCCTGCTCGGCGCGCTCGGCCTCGGGGGAGAGCTCGGCGGCGACAATCTCGTGGGGACTGGCCTCGCCGGGCGGGGCGGCTTCGCCAACGAAGCTGTTGAGGCGATCGATGAGCTGGCGCAACCGGCCGACGCTGGTGTGGTTGAAGCGCAGGGTGATGCGCGGATAGTGATCCACCTCGCCGGCCTCCCGGGGCAGCACCGACCGCACCTGGATCTTCCCGGCGGCGAGGATTCCGGAGAATTCGCGGTTCAATGCGTCGAGCTGCTCCTCATCGGGTCCGCGGCGCACTCGGAGCACCAGCAGCTCGCCCACATAGCGGCTCGAGTGGTAGTTCCGATAGAAGCCGGTGATCTCCGCGACAGCGGTGTCCAGGTCGTCGGTCACGCGAAACAGCGAGAGGTCTTCCTCGCTGATCATTCCCCGCCCTCGCAGGTGGGAGCCCAGGTAGCCGATCCATTCGCTCCAGTAGCTACCGCCCGGCGCATCCACGAACACGACGGGCAGGATCTCGCCCTTGCCCGTCTGCATCAGCGTCAGCGCCTCGAAGCCCTCGTCGTGGGTGCCGAAGCCACCCGGAAACAGGGCGATCGCATGGGCCTCCTTGACGAAGATCACCTTGCGCGTGAAGAAGTAGCGGAAGTTGATCAGCTTCGGGTCGCCGGCGATGACGAGGTTGGCATCCTGCTCGAGTGGAAGCCGGATGTTGACGCCGAAGGAGGCGTCCCGGCCCGCACCCCCTTGCGCGGCGCCCATGATCCCGTGTCCGGCACCGGTGATCAGCATCCAACCCTCGGTCACCATCCGCTCCGCGAACGAGCGGGCCTGCTCCCAGTCGGGATGACCCGGTGCGGTTCGCGCACTGCCGAAGACGGCGACCTTTCGCACATGCTTGTAGGGTCCGAAGACAGAGAAGGAGTGGCGCAGCTCCTTGAGAGCACTGTTGATGAGCTTCAGGTCACCCGTGGGCGCGTCGTCCCGCATCAGCCGCAGGGCGGAGACGATCACCTGCCGGATCAGGTCCGCACCGGCCCTCTGGCCGTAGATCTCCTGGGCCCGGTCGATCAATTCCTCGATCAACTGGTTGAGCTCGGGGTTCGTGAGCTCGTAGCGGCGACGACGGGAGCGGGCCATTCGGCGCAGCATACAGGCATCCGGAGAGGGATCCACCCCGTCCGCCCACAGGGCTAAGCTTCTCGCGAACCCGCGCAGCACGGAGGAACGAATGGGAACGGCGGCAGTCAGCGGATCTGCATCGGGGATCGGCGCGGCGGTGCGATCGCGTCTGGAGAGACAGGGCGACCGGATCATCGGGATCGACCTGCGCGATGCGGAGATCGAGATCGACCTCTCCGACAGGCAAGGACGCGAGGCTGCCATCGCCATGGTGGAGGAGCGCTGCGGGGGCCGTCTGGACCGACTGGTTCTCTCCGCCGGGCTCGGTGTCCACGTCGCTCCGATATCGCTGATCGCCTCCGTCAACTACTTCGGCGCTGTCGAGCTGCTCGACGGACTGCTTCCCGCGCTCCAACGGGGCGAGGATCCGGCCGCGGTGGTGATCTGCTCGAACTCGGCCCAGTTCATCCCTCTCGAAGACCACCCCTACACGGCGGCGTTGCTCGCTCACGACGAGGCCGGCGCGCACCGGGTCCTGGAGGAATCCGGTGAGCCATTCCTCGCCTACGCAGGCTCCAAGAACGCCCTCGGCCGGGCCTTGAGACGCCGGGCGGGCGAGTGGGGCCGTGCCGGGGTGCGGCTGAATGCGGTGGCTCCGGGCCCCGTGGAGACACCGCTGCTCGAGGGCGGTCTCGACGATCCCCGTTTCGGCGAGGCGATCCGCTCCTTGCAGGTGCCGCTCGGACGTCGGGGAGAGCCGGACGAGATCGCGGTGCTGGTCTCATTCCTGCTCGGACGCGATGCGTCCTGGATCCACGGGAGCATCTACTACATCGACGGCGGCAACGACGCAGAGGTGCGCCCGGACCGTTTCTGACCCTTCAGGCGCAGCCGGAGAATCGACCCGCATTCGGTCGCCCTGGCGACTGCCGATGGTGTGGATCCGGGCCAGAATCAGCTGGGGGAGCCTGGAGCGGGTCTCTGGTGGACGAGGAGGGCCTTCCTGCCTTCGAAGAGCACCCGGACCTTGCCGACTCCCACGCTGCCCTGGACCACGCCGGTGCCGAGAGTGGGATGAGAGATGCGGTCGCCGGCGCTGTAGCTCTCGGTGACGAGGTAGGACCGGACCGGCCGGGAGAGATCGGGCTCGACGATGGCTTCGACAGCTGCAGTCTGGGCCTTGGACCGGGGCTTCGCCTTCGGTTTCACCACCCCGGCTCGGGCCTCCCAGGCAACGGTCAGCTGGGGGGCCGCCGTGAGGACCGGGCCCTCCTCGCCGTACTCCCAGCCCGGATCTCCCTCGAGGGCGACGGCCAGGTACAGTACCTGTACGCCGATCGACTCCTCGGTGCCATAGGCGAGTCTCTCGATCTCTCTGATCCACGCTGCGCCCTTTTGAGCCTCGCGCCTGCGGCAGAGCTCCCAGTAGCGGGGACTTGCCACCAGGGCGAAGATCGGGGGCTCATCGGAGAGCGTGCGTTCCTGCGCGGCGGCGAGCTCCGACGCCAGGGCTTCGCGGTTCGCGCTGGCGATGGCAGTCTGGGCGAGCCCTTCCAGGAACGCTCGCAGAGGCGTATCCCCGGTACCGCCCCGGGTCGCTCCGGGTGCTGCGAACTTGAGCTTGACCACCACGAGACGGTCTTCGGGACCGACGCCGAGCAGATCGATCTTGCCGACGCCCTTGTTCGGATCCGCGTCACCCATGGAGCGATCGACGCTCGCCGTCGCCAGGGGAACCTGTGCAGCGAGAAGATCGAGATTCCCCTCGCTGGGAAGAGCGAGTCCCCCGCCGGAGTCGCGGCAGTACTTGAGCAGGGCCAGAGAGAGATGCTCCTCGTCCTTGTGGGCGCGCCGGCTGGTGGGAGGCTTTGCCTTGACCAGGAACTTCTTCCCAACCGCGGCGCGCCGGGGCGCATTGGCCAGCTCCGTCTCGTACATTCGCGCGAGCTCTTCTCCGGTCAGACCGGCGGCGGCATCCTTGAACCCCTTGGCCTGTCTGACCTCGCGGTCGTTCGAGAGCTCGATGATCGGATGCAAATGCACGAGAGCCTCCCTCTGAGATCGGAACTCCGATGGTAACCCGGATTATTCATGAAGCTCGTAGCAAGGACGCCAAGAGCGCAGCAGATTCGCGAGCCTCGGACCTGAGGCCGCCGGAGGCGTAGGAGGAACCATCAACCGCCTCTGCTCCCCCGGAGGGGCCTACAGCCGCTCGCTGACGCGGCCAGCGTCTCAGCGGAGCTCCGCCCGGAGCGTCTTCTCGATCTCGCCGAGATCCATCCGGTAGACGCGGCGAAGGGCCCGATCCGGATCGCGAATCCGGAGCAGGGTGTGGAGAAAGCTCTCGAGGCCGCGCTCGCCCCGGCGGCGCACCAACAGATCGACGCTCGCGTAGGACTGCAGATAGGCCAGGCCGACGGACTCGGGGAGGAGCCCCGCGAAGCTCGGCTGGAGCAGCGCCGGGGCGGAAATCCACGCACCCCGGCCGCTGGCCTCGGCCAGTGCAATCCACTCGCCGGGACTGAGACGCCGTTTGCCAGTGGCGCGATACGCAAACCACTCCGCGACCCCCTCGTTCACCCAGGCGGGGAGACGATAGGAGGGCGACGCAAGATCGATGGCGGCGTGAACGAGCTCGTGGTGAAGCACCCGCGACAGCTCCGGGGTCAGCTCGACGTCACCGCGTACCTGGACGGAACCTTGGTAGAAGCCAGCCACCGGAAAGCGAAATCGGCCGGCGAAACGCGCATCGAAGATCGCCGGATCGTAGACCCACACCTCCACGTCCCGGGTTGGACGCAGGCCCAGAAGCTGGTCGAGTCTGTCGTGGGCGCTCTCCAGGGCCGCCAGCACCTGCTTCTCGAACTCCACCGAGCCCCTCCAGCCCGAGGCCTGGTCGATATCGACATCCTGGTAGAGGACGAAGTGCGAGGATCGGCGGGTGGCGAAGCGCCCGTCGGCCCCGCGATCCCGCGCCGCGGCGCTCCCCGGCGCCAGGATGGCAAGCGCCCAGAGGCACAGGGCGGCAGCGGCCGCGACGCGAAAATCCGACTCCATGATCGCGGGGGCCACCTCCTGGCCGCCTGCCGTCTCCCCACCCGGCGCACACGAGTCTAGCCCGCATTCCTCACCCCCTCGCCCAAGTGGAGTACCGGCGATATACACCCCACATGCCCCGAGAGGTACCCGGACCCTTCGATCCCGCGGAGATGCGCCGCTTCCTCGACACCTTCAGCTACCGGGAGGAGGCGTTCCTGGTGGACGAGGTGGTGAAGATCGATCCCGAGACCCGGCTCATCGAGGCGCGGATGGACACCACCCGCGAGCTCCCCTTCGCCCGACATCAGCGGGTCGAACCGGGACATCCGGCCCACGTCAACGCGGGGGAGCTGCTCCAGGTCACCGGCAGCCTCGGCTGCCTGCACGCCTGGTTCTTCCACGACTGCCGCTGGGAGGAGGGTTGGGCGGGTTTCGGATGCCGCATCCACCGGGCGGACTTCAAGAATCTGGCCCTGCTGGGCCCGCCGCTGCGACTCGAGTCCCAGGAGACCCGGACCCGGGTGGGCCCGAAGCGCATCGTGATCCGCTGCGAATTCCACTTCTGGCAGGAGGAGTCCCTCGTCTACGTGGGCGACCAGACGGCCATGTTCCTCAAGGACTCCTCGCTGGGGTCGTGACATCTACCCACGCGGGTCGAGGCGGAAGAACCAGGTCTCGGGGCCCGAGAAGTTGCCCTCCGGGTCGAGGTCGTACTTGGCGATCAGCGCCGCGCGCAGCTCCCGGAGGAGCGCTTCGTCGGTCACCCGCACAGCCTGCAGTTCGTAGAGCTTTCCGTCCACCCGCAGCACGGCGCGCCCATCCGCGACCAGCTGCGCCGTCCAGGTCTTCCGTGCCCCGAATCCGGAGGGGATGTAAGGCTGCCCTCCGTACCCCACCACCCAAGTGGTGATCGAGCGGGGCGCGTCCGGATTCACCTCCAGCTCGACGGTGTCGCGGTCCACGATGAAGCCCCAGTCCGTCACGGGCTCCGAGACGCGCTCACCGCTCATCGGGCCACCGGGGATGGGGCCCAGGGGCCCATCCGCGAAGCGCGCGGCAAAGACGACGCAGACCGCGAGCAGCGCGATCGCGAGCATCACCAACCCGAGCCACTTGAGAACACGAGCCATCTGGACACCTCCTTCCGCTGCGGCAAGACCGGCATCCAGTGTAAGCTCGCTGACGTCCCGAGCCACACCCCGTGGGAGCTCAGATGACTGCTTTCCAGGCCAACGGAATCGAGATCGATGCCAAGACGTTCGGAGAGGCGACGGGCATTCCTCTCCTCCTGATTCGCGGGCTCGGCACCCAGCGCACGGCCTGGCCCGACGCCTTCCTGGACGCTCTGGTGGAGCGCGGGTACCGGGTCATCACCTTCGACAACCGGGACGCGGGGCTCTCGACCAAGTTCGACGAGGCGGGCTCGGTCAACATCGCCGAGGCCCTGGGCCGCGCGGCGCGCGGAGAGCCCATCGACGCTCCCTACGGCATCGAGGACATGGCCCTCGATGTGGTGGGCCTGCTCGATGCCCTCGAGGTGGAGACCGCCCACGTGGCGGGGATCTCCATGGGCGGGATGATCGCCCAGCTGCTGGCGGCACGGCACGGGGAGCGCCTGCGCAGCCTCACCTCGATCATGTCCTCCTCCGGCGCCCTGGGGCTTCCCGGCCCGACCCCCGAAGCCGCGGCCGCGCTGATGTCCCTCCCCGAGGACCCGGACGACCGGGAGTCGGTGATCCGGCACAGCGTAGAGACGGAGAAGGTGTTCGCGAGCCCCGGCTACCCGCCCGGGGACGACTACCTACGCGCGGTGGCCGAGAGGGCCTACGATCGCTGCTACTGCCCCGAAGGCGTCAGCCGGCAGATGTTGGCGGTTCTGACCGGGGGAGGACGCGCCGAGCTGCTCAAGACCATTCGCGTCCCGACCCTGGTGATCCACGGGGTCGACGACCCGCTGATCCCCGTCGAGGCGGGGATGGACACGGCCAAGCGGATCCCCGGCGCCGAGCTGCGCCTGATTCCGGGGATGGGACACGACATCGCGCCGGGGCTGATCCCGACACTGGTGGACGCCATCGCCGAGCACACGGCGGCGGCAGAGCGCTAAGCGGCTGCGGGCCGTCGCGGAAGAAGCGCCGAGGTGCGTTTCATGTGCTCCGCATAGGCGGGGCGGCGGTCGATCATGCGGCGGTCGATCATGGGAAGGCTGACGAGCTGGAACATCACCGTGATGGCAACGGCGCCAGCCGCCGTCCACCAGGAGACGACGCCGGCAGCCAGGGAGAAGGCGAAGAGTCCCCACCAGAAGAGAATTTCTCCCAGGTAGTTCGGATGCCGGCACCACGCCCAGAGGCCGCTGCGAAGGAACTCCCCTGGTGGGTGGGAGGCGGTGGTGAAGCGGCGCAGCTGCTGATCCGCGGCGGCCTCGAGCCAGATCGCGAAGCCGGTGACGCCGGCAGCCACCAGGTCCAGAGCGCCGAAAGGCCGGGCCGGCTCGGTGAGTGCCGGTAACAGTGGGAGACAGCCGAGGAAGACCACGACGGTGGGGAACATGTGGATGCCGAGAAGGCTCACCAGCCAATAGGCGCGACCCGTCCGCTTCTGGAGGTCCGTGTAACGCCAGTCCTGATGGTGGAGCCCCCGCCAGCCGCGGGCCCAGTTGTAGGTGAGGCGAATGCCCCAGAGGCTCACCAGGGTGAGGACCAGCAGCCGGCGCACCGGATCGGCGCCGGAGTCCGGAGCCGAGAGCCACCAGTAGAGCGCGATCGGGATTGGCGCGACGCTCCAGTAGGCGTCGTAGAAGCTCGAGTTCCGGAATGCCAGGCTGAAGGCAAAGATCGCGACGGTGGCGCCCAGGTCCGCGGCGCCGGCCACGAGGATCGGGTGTTCGGCTCGCAGCGGGTTGGCGACGGCGAGCGCCACGGCTCCCGCGACCAGGTAGGCCACCGCGATCCAGGTGAAAGCGCGGATCACGGCACGCCCGACCAGCTGCCGCTTTCTTCCTGTACGGCGGCGGGTTTCACCCCCACCCGGATCCCGTCATCCAGATCGCCCCTCCGCAGCAGCCGCCCGGTGACCTGGACCAGATCCTCGAGGATCAGGCAGCTGACTGGCACCATCACCAGGGTGACCAGAGTGGCGAAGATCACGCCAAAGGCAAGTGAGATCCCCATCGGGATCAGGAACTTGGCCTGCACACTCTGTTCCATGAGCAGCGGCGTGAGCCCCGCGAATGTGGTGAGAGAGGTGAGAAGGATGGCGCGGAAGCGCGCGGCCCCAGCCTCGCGGATCGCATCCTGCAGCGCGGCCCCCTTGGCGCGACACTTGTTGATGTAGTCGACCAGCACCAGGCTGTCGTTCACCACCACACCGGAAAGAGCCACCAGCCCCACCACCGACATCATGCTGAACTTGTACTGCATGATCAGGTGACCGGCGACCGCCCCGACCAGCCCGAAGGGAATCGCAACCATGATGATGAGGGGCTGTGCGTAGGAGCGCAGCGGCACCGCCAACAGCGCGTAGATCGCGATCAGCGCGATGATCCATCCCCGGATCAGGCTTCCCAGCACCTCTGCCTGCTCGCGCTGCTCCCCGCCGAAGGAGATTTGCACGCGAGGGTGGATGGCCTCGATGTTCGGCACCACCTCCCGCTTGAGGTCGGCGACGATCTCGTTTGCGTTGGCCACCCGGGTGTCTACGGCCGCCGTGACGCTGACGACGCGGCGCCGATCCTCGCGTTGGATCGACGAGAAGCCCCGGCCCAGGCTCGCGCGGGCGACACTGGTGAAGGGCACCGCGGAGCCGTCGGCGGCGCGGATGCGCATCCGCTCCAGATCGCCGAGAGAGCGGCGATCCTCCGCCGGGTAGCGCACCACGACCTTGACATCGTCGCGCCCGCGCTGGATGCGCTGGACCTCGTGGCCGTAAAAGGCCTGTCTCACCTGACCGGCGAGATCGGAGAGGGTGAGACCGAGGGCCTCGGCCTCGGGCAGGATCTCGAGCTCGATCTCCTGCTTGCCGCCGCGAAAGGAATCGGAGATGTCTCTCACGCCCGGGTAGACGGCCAGGGCCTGCTTGACTTGCTCGGCGGTGGTGACCAGCTCGTCGAGGTCCGGACCGGCCAGCTCGAGGTGAATCGGGGCCCCCGCGGTGATCATCGTCGATGCGAAGCTGAGCTCCACGACGCCCGGGATCGTCCCGGTCCGTTCCCGCCAGCGCCGCGTGAGCTCCTCGACGGTGATGGCGCGCTCTTCCGAGGGAACCACCTCGATCTCGACCTCACCCAGATGGCTCCCGGTGGGAAGACTCTGGCTCCAGCCAGCAATGGTTGCGGCCTGACGGCGGCGGTAGGGCTGCTCGCCCACCGCGTCGAAGATGTGGGCGATGACGCTTCCCGATTCGCGCTCCGCATCGACCTCGCGCCGAACCTCCTCGGCGGCGCGGGTCAGCTGGCCCACCGCCTCCCCCGTGACTTCGACGGGAGTTCCCAGCGGCATGGTGAGATAGGCGACTGCCAGGTCGCCCTCGACCTCGGGCTGGAAGACGAAGCGCAGCCAGCCTCCGCCGAGGACCGCCATCGCGATCAGCAGGACCGCGACGCCGGCGGCGACGGTGAGATAGCGCCACTCGAGAAGGATCTCGAGGACAGGCCTGTAGACCTCGCGGATCAGGCGCTGCAGAGCGGAAGCGATGGCACCCTGGAAGCGCAGCCAGTTCCGCGTCACGGCGTTGGAGCCCCGGGTCTGTCGGGATCCGGCGTGAGCGAGGTGGGCGGGAAGCACGAAGAGCGACTCGATCAACGAGAAGACCAGGCAGGCGATCACGATCATCGGGATGATGCGCGTCATCCGCCCCGTCGGTCCCGCCACGAAGAGCATGGGGACGAAGGCCGCGATGGTGGTAAGGACACCAAAGATCACCGGCATCGCGACCCCCTGGGCGCCGGCAATCGCTCCAGCGAGCGGCGCGGCCCCCCGTGACTGCTCGGTGTAGGCGTTCTCTCCCACCACGATCGCGTCGTCCACCACGATGCCCAGCACCACGATGAAGGCCATCAGCGAGATGAGATTGATCGAGAGACCCAGGCTCGGCATCACGAAGAGGGTGCCGAGAAACGAGAGCGGCACGCCGAGGCTCACCCAGAAGGCGAGGCGCAGCCGCAGGAAGAGCGCCAGCGCCAGCAGCACCAGCGCAAAACCGTCTCGGCCATTGCGAAGCAACGAGTCGAGGCGCGTGCGAAGGAAGCGCGCATTCTCCTGCCAGACGGTCAAGGTCACGCCGGCGGGGAGCCTCTCTCGCGCCTGAGCGATGTAGTCCCGGACAGTCGCCGAGATCTCCAGCGCGCTCTGATTGCCCACCCGGTAGACCTCCACCAGCGTGGTGGGTCGGCCGTCGAAGTGGGCGAGCTGGTCCGTCTCCTCGAAGCCGTCCACCACACGGGCGACGTCTCCGAGCTGGAGCCGAGAGCCGTCCGGGCGCGAAAGCAGCACCAGCCCCTCGAATTCACCCCCGCGGTAGGCCTGACCCTTGGTGCGGATCAGGATCTCGCCTCCGGCGGTCTTCACGGAGCCCCCGGGCAGATCCAGCGAGGATCGGCGCACTGCGCGCACCACGTGTTCGAGGGTCAGGTCGTGCCGCAGAAGCGCGTCCTCCGAGACCTCGATCGCAACCTCGTAGGGACGCGTGGCCACTACCTCGACGTCGGTGATCCCCGGCAGGGCGGCGATCTCGTCGCGCACGCGCTGGCCCAGGCGCTTCAGGGTCGCCTCGTCCACGTCGCCCGAGATCGCCACGTCCAGCACCTGGAAGCGGACGTCGGCCTGGACGATCACGGGCTTCTCCGCCTCCTCGGGGAAGCTGTCGATCCGATCGATACGGCCGCGGATCTCGTCGAGGCGGCGGCGAACGTCCTCGCCCGCCAGCAGCTCGACACTGACCAGGCAGAGTCCCTCCGCCGCGGTCGAGCTGATGCGCTTGACGCCCCGGAGGCCCTGCAGCTCCTCCTCGATGCGGACGCAGATGCCCTCCTCGATCTCGATCGGCGCGGCGCCCGGATAGAGCACGCTCACAGTGACGACGTCGAGCTTGATCTCCGGGAAGATCTCCTGGTTGATGGTGGAGATCGAGAGGAGCCCGCCCACCACCACCAGCATCATCAGCAAGTTGGCGGCGACGTGATTCCCCGCGAACCAGGCGATCGCGCGATTCACGAGCCCTCCACCACGATCCCGACCTCGCTGCCCTCGTCGATCGTTTCCAGGGGCGAGGTGCAGACCCGCTCACCGGGGGCGAGGCCACCTGCGATCACCACGGTCTCGCGCTCCTTGCGCAGGATCTCGACGCGCCGCAGCCGCAGGCGGTTCTCCGCGTCGACCACCACCACCTGGTCGCGGCCGCGCAGCGCCGACCGCGGCAGGACCACGATGTCTTCGAGCATGCGACCGCTGATCTCCGCATTGACGAACATTCCCACCGCGAGAGGAGGCCGCTCCAGCTGCCCGCTGCGGCCGTAGGGGTCCTGGACGCGCGCAACCGTCTGGATCATGCGGGTGCGCGGGTCGATCTCGCCCTCGGTGCGCACGATGGTCCCCGTCCAGCTGTACTCGCGGCCCGCGAAGCGCGCGCGCAGCCGCACCTCCGGCCCCTCGTTCTCACCCGCCTCTCCCCGATACTCGATGGGCAGGTCCACGAAGGCGGCCTCCTGATCGGCGATCGGAAGCCTGACCTCGGCGTAATCGACGGCGTAGATCCGCGCCACACCGGCGCCGCGCCCCACAAACTGGCCGACGTCGACGCGCTTCTCGCGCACGCGTCCGGCAAAGGGTGCCACGACGCGGCTGCGCTCGAGGTCGCGGAGCGCCTGGCTTCGCAGGGCGCGAGCGTCGCGCACCGCTGCGGTCGCCACCCGCTCGGTGTTCACGGCCTCGTCGAGGGTGGCGGGGCTCGCCACACCGCGCTCGGCCAGGCTTCGGCGCCGCTCGAGATGGGTCCGCGCCAGCTCGAGCTCGCTCTCCGCACGCGTCAGTGCGGCCTCCGCTCTCTCGACCGCCAACTCGTAGTCGCTGGCGTCGATCTGGGCCAGCAGCTCGCCTTCTTCGAAGAAGCCCCCGGCGGCGAGACTGGGCGAGACCCAGGTGATGCGGCCCGCGACCTCGGCCACCAGATCACTCTCGGTGCGCGGTGTGACACTGCCCTGGGCTTCGATGCGCAGCTGCACGTCCTGGAGCTCGACCGTCATCACGCGCACCATCGGAAGCGGGCGGGCAGTGGCGTGGGTGGCGACGCTCGGCCGCACCTGGAGCAGCCCCGTCGCACCGACGATCCCCAGCAAGACGACCAGGATGGGGAGGACGAGCTTCTTGGTCGGCTTCATCGTCGGGCTTCCTTGCGAAACTCCATCCCTTCATCTCCACGTCGCCCGGCTTCGTTTCGGGTCCCGCCGCTTCGCGGGAAGGCAGCCGGGATGGCGCCGAGGGAACCAAGGGGTGGATTGGGTGCACGCAGGCCGGCGGCGAGGAAGACGGTCAGGTGCTGGATCCTCTCCTCGTCGCTGGCTTTGCAGATGGCATGGCCGGGAATCACGTCGAGATCGAAGGTCCCGGAGAAGACGTGGCTGAGAGTGCCGATCACGAAGCGGAAGCGATCGTCCACCACTTCCCGGCGAAGCTCCGGGAGAGCGGACTCCAGAGCCTCGACGAAGCGCCTCATCACCGTGCCGAAGTGCTTGCGGACGAGCGTCTCGATCGCCTCGGGTGGCTCGCAGGTGATGCGGGCGCTCAGCCGTGTCAGGAGGTCGATCGTCTCCGGCTCTTCCTTCTCGAAGGCCCGCAGCCCGGAAAGAAAGAAGGTGCGCAGGATGTCCTCGACCTCGGGCGCCCCTTCTCCCGCCGATCGCTCCAGCTCATCGAGCTCGCGCAGGCGCTCCCGGTTCATGGCGGTCGCACGCCGCTCGACCACCGCGTCCAGCAGCCCCTCCTTGCTCCCGAAGTGATAGTGAACCGCCGCCAGGTTCACCTTGGCGGCCTTGGTGAGCGCGCGCAGTGTGGTGCCCGAGATCCCGTGCTCGGCGAAGAGCTTCTCGGCGGCGTTCAGGAGCCTCTCGCGGGTGTCTTCGCTGGCCATTGGGGGCTACCTCGGTATGGCTCGCAGCCCTCGCTCGAAGGGCGAAGCACGGATGCGGCGCTCGCCTCGGTCAGACGGGCGATTCAAACGTCCGTTTCAGGCCATCGGCGCCAGATCCCCGGAACTTGAGGGGAAAAGGCTACGGCGAATGAGCTTAGGATTCCGCGAAGAGCGCCGGCGGAGTCCAGCCCCCGAACAGCCGTTCCAGCTCCATGGCAATGGCGATGGTCAGATGGTCGTTGCCGTGGGTGGCAGCGACCTGCACGCCCAGGGGCAGCCCCCGGGAGCCGATGCCCAGCGGCACCTGCGTCACCGGCATCTCCAGCACATTGAAGAGACTCGTGAAGACGACGTTGACGAGGGCCGCCAGCTCCCTGCCCTGACGGGGCGGCGTGGAGCGGGCGGAGGGGCACAGCAGCACGCCATCGTCGCCGAGAAGGTCCCCCAGCTCCGCCTCCAGCTCGCGCCCCATCTCGGCGTAGCGGGCGAAGCGCTTCGCCGCCAAGGCCTCGAGGCGTCCGAACAGCGCGAGAAGGAGCACCGGCAGCGTGTGGGGCGAGGACCCGACCATGGCGCGGGCCAGCTCGCGTCCCAGCGGGATGGGCTCTCCGTTTCCGAGGGCCGTCTCGATTGGCATCCCGCCCGCCTCGCGCATCAGGCCCAGGTAGATCTCCCCGGCACTCCGCAAGCGGGGAAGGCTCCGCATCTCGACCCGGGCGCCGCGGCGGGCCAGCGCATAGGCGGCGTTCTGCTGGGCGACGCGCAGCTCCGGGCCGATCGGACGCGGCACGTTGCCCTCCGCCACGATCACGCGGATCGATTCCAGCTTCACGCCGGCGGGATCGCCCAGCTGGATGGCGGTGCAGCCCTGGTCCACGCCGTCGGGCCCCGCCAGGATCCGCAGCAGTGGCATCAGGTCTTCGGCACGGCGCGCCAGCGGACCGGTGGCGTTGAAGCGCTGCAGCCGGCCACTGTAGGTCGGATACTGGCCGGTGCCGGGAACCAGGCCGCCCGAGGGCTTGTGGCCGAAGACGCCGTTCGCGAACGAGGGGACCCGGATCGAGCCTCCGATGTCGGTCCCCAGCCCGAAGGGAGACCCCCCGGCACCGATGATCGCGCCCTCGCCGCCCGAGCTGCCCCCAGGCTGGTAGGCGGGATCGTAGGCGTTTCCGGTGCGGCCGTAGACGCGGTTGTTGGCCCCGGGCCAGGCGGTGATCTCCGAGGTGTTGGTGACGCCCAGAGGAATGGCACCGGCCGCGCGCAGTCGCGCCACCGGCGGCGCATCCTCTTCCGCGACGATCCCCGCCCGCGAAACCAGCCCCGAGCTGTTCGGCATCCCGCGCAGCGCACAGGACTCCTTGATGGTGCAGGGAACACCGTGGAAGGGCGGCAGATCCGCAGCGGGCGCCATCTCTCCCAGTCTGTCCGCCTCCACGGCCTCCTGGCGGGCGGCGTCGAAGCGCTCGCGTACCACGGCGTTGAGCCGCGGGTTGACCCGCTCGATGCGCTTGATATGACACTCGACCACCTCGAGCGCGCGGCACTCACCCTCTCGGATGAGACGGGCGAGCTCGCTACCGGATTTACGGAGAAGGGGATTCATAGCGGGAGTCTAGAGCATCGGGCGAAAGAGACATCTGCCCCTACCACCGACTTTGCCGATACCATCTCCCTCACTGTCGCCTTCACCGAGGCCGGGAGATCCGATGGCGAAGGGTGCCCCCTGCAACGCCGGGCGCGGGGCCGCGCGCGCAAGCTGCGCCGTCGCGATCGCCTTCCTGCTCGCTGCGCACGCGGCGCTTGCAGTCGAGCTGGAGGGCACCTGGTATCTGCTCGTGCACTACCGCGACGCCAGCTCCTCGAACCCGAGCGATTTGCGCTGGGAAGATCGCGTCTGGCATTTCCAGCGCGAAGGCGAGCGGCTGCTATGGACGGATTACGAGCTCGTCAACTTCGTGGACGCTCGCGGCCGATTCGAGCGCGATCGGCGCGTGGTCGGTCCATGGGAGCCGAGCCGCTCGCAACGACGGGAAATCGAGCGCGGCCTCTTCGTGAATCCCCGCGGCGCTCGGGTCCTCGCCCTCGAGCAGACGGAAGAAGGGGGGTGGCGGACGCGCGCCGATTCGGATGCGCTCCGGAGGAGCCGCGCGGTGATGAGCTTCGGGCTGGCCGGTTCCATCGCCGGAACTCGAGACCTTCCCACCTTCAGCATCGATGAGATGCTGCGCCGCCCCGACTCCATCACCTCTCTCTCGCGCACGGTCATGACGACGAAATCCGTGAGCTCCAGCGGCGACCGGCTGACCGGAAGCTACACGCGCGGTGAAACCCGCACCGGTACCTTCCGAATGGTTCCGACCTCCCTGCGACGACGGCTCAATCCCCATGCCGCGGTCACCTCTTCGGGTATCGCGATGAAGCCCGACTCCCTGGCCCAGTGGGCGAATCTCCTGCCCGCCCTGGCGAGGCCGTGGCACTACTTCCCCCAGCGATCGATCCGCATCGAGACGAACCCTCCCGGCGCGCTTCTCGATCTCGCCTATCTGCGGCACGGCGCCCGCCTGATGTTCGAACAGGTGCGGGCGCCCATGGAGGTCGAGCTGCCGAGCCGCTTCGTCGCCCACCGAAGCGACGCGCTGAGTGTCCAGGCCTTCGTCCCCGGCTACCAGCCCGCACGCATCACCGCACCCCTGCATGGCGACACCACATGGTTTCAGATCGATCTGGAACGGATCTCGAACTCGGTGGAGATCGTCGGGTATCGCTACCTGGCGCAGCGAGGGGCGCTGACGCTACTCACCCGCTCCGAGCTGGATGTGCGCGTGAGCAGCACCACCGATGAGTTCTATGTGGTGCTGCCCGAAACCGCTCTGGGCGAAGCCGCCGGAAGGGTGCTCGACTCTCTGCAGAGTCCCCAGATCGAGAGGGCCACGGCCGTCCAGCTGGGGCGCGATCTCCTCCTGCAACTTCGATTGGGGAAGGAGGCGAGAGACGCGCTTCCGGCGCTGCGCATCTTCACCGGCTTCGAGACTGCCCGTCAGCTACACCGCACCGTTCTGGAGCTCTCTCGTCCCGAGATCCGCACCACGCGCCGGGCACTGGACGGCCTGGCGAAGATCCGACCCGAAGCGGTCTCGGGCTGCGCGCTGCGCTTCGACGCGGCGCTTCGCGAGGGCCTGGAGCCGACGCCTCTCGCCCGTGCCCTCACGCCGTCCGCCGACTTCATCGACCCGATTCTGCGCGCCGCCCTGCGCCGTCTGGCGGAGCTCTCAGCAGATGGCCAGCTCCGGCTGGCCGACGGCACGCGCCTGCACCCGGACCTGCCCCTGGAATTCGAAGCGGCGCTCGGCCAGGCCCATCAGGTGGAGGGGCTCCTGGCCCTGCTGCGCGCCCTGGCGGCGCAGATGGCAGGAGCGGAGGAGCAATCACAGGTCCTGCGAGGGCTGGTGGCGCCGGAGCTCGACCAAGGCGGATTCGAAGAGCGGGCCGCGAACGCGGAGCGCGCCGAGCAGGAGTGCAGCGAAGGAGTGGCAAGGGGGCCCGACTCCAGTTAATCACCGCTTCGAGATGACTCAGACGCAAACCCTCGGAAGAGATTTTGCCTGCTTGGCGGCGGAGAGGCCGGCTTCTGGCGATGCCTGAGCCCGAGCCGCCGCGGCGGCGGAAGATTCCCCGCAACGTCTGGGCGCTCTCGGGCACCAGCTTCTTCAATGACATCTCCAGCGAGATGATCCTGAACCTGCTCCCGCTCTTCCTCGCCAACGTGCTGGGCGCGGGAACCGCCGTGATCGGGCTCATCGAGGGCGTCGCCGAGTCCACGGCGAGCCTGCTCAAGGTGTACTTCGGCGGCCTCTCGGATCGGATGGGCGTCAGGAAGCCGCTGGCGGTGGGGGGCTACCTTCTCTCCGCCGCCGTCAAGCCGGTCTTCCTTCTCGCCAGCAGCTGGGGGGTGGTGGCCGGCGCGCGCTGGGCCGATCGCATCGGCAAGGGAGTGCGAACGGCGCCGAGAGATGCGCTGGTCGCCGACTCGGTCGCCTCCTCGAATCGCGGTCTGGCCTTCGGTCTGCACCGGGCCGCCGATACCGGAGGCGCGGTGCTCGGCCTGCTCGTCGCCGTGGCCGTAGTCGCGCAGGTGCAGGGAGACGCTCCCGAGCTCGGCCGGGAGACATTCCGGACTCTCGTCCTGGTGAGTCTGATTCCCGCGCTGCTCGCGGTGCTGACGGTGGTCCTCGGCGTCAAGGAGCGCCGCGGAAAGACGGAGACCGATGCGCCCCGCATCGGCTTCCGGGGCCTCGGCCGCCGCTTCGCGGTCTTTCTGGCCATCGTCGGGCTCTTCGACCTGGGGAACTTCTCCGACGCCTTCCTGGTGCTGCGCGCTCAGGAGCGCGGTCTCGGTGTGGAGGGGGTGCTGTGGACGCTGGTGGGCTTCAATCTGGTCTACGCGCTGGTCTCCACACCGGCGGGCGCGCTCTCCGACCGGATCGGCCGGAGGCGCGTCATCATCGCCGGCTGGATCACCTACGCGGGGATCTACCTCGGCTTCGCGCTGGCAGGAAGCGGCACGCAGATCGTCGCCCTGTATTTGTGCTACGGCGCCTACTACGGCCTCACCATGGGAACCGCCAAGGCGATGGTGGCGGACCTGGTCCCCGCCCGGCTTCGGGGCACCGCCTACGGCAGCTACCACGCGCTGCTGGGAGTCATCGACCTCCCCGCCTCGCTGATCGCGGGGCTGCTGTGGCAGGGCATCGGTCCCTGGCAGGGGTTCGGACCGGCGGCGCCCTTCTACTTCGGAGCTGCCACCGCCCTGGCGGCGGCGCTGCTGCTGCTGGCCTTCCCCCGCGACCCGGTCTAGAAGAAGTAGTCGACGGTGAGGAAGACGAGGTTCTCCGCCTGGCCGTACTGCGAGTCACGGTTTCCCGTGAAGAGCTGGAGACCCAGCGCGACCTCGAGATCGTCGCGCGGCGTGTAGCTGAACTGAGGGGCGATCGCCGAGCTGTGACCGTCCCAGTCGTAGATCACCAGCAGATCGCCCCGCAGCGTCGGTGTCAGGTCGTAGCCGAGCATCGCCCCGGTCTGATGACGGGCGAAGGTGACGACGCGGCTCCCGCCGAAGCGATCGCTGCTGACGGGCTGCACGTAGGGCCCGGGGAAGATCGCCAGAAGCTCCCGCGGCAGCTCGGCCGGCGGCGTCATGGTGGATTCGTAGAGCGAGAGCAGGGAGCCGGCGCGCCCGTCGCCCAGACCCAGCGCATTGCCGTTGTAGAGGTACTCGACCAGTGCGTAGATGCCCTTCCCCACGTCGATGTTGGTGTCGAGTGAGACCACGACCTGCCAGTAGGAGGGAAGATCGCGGGGTCGCGAGCTTCCCACCGGCCAGTAGTGCGCGTCCGGGTCGGTGTAGACGGCCTCCACGTGGACGGCCATGTCGCCGAGGTTTCGCTCCATCGTCGCGCCGACGGTGTTGGCGTCGTCGAAGACACCGGCCATCAGTGAGTAGTCCGTATTCGCCACCAGCCCGTGCAGCCGCAGCGCGTAGTCGGGATCGTCTCCGCCCTCGCCCGGTGCGTAGACCCAGTCGAGCGCAGCGGCGTCGCAGGCGAACCAGGTCGCCACCACCGAGTCGACCCCCTGCGACTCGTTCTGCTCGATCGCCAGGGGAGGGATGGGGTTGAAGCGATCGATCGGGTTCCAGAGCCGCCCCACGCCCCAGGGAATCCTCTGCCGACCCAGGATCACCTGGAAATGCTCCGTCTCCCAGTTCAACCAGGCGCGGTAGAGCCCCTGGCGCCAGACGCCTCGCGAGTCTCCCCCCAGATCGAAGTTCCAGATCTCGTCCTGAAGCGGGAGAAAGGGATCCTCCGACGTATCGAAACCCCGGAGCTCGAGCGTGTCGAGCTTCCCCATCACCAGCTCGTTGTCGTACTCGACCCTGGCCGAGAGCGACCGGGAGATCTGGAGATCGAATTGCATCCGAAGCCGCGTCAGGCTCTGCCAGACGCCCGTCTTTCCGACCTCGTCGAAGGCGGGGCATTCCTCGAAGAACTCGGCCAGGAAGCAGACCGGATCGACGATCGACTCGGCGAGGTCGCGCACCATGCCGGGGTCGACCTCCTCGAGGAGGTCGAGCAGATCGGGATCGCTGAGAATGGCGATCGCCGACGGGTCGGGCACCACCAGAGACTCGAGCGCAGCCTCCTCGAAGTCCTCCATACTGGTGCCGCGAGTCGCGAGGCCGATGCCGCGGACCGACCCGGAGAACTCCACGACGAAGTCCCCGCGGCGGAAGAGCTCGGCCCCCTGTGCGCTCGAGGCCAGGACTCCCAGTGCCAGAATCGCAAGGGCTCGCCCGGTCCGCATTGCTCAGCATTCTGACGCGGTTGGGGGGTCTTCTGCCAACCCGGGGCTGGGGCGCAGCCTCCAGGTTGACATCCCGTGCGGATGGACGACGTTTTCGTCATGCCGATCTACGAGTACATCTGTGATTCCTGCGGCCAGACCGTCGAGGCCCTGCAGCGCTTGTCGGATCCGCCTCTCGAGGACTGCCCCAGCGGCGATGGCGGGAAGCTCAGCAAGACCCTGAGCGCCCACAACGTCGGAGGCATCGCCACCGGTGCGGAGGCGGCCGCATGCGAGAGCTTCGCGGGACCGACCTGCGGCGGCTGCCAGAGAGCGGGTACGGGCTGCTCCTGAAGCGCATCCCTTCCTACGGGCTCGCAGCACGCTGGCGAATCGGGCTCGCGCGAATGGGGCAGGCGGCTTGACTCCCGACCCGAGACTTCCTGTCGTGGTGGGTGTGGGGCAGATCGAGCAGCGCGTCGAGGACCCCCGGGAGGGGGCCGAGCCTTTGGAGATGATGCTCGCTGCGGTGGAGCGGGCGGCAGACGACGCCGGAAGCCGGGAGCTGCTGCGCGCGACGCAATCCGTCCGGGTGATCCGCGGGATCTGGAAATACGGCGACCCTGGCCGGGTGGTGGCGGAGCGGATCGGCGCCCCCGGTGCCCAGACGGTGGGAACGCCGTGGGGCGGCAACATGGTGCAGACGACCGTCAACCACACCGCGCTGGCGATCCAGCGCGGCGAGCTGGAGGTGGCGGTGATCACCGGCGCGGAGGTCGGCAACAGCTCGGCCAGGGCGCGCAAGAACGGCGTCGAGCTCGCCTTCAGTCCTGCCCCCGGCACGCCCGACCTGGCCATCGCACCGGAAGAGCCCATGAGCCATCAGGCGGAGATCGCGCGAGGCATCTCCAGGGCAATCCAGCTCTACCCGATCTTCGAGAACGCGATTCGCCACGCGCGGGGGGAATCCCTGGAGGAGCACCTGATCCGAATCTCCGAGCTGTGGGCGCGCTTCAACGCCGTCGCCATCGGAAATCCCCACGCCTGGCTGCGCGAGCCGCTCACCGCCGAGGAGATCCGCACCGTTTCACCCTCCAACCGCATGATCGGATTCCCCTACCCCAAGCTGATGAACTCGAACAACAGGGTCGACCAGGGCGCCGCCCTGATTCTCTGCTCGGTGGCGGCCGCCCGCAGGGCGGGCATCGGCGAGGAGCGATGGGTGTACCTCCATGCCGGAACCGAGGCGCACGATTCTGCGACGGTCTCGATTCGCGCCGACCTGCACTCCTCTCCGGCGATCCGGATCGCCGGCTCCCGCGCGCTGGAGCTGGCGGAGACCTCGGTCGAGGAGCTGGCCCACATCGACGTCTACAGCTGCTTCCCCTCCGCGGTGCAGGTCGCCGCCCAGGAGCTGGGACTTGGCGAGGACCGCCAGCTCACCGTGACCGGCGGTCTCACCTTCGGCGGCGGACCGCTCAACGACTACGTGATGCATGCCAACGCCACCATGGTCGAGGTGCTGCGCAGCGATCCGGGCAGCAAGGGTCTGGTGACCGCGAACGGGGGCTTCCTCACCAAGCACGCCTTCGGCATCTACTCCACCGATCCGCCGGCCGGGACCTTTCGCTACCAGAACCTTCAGGAGCAGGTCGACCGACTGCCGCGCCGGGAGGTCAGCGTCGATCACCGGGGTCCGGCGACGATCGAGTCCTACACCGTCATGTACGGCCCGGCGGAGCCCGAGATCGGCCACGCCGCCTGCCTCCTCGAAGACGGCCGCCGCACCTGGGCCAACACCCGCGACGCCGACGCCATGACCGCGATGACCAGCGAGGAGTGCTGCGGCCGCCCCGTCGAGATCGACGGCGAGGGCAACTTCACCCTCCGGTAGACCGGGGACGTTTGCCTGCGGCGCGTGTAGTTCAGGACCTGGACCTCGTCCTCGACTCTCATCCTTCTTCTCCCTCGATCTCGGCGCACGAGCGCCCCCTTGACAAGAACAGATATTGTATTATTTAACTAGTACAATATTTCTCCGAATCACCAAGCCGGATGCCCCTAGGGGAGAGAAGAAGAAGATGGCCGACAGCATTCAGGAGGCGATCCTCCGGGTTCGCGGCCTCACCTACCGCTACCCCGGCTCGCTGGGCCCCGTCCTTCGCGGGCTCGATTTCGAAATCCGCGAGGGAGAGATCTTCGGCTTCCTGGGACCCAACGGCTCGGGAAAGAGCACCACCCAGAAGCTGCTGACGCGCATCCTCCCCGGTTACCAGGGAGAGGTCGAGGTCTTCGGGCGAGACCTCCACAGCCTGGGCGGCGACTTCTACAACCGGATCGGCGTCTGCTTCGAGTTTCCCAACCTCTATGAGAAATTGACGGCGGAGGAGAACCTCGAGTTCTACGGCGGCTTCTTCGACGTGCCCACCGAGAAGCCCTCGGAGTTGCTGGAGCGCCTCGATCTGCCGCTGGGGGATCGCCGCAGCGTCGCACAGTACTCGAAGGGAATGAAGATGCGCCTGGTGGTGGCGCGCTCCCTGATGAACCGGCCGCGCTTCTGGTTCCTCGACGAGCCGACCGCGGGCCAGGATCCCGAGCACGCGGTGCGGGTGCGCGAGCTGATCCGCGAGAAGGCCGCTTCTGGAACCACCGTCTTCCTGACCACGCACAACATGGCCGTGGCGGACGAGCTCTGCGATCGCGTGGCCTTCCTGGTGGCTGGCGAGATCAGCACGCTCGACACGCCGCGCCAGCTGAAGCTGCGCCACAGCCGGAAGATCGCGCGGGTCGAGGTCGCCAACGGGATGGGCGTGGAGATCCGCGACTTTCCCATCCAGGACGAGTTCGGCAAGCGCGACTTGATCGAGTGGATTCGCGATCGCGACGTCCAGACCATCCACACGCTGGAGCCCTCCCTCGAGGACGTGTTCCTGAAGATGACGGGAAGGGGACTGTTCGGATGACGGGGCGCCTCCCGAACGCGCTGCGGCTCTTCCTTCTCGCCCAGTGGCGCTGCCGCTTTCCCCACGTCTACCTCGGCATGGCCCTGCTGACGGTGCTGGCCTTCCGCCTGGCCATCCCGGAGCAGTACACGCAATCCCTCCTCCCCGCCTTTCTGCTCGGTGAGCCCGGCACCCTGGCGCTGACCCTGGTCGCCGCCCAGGCCTTCCTCGAGCGAGGCGATCGCAGCGTGACTGCGCTGGCCGTGACACCGCTGCGAAGCGGCGAGTACGTCTTCGCCATGGTCCTGGCCTCGGCACTGCTGGCGACACTGGCGGGGCTGCTGATCCAGGGCGGCGTCCTCGGCGTCGATCTCCGCCTGGTCCTGCTGCTCCCGCCGCTCCTGCTGACCGCGACGCTGGCGGGCTTCGCCGGCCTCGGACTCTCCACCCGCTTCTCCGAGTTCACGGGATTCCTCGTCGGAGGGCTGATGCCGGCGATGGTGCTGATCGAGCTGCCCTACCTTTCGTACTTCGAGCTGGCACCGCGACTGGCCTTCGCCTGGATCCCGAGCGATGCGGCGCTCTTCGGGCTGGCGAACCTGGCCCGCCCCGATCCCGATCGGCTCCAGTACGCGATCTACGCCGGGCTGCTGCTCGGCTACAACGCCGTGGCCCTCCGCTGGGCCCGCCGCTCCTTTCAGGAGCGGGTCCGCGAGCGGCTGGAGCGAGCATGAGCAAGATCGGGGCACTGCTCTGGAAGGATGCCCGCGGGATCTACCGGGACGGCTTCCTGCTCTATATGTGCGCGTACATGCCACTGGTCGCGATCGCCGCGCGGCTCGGCGTTCCCTGGATCCCCGTCGAGAACCTGGCCCTCTACCTGGCGCCCTGGCTGGTCACACTGGGCGGCTCGATCGCCGCCATCGTCTTCGGATTCGGGCTGATCGAAGAGCGCGAGCGCCAGACGCTGCTCCTGCTGCGGGTCCTCCCGCTCTCTCGGGGGACGCACTTCGCCTACCTGATCATCACCACCGGCCTGCTTTCCTGCGCCCTCGGCCTGGTGGCCGCAGTGGTCTTCGGCCAGCCCATCGCCGATCTCCCCGGCTTCCTGCTGATGCTGGCAGCCGGCTCGCTCGCGGCGCCGCTCGGCATGCTGATGCTGGGCGTGGCGGCTGCCAACAAGATCGAGGGGATGGCGCTGGCCAAGCTGGTGAGCTCCCTGTCACTGGTGCCCGCGCTGGTCTTCGTGGTGCCCACCTCGTGGCAGATCCTGCTGGCGTGGAGCCCGCACTACTGGGTGTACCTCGGCCTGCTGCGCGCCTACGCCGGGGAGGCGCAGCTCGCCGGGCTGGCCGTCCACTGGCCGGGCCATCCGGGCTGGATCGATCCGCTCGCCGCCGCCGTCCTTTGTCTGGGCGGGATCGCGCTGCTGGCGCGGATCTACCGCACCAGGGTGAGGTAGGATTCTCGCGATGGCAAAGTTCAGCATCAGTCTCGATCACCACTCCGGGGTCCCCATCTACCGGCAGATCATCTCCCAGATCCTCTACGCGATCGCGCGCGGGGAGCTCCCGCCCGGCACCCAGCTGCCGACGGTGCGCCAGCTCGCCGTCGAGCTCTCGGTGAACCCGAACACCATCATCAAGGCCTACAAGGAGCTGGAGATCCGCGGGAACCTGGAGACGCAGCAGGGCACCGGCACCTTCATCAGCGACGCCGAGGTCACGATCACACCCGACGAGAAGAAGCGCGTCCTGACCGCGCTCTGCAAGGACGTGGTGGGACGCGCGGGCGCCTACGGGATCGAGCTCGGCGAGATCATCGAGGCGCTGAAGGAGTTCAGAGAGGAGAGCTGACATGATCAAGAAGACCTTCGACTGGAAGGAGCCCTTCCAGAAGCTCGCCGCCCTGCCGGTCTTCAAGTCTCACTTCGCCTGGGGACCGCTCAACGCCTTCGTGCTCCTGGCCGGCATCGGCCTGACCGCGGCCCTGGTGCACCGGCAGGGGAACCTCTCCGACGACCTTGCCATCGCCACCGGACTCGCCGCCATCTACCTGATCCTGGCCCTGTTTACGGGAAGGCGCTGGGAGCAGATCTTGAGCGGAGTGGTGATCATCGCCATCGCCCTCAAGCTGATCCTTCCCGGGGAGAAGATCCTGCTACTGGTGACAGGGATCGCGCTCGCCGCGATCCTCTCCTGTGTGGTGCAGGTCGCCAGCCAGTGGGAGAAGGCCATCCTGCTGCGGCTGGGGCGGTACCGCGGGCTCCGCGGACCGGGGATCTTCCCGATCCTGCCCTTCGTCGACCGGATCGAGGCCTTCGTGGATCAGCGGGTGCGCGCCACCGACTTCCGCGCCGAGCGGATCCTCACCCTCGATACGGTCCCCGTCTACATCGACGCCATCAGCTTCTGGCTGGTGTGGAGCGCCGAGAAGGCGGTGCTCGAGGTCGCCGACTACGCCCACGCCGTGATCCTCTCCGCCCAGGCCGCGCTGCGAGACGCGGTGGGCAAGCACGAGCTCAGCGACCTTCTCAGCAACCGCGAGAAGCTCTGTGACGAGATCCAGCAGAGGATCGACGAGAAGACCAACGCCTGGGGGATCACCATCCAGTCGATCGAGATCATCGACGTGGTGATCCCGGAGGCGCTCGAAGAGGCGATGTCGAAGCGCGCCCAGGCCGAGCGCGAGCGACAGGCGCGCATCATCCTCTCCACCACCGAGACCGAGATCGCCGAGAAGTTCGCGGCGGCGGCCGACCAGTACCGGGATGATCCGACCGCCCTCCACCTGCGCGCCATGAACATGATCTACGAGGGAATCCGCCAGAAGGGATCGATGATCATCGTCCCCAGCTCCGCTGTCGAGACGATGGGGCTGGGCGCCATCAGCGGCATCGCCGCCCTGGCCAAGAGCGAGGACGCGGAAGCGCCCGGGAAGAAGCGAGAGGATTAGGCCGGAGCTTTCGTGATCTACCTCGGCATTGGGGTATTCTGAGCTCGAACCCGCTCGAGGTCTCTCGCTCCGATATGAAGATCGCCGGGTCGGCGCCCTGGGCGCTGTGGCTGATCCCGCTGATGGCCCTCGGCGTGCGACCGGCGATGGCGGTCGTGATCGATTCGGGTGATGGAGGCGGCAACACCAGCGCGCCGGGCGACGATCCCGGGTGGAGCCACGTCGGAGTGCTCGGCAAGATCACGGGCGTCTACCTGCGAGACCACTGGGTGATCACCGCCGGGCACACCGGTGCCCGCGAGCTCCAGCTGGGAGACCGGCTCTTCGAAGCGGTCCAGGGGAAGATCCGACATCGCATTCCCACCGACCCGGCGGTCGAGGTGGATCTCCAGCTCCTTCAGCTCCGCGAATCCCCCGAGCTTCCGCCGTTGCGACTGGCCAGCCGCGCACCGCGTGTCGATACGCCGGTCGTCATGATCGGGGCCGGCCACAACCGCAGCCCGTCGCTCTCGGGGTGGAGCCCGACCTGGGCGATCGTCCCGTTCAGCGACGCCTGGTATGCCGGCTATCAGCCCGCCGCGGGAAGGGCGATGCGCTGGGGAACCAATCGCATCGCCGCCACCGACCTGCTGACGCGGATGGGAAAGCGCGTGAGCCGATCCTTCGCCACCCTCTTCGACGGCGGCCTTCCCACCCCGTACGAGGCACAGGCCGCATCGGGAGATTCTGGCGGACCCGTCTTCGCCAAGAACGGCGACGGGGAATGGGAGCTGGTCGGCATCATGTCCACCATCTCTCAGCACCAGACTCAACCTCGGAATCTCACCATCTATGGCAACGCCACCTACGCCGTGGACATCCACGCCTACCGGGACCAGATCGAGCAGATCCTCGCCTCTTCACCGGATCACGATCGCGACGGCATCCTCGACATCGACGACAATTGCACGCGTGTCAGGAACCCCGATCAGGCCGACGCAGATGGCGACGGAACCGGCGACGTCTGTGAAGAGCCCGAGAGCGAGGAGGACACGGCGCCGAAGGATGGAAAGACGGACGTCCAGCACTGATTCCGGGCCGGGCGGGCCTTTCGGCGTGTCTGGAAGGGACCGCTTCTGATAGGCTCGTCGTCGACGGACTGACCAGCGCAGGGGGAGGATCCCATGGCCAAGATCATCGGCAACATCGCTCCGGAAGACGACTTCACACACCCCCTCGGACCGGAGCCGAACTTCAACGAGAGCATGTACTTCAACTTCTTCGACCGGGAGAAGTCGATCGGGGGGTTCATCCGGTTGGGGAACCGCGCCAACGAGGGTCAGGCCGAGATGACGGTGACCCTCTACCTGCCCGACGGACGCGTGCTCTTCATGTTCAAGCGGCCCGAGATCAAGGACAACGACACCTTCGACGCGGGGGGCTGCCGCTTCGAGGTGCTGGAGCCGACCCAGACCCTGCGCACCGTCTACCAGGGCTCCGTGCTGGAGCTCGAGGAGCCCCGGAAGATGGCGGATCCGAAGCGCGCCTTCCTCGAGAGCCCGAAGAAGCGCGTCCACCTCGACCTGCTCCACGAGGCGGTGGGCCCGCTCTATGGAAAGAACGACCCCGGCGAACAGGGCGAGAGGCCGCCCGACGAGCAGTTCGGCAAGGCCCACTACGAGCAGCACATGCGTGTCGAAGGCACCCTCGAGATCGACGACACCACCTACACCATCGACGGCTTCGGGCTGAGGGACCACTCCTGGGGACCCCGCTACTGGCAGGCGATCCACCAGTACGACTGGCTCACCATGAACTTCGGACCGGACTTCCACGCCATGGTCTCGATCATCCGCTGGGACAAGGAGCGCCAGCGACGCTGGGGCGTCGTCGTCCACGGCGAGGAGATCGACCTGATCACCGAGGCCGAGATCGAGGCGGACTACGAGGAAAACACGCTCTACCACAAGGCGGTGCGCACAAAGGTCAAGACGTTCAAGGGAGAAGAGCTGGAGATCGAGGGGAAGGTCCAGAGCTTCATCCCGCTGCGCAACCGCCGCGCCGGCCACGTCACCCACATCGGCGAGGGCATGACCGAGTGGCGCTGCGGCGACCGGGTCGGCTACGGCCTCTCCGAGCTGCTGCGACAGGTGGAGTAGGCGCGCGGA
>Ga0307423_1000128_pt1 | contig 47552 bp, 34 predicted proteins | sample SalMarWE160310MG_FD_202154 | JGI IMG/M metagenome (GOLD analysis project Ga0307423, IMG submission 202154) | Salt marsh sediment microbial communities from the Plum Island Ecosystem LTER, Massachusetts, United States - WE1603-10 | ecosystem: Environmental > Aquatic > Marine > Intertidal zone >...
CCGACGTGACGATGGTGCCCCGGGCCCTGCTTCTGTGGCGGGCCATGACCCAGTGGCTTGGGGGTATGGGAATCATCCTCTTCACCATCGCCATCCTGCCTCTGTTGGGCATTGGCGGTATGCAGCTCTTCAAGGCCGAGGTGCCTGGGCCGGTGGCGGACAAGGTCCAGCCCCGGCTGGCCTCCACGGCGCGGTCCCTGTGGGCCATCTACGTGGGGCTGACGGCCCTGGAGTGGCTGGCGCTCAAGCTGGCCGGGCTCGGGGGTTTCGAAGCGCTCTGTCACGCCTTCACCACCCTGGCCACGGGCGGCTTCTCCACTCGGAACACGTCGATCGGGGAGATCGGGCTCCCCGCCGTGGAGTGGATCATCACCCTGTTCATGCTGCTCGCGGGCATCAACTTCGTGCTCCATTTCAAGATCATCACGGGCCGCTGGCGGGAGGTCTGGCGGGACGCCGAGCTGCGGTACTTCCTGGGTGTGGCGGCTCTGGCAACAGTGGTCGTGACCGTGGTGCTCCACCGGCCGGGCCAGGCTCTTCTCGAAACCCTCCGGGTGGCTTCGTTCGGGGTCGTGTCGATCCTGACCACCACGGGATACGTGAGCGTGGACTTCGAGCTGTGGCCCCAACTGGCCCTGCTCGTGCTGCTCATTCTCATGGTGCTGGGTGGGATGTCGGGTTCCACCGGGGGCGGGATCAAGAGCCTCAGGGCCTTGCTCTCCTTCCGGTCTCTCAGGGTGATGATGCAGCGTCTGATCCATCCCCATGCGGTGCGCCCGGTAAAGTTCGGCGGTGTGGTGGTGAACGAGGCGGTGCTGTCGGGGATCTGGGCGTTTCTCACGGCCTATGCGCTCCTGGCCCTCTTCGGGGCGGCGGTGGTGGCGGCCTGCGGGTACGATCTTCTGACGTCGTTGTCGTCGGCGCTCACCGCCATCGGCAACGTGGGGCCCGGTCTCGGGGATGTCGGCGCCTACGACAACTTTGCCCACTTCCCCGCGGCCGTCAAGCTGGTGCTGGCCTTCCTCATGCTCTTCGGCCGTCTGGAGATCTTCACCTTGCTGGCCCTCTTCATGCCCAGCTTCTGGCGGCGGTGACCCTGACGGCCTGGTCGGGTCGGATCACGCCCGCCTCGACTCTCTCCGTGGTGCGGAATCCTGCCTGGCGCACACGGTATTCACGGACTACATTCTGGGGAACAGGAACATTGATGTCTCTCTGGGCCGTTCGCTGCGTGGCAGCAGGTGTGCCTGTGCGATGATGCCGTCCTCTTACGGGGGAGGCGAACGAATGGAGGTATGTGATGCGTGAGGGGAAGAGGCTGTGCCTGACCTGTCTGCTGGTCTGTTTTGCGGGTTTGCTGTGGCCGGCGGTCTCGGGGGCGGGAGAGGTGAAGGCCCAGGTGAAGGGCACGCTGACCGCGAACGGGGTCACGGTGGAGCTGCCCTATGTGTATGTCTACGCTGAGAAGAAGGGGTTCTACGACGACAACGACCCGACCTGGAAGGTGGTCTTCGTCCAGAAGCCGATCGAGGAGCGCCAGCTCGACGAGGCCATCTGGCACTCGGCTTACGTTGAGATCGGCATCACCAAGACCGCCGAGTTCGGCGACAAGCCGGAGCTCCGGGCCTACTCCCAGAACATCAGGCTGTCGGCCGACTCCGGCGGCAATATTTCCGGGGGCGTCTACCCCGAGCTGGAGCTCGAGAGCACCGGTCCCGACCGGTTCGCTGGCCGGATCTACCTGCCCAAGCCCCAGGAGTTCTTCGGCGACACCTTCCAGTACGATTTCACCTTCAGCGCCCCGCTGTCGAACCCGGACGCTCCGATCGGTGGCGCGCTTCCCGCTGACGGCGGCGAGCCCGGGAAGGCGTACCTGGCGTGGGTGGCCGCGATCCACTCTGGCAGCCTCGACCGACTCAAGGCGCTGGTGCCGCCGGATATGGCCGCACAGCTCGAGAGCAAGGACGCCCAGGACCAGCTCGAGCTCATGCAGCTCATGACGCCCACCGAGGTCAAGATCCTCGGCGGCTCGAGCGACGGCGAGACCGCCATCCTCCAGGTCGAAGGGGTGACGGAAGGCACCAAGGGCCATGGCGAGGTGACCCTCGAGAAGCGAGGCGACCACTGGCTGCCCACCAAGAGCTCGTGGAAGTAGGGGACCCACCAGAAACCCGACCGGAGGGCTGGCCGGCTACGGACTACCTTTTCCGGAAGTGGGCGTAGAGGGCCGCGGCCCCCCCGGCCACGACGATCGCGCCGAGGACGCGGAACAGGCTGATCATCCAGACGATCCCGATTCCCAGGGCCGCCCACTGCACCCACCAGTGGCCCGGCGAGGTCATGAGATTGATGACGACCAGGAGGACCAGGATCAGCGGACCCATGAAGAGGAACCTGACAGCTCGCAACGTCTTCAACATCGGAGAAGCTCCTTCGGTTGCTCCTACGTACGTGGAAGGCAGAAGGTTCCAAGATCCTCGCACGCCGGAGCGGTGGTCACCCCTCCCTGATCTTGCCGGTGACCTCCTTCACCTGTGCACGGATCTCCTCGAGGTCCAGGGTCGTGAGCTCTCGATCCCGAACCAGAGTCCTGCCGCGGACGAGGACGTGGAGGACGTCGGCGGCGCGGGCGGCGTACGCCAGGTGCGAGTAGGGATCGTACAGCGGCATCGCGTGCGGCGCCTTGACCTCGAGGCAGACGATGTCCGCCTCGTATCCCTCGCGGAGAAGGCCGATCCGCTTGTCGAGGCCGAGGACCCTGGCGCCGGCAGTCGTCATCAGCTCGACCGTCTGCTTCGCGGGCAGCGCCGTCGGGTCGCCGCCAACACCCTTGTGGAGAAGCGCCGCGAGCTGGGCGTCGCGCAGCAGGTCGAGGGTGTTGTTCGAGGCGGTGCCGTCGGTACCGAGGCCGAGCTTGACGCCGGCGGCGAGCATGGCCGGTACCGGAGCGATGCCCGAGGCGAGCTTGAGGTTGCTGACCGGGTTGTGGGAGACCGCGACCTCGAGATCGCTGAGGATATCGATGTCGTCCGGCGAGACGTGAACGCAGTGCGCGGCTACCGTGCTCTCGGAGAGCACGCCCAGGTCGGCGAGGTAGGCTACCGGTGACATGCCCTTCTCGTCGAGCAGCTTCTGCACCTCCCACCGCGTCTCGGACAGGTGGATGTGAAGCGGCGCGTCCAGCTCGTCGGCGAGCTCCGCCTCGCGGACGAGATTGGCTGCGGAGACCGTGTAGGGCGAGTGTGGGGCGACTGCCGGCGTGATGAGCGGATGATCCCGGAACGCCTCGAGGAGCTCGCGCTGGCGCTCCAACATCTCGTCGGGTCCCGCGCAACGCGGGGTCTGAAAGTCGAGCAGCGACTCGGCCACCACGCCGCGCATCCCGGCCTCGGCCAACACCTTGCCGACCTCGTCATCGAAGAAGTACATGTCGGTGGTTGTCGTAACGCCGGCCAGCAGCTGCTCGGCGGCGGCGAGCCGGGTGCCCACGCGCACCGCCTCTCGGTTCATGTGCTGGCGCTCGGCGGGCCAGATGTGCTCCTCGAGCCAGGTCTTCAGCGGCAGATCGTCGGCGAGCCCGCGGAGCAGCGTCATTGCCAGGTGCGAGTGCGTGTTGACGAGGCCGGGCATGATGAGGCATCCGGCCGCATCGAGGACCTCCCCGGTGGGCGCCTGCTCGACCAACTCCTCCGCCGGTCCGACCGCAGCGATGCGTCCATCGGCGATTGCCAGAGCGCCGTTCACAATCGGCTCACTCCCTGGCTCCATGGTCAGGATGGTGCCGCCGAAGACGAGTAAATCCCAGGACGGCGAGTAGCTCATGACCTCCTCCTCACACCCCGGCAGTCACGCAACATCAGCGTGGGCCTCCCGGGGTCGTCAGCGACCCATTGTACAACCGGGCCTACCAGCTCTCCTTGATGCGTCTGAGCTGCCGGCGTTCCTTCTTCTTCGGCGCGCCGAGGCCGCGGGCCCGCCGGGGCGGCAGAGACAGCTTCTGCAGGCGCCTGAGCTCCAGCTCCTCCATCGTCGGCTGTGGGGTGAGGTCCTGGTACAGCTCACGCGCCCGGCGCTTGGGAACGTGAGTCGAGGCCAGCTCGCGGACGACGACGATCTTCTTCCAGCCGCCTGGCAGGGTGATGCGGATCTCGTCGCCTGGCGTGATCTGGCGCTGCGGCTTCCCACGCACGCCGTTGACCTCGACCTTGCCGCCCTTGCAGGCAAGCTGCGCCTGGGAGCGAGTCTTGAAGAGGCAGGCGACGTCCAGCCACACGTCGAGGCGGACGCGCCCGCCGTCGCTCACGATGTCGTTCCCGCGGGGAGATCCCTTGCGGCACGACCGACGCAGTCGTACTGGAAACCGGCGGCGCGCATCTTGGCGGCCTCGTAGACGTTGCGGAGATCCACGACGACCGGGCTGGCGACCAGCTCACGCAGGCGCTCGAGGTCGAGAGAGCGGAACTGGTTCCACTCGGTAACGATGACGAGGGCGTCGGCGCCCTCCGCGGCTTGGTACGAGTCCTCGCAGTACGTAATGCCGTCGGGCAGCGCCGAGCGAGCGTTCTCCATGGCGGCGGGATCGAAGGCGCGCACGGCTGCGCCCGCGGCCAGCAATGCCTCGGCCAGCGGGATGGCCGGCGACTCTCGCATGTCGTCGGTCTCAGGCTTGAACGAAAGGCCGAGCAAACCCACCGTCTTGCCCGCAAGCTCGCCGCCGAGGACGGCGCGGACCTTGTCGATGGAGCGGGCCTTGATGCTCTCATTGGCCGCAATCACGGTCTCCACGATCTGGAACGGCCGGCCCGCCTCACGAGCGATCTCGGCCAGCGCCTGGGTGTCCTTCGGGAAGCACGAGCCGCCGTACCCGGGTCCGGGGTGGAGAAACTTGGGGCCAATGCGGCGGTCGAGGCCCATTCCCTTGGCGACGTCGTGGACATCGGCGCCGAGGCGCTCGCACAGCAGGGCGACCTCGTTGATGAAGGTGATCTTGGTGGCAAGGAAGGCGTTCGAGGCGTACTTGATCAGCTCCGAGCTCTCGACGTTGGTGATCACGAACGGTGTCTCGATGAGGTAGAGCGGTGAGTAGATGTCCTTCATGATCGCGATCGCCTGGGCGTCGCGGGCGCCGATGACGATGCGGTCGGGCCGCATGAAATCTTCAATTGCCGAGCCCTCGCGCAGGAACTCGGGGTTGGAGACCACCGAGAATGCGTGGCGGCCGTTGGTACGGCCGCGGATGATCTTCTCGATCAGCTGGCCGGTGCCGATGGGCACGGTTGACTTCGTCACCACCACCTTGTAGCCATTCATGTGGTCTGCGATCGCTTCGGCGACCTCGACCACGTAGGACAGGTCGGCGGAGCCGTCCTTCTTCGGTGGCGTCCCGACGGCGATGAAGATCGCCAGCGCCTGCTGCACGGCGATCGCGAGGTCGGTCGTGAAGTGAAGCCGTCCCGACTTGGCGTTTTTCGACACCAGCGTGTCGAGGCCGGGCTCGTAGATCGGGATCTCACCGCGCTGGAGCGTGTCGATCTTGGCGCTGTCCTTGTCCACACAGGTGACGTCCATGCCGAGGTCCGCCAGGCACGCGCCCGTCACCAACCCCACGTAACCCGTTCCTACCACGCAGATGTGCATCGACGACCTCCCGCTCAACAGCCGGCGAGCATCGTAGCAGAGGCGCTCCGAACCGCCAATTCTCCGCGGGCGATGGAGTACCCTGGCGGCATGGGAAGAGGACGGTGGGCGGCGGCCGCAGCCACGATTGCGGGCGGGCTCGGGATGGCGGGAGCGCTGCTGCGCCGGCCGTGGCACGACGAGCTGTTCACCCTCGAGCTGGCCCGTTCGAGTTTGGCAGCTGTCGTGGGCGCGCTGCGTCTCGACTCGGGACCGCCCGGCTACTACCTTCTGTGCCGGCTCGCCCACCTTTTCGGTGCCGACTCGGTGCGTGCTCTGCGCATGCTGTCGGTGGTGGCTGTGGCGGCCGGTGTCGCGATCCTGGTTCTGTCCTTGGCGGAGCAGCGGCAGCGTACAGCCGCGGCGCTCCTTCTCGCAGCGCACCCGTTGCTGCTGGCGGCGGCGGCCGATGCGCGGGCCTACGCCCTGCTGTTCGCACTGTCCGCGGTGGCGGTGTGTCTCCTGAGAGCCGACGCGAGTCCACGCCGCGCGGCCGTTCTGGCCGCGGTGCTGGCTGCAGCCTGCTGGGTGCATGCCCTGGGCCTGGTGCTGACCGGCGCCGTCGTTGTCGTGGCGTCGTTGATGGATGCCAAGGCCAGGCGCCTGACGTGGCTGGCGGCGCTGGCGGCCCTGGTTTCCTTCTTGCCCTGGCTGCCGGTGATGCTCCGCCAGCCTGGTGCGTCACTGACCTGGATGGTGCGGGGATGGGAGAATACGCCGGCGATGCTGCGCTGGCTGCTGCCGGTGATCCAGAGCGGTCCGCTGGCGCAGCGGACGGCCTTCATCGACCTCGCGGGATTGGGCGGGCCTGTCGCCGTCATCGGGACGCTCGCCTGGCTGGCTCTTCTCGTGGCCGCAATGACGGCCGTGCGGAGGGTGCTGTCGCCGCTCCTTCTGTGGCTCGCTGCGGGCGGCGTGCTGGTCGCGGCGACGATCCTGCTGCGGCCGGTCTACGCTCCGGACAGGGCCGATGTGCTGCTGCTGCCGGCGGCAGTGGTCGTGGTTGCGGCCGGCGCCCGTCGACTCGGCAAGACTGGCCTGGCTCTGGTACTCGCCCTGGCGGCGGGGGGCGCCTGGCAGTCGCTGGCCACGCTGCATCAGTGGGAGTCGGCTCCGTCGCGGCCCGTGGCGAAGGCGGCGGCGGCGTTGCAGCGGGTTGCCCGCCCGGGCGATCTCGTCGTCACGACCGGCTGGTGGCTGCTCGACCTCCGCCATGCGGTCGGCCCGCTGGATACCCGGCTGCGGTGGGCGACATTCCCGGCCGACACCGCCGCCCATCCGGGCTGGTACGACGACAGTCTTGCCTTGAGTGCTGCGGGCGATGTGCCGGAGCTTGCACAGCGGTTCGCGTCCGCCCGTGCCGCGGGCCATGCAGTGTGGCTGCTACGCTCCCCTGCGCTGCCTTCCGACCGGCTGCTGGACAGGCTGGTGGGCGAGGTCGGCCTGGCCCCGGTGGCGGCGCAGCAGCCGTACTGGGAGCTGTGGGGGCGGTTCGCAGGGCCGCCGGGATCATGACAGCCGCCCCCGACGTGGATCCGGGCCGGAGTAGCCCTCGCCTTCCGGTTGGTGAATAATGCGCGGCGCGAGAGACGACGGCCGGGCGCCGGAGTCTGGAGGACGACCATGGCAGTTCCCCTATTGGATCTGAAGCGGCAGTACCAGCCTCTGCGCGACGACATTCGCGAGGCGATCGACCGGGTGTGCGATGCGCAGAGCTTCATTCTCGGCGCCGAGGTGGAGAGCTTCGAGCGCGAGGCGGCCGAGATCCTCGGTGTTGCGCACGCGGTCGGCGTGACCTCGGGCACCGATGCCCTCCTGGTAGCGCTGATGGCGCTCGGCGTCGGGCCCGGCGACGAGGTCGTGCTGCCCGTCTTCACGTTCTTCGCCACCGCCGGGGTAGTCGTGCGTCTCGGCGCCAGGCCGGTGTTCGTCGACATCGACCCGACCGACTACTGCCTGGACATGGGACAGGTCGCCGAGCGGCTGTCGGCGACCACGCGTGCCGTCATCCCGGTGCACCTTTTCGGCCAGGCGGCGGACATGGGAGCGCTGGCCGCGGTGGCGGGCGGGGTGCCGATCATCGAGGACTGTGCCCAGGCGTGGGGAGCCACTTTCGACGGTCAGCTTGTCGGCGGCATGGGGATCATGGGAGCGTTCTCGTTCTTCCCTTCCAAGAACCTGGGCTGCTTCGGCGACGGCGGCCTGGTCACCACCAACGAGGCCGCAGTCGCGGCGCGCCTGCGCCAGCTGCGGGTGCACGGTCAGTCCGGTACCTACGAGCACGCTACAGTCGGCGGCAACTTCAGGCTCGACGCGCTGCAGGCGGCGGTGCTGCGCGTCAAGCTGCCGCGGGTCGAGGGCTGGATAGAGGGTCGCCGCGCCAACGCTGCGCGCTACGCCCGGCTTTTCTCCGAGGCCGGTCTCGACCATGTCGTCGGCCTGCCGGAGGCAGTGGACGGTCGCGGCCACACCTTCAACCAGTACGTCATTCGGGCGCCGCACCGCGACGAGCTGCGGGCCTTTCTCGCCGAACGCGGGGTCATCGCCGCCGTGTACTACCCGCTGCCGCTGCACCTCCAGCCCTGCTTCGCGAGCCTCGGCCATGCCGCGGGTGACTTCCCGGTCGCCGAGCGTGCGAGCCGCGAGGTCCTGGCGCTACCGGTCTTTCCCGAGCTCACCGTTGCCGAGCAGGAGCAGGTTGTCGGCGCAATCGGCGACTTCTACCGCCGTGTCAAGCCGCGCGCCGTGTGAAGCGCTCGCACGCTATGGAGTGCAGCAGGGTGAGTGGCGGGGTTTGGCCCGGTGAGCTACCTTGGGCCCGTGCACGTCCTCCTCGTGACCAGCCGATATCCGTTGCCCCCATGGCGCGGCAACCAGGTACGAACAATGGAGTGGCTGCGTGCCCTGGCGGATCATCGGCTCACCCTCGTGACGCCGGAGCCACCCTCCGACGTCGATGCCACCTCCCTCGACGCGACTGGGGTCGAGGTGCAGGAGTACCCCTTGTCGCGGGCGCGGATGGCTTTCGGGGCCGCTAGGGCGGTAGTGGCCGGACGGCCGGTGCAAGAGGGCCTGTACCACCACGCGGCCGCTCGCCGAGCATTGCGGAGAGCGCTTCTTTCCGCATCCCCAGATGTGGTGGTGGTGCAGATGGTGCGCTGCTGGTGGGCGCTCTCAGAGATCGCTGCAGTGGCGCCGGGCACGCCGGTCGTGTTCGACGCCATCGATGCAATGGGGCTCCACTTTGGACGTGGCGCCGGCGACTTGGCGGCGCCTCTGCGGCCGTTCGCCAGGCTGGAGGCCGCTCGCTGCCGCCGCTTCGAGGTCGATCTGGCCCGTGCGGCGACGGTGACGACCGCAGTTTCGCGGCGGGACCTCGAGGCCATCAGCGTGGGGGACGGCTGTGGCAGGGTGGTGCCGGTGAGCGCGCCGGAGCGTCGGCACGGGGCCGTCTCGGAGCCGCCCGTGGTGCTGCTGTCGGGCAACCTCGGCTACCGCCCGACGGTGAACGGTGCGATCTGGTTCGCAAAGAGCGTGTGGCCGCTGATCCGGGCACGGGTGTCCAAGGCACGATGGGTTGTCGCGGGGGCGCGCCCGCCGCGCGCCGTTCGCAAGCTTGCCGATCTGGCCGGGGTTGAGGTCCACGCCGACGTTCCGGACCTGGCGCCGTTCTTCGCTCGCGCACGGGTCGCCATTGCACCCATGGCCAGCGGCTCTGGAGTGCCAATGAAGGTGCTGGAGGCGTGGGCTGCGGGGGTACCGGTGGTTGCCCGTTCCTGGAGCGCCGCTGGGCTGCAGGCGGTGGCCGGGCACGACCTGGTGACGGCGGAAGGCTGCGAGGAGTTTGCAGATGCGGTGGCCGGGCTGCTGCTGGACGGCGAGCGTGCCCGCACCGTCGGCGACGCTGGGCGTGAGGTGTGGCGCCGGCTCTACCATCCCCGTCGCGTGGCGGAGGCCGTGAGCGCGGCCGTCACTGCTGCGCTTGCCGGACCGACTCGCTGACGGCGCGCCGCAGCTCGGGATCGGGGATCAGGTCGACGAGCTTCGGGTTGACGCGTGCGACCCGCTCGAGGTGGGGCAGGGCCTCGGTGACGCGGCCTTCGGCGGCGAGGGCCAGGCCGAGCCCAAGCTCGGCCTGGGCGTGCGGCCAGAGGGCGAAAGCGCGACGGAACGCGTCTTCGGCGGCCGGGTCGCGTCCGAGAGCGAGACGTGTGCGGCCGATGAGCCGCAACAGCCACGGCGCCTCCTCGGGATGGGCGGCTTCGCGGGCAACGAGGATCTTCTCGGCCCCGGCCAGCGTGCGGCCGCGAAGCGGCTCGGGCAGCCTGATCGAGGTCTCGATGGCCTGCTCTGCTCGTCCGTACCACAGGGTTGTTGCCAAGCCCTGGTACTGCCAGACGACGACGGCAGCGGTGAGCGCGAGGACCAGGAGCGCGAGGCCCCGCGCCGCGGCCGGACCACGGACGACACGACGGGGCGATGAGCCGTCGGCCACCAGGCGCGCGAGTATCAACGCCAGCGGGATGAGGCCGATCGCCAGGTGCGCCGGGTAGTGGAACAGCAGGAAGGGCGCGGCTGCAGCCGCGGCCAGAGTTGCCAGCTCGCGGGAATCGCGGGCGCTGCGAACGAAGGAGACTGCAAAAAGCAGCAGCCACAGCGTGCCGGGAACGCCGAGCTCTGCGACCAGCTGCAACGGATCGCAGTGGGTCCAGGGGAAGTGCGTGGCGAGCTCGCCGCGGGCGCCCCGGGTCTCGTGCGTGTCGAGCCACGCCAGCCGTGCGGGATAGAAGGCCTGGGTGAAGTTGGCACCGCCGACACCGGTCAGCGGGTGGTCTGAGATCATCTGCGCGGCCGCCGTCCAGCCGTCGGCGCGGGCCGAGAAGACCGCGTACCAGTTCCCTTCCCGAAGGTTGGTGTCCAACGTTCGCAGACGCTCGCCGACGCCGGACAGGGCCGCGGCCGCAGCCAGGACAACCAGCAGCGTGACCGCCCCGAGCCACAGCTTCCGCGAGCGGCGATGGACAAGCCAGGCCACCATGAGGGCTGCGATCGCAACATACCCCGTGAGGGTTTGCGACAGTGCTACGCCGATGCCGAGGACTGCGATCAGCGCCAACCCGAAGCGCGACGGCACCCTGCGTTCGCCGGGCGTGAGGAGCAGCGGGATCAGCAGCAACGAGGCGGCGGCCAGGTCGGCCGGGTTGCCCGCGAGGCCGGTCCGCGCGAGCCGGTCATCGGAGGTGGCCACCGCCACCAGCGGCGACCGGTTCGCGACCTGCAGGAGTTCTACTACGACCGAGGCTGCCGCCCCCACGGCCGCCCACACGACCAGGCGCGAGAGCGCCGACCTCCCCAAACCGGCGAGTAGAACAATCACGGCGACCCAGGCGCCTGCCAGCCCCGCCGCCAGCAAGGCGCGACGGGGGCTCGCCGCCCACAGCGCAGAAACAGCCAGGAGGGCCGGATACGCGGCGAGGGCCGCGACCAGCGGCGAGGTGTGGATTTCGAGCTGGTGCCGCCACAGCCCGACGGCGGCGAGAACGCCGAGCACGAGCGCCAGTCCGGCAACCGCCACCGCCATCTTGGGCTCCCGGAACGGGCTTGCCGCGGAAGGCAGGACGATGACCTCGGTCAGGAGGAGCACGATCCCGAGGAGGGTGATGGCGGGGCTCCGGTCATCCGCCGCGGCAGGCGGCGGCGCGCCGCGACCGGATGCCTTCCCGCGTGCCATGGCGTCATCGTACGAGGCCGCTGCCGATTGAGCAAGCCGGGAGCGTGTTTCGGATCACCACGGGCCTCTCGAGACTGGGAGCAACGCCAAGGCCCCACGTTTCCTCCCTCTTCAATGATCGTGCCGGTGCGGATGCCGGCACCGGAGCCCGGTACGCGTACCATAAGGTCATGTGTGGGATCTCGGGTTGGGTGAGCTGGCGGGACCCGGTGGATGATGGGCCGGTGCGACGCATGACCGCCCGGCTCGTCCACCGGGGGCCCGACGGCGAGGGACTGTGGAGGGATCCGTGCGGCGCCGCCGTCCTCGGGCACCGCCGCCTGTGTGTGCTCGATCCCTCCGCTCGCGCCGATCAGCCGATGTCGGACGCCGCCGGCCGCGTCCTGGTCTACAACGGCGAGGTCTACAACTTCCGTCAGCTGCGGCAGCGGCTGGAGGCTGACGGCGCTATCTTCGCGAGCAGCGGTGATACCGAGGTGGTGCTGGCCGTCCTCGGTCCGGGAGGTGCCGACGCGCTGACTGAGCTGGAAGGAATGTTCGCCCTCGCACTGTGGGATCCGGAGCGCCGGCGTCTCCTTCTCGCCCGCGATCGCCTCGGCATCAAGCCGCTGTTTTGGGCGCCGGTGGCCGGGGGGCTCGCCTTTGCCTCGGAGCTGCCGGCACTGCTCTGCCACCCGGGGGTAGCGCGCGACCTCGACCGCGCGGTGGTTGCGAGCTGGCTACAGTTGGGCTTCTCCGCCGGTGAGGCAACGCTGGTCCGCGGCGTGCGCCGCCTGCCGCCAGGCCACCTGCTGGAAGCCGATTCGTCCGGCATCCGGGTCCGCCCCTGGTACGACCCGATCTCGGCGTCCGCCGAGGGTGGTTCGAAGCTGTCGGCGAGTGGCGCGGTGGAGGAGCTGGACGCGCACCTGATGAGGGCGGTTCGCGAACGGCTCGTCAGCGACGTACCCCTCGGCTGCTTCCTGTCGGGCGGCGTCGACTCCGCCGCCGTGGCGGCCGCAGCGGCGGCCGCCGGGGCCGGGCTCGAGGCTCTGACCGTGGGCTTCGATGGCTCCTTCGACGAGGCGCCGGCAGCCGCGCGAACCGCCGGGTCACTGGGCCTACGCCACCTGGTGGAGAGGTGCTCGCCGACCGAGATGCTCCAAGTTCTCGGCCGCTGGGAGGAGGTCGCCGGGGATCCGCTTGCGGACCCGTCCCTGGCGCCGACCTGGGTGGTGTCGCGGGCGGCGCGGCGGCGCTGGACCGTGGCCCTGTCGGGGGACGGGGGAGACGAGCTGCTGTCCGGTTACCCGCGGCTCCGGTTCATGCCGCGGCTGGAGCGGCTGTGGCGCGTTCCCGGGGCGCGCGCCGGGCTGCGGCTGGCGCCGCTGCCGGCCAAAAGGTGGGGCGCCAAGCTCTCTGCCGCGCTTGCCGCGCCGACGCCGTGGCACGCCTACCAGTGCCTGCAGGGGGTGTGGCCCGGGCGCGAGGCGGCGAGGCTCCTCGGCGAGACGGAGCTTCCCCTGCCGTGGCCGCAGGAGACTCTTGATCGTGTCGCGGGTGAACCCCTGTGGCGCCGCTGGCGCCTGCTCGACCTTCTCACGTTCCTCCCCGAGCGGGTCCTCGCCAAGGTCGACCGGGCCAGCATGGACCACTCGCTCGAGGTCCGGGTGCCGCTGCTCGACCACCGGGTCGTCAAGCTCGTGCTCGGCCTTCCGCCCCGGCTCGCCCGCGACAAGCGGCTGCTGCGGCGTGCTCTCGCACGGCGTCTGCCGGGCCGGCAGCCGGAGCGGGGCAAGCGCGGCTTCGAGGTCCCTCTCGCAGGCTGGCTGCGCGGCCCGCTGCGCGAGCCGCTCGGCGATGCCGTGCTCGGCGCCACTGCCGGCGAGCTCGGCCTCGACCAGGGAATCCTCGAGGCCACGTGGCGGGCGCACCAGGACGGCCGCGCCGACTATGCCGAGCGCCTCTTCGCGGTGGCCGTGCTCACCCGCTGGTGCCGCCGCTGGTTGGGGTGAAGGCCGGCCCCGGCCTGTCTCCTTCGTTCAGGTTCGTTCTTACCCGTTTCGAGTGTCGATGAGGCTTGATTGCGAACCGCCAAGCCGCCAAGTACGCCAAGCTCGCTAAGCAGATATTCCCTTTCTTATCTTCGCGTTCTTCGCGCCTTGGCGCTTCAGTTGTTGTCCAACCGGGATCATGCGTGCGTGGAGACAACCTGACTCAAGGGGTACGCAGGGGCCGGGCTATTGAGGGGTGGCTGCCGTGTCAGTCGAAATGCAGAGGACAACGCTCCGCTGCCTACGCCTCGGTGATCGCCAACCCGTCCGGCGACCCGGTCGCCATCGTCGGAGCACGGCCCTCGGAGTAAGGGCGCGGCTTGGCACGCCCGGGAACGGCCGCCGCGAGTTCGGAATGACCGTCAAGGGGCCGGGCGCGGGACGGTTTGCGTCGCGTAATGTAGAATCCCGGTGAACGCTCCGGAAGTAGCGACGATGCTGGAGTCCATTGGATGATTCAGGCCATCAAGAACCGCTTGTGGCATCTGCTCGAGGGGCGGGATGTGTCGCTCGCGATGGTGTACGGCAGGGACGGCCGGATCCTCTGGCACTGCGGGAGGAGGGTGAGCGGCGAGACAATCGACACCGGCTCCGGGTTTCCGCACAGTGCCATCCGTCGCACCCTGACGGACGGCGCCGCCCTCGAGCGAGAGGATGTAGTCGATCTCGCAGAGGAGCGTGCCCTGCCGGCGTCGGCCCAGGCCCTCTTCATTCGGAGCCTGCTTGTCCTGCCGATTGGCGGCGACCTGTTTCTTTACGTCGATAGCGGCTCCAAAGACGCCTTCGACCGTTCGGATAGAGAAGTCATCCGTGCCCTCGGTGAGCTGCTGGGGGACACTCTCGCCACCATTGCGGGCGCCGGTGACGGTCCGGCCGGCATTGCCGGCACCAGTGAGGCCATGGTCCACGTGCGCGAGCTGGTCGCGCGCTATGCCCTGGAGGAGGATCCGGTGCTGCTGCTCGGCGAAACCGGCGTCGGCAAGACCTACCTTGCAGGGCTGATCCACCGCCACTCTGGCCGCCGTGGCCGTCTCGTGTCCGTGCACGTGCCATCGATCCCGGAAACCCTATTCGAGAGGGAGATGTTCGGACATGTCCGGGGGGCGTTCACAGGTGCCGATCGTGGTCGGGATGGTCTGGTGGCGGAGGCGGAGGGCGGGAGCCTGCTGCTGGACGAGGTCAGCGAGGTCCCGCGCCAGTTCCAGGCCAAGCTGCTGGAGCTCGTGGACAGCCGTCGCTACCGGAGGGTGGGTGAGGCGCGCGAGCAGACGGCAGATGTGCGGATCCTCGCAGCCAGCAACCGCGCGCTCGATGCCGGACCCGAGGCTGCCGGTCTGCGGGCGGACCTGTACTATCGGCTGGGCGTGCTGCCAATCACGATTCCTCCCCTGCGCGGACGACCCGAGGACATTAAGGCCCTAGTCGAGCAGCACCTTGACCTCTTGCGGGGGAAGCGTCCGGGCAGCGGGTTCTGGGAGGTCGCCCTCGCCCACGACTGGCCGGGCAATGTCCGCGAGCTGATCCAGGTGCTCAAGCGCGCCGGAATCCAGCTCGAGGGTCCGGAGATTGGGCGGGAGCTGGAAACCGTGATCGGTCGTGGAGCCGTGGAAGTGGTGGATGCGGAGGCCGTACTGTCCGAGCTGGAGGCCGCTATCGGGTCGGGCGCCAGCTTCTGGGACACGGCGTGGCGGGCCTTCCTGGATCGTGAGCTCAACCGGCGCCAGCTGCGCCTGTTTCTGGAACGCCATCACGCCCGCAACGGGAGCAGCCTGAAGCAGCTCGCGGCCGCCCTCAACATCGAGCCGGGCGAGTACCCGCGCTTCGTTGCCGCCCTCCACAAGTACGGCGTGCGCCCGGCAAAGGGGCGGTGGTAGCGGGTCCGTACAGGACGATCCGAAGTGGGGCGCTGTGACGCAGATCATCCGCCTCCCGAGGATCTCGCGTGCAAGTCACATCGCTGACCGAGGGCCTGGTACACTTCACTGGTCCGGAAACGAAACATGCGGGATACTGCGAGAACGTCGTCATCAGCGTGTCGATCTCGCTTGCGGGTGGTATCGACACGGGCACTCTCACGAGCGGCCTTGATCGCGCTGGTAATGACCTTCTGCATAGCGGCACCGGGGGTCGCCGCCGATGAACCGTCGGTGGCCGAGCTCGAAAGTCGCCTGGCGAAGGCTGCGGGCGCCGAGCGGCTTGGGATCCTCAACGAGCTTGCGTACCGGACCAGCTTCGCATCGGTAGAGACCGGTCGACGCTACGGCCTCGAGGCGCTCGCGCTCGCACGCAAGCTCGAAGATCGTCTGGGTGAGGCTGCGGCGGAACGCAACCTGGCGGTCTCAGAGAGCGTCGGCGGCAACCATCAAGTTTCGCTTGAGCACGCGACCCGGGCGCTGGCCCTGTACGAGGGGACCGGCAACCGCAAGGGGATGGCGAGCTCACTCAACGTGATGGGCGTCTGCCACCGCATGATGGGCGACTACGACCAAGCCCTCAAGCTCTACGAGCGCAGCCTCGCCATCGACCGGGAGCTGGGAAACTCGAAGGGCGTCGCCCGAACCCTCGGCAATCTCGCCAACGTTCATTACGACCGCGGCGACTTCGCCAAGGCGTACGAGATCCACTCCGAAGAGCTCGAGATTGAGACCAAGCTCGGGAATCAGCGCGGGGTTTCCAAGGCCTTGAACAACATCGGGATCGCTCTGTACCAGATGGGCGACTACGATGGGGCGCTCGAGAAGCTGCTGGCCTCACTCAAGATGGACGAGGCGGCCGGCAATGACCTGGGTGTTGCTGCCTCTTCGGCCAACATCGGCAACATCTTCCAGGATATGGGGCAGCTCGACCATGCACTGAAGTACTTTCGGCGCGCGATGGAGCTCTACCAGAGAATCGGCAACGGCTCGGGGGTGGGCGGTGCCCACGGCAACATCGGCAATATCTACCAGCTCCAGAAACGGTATTCCGAGGCAGAGGCGGAGTACCGCGCGGCGCTCGCCTTGGCCAGGGAGCAAGCGAGCCAGTGGGACATTGCGGCTGCTCTGGACAACCTCGGAGTCGTCAACCGGAACCGGGGTCAGCTCGCCACCGCGCTCTCCTTTCACCGGCAGGCGCTGACCGTGTGGGAGCGCTTGGCCGTTAAGGACGGAATCGCCCGCGCCTCGCAGAACATTGGCGAGACGCTCGACGGGATGGGCAGGAGTCGAGAGGCGCTGCCCTACCTCGAGCGCGCCGTTCGCCTCGCGGAGGAGATCACCGACCCGGACCGACTCAGCGAGGCTGGCGGCATTCTGTCTCGAATCCGAGTGGGCCTCGGTGACTACCGTGGAGCGCTCAGGGCGTACAAGAAGGCCGCAACGGCCCGCGAGACCAAGCTCAACGAGCGCTCCAACCGTCGCGTGCAAGAGCTCGAGGCTCGGTTCCAGGCCGAGAAGAAGCAGCGGGAGATCGATCTCTTGGCCAAAGAGAACGAGCTCGAGCGCCTGCTGTCGAGCCGCGCCAGGCTGCGCGCCAACCTCATGTTCGCCGGGCTCGGCGTGGCGCTCCTGGTCTTGGGCTGGTTGGGCTACAGGTACCGTTCACTTCTCGGTTTCTGGAGGCGGAGCAGCCACATCGGGCACTACCGGATCCTAGACCGCATCGCCAGCGGTGGCATGGGGGTCGTCTACCTTGCCCAGGATGTCGCAGATGGCTCGCGCCGGTTCGCGCTCAAGGTGATTCGGGATGAGCTGGCTGCAGACGAAACCGTGCGCCGACGGTTCCTCCACGAGGCTGCCGTCATCGACCAGCTTGATGACCCACATGTCGTCCGGGTTCACGAAAGAGGAGAGCACGACGGCCGCCTGTTCATGGCGATGGAGCTCCTCGACGGGCGGTCGCTTGCCGAGCTCATTTCCGAGCCGCGGTTGGCCCCGGTGGCCGATGCGCTGTACATCTTGGGCCAGCTCATCGATACCGTCTCGCGCCTGCACGACAAGGGGATCCTCCACCGCGACCTCAAGCCGGAAAACGTGTTTCTGGTCCAGCGGGATGGTGACGTGCGCTTTGTCAAGCTCCTCGACTTCGGGCTCGCCCGCACGCAGTCGCTGACGCGGCTCACGCAGACCGGGATGCTGGTGGGCACGATCGGCTACCTCGCACCGGAGCTGATCACCGAGCAGAGGTCTTCTCCCGCCAGCGACCTGTACGCCCTCGGCGTCATCGGCTACGAGCTCCTCACCAGGCGGCAAGCGTTCCCCGGCAATACGCCGGTAGAGGTGATCAAGCAGATCCTCGACGTCGAGCCGGTGGCGCCGATCCGCTACCGGCCGGAGATCGGTCCCGAGCTCGATCAGCTGATCCTCAGCATGATGGCCAAGAACCCGGAGGGTCGTCCCACGGAAGGCGTGGTCTGCGGTTGTATTGCAGAGCTCATGGCGCGCCTGAACGGTTCCGGAGACTGATCCGACATAGGGGGCGGCCGACCGTCCCGATACCCGTGAGGGTATCTCGGGACCTGGCTGTGGCTATGCAGAAGGACGCTTCCTCCGGGACCCGGTGTTGGATCATCCTGAAAGACTGGAAGTTGTGATCCGCCGGCCATGTGGCACTCCTCTTGCTGAGGTGGTGGCCGGAGGTGCGAGATGGCTCATCTTTGCCGATCGTGCTTGAGTGTGGTCGAGGTGGCGCTGCTGCTGATGCTGGCGGTGGTCCAGGCATTCGCTGCAACGAAGGCCTACGGGTTCGATCCAACGACTCAGCGTATTCGTCCGGATGGGAGCCAAGGGCAAACAGCGGCTTCCGCCGCGGCGGTGCGCCTGGCAGCAGGGAGCACGCTCTATATACCGGCCAGCGCCCACCTTTCGGGAGCGGTCGGCACGAACTGGCGCACCGACCTTGAACTCCACAACCCGGGCGTCAGTGATGTCTCCATCACGGTTGCACTGCTTGAACGCGATCATGACAACTCGAGCCCAAGGAGTACGACGATCAGCGTGGGTGCGGGGAGGAGTGCGCGCTATGATGACGTCCTTCAGAGCCTGTTCTCCTTCTCCGGGGCGGCAGCCCTCCGGCTGACCACGAGTGGCGGCGATCCGCTGGTGACCAGCAGGACCTTCAACGACCAGCCGCAGGGGACCTACGGCCAGCTCGTGCCGGCCTTTGCCGAGAGTGAGGCGTTCACGCGTCAAGATCCGGCATATCTGATCCAGCTCTCGCAAAGCACCTCGGAAACACAAGGCTTCCGGACCAATATCGGCCTGCTGAATCTGAGCGAAGGGACCCTCCTCATGAAGGTGCGGCTGTTTGACTCGGGCGGCACCGAGCTGGGGACCGTGACCACCTGGCTCGATCCCTACGAGTTCGAGCAGCTCGACAAGATTTTCCGGAGGGTGACTTCTCAGGAGGTTTCCGATGGCTACGCCGTGGTGGAGGCACAGTTCACGGGAGGGTCGGAGCGTTTTCTTGCCTACGCCTCGGTGATCGATAATCGCACCGGCGATCCGGTTTTCCTGCCCGCCCTGCGAACGCCTGCGGGTGGCAGCCTGGTGATTCCGGCCGCGGCACACGTCACTGGTGCCGGCGGCACGAGCTGGCGGACGGATCTCGAGCTCCTCAACCCTGGGCCCGCCCAGTGCGCCTACACGATCGAGCTGCTCGCTCGGGACCAGGACAACTCGTTGCCGGATTCCAGGAGCTTCCAGCTCGACCCCGGACTGGCCGTCCGCTACAAAGACGTGTTGGCGTCGATGTTCGCGTTCTCCGGCGCAGCCGCTCTCAGGGTGACCCCGTCGGGCTGTCCTCTTCAGCTGAGCAGTCGGACCTACAACGAAACCGCGGACGGCACCTATGGTCAGCTCGTGCCGGGCCGAGCCACAGCGGCGGCGATCCCGGCCGGCGTGGCGGTGCGCCTGATCCAGCTGCGGGAAAGCACCGCGTCGAGCACCGGCTTCCGGACCAACATCGGCATCGTCAACGCCACCGCGGCGCCACTGCAGATTGCCGTCGATCTGTACGACGGCTCAGGGGCCCTGCTGGGGAGAGTTCCCTCCAGCCGTACGGCCTTGCGGCCGCTGGAGTTCCGGCAGCTCGATCGGGTCTTCCGTACGGTGACCTCGGCCGCCGTTGAGGACGGCTACGCCGTGCTCACCACCAACACATCGGCGGGGGCCTTCTTCGCCTACGCCTCGGTCATCGACAATCGGACCGGAGATCCGGTCTTCATGCCGGAGCTGCAGCCGGCTGGAGCGCTCACGGTGACCAGGCAGTTCGAGGAGGTTTCGTACTACCTGCGCGACGTGGACATGCTGAGCTCGACTACGGGTTGGGCGGTGGGTGAGGCACACTGGGATCCGGCGGAGAAGCAGTACGTGACGACGCTTCTCAAGACCGATGACGGCGGCGCGAGCTGGAGTGAACACGCCGTCGGCCAGACTGCCGGCCTCAACGCAGTGGTCTTCGTCGGACAGAACAACGGCTGGGCAGTGGGTGGGGGTGGGCTCATCCTGCACACCTCGAACGGTGGTGGCTCCTGGACCCGTCAGACCATCGCCACGACAGATGGCCTGCGGGCCGTCTCGTTTCCCGATGACGAGCATGGGTGGATCACAGCCGTTCGACCGACGCACTGGGACTTCGTAGGTGATGAGGACAACTGGGAGGCGAGCGTCTGGCACACCGACGACGGGGGTCAGACATGGAACGAGCAGAGCCTGCCCGCCGGCGCCAGCATCCTGCACGGAGTGCAGTTCATCGACACCAAGACCGGTTGGGCGGTCGGGGCCCGGTATGTCGGTGACGACCCCTGGCCGGAGCACCGGATGGTTGTCTACCACACGACCGACGGCGGCGCGACGTGGGCCGAGCAGTATGCCCCGGATCTCCCGGTCTCGTTGACGGATGTTGACTTCGTCGACGTCGAACACGGTTGGGCGGTGGGATTCGTGACCAGCTCGGGAGAAATCGGCGGCGCGACTTTCCACACCACGGACGGAGGATCGACCTGGGAGCGGCAGGATCCTGGCCACTTCTTCGACCTGCTGTGGGATGTCGAGGCGATCGATGCCAACCGAGCCTACATCATGGGCGCCAACTACATCGCGGCATGGGGCCCGCCGGTGTTCCGTACAGTAGACGGTGGCACAACCTGGGAGAAGGTCATTCAAGAGCGCCACGACAGCGAGGGCCTGTTCGGCCTCGCCCTCACCGGCGACCGCGCCATCGCGGTGGGAGATCATGACTATGTTGTGCGATCCGAGGACGCGTGGGGGGAGTATGGCTGGCCGCACGGCGACAACCTCTTCAAGCAGGCGTACATCAGCGCTCACTACAAACTCGAGGACGTCTTCTTCATCGATCAATACAACGGCTGGGCGGTGGGACGGAGGACTTTCGCCCCGGAGCTCTGGGGTCAGGTCATCCTTCACACCTCGGACGGCGGTGCGAGCTGGGCGGAACAGTACGAGAAGGCGCCGCCGATGGACAACCTGTTCAGCTACTTCCGGCTCGACGCCGTGAGCTTCGTGGATGCTCTCCACGGATGGGCGACCGGAAGCTCGGAGACGTTCTACGAGGCCGGCTGGAAATCTCACGGGGCGATCCTCCACACCTCCGACGGCGGCCTCCACTGGGAGGAGCAAGGTCAGGAGCTGGCGGACGGCCTGGCACCGGAGCTGTTCGACGTCCAGTTCCTCGACGGCCAGCACGGCTGGGCGTTGGATAAGGGTCATTACGATGACACCTCCGGAGGACAATCTCTCTTCCTCGCAAAGACCGAGGACGGGGGTGCGCACTGGGCCTGGGTGCCTACCGGAATCGAGGGCGGCCTGGCCATTGGCTTCGCCATCGTTCAGGGTGGGCTTCACTTTGCGGACAGTCAGAACGGCTGGGCGGTCGGAGGGCTCGGCACAATCATCCACACTGCAGACGGCGGCAAGAGCTGGGCACAACAGGAGCTCGACTGTGGGTACACCAGCTGCCCCTGGCACCTGATGCACGTCGTCTTCACGAGCTCTTCGGAGGGCTGGATTGCCGGCGAAGGCGGGTTCTTCCACACCCTGGACGGCGGGACGACCTGGACGGCCAGGGGCGTGGGAGTCAGCGGCGATCTCCACGATGTCGCGTTTCCTACCGCGGCGAACGGCTGGGCGGTTGGAGATCGCGGCACGATCGTGCACTCCGGGGATGGCGGCGCCAGCTGGTCGTCGGTGGCGAGCCCCACGGGACTGAGCCTTCTCGGGTTGCACTGCGTGCGCTCCAACCTGTGCTGGGCCGTCGGAGACTTCGGCGAGATTCTGAGGATCGGCGGCAACTGATCAGGAGCTCGGTCAGCGCTGCAGCCTGCGCCTGCAGCGCCGGTATCGCGGAGGAGGTGTGTCGTGACGCGACAAAGACGAGTTTGTTGGTTGGCTTTGGCTGGGATCGTGGCGCTGGTGGGTTGTGGGACCAGTCGCCAGTTCACGGTTGTGTCCGAGCCTGCGGGGGCGCTGATTGTCGAGCACTCGCAGCCGAGCCTCGACGATTCGGTGCTGCTCGAGTCGGACGGCGAGACGCCGGGCACCGCGAAGGTTGTGTTCTTCGGGGAGACGCCGCACTACGTCACGGTGCAGAAGCGTGGCTACGAGCCCGCCACGACGAAGCTCGACGAACAGTCGCCGGAGGTGGTCAATCTCGAGCTGGAGCCGATCCCTGGAGTTCCCAGAGAACCTCCCGATCAGGAGGCGGCAAGAAGGGGCCGCTACCTCCTGATGCCGGTGGACGTGGAGCTTCAGATGAAGACCGGTGTGGGCGCCGTGGGTCACCTCGAGCCCGCACCACTGGAGGCGGAACGCCTGACTGGGCTGCTCCGGACGGAGCTTGCAGAGCGGCTTGCCGGCGCCGGTGGACGGCTACAGGCCGCGTGGTCGGCCTCGCCGCAACTGCTCGATGCTTGGGGTCAGGTCGCTGCGCCGCTGCACGACGTCCTTCGCAAGCTCCGCCCGGGACTGCTCGCATACCGTTCGCTCCCACCGCTCCTCGACGAGGTTGACGCCTTTGCCGAGGTCCGGCAAGCGGTGAGACCCGAGGACGGGGACGGCCGGTACCTCCTGTACGTCTGGTGCCGAGCGGTAACGGAGACCAAGGGGCGGAAGGTCGGCAACGTTCTGGCGATGTTGGCGGGCGCCGTTGTCGAGGGCGTGAATCCCTCGTACGCATCCATCTCCAACCCGGCGGTATTCGCGCCCTCGTCAGGGGCGATGCTCCTCTTCTATGTCATCGACGCCGCCACCTCCGAAGTGGTCCTGATTGTTCCCTACCAGGTGGATGCAGATCTCACCAAAGAGCGTTCGATGGCAGCTGTCTCGGACCTCATCGCGCGTTTCCCGAACCTCGAGTGACTCTCGCGAGCCCGAGCTGGTGGGGTGCCTCGCACGAAGCCCATGGAGTACCGTGATGGAGTGGAGCGCACGCAGCAGAGAGCGAGGGTCCGGATCATTCAGTTGGCCCGCACCGCTCACCACCACGTGGCTCCACCGCGCGATGCACTGACACCGGCGGCGTTGCCTTCCCGCCGGGTCGTTGACGTGCTACCGGCAGGATGAGCCGGGAGACCGTGAATGTGCCAAGACTATGGCTATTGTCGTCATACAACCATAGAATGAAATCAGAGACCCACAGCGCAGAACGAGCGGATGACCGGCGGGGAGGTCGTCGTGAAGCTGAGCAGACGGGCGTTGCTGGAGATAGGGTGGGCGGTCCCGGCGACCGCTGCGGCTCTCCCTGCAGTTGCCCAGACCGGGAAGGCGAGCCGACGAAAGAGCTCTCCGGACGTCGTCGGCGTGTTGGTGGACACCACGCTCTGCATTGGCTGCCGCAAGTGCGAGGAGGCCTGCAACCGGCGCAACAAACTGCGGCGGCCGGAGCGGCCGTTCACCGACCGCGGCGTGTTCCGGACCTTCAGGCGCCCCGCAGCGGACGCCTTCACGGTCGTGAACCAGTTTCCTGGCGCCCCCTCCCGTGACCAGAGTGACCAGAGCCAGACCTACGCCAAGCTCCAGTGCATGCACTGCCTATGGCCGTCGTGCGTCTCCGCCTGCATCGTCGGCGCGATGGTCAAGGCCGCGGACGGCGCGGTCGTGTACAACCCGACGATCTGCATCGGCTGCCGCTACTGCATGGTGGCGTGCCCGTTCGAGATTCTCGCGTACGAGTACCGGGATCCGGTGAAGCCGCGGGTCCGCAAGTGCGAGATGTGCACGGATGTTGCGGCCGGAACCGGCGCGAACCCCGCCTGCGCGGCGGCCTGCCCCACGGAGGCGCTGGTGTTCGGCAAGCGGGCGGATCTGCTGCTCCTGGCCAAGGAGCGGATCGCGAAGCGCCCGGACCGCTACCTGGCGCACATCTACGGCGAGGAGGAGGTCGGGGGCACGTCGTGGTTGTACCTCACCGGCCGGCCGCCGCAGGAGGTCAGCCTGCTGTCGCTTCCCACCGCCCCGCCGCCCAGCCGCACGGAGGCTATCCAGCACGGCATCTTCAAGTACGGGGCTATTCCGGTTGCGGTCTACGCGGGGTTGGCCGGCCTGATGTGGTTCAACTGGCGCCGGGCCATCGGCGAGGAGAGAAAGGCCGAGGGGGAACGAGAGGCGGGCGGCGACCGCAGCGACGGTCGCGCCGGAGAGGGAGAGGCCGATGAGGCTTGAGCCCCGTTCCCGCACCGGCGTCCCGTTCCTGACCTCGGGGACGATCCTCCTCATGGTCTTCATGGGCGTTGGCCTGGCGTTCGGCCTCGGACGGATTTTCAACGGTCTCGGTGCCGTGACCAACCTCGACAACCAGCACCCGTGGGGGATCTGGATCGCGATCGACGTCGCCTGCGGGGTCGCGCTGGCGGCGGGCGGGTTCACGGCGGCGGCCCTGATCGAGATCTTCTGGCAACACTCCTTCAAGCGGCTGCTGCGTCCGGCCATCCTCACCGCCTGGCTCGGGTACCTGTTCGTGGCGGTTGCCCTGATCTTCGACCTTGGCCGCTGGTGGAACATCTGGCGGCCGGTGTTCTTCTGGCAGGGTAACTCGGTGCTGTTCGAGGTGGGCATCTGTGTGGTCGCGTACCTGCTCGTGTTGACGATCGAGATGGCGCCGGCGGTTCTGGGCGGCGTTAGGGACTACCTGGAAGAGCACAGCCGGGACGTCACCTGGCTCGAGCGCCTGAAGGAGCCGGTGCGGGTGGCTCGGGCCTTTGTCCGGGCGGTGCTGCCGATCTTCATTGTTGCCGGCGTGGTGCTGTCCTGCATGCACCAGTCCTCGCTCGGCACGCTGATGGTGATCGCGCCGACCAAGCTGGACCCGATCTGGTACTCGTCCTTCCTGCCGGTCCTGTTCCTGCTGTCCGCCATCATGGTTGGGTTTCCCATGCTCATTGTCGAGTCCATCCTGGCCCACAAGAGTCTGGGCCTGGAGCCCGAGATGGACGTCCTGGAGAGACTTGCCACAAAGGTGCCGATCCTTATCGGCATCTATGCCCTGGCCAAGGCGGCCGACCTGCTGAGTAGGCTGGGAACCATCAGCTTCGTCAGCAACCCCGGGACCACGATTGCCTTTGCGGTGGAGGTCGTCATCGGCCTCATCGTGCCGTTCGTTATCCTGCTGTGGAAGCCCGTGCGGAGATCCCCGGGATGGCTGCTCACGGCCTCGCTGATGGTGGTCTTCGGTGTCGTGATGAACCGCATCAACGTCTTCCTCGTGGGCTATCGTCCTGCGTATGAGACCCACCGCTACTTCCCGTCGATCGGCGAGATTGCCCTGACGCTGTTCGTTGTGTGCACGATCGTGTTCCTCTACCGGCTGTTCGTCACGTTCTTCCCGGTCCTGTGGGTGGAGCGGGTGGGGGCCGCCGAGCCGCCCGCCTCGCTGGTCGGGCCACCGGTTCCGATCTCCCGGCGCCTTGGTTTCGTCTTCCGTTCCGTGGGCGTTCTCTTCCTGCTCGGTTTTGTCGCGCTCTACAGCTTCGTCCACGGGGAGGCGCTCCATGCCTCGGCGCAGACCGTGCAAGAGATCCATCGCCTCAAGATGACGCAGGCCGAAGCGGCGGCCTTGCCGGGTCCGGCCTACCCGCAGCGACCGCTGGCCTACAAGAACTTCTACCTGCTCGAGAGCCCGATTCTCAATGAGAAGACCGACGACTACGAGCCCGTGGGGTTCGCGCACCGGATCCACGACGCGCTCACTGGTGGCGATTGCGGTGTCTGCCATCACCGCTACGCGATGTCGGCGGACGATCGCATCGGAGAGGACATCAAGGCGCTTCACGCGGCCATCGACGTTCGGCTGGGCGGGCCGTGCGCTTCGTGCCACGAGAACATGGCCTCCAACCCGCCGCAGAGCTGCTCCCGTTGCCACGGCCTGCCGAACGAGGCCGACGCGCCGTCCCGTATCGGCCTCAAGGGCGCCTACCACCGGCAGTGCATCGGATGCCACGAGAAGCAGACCCGGATGGCCAACGCCCCAGCCGACTGCAAAGCTTGCCACCACCCCTGGACGCCCGACCACTCGACGTTGGTGGCGCTGGGCGAGCGGCCGGCCCCACAACAGGTGACCCAAACCTGCCTGACCTGTCATGCGGATGTCGGGGAGGACATCATGGGTACCGCGCACTGGAGCTGGAAAGGGCGCTCGCCGACGCTCGTTGGCTCCGAGCACCGGGTCGATGTCAGCCTCACCAGTGTCGTCGGCAACTACTTCCTCGGGATCGGCACGGAGCCGGGCCGGTGCGCCGCCTGCCACATCGGCTATGGTTGGGCGGACGCCGGCTTCGACCTGAACGACGCAGACAACATCGATTGCCTGGTGTGCCATGACACGACCGGCCTGTACCGGAAGGACCCCGGCACGGCCGGGATGCCCGATCCGACCGTAGATTTGGCGGTCGTCGCCAGAGCGGTGGGGCGCCCGTCCAGGCAGACCTGCGGCGGCTGCCACTTCTCGAGCGGCGGCTTCCCCAACGCCAAGCACGGGGACCTCGAGCCGGCGCTGGCCGATCCGCCGGCGGAGCTCGACGTGCACATGGGGGCTCTCGCCATGCGTTGCCAGGACTGCCACACCACCGTCGCCCACAGGATCTCTGGCAGGTCGCTTCTGGTGCCGGCGGTGGAAGGAACGGTCGAGTGTGAGAGGTGCCACGGCGCCTCGCCTCACGGTATGACCGGGGTCCTGAGCCGACACCTGGACGACCACGTCAAGAGCGTGGCGTGCGAGACCTGCCACATTCCCTCGTTGGCACGAACGGCTCCCACGCTCTTGGCCCAGGACTTTTCCACGGCCGGGCAGGACAGGAGCGTGGAGAGAGGTCCCGGCAGTATGCAGACGTATGATCCCAGGTTCGGTACCCTCGTCTGGGGCATGGACGTGACGCCCGTCTACCTCTGGTACGACGGCTCGCACACGCTCTCGCTGGCCGGGGATCGGATCGATCCCACCAAGGCGGTCGTGCTCAGCGCCCCGGTGGGGGAGAGGCGCAACCCTCGGGCGCGGATCTTCCCGTTCAAGCGCCACACCGCGGTCCAGCCGTTTGACGAGGAGAACCGAACGTTGGTCGTGGCCGAGCTCTGGGATCGATCCTCGAGCGGCCTCGACTGGCAGGCGGCGATCCGCACCGGCATGGAGCGCATGGGCCTGCCCTACTCCGGGCGCCATGCCTTCGTCCAGACCGTGAGCTACTCGTCGGTGCACCACGAGGTGGTGCCGGACCACAGGGCGCTGAGCTGTGGCGACTGCCACAGCGTCGAGGCAGTCCAGTGCCGGCGGTGTCACCGGGCGGCCAGGGGAACGACACTGCCGGACGAGGCCCTGGCGCGTTTTCCGGAGGTGAGACATCGGATGGACTTTGACGCCCTCGGGTACGAGGATGATCCGGCAACGGTTGGCGGCAGGTTCTACGTCACCCTCGGGCGGGGCGTGCCGCCGCAGTAGACTGCGAGCAGATGGTTCGGGAAAGGGAACAAGGGTCTCAGGGAGGAGCCCATGCGTGAGGAGCTGCTGTACGTGATCCTCGGCCTGCTCGGGCTGGCGCTGGTCAATCTGCTGTGGGGCGGTCTCGAGCTGGGACGGTTTCGGCGCGAGGTGAAGGTGATCGCGTCGACACATGAGCTCGAGCGGTTCAAGCGGCTGGCTGCGCATCAGATGTATGCGGCGCTGGCACAGATCGGGCTCCTCGGCCTGCCGATCCTGGTGTTCTTCTTCGGCCTCGCCCGCGGCGATCTTCACCCCCCGGACGTGGGTTACCTGATCTTCCCGTCGCTGATCGTCCTTGTGCTCGCCTTCCTGCTCAAGAAGGTGGAGGGCGACGTCCAGCGCACCCCCGCGGCCGACGATCTCTTGAGCGGCCAGCGCGACGCCGTGGTCCGGACCTGGCTCAAGCGCCCCTTTCCTGACTGGTAGGACGTTCTCACTCCCACCCCTGGACAGAGGGTATCGGGAATCCGTAGGACCAGGGTGAGCGCGGTGTAGGTCCTGGAGCCGACGCGCCGGGTGGAGGCGCGCGGAGCCGAGTCGGAGCTGAGAACTTCCCACTCGCTCATGCGTAGAACAACTGGAGGTCCGGCAACGCCGGGTGTGGAGGCTGGAATGACTCGTAGGAAGAAACGCTGGTTGTGGCTCGCGATGGTGCCGGTCCTGGTAGCGGTGGTGGCGTTTGCGGCCAAGGGGCGCAGCAGCTCGGACAAGGACGAGGAGAAGGGGCCCGAGGTGCCGACGCTGGCGGCGAGAATGGGCAATGTCCAGGTTGTGGTGCGAGAGGTGGGGACGGTCGAGCCTGAGGTGAAGGTCGACGTCAAGTCGAACCTCTCCGGGCGTGTCGTCGACCTCAAGATCAAGGCCGGTGACCGCGTGCACAAGGGGCAGCTGCTGGCCTGCATCGAGCCGGACGTCAACCAGGCGCGCGACCTGGTGTCGGTCCAGGGCTCCGTCAAGACCGCCGGCATCGCGCTGGAGAATGCACGCTCCGACTACCAGGCGAAGCGCGAGCTGTTCGAGAAGGGTCTGGTCTCGGTCGAGGTCAACCGCAATGCGGAGACCGCCTACCGCCAGGCCCAGCAGACGTATGACGAGGCGCGCCGCAAGATCCAGGTCGTCGAGGCGTCCGGTATCCCGGTCGGAGAGAACCCGCGGCAGGTGGTGAACATCACCTCGCCGATGGACGGTGTCGTGATCGACCGTCCGGTCGAGCTGGGCGAGTCGGTCACCGGCAGCGGCTCGTTCAACGCCGGCACCGTGATCGCCACGGTCGCCGATCTCGGTAGCATGCTCGTCAAGGCGGGCATCAACGAGGTCGACATCGGCAAGATCCACGACGGCCAGCCGGTGCGCGTGACCCTCGACGCCTTCCCGCACCTGGTGTTCCCGGGCACGATTCGGAGGATCGCGCCGGCGGCCCGGCTCGACAACCAGGTGAAGGTGTTCGATGTCGAGATTGATCTCGACCGGCTGGGCAAGGAGCTGCGCACCGGGATGACGGCCAACATCGAGATCCGCGGCGAGGAGCACAAGGACGTGCTCACGGTGCCGGTGGAGTCCGTTTTCTTGCGCGGCGACGATGAGGTTGTCTACCTGAAGCGGAAGACGCCGCTGCCCAAGAAGGCGGTCAACGGCAAGAAGGCGGCCGAGGCCGAGAAGGCGTCCGAAGGCGAGAAGGGGAAGAACGGGGACGACTGGCGCGAGGATCCCCGCCAGCAGTGGCGGCGCTGGTTCGAGGAGCGGCATGTGGAGAGCGGCATCTCCTCCACCACCGACGTCGAGATCCTCAAGGGTCTGGCCAAGGGCGACGAGGTGGCGCTCGCCGACCCGACGAAGCCGCCGGAGACACGGTCGTGAGCGACGCGCTGATCGAGCTCGAGGGAGTCCGCAAGGTGTACGGCGAGGGCGATCTGGCGGTCGAGGCGCTGCGTGGGATCGACCTCTCAATCAAGCGGGGCGAGTACCTGGCCATCATGGGACCGTCCGGCTCCGGCAAGTCAACGCTGATGCATATCTTCGGCCTCCTGGACACGCCGACCAGCGGCTCCTACCGCCTGGAAGGCGAGGAGGTTGCGGAGCTCTCGCGGCGCCGGCTTGCCCACCTGAGAAGCCGAGCGATCGGCTTCATCTTCCAGAACTTCAACCTCCTGCCGCGGGCCAGCCTGCTGCGCAACGTCGAGCTGCCGTTGCTCTACGCCGGGGTCGGGCGCAGCGAACGTCGTCGCCGCGCCCGCGCGGCCCTCGAGCTGGTCGGCCTTTCCGACCGCCATCGCCACCGGCCCAATGAGCTCTCGGGCGGTCAGCGCCAGCGGGCGGCGATAGCGCGTGCTCTGGTCAGTGAGCCGGCGGTGGTGATGGCCGACGAGCCAACCGGCAACCTGGACCAGGTCACGGGGCTGGAGATCCTGGACATCTTCGACGAGCTTCACCGTTCCGGCCAGACCCTCATCGTCGTGACCCACGACCAGGGGGTCGCGACCCGGGCGCAGCGTGTCGTGACCCTGGTCGACGGGCTGATCCAGTCCGAGCAGCGAGCGGCGGCATGAGCCCTGCCGAGCTTGTCCGCGAGGGCTTCGTCGAGATGCGCGAGCACTTCGGCAGGACGGTCCTGCAGACGTTGGGGGTGATCCTCGGGGTCGCCTCCGTGGTCGCGACCCTCGGCATGACCGCGGGTCAGGAGGCTGCGCGCGACGAGTACTTCCGTTCCAGCGGCGGTACGCTCCTGATGGGCGTGTACAGTCAGCCGCCCGCGGACACAGAGCTGACGGCCCGCCAGAGGGCCAAGACCGGCCTCAAGCTATCCGATGCGGCCGAGATCCGGCGCATGATTCCCGGCTTCGACTCGGTGGTGGCGGAGATTTCCGGCCCGCACCAGGTGCGCGCCGGCGCGACCGAGATGACCGAGCGCATCACCGCCATCGAGCCCGAGTTTCAGCAGATGCGTGACCTCAATATGGCGCGTGGACGGTTCTTCTCCGCCTACGACATGGAGACCCGGGCGGCGGTGATCGTCCTCGGGTCAACCCGGGCACGAGAACTCTTCGGGACCGCGGACCCGGTGGGAAGGGCGGTCAGCGTCGGCAACGTGCGCTACACGGTCGTCGGCGTGATGCGGGAGAAGGTCTTCAAGTGGCGCGAGAACTCCTCCTACAACGCCTACGAGTGGATGAACCGCCTGATGATGGTCCCGATCACCTCCTACGAGCAGCGCCACATGAAGGCCGGCGACGACAAGATCGACGAGCTCAACCTGCGGCTGGCCTCGGCTGACGTCCACGACGACGCCAAGACGGCGCTCGAGCGCCTGCTCCGCTCGCGCCACGGAGTCCTCGACTACGGGATCTGGGACCGCAAGGAGCGGCTGGACCAGGGCGAGCGCGAGGGGAGGATCTACGACCTCACCTTCCTGGCATGCGGCGTGATCTCGCTGCTCGTGGGGGGCATCGTGATCACCAACATCATGCTGGCTTCGTTCACGGAGCGCATGCGCGAGGTCGGCGTCCGCAAGGCCCTCGGCGCAACCGGACCGCAGGTGTTCCTGCAGTTCCTGGTCGAGTCGCTGGTGGTCACGGTCCTCGGAGGCACCGCCGGTCTGGCGCTGGGCATCGGCTTTACGTGGGCCATCACCAAGCTGCTGATGGTCCAGATGGCACTCACCCCAGCGATGGTGTCCGCGGCCGTCGGCGCGGCCAGCGTCGTCGGCCTCATCTTCGGGCTCTACCCCGCGGTCCGCGCCTCCCGCCTCGATCCGGCGGTCGCGCTCCGCTACGAGTGAGGTTGCGATGGTCATCGGCGAGGCACTCCGTACGACGCTGACCGAGGTCTGGGCGCACAAGCTGCGGTCGTCGCTGACCCTCGTCGGCGTGATCCTCGGCACGGTCGCTGTGGTGACGATGGTGAGCCTGATCGAAGCCGTCAAGGTCGAGGTCTGGAACGGCGTCAAGACCCTCGGCTACGACGGCGTCATGTTCGTCAGCTCCGCTGGGCCGAAGACTCCTCTCGACCGCGACCGCGCTCACCTGTCGGAGGGTTTGCAGCGGCACGAGGCGACGCACCTCGCAGACGGCACGAACCTGGTCGAGGCGGCGGCGCCGGTGGCCTTCTCCCAGCAGGTTTTGGCCTGGGGCGGGGTCCAGAAGGTGGTCAGGCTGTACGGCATCACGCCGGTCTACGCGCGGGTCCTCAACCGCTCGGTCGACCGGGGCAGGTACATCACCCCCATCGATGTCGAGGCGCGGCGGCGGGTGATCGTGATCGGTCACGACCTGGCTGAGGAGGTCTTCGGTGGAGACGACCCGGTCGGCAAGTCCGTGCGGGTCGGAAACCACGGCTTCGAGGTCGTCGGCGTGGGGTCACGCATCGGCAACGGCTTTGTCCAAGACGGCTGGGGCCGGCGTGAGATGCGGGGCGCCCTGGTACCGTTGACGACCTTTCAGGGGCTGTTCACCGGGGATGAGAAGGTGCCGCTGGTGGTCGTCAAGACCAGGGACACGAGCCGCCTCGGCGAGGTCTTCGCATTCCTCAAGAACCGCCTCTGGCGCCGTCACAACCGGGTCGAGGACTTCGAGGTGGACAACGTCGCGGCGGAGATCCTCGAGGCCGAGAACCAGATCGACAAGCAGATGCGGGGCTGGACCGTAGTACTGTTCTCGATCTCAGCCATTTCGCTCGTGGTCGGTGGCGTCGGCATTTTCTCGGTGTTGCAGATCTCGCTCGCCGAGCGCCTGTACGAGATCGGGCTTCGCAAGGGAATCGGTGCCCAGGACCGCGACATCCTGGTGCAGTTCATGATCGAGGCCGTGTTCCTGTCCGCGCTCGGCGCGGCGATCGGTCTTGTTCTGAGCGTCGGGTTGTGCACGGCGCTGGGACCGAAGTTCGAGGCCGGCCTGCCGATCTCGGGTTTCGCAGTGCTGCTGGCGGTGATGTTCGCCATCGGGGTGGGTGTCACGGCGGGGCTCTACCCGTCGTTGAGGGCCGCCCGGCTGACTCCGGTCGAGGCCCTGCGCGGCTAGCGCCAGTGGTCGCCAACTGCAGCATTTGACGGATAACTGGATACAAGTGGTCGGCTCGGCCGTGAGACGGCTCGAATCGAGGCCGATACGACGCTCCAGTGGTCCGCGAGACGGCGCTGAGACCGTCACCCGGGGATCGTACACCAGAGATTTCGGGGAGCCGGTGGGCGACGGTAGACTGGTCGTGGCCCTCCGCTCCAGAGTCGGCCCCGAGGAATGCCGGCGCAGCTGGGGGCGGTTGGACGGGCGTAATGACGGGCCGGGTTGCCGGCCGACACCTGGGGGAATTGCGATGATCGTTGTCATCTCTGGAACGAACCGGACCGGCAGCAACACGCTGAAAGTGGCGAAGCTCGCCCGGGGAGCGCTGGAGGCCGCCGGCGAGAACGTCGTCCTGATCGACCTCCGCGAGATGCCGGCCAGGCTCTTCACGCCGGACGCCTACGGCACCAAACCGGCCGAGTTCGAGCCCTTTCAGAAGGCCATTCTCGAAGCCGACGGGATCCTGACCGTGACGCCGGAGTACAACGGCTCCTACCCCGGTGTGCTCAAGTACTTCATCGACATGCTCCGTTTTCCCGAGAGTCTGGTCGATATGCCGGCGGCGTTCATCGGCCTCGCGTCCGGCGAGTGGGGCGGGCTGCGGCCCGTGGAGCAGTTGGAGATGGTGTTCCACTACCGCCACGCCCACCTGTACGGCCGCCGCCTGTTCCTGAAGGGGATCTCCAAGCTGCTCGACGAGGAAGGCCGCCTCGCAGACCCCGAACTGGCTCGCCGCCTCGACGAGCTGGTGACCGGCTTCGCCGTCTTCTGCCGCAAGCTGCGACTGACCTGACGCGCTTTGTGCCCGCCCGTTTGGGGCAGGAAGTCCCGCACAGAACTGAGGGTACACTTGGCTGAGTCGATCGTGATGGATCGTCCGGCGAGGCGGGCGCGGTGCGAGTGATCGGTTGCCGGTGACGGCGGGTCTCGTACGGGCGATCGGAGTGCTGAGCGGAGGTGCTGCATGACAACGACCAAGGCCGCGATGCTGACCGTTCAGCGGGCCGAGCTGACGGAGCACGTGATCTACATGAGGCTGGCGGAGAAGATGCGCAACCGCCACAACGCGGAGATCCTCGAGCGCATCGGCGGCGACGAGCTCCGCCACCACGACTTCTGGGCCAACCTGACCGAGACGAAGGTTCGGGTGCACCGGCTCATGGTGTGGGTCTACGTACTCCTGGGGCGGTTCTTTGGCTTGACGTTCGCCCTCAAGCTCATGGAACGCGGCGAGGACTTCGCGAAACGCGAGTACGAGCGCATGCAAGACATCGAGGGCGTCGACGCCATCCTCCACGACGAGGAGGAGCACGAGAGGGAGCTCATCGACATGCTGGCGGACGAGCCGTTGGAGTACGCCGGCTCGATCGTGCTCGGCCTCAACGACGCCCTGGTCGAGCTGACCGGGGCGTTGGCCGGCCTGACGCTGGCGCTGGGCAACGCCCACCTGGTGGCCGCCGCGGGCCTGGTGACCGGTATCGCAGCCTCGCTTTCGATGGCGGCATCTGAGTATCTGTCGTCGAAATCGGAAGCGATCGACTCGGACACGAAGAGCCCGGCCAAGGCGGCGGTTTACACGGGCACCGCCTACATCATCGCGGTGGTCCTGCTGATCCTGCCGTTCTTTCTGCTTGCCAGCATGTTCGTGGCGCTGGCGACGACTCTTGCAATTGCCGTTGTCATCATCGCCGTGTTCAACTTCTACATCAGCGTCGCCAAGGAGCTGCGCTTCTGGCCCAGGTTTGCCGAAATGGCTGGGATCAGCCTCGGCGTCTCCGCGATCAGCTTTGGCGCCGGCTGGGCGCTGCAAGCGCTGCTCGGAGTTCAGGCTTGAGCGGGACCTGGTCGGACTGACCCGCTCGGGTTCCGCTGAGGTGGGACTCACGCAAGCTACCGCCGTGTCCTTCGCGCCGCGCCGGCATCGACATGGTGCTGACTCTGAGTGCTGGAAGCGGGCTTCGGGGGCACGGGGGTGTGTTCCGGCTGGAAACAGCGAGCGGGGTTGAGATCGAGTACAATGCGCGTCCGACCAAAGGAGGGATGCATGAGTCTACGGAGAGCCTGGACCGTCGTCGTACTGGCGCTGATCGTTCCCGGCCTGGCAGCCGCAACCGATGTGAAGATCGTCAAAAAGCGTCACACTGATGCCTTCACCATCATGGGTCACGCGCAGCCGGCCAAGGACGAGCAGACGGTGGTCTGGATCGGGGCCGACCGCATGCGGATGGAGTCGCCTGAGAACACCTTCATCGTGCGCCTCGACCAGAAGAAGATGTACCTCGTGAATCCAGGTGGAACGGAGTATCACGTCATCGACCTGCCGCTGGACCTCAAGAAGATTCTGCCTCCGGGAATGGGCGAGCAGATGCTGAAGATGATGGAGATGCAGGCGACCGTGACGCCGACCGAAGAGACGAAGAAGATTGGTCGGTGGAATACCCGCCGGTGGGACGTGACGCTGTCCTCCAAGATGGTCCAGATGCAGCAGACCAACTGGGTGACGAAGGACGTACCGCTGGACGTTGCCAAGTACCGGGACATGGTGGGCGAGGTCGCATCGCTGCAACCGGGCATGGCCTCCGCGGCCAAGGAGCTGGCAAAGATCGACGGTCTGCCGGTGGAGCAGGACACGGTGACGGAGATGGCGATGGCCGGAGGCAACAAGTTGACCTCACACGAGGAGGTCGTGAGCATCGAGGAAACGAATGCCCCGCCTGGTACCTACGATCCTCCCGCCGGCGCCACGGCCAAGCCGTTCAGCTTCCAGGATTTGATGCGGAAGAAGAAGTAACAGCGGTTTGTCGCGCGAATCGCCATGAACGGTATCCTCGGTGCGGGGCCGTTCCGGAGCGCGCTACGCCCACGTTCTCCTGGTGGGTGGGGGACCTCCTCACTTTCTCACCTGCTCACCTCCCGGGTGGGAGGGGGCCACAATCACTCAGTCACTTAAACACTCAATCACTGGTTGGGTGGGTGGGCGCCCCTTCTGCCCGGCGTAGGAGCAGACGCGTCTTTCCCTCGGTCGGCCAGGCGAGCGCCATCAGGATCGACACCACGACCAGGAACCAGAGGGTGGTACGAGGTCCGGTGCCGGCCATTGCGGTGGCCAGGCCGCACAGCGTGATCACTTCCAGGCGCAGCAGGACGCCGAGGTAGACGCGGTAGTGGTCGCGCAGCAGACGGCTCTGCTCGCCGTGGACGGAGAAGGCATCGTGGATTCTCACCATGGCGCGGCGGGCGGCGCGGTCTGCCGTGAACGCGATCCACAGGCTGACGCCGAGGCAGACGAAGGTGACGGCATGGGGAGAGACGTGTGGTACACCCACGCGCGGCAGGAAGAAGGCGGCCACCACTGCCACCGGCAGGCTGGCGAGAAAGCCCACCGCGGTGAGCCGCATGCGGAGCAGGTGCCGCTTCAGAGTCGGGCTATGTGGCATCGGCGATCTCCGACACGGCCTGCTGGGCGGGGACGGCCGCCAGCTCCTCGGCCGCTTCGGCGTTGTCATCGGTGTCCGAGGCTTCGGCCGCTGCCGGGCGTCTCTCGAGCCCCCATACCAGGCCGATCCAGACCCCCAGCAGGTAGCGGTTGAGAGGGGTTTGGAGCCCGAAACCGACGAGCTCGTGGAGAGCCATGGAGGTGAGCGCCATGGCGGTGGCGGCGAGTGGGTACCGGTACTCGAATCGCAGGTTGCCGAGGCGCCGGGGCCGCAGCGCCCGCGCCAGGCCGACGAGCAGCAGGGCGACCGCGGCGGCGGCAACGACGCCACCGTCGGAGAGCCACTCGAGCCAGTCGTTGTGTGCCTGCTCCAGGCTCATGGTGCCGGTGGGCGGCTTGGTCAGCCCGATCGCGTACCGGTAGCTTCCGAGGCCTGTGCCGACAATCGGGCTCTTCAGCCACAGCCGCACGGTGCCGGCCCACAGGTCCCAGCGCGTGTTTCCTTCCACTCCATGTACGACGAACAGCTCGTTGAAGCGGTCCTGGAGAATCGGAAGGCGGTTCCAGGCGAAGACCGAGGTCCCGGCGGCGATGATGAGGGCCAGGACCAGCCATCGCCACTGTGTCTGGCGTCTGCGGCGGCTCCACAGAGGCAGGGTGAGCAGGAGCCCGAGAAGCAGAAACAGCGCACCGCCTCGCGAGCCGCAGCGAAGCAAGGCCGCCGCCCCGATGATCGTCGCGACGGAGGCGGCAAGGAGCATCACCGTGCCCCGCCGGCGGGCCTCGCCGTGCAGCGGCAGGTGACGGGCGGCGGCGGCGAGCAGCGCGAGGGCCGCAGGGAGGGTGAGCTCGACGGCGAGCGCGAAGTGGTTGTCGTTGAGGAAAGGGCCGTAGGGCCCGCCGCCGACGGTGTTGGCGCGGATCAGCAGTACCGAGCCCGGCAGGCCGTGCTCGGTGGCGAGGCCGAGCAGTGCGAGCACGGCGCCGGTCGATGCCATGAGGCTGAGTAACAGCGGCAGGCCGCTGCGCGTGGCGGCCATGCGAGCGGCGGTGAGAGCCAGGATCGCTGCCACCGCGAGGGCGGCGGCGCTCTGCAGGGTCGCCCATGGAGCGATCGAGAGCGGCGCCCAGCCGGAGCGAAGCACGGCCGCGAGGCCGGGCTCGACGAGCCGGCGGACGAGCAGCGGCAGCGGCACCAGCTGCACCGCGAGAAGAGCCGCCAGGATGACGGCCGCGAGGCGGTGACTGCGGGGGAGGTTCGGAAGCTGCCGGAGCTTGGCCGCCAGCACGACGGCGAGAGCCGCGGTGACGACCCTCGACGGCGCGTCGACGCCGGCAAAGGCCACCGCGTTGCCGAGCAGGATCACTGCGAGGATGATGCGGTAGAGACGCAGGTGCGGCGGCAGCATCAGTCGGGCTCTGGGGTGAACCGGTAGCCGACGCCGCGCACGGAGTGGATGTGGCGGGGGTGGCGCGGCTCGGGCTCGAAGTAGCGCCGCAGGCGGACGATGAAGTTGTCAATGGTCCGCGACGAGGTCGAGAATCGGTAGCCCCAGACCCTCTCGAGGATCTCCTCGCGCGACACGACCTGATCGTGCCTCTCCACCAGTAGCTTCAGCAGCATGCACTCCTTCTCGGTGAGACGGATCGTCCTGCCCTTGGCCTGGGCCACGAAGGTGCGGAAGTTGACGGTGCCGCTGCCGAAGCTGACGACGTCGTCGTCATCCGGAGAGCTGGCGTACCACTCCTCGCGGCGGAAGATACCCTGGATGCGCAGGATCAGCTCCTCGAGAAGAAACGGCTTGACGATGTAGTCGTCGGCGCCGACCTTGAGGCCGAGAATGCGGTCGGCATCGGAGAACTTGGCGGTCAGGAACAGGATCGGCACCCGGCTGCCGGTCGCCCGGATCCGCCGGCACACCTCGATGCCGTCCAGCTTCGGCATCATGATGTCGAGCAGGATCAGGTCGAAGTGGATCGTCTCCGCGAGCAGCAGCCCCTCCTCGCCGTCATGGGCGATGGTGGTCGCATAGCCCTCGAACTGGAGGTTGTGGGCGAGTGCATCGGCCAGGTGCTCCTCGTCCTCGACGATGAGGATGTGCCGCTTCACTCCCTCTCCTCCACAGCGTCGACGTGGGGCAGAGTGATCAGGAACGTGGTGCCGGTGGGTCCGGTGGAGGCCACGCGCACCGTTCCCCGGTGGGCGTTGATGATCTGCTGCACGAGGTATAGGCCGAGGCCGGTTCCCTGCGTGGTCCGGGTCATCTCGTCGCCGCCCCTGAAGAAGCGGTCGAACACCAGCTGCACGTCCTCCTCCGGAATGCCGTTGCCGTTGTCGGTCACCCTGATGAGAGCGGAGCCGCCTTCGGCGGTCAGGCGGACGGCAACCGCTGGGATCGTGCCGCCGTACTTGATGGCGTTCTCGAGGAGGTTGGAGAGGGCGATCGGCAGCGCCTCGTCGTCCACCTCGGCCCATAGACCCGGCTCGATGTCGGTCTGCAGCCGGGCGCCGGCGGCTGTCGCGCGCCGCAGGAAGGTGCTCGTGGTGTCTTCGATGAGGGCGCTCAGGTTGGTGCGGCGGAGCCGCAGCGCGCCGTGGCCGCGCGCGTAGCGGGTGACCTCGAGCACCTTCTGCACCAGGCTCTGCAGGCGCTCGGTGTCTTGCAGCGCGTTTTCCAAGAAGCGCATGCTGGCGGTGCCGTCGGCGCGGCCCCTGAGCACGGTCTCGAGCGCGAGGCGCACAGCTGCAAGGGGAGACTTCAGCTCATGGGTGATGGCGGACAGGAAGCCCTGATGCTGCCGCTCCAGCTCCACCTCGCGGCGGAAGCTCCTCCACAGGAGCCCGAGCATGACGAGGAGCAGGATGACGAAGAAGCTGCCCTCGGAAACCATCATCAGGATCCGTCCCTGATAGACGGCGACGGCCTTGTGCCACCGCTCCTCCTGCGGCCTGACCTGCCAGCGATCCAGTGGCTTCGGAAGCAGGACACCAGGAATCGCGGTATCGGTTGCGGCGACCCTCTCGCAACCGTCGGGCGGCGTCAATAGGCGCGCGCTCCAGTCGGCCGCCACCGCCGCGCGCACGCAGCCCTGCGCGACCGAGACGCTCAACATCAACGTATCTCCATCGAGCTTCCAGCCCTCGCTGCATGGCTCGGTGCCGGCGGCCTCGATGCTGGCGAAAGGCGGCGGCGTGACCGCCGGAATGCGATCGCTGTTCGCCAGCGCTTCCTCGAGGGCGGCCCGCGCGGCGGCCATGCGCTTTCCGGTGTTGGCCTCGTAGAGGCTGCACTCGGCGAGCATGTTCGTGCGCTCGAGGCGAAGCCGGGTCCGGTTCTCGCGCAGGGCATAGATGATCCACCACGACAGCTGTGCGTTGATCACGATCAGGGTGAGCGCGGCGACGATGAGGTGACGGGTGGTCAGGGGTCCCTGGCGGCGCATGGACAGAGTATAGCCTGACGAAGAGCCGCGCGATGCCTTCCCGGCGCTGCCCGCGGCAGTTGGCGGCTGCCGGCCGGATCGACCTGCCGAGCGTGTTCTCTCAGAGCAGACGGCCGGAGAACGCGCTGCCGTTGCGCACCAGCAGTACCGTCGGTAGGTCGCCCACCAACTGCTCGAGATGAGCCGCGTACTGCTCCTCCTCGCCGGCCGCCGGGATGCGGAGGCCGAGAAAGACAACGTCGGCGTCGTGCGAGCCCTTGTGGATGATCTCCGCGACGTGGGCGCTGTCGGAGCGCAGTGAGACCTCCGTGTGGGCATAGATGCGGCTGGTCATGAGCATGCCTTCGAGCATGGCCGCGGTGTGTTCGCGCATCGCCTCGTCGTTGGCGATCGAGTGGACGCGGATCTCGGCGTCACGCCAGTAGGCGTTGGCCGACAGCAGGTAGGCGAACAGCAGCAGCATGTCGCCGTTGTTCTCCAGGCCGCCCCACCAGACATCGATGCGGCGCGGCCGCTCGAGCCAGCTACGGGGGCGGACGCGGCAGATCAGGGTCGACTTGCCGAGCAGGGCCGCGCGCCGCATGATGCGAAGCTGAGCGGCGACGCGTTCCGGCTTGTCGCTCCACCCGAACATCACCGTGTTGGAGGCGATGCCGGCGATCCCGTTGGCCTGGGCGACCGCGAACGCGCCGACCTCGAACTCGGGCACCACCTCGACCTCGGCGAACGCTGTGATTCCGGACTCGGCGAGGAGCCGGTCGATGCGTACCTGCTCCTCGGCGGCGACGCCGGCGAGCTCCTCGAGCGGCCCCACCAGGAGGCGGCTCACGGTCAGAATGCCCCGCCCCTGGTTGAGCCATGCGGAGAAGCGGACGAGGTCGCCGCGGCGTTCGACGTCGCCGGCGAACAGCAGGATATGCGGCCTCCAGTTGCGCGGCGCGACGGGGAGCCGCCGCAGCTGCAGCAGAGTGGAGCGAGCGAGCGACATCAGGGTCCCGTAGCGGATGTCGCCCCAGGTCGCAGTCAGGGCGCGTCGTCGCAGCAGGAGGTAGATCGCGACCTCGGCCACGATGGCAACCACTCCGGCGACCTGGTTGATCAGGAACATCACCCAGAAGCAGCTGGCCGCGCCGGCGAGGGCGACCGGCCACGGCACGCGCAAGGTCGGCCGGAACGACGGCGCGCCCGACAGCTGCTCGAGGCCGGCGACCAGGTTGACCATTCCGTAGGTGGTGAGGAAGAACATGGTCAGCACCGGCGCCACCGCGTTGAGATTGCCCAGGCCCACGGCGGCCAGGGCGACCGCGGTCGATACCAGGTGGCCCCGACCCATGCCTTCGTGGGAGGGTCCGACGAGGAGCCGCGGCGCGACGCCGTCGTGGGCCAGCGCCTCGAGGGTCCGCGGGGCGCCGAGGATGCTGCCGACCGCGGAGGAGAGGATCGCTCCCCACAGGCCGGGGAGAACGAGGAGTGGCACCGCCGACACCTTCATCCACACCAGGGGGTCGCCGATCAAGGTCTGGTGGTCGGCGGAGACCGCCAGCGCGACCGGGACGGCGAGGTAGACGACAAAGCCGGTCAGGACGGCCGCGATGGTTCCTCTGGGGATGTCGCGCTTCGGATCCCTGAGGTCGCCCGAGAGGCTGACTCCCGCCATCAGGCCGGTCACAGCCGGAAAGAACACGGCGAACATCACCCAGTACGACGGTCCGCCGTCGCCGGCGGTCCACAGCCCGACCTCGGTCTGTCCGTGCCCGGGCACGCCGGCGAACAGCGAGGCGAGAGCGAGCGCCAGCAGGATCAGGATCGGGAGCTGGGCGCGGAGGGCGAGGCTGGCGCCGCGCCCCGAGAGCAACGCCACGACGAGCACCGTGATGGCGGCGAGCGGCTGCACCGGCGCCGACGGCCACACGAAGCGCAGGCTCTCTGCGAAGCCGAAGGCGTAGAGGGTGACGGAGAAGGTCTGGGCCAGGAACAGCGGGATGCCAATGGCGCCGCCGATCTCGAGGCCGAGGCTTCGCGACAGGATGTAGTAGGCGCCGCCGGCGCCGACGTGCATGTTGGTGGCGATGGCGGACACCGACAGCGCCGTAGCCAGGCTAATGGCGTTGGCGAGAACGACGATGCCGAGGGCCGGCAGCAACCCGGCATGGCCGACCATCCAGCCGATACGCAGGAACAGGATGACGCCGAGAATGGTCAGGATCGACGGCGTGAAGACGCCCAGGAAGGCGCCGAGCCGGCCGTCCTCGGACGGCCTTCCCAGGAGCCCGACGAGGGCGTGCATCGGTTTCGTGAGCGGGGAGGTCACCGCTTCAAGTATATCCTGGGCCGGCCGCGGTTCGGCAGTGATGCTATCGTGACCGGCATGGGGATACCTTGACGGAGCGCGGCTTTGGTGACTTGCGCGCCTTCCTCGAGCGGCTGCAGGCCGACGGCGACCTGGCGGTCGTCGAGGCGCCGGTCGACCCGCGCCTGGAGGCCGCCGAGATTCACCGACGTGTCATCGCGGCCGGCGGTCCGGCGCTGCTGTTCACCAATCCTGTGGGCGCCGAGATGCCGCTGGTGACGAACCTGTTCGGGACCCGCAGGCGGGCGGAGCTGGCCTTCGGCGAGCGGCCATTGCGGCTCGTCGAACGGCTGGCCGGGCTCGCCCGCGAGCTCGTACCGCCGACGCCGGCAAGACTGTGGAGCGCGCGCGATGCGGCGCTCGAGCTGATGCGCACAGGCAGCCGGCGAACCCGCACGGCTGCCGTGTGCGAGGTGATGTCGGACGACGTCGACCTCACCCGCCTGCCGGCGCTGACCTGCTGGCCGGAGGACGGCGGCCCGTTCCTGACCCTGCCGCTGGTCTACACCGAGCACCCCGATGGCCTCGGCCACAACCTCGGCATCTACCGGATGCAGGTCCACGGCCCGCGCACCACCGGAATGCACTGGCAGATCGGCAAGGGCGGCGGATTCCACTACGCAGCCGCCGAGGCCCGCGGGGAGGCGCTGCCGGTGAGCGTCTTTCTGGGCGGACCGCCGGCCCTGACCCTGGCGGCAGTTGCGCCGCTGCCAGAGAACGTCCCGGAGCTGCTGCTGGCGTCGCTGATTATTGGCCGCAGGCTGCGCGTCGCCGGCGCCGGCGGTCCGCACCCCTTGCCGGCCGACGCCGAGCTCGCGCTCATCGGTCGCGTGCCGGCCCGCGAGCGGTTGCCCGAGGGTCCGTTCGGCGACCATTACGGCTCATACTCGCTGCGCCACGACTATCCCGTGCTCCACGTCGAGCGCCTTTCCCGGCGCCGCGACGCCATCTTCCCAGCCACCGTCGTCGGCAAGCCGCGGCAGGAGGACTTCTTCATCGGCGACATGCTGCAGGAGCTGCTGAGGCCGTTTTACCCGCTGGCAATGCCGACCGTGGCCGACCTGTGGTCGTACGGTGAGACCGGCTACCACGCCCTGGCGGCGGCCGTGGTCAGCGAGCGCTACCGCCGAGAAGCAATGGTGTCAGCCTTCCGCATCCTCGGCGAGGGGCAGCTGTCGTTGACCAAGTTCCTGCTCGCGACGGACCGTCCGGTCGACCTGCGCGACTTCCGCTCCACGCTCGAGCACATCCTCGCCCGCACCCGCCCAGAGACCGATCTTTACGTCTTCGCCGACCTCTCGATGGACACCCTCGACTACACGGGCCCGGAGGTCAACCGCGGCTCGAAGGGTGTGTGGCTCGGCCTCGGCGACCCCGTGCGCGAGCTCCCGCGCGAGCTGTCTGCCGCCGAGCTGCCGGCCGGCATCACCGAGGTCCATGTCTTCTGCGGCGGCTGCCTGGTCGTCGGCGGCCCCGCCTATGCCGACGAGCCGGCCGCCGCCGAACGCATCGCCCGCCACCCGGCGCTGGCCGGCTGGCCTCTGGTCGTGCTGACCGACGAACCCCGGCGCGCGGCGGCGAGCCCGATGAACTTCCTGTGGACCACCTTCACCCGCTTCGAGCCGGCGTCCGACATCCATGCGGCTGCGGTGAAGGTCCGGGCCAACCACGTCGTCCGCACGCCGCCGATCGTCATCGACGCCCGTCGCAAGCCGTCCTACCCGAAGGAGCTCTTCTGCGACCCCGATACCGCCCGCCGCGTCGGCGAGCGCTGGCGGGAGTACTTCCCCGCCGGCGGCGTTGAGATGGGCGACTCCGACAGAGCAGATCTGGACTGAGCCCCGCTGAACGCGAGACGCGAGACCTGAGACGGACCCGCCCATACCGTGACGAAGTGACGGAGCAGCTGGGTGTCAGGGTCAGGACTGCCAGACTGGCTGCCCGGCCGAGTCCGTTAGGCCTGTTGTGGGTGGCTCGGCCGGATTATTCATGAGCGATCGTAGCGAGATCAGCGAGACGTCTGTCAGCGCTGGGTTCTGAGGGTTGAGGTGGTGCAGGCATACTTGACGGTATGTCGAGAACGCCTTCGCTGCGTTCGAGGCGCAGATGGCGCGGGGCGCATGAGCACTGATCGATGGCCGACAGCCGGCAACAAGCGGACGGGGGCGGCGTCAAGGTAAGATGAAGGTGAGAGAGCTCCTGTTCAGCGGAGGGTGTCACGGAGAGGCACGCAGAGCTGCCGGCCGTGGTCGACGGTCGTGATCCGGACCCCGACCAGGGAGACGGCGCCGTGGTCGATTGGAAGGGTGTGGCGTGCTTCCTGGCAATCACCTTTGGCATCACTTACGCCATCGAGGGCGCGCTGATTCTGGCCGGCTGGATCCACGGTGCGTTCAACGGCCAGGCATACGGCGTGTGGCGCATCCTGTTTCCGGCCGTCGATCCGTTGCTCGGCGGTATGACCGGTCTCCTCGCCATGGTTACGTGGCTGGTCGTGGGAGCGGCCGAGGTCCGTCGCGGAGGCGTGGCCGGGTCATTTCCGCCCGATGGGTTGCGATAGGGAAGCGGCACGGTCAACTGGAGGACCCAATCTCGGCTGGCGGTGGTGCACGGGGCCGCCGATGACGGCCGCCCGTTTCGGGTTGCTGATGCGCCCTACACGTCGCGCTGGCCCCTCGAGCCGGGCGTCCACACCTTTCGAACGGAGGAGCCAGCCAGCGGCGCGCGCTCGGACGCCGTGAGGGTGACCGTGTACTGACCGGAGTCGGTTCTCTGCCAGCAGGCCGGTGTAGCCGGTGCGACCGGCTGCGGGGCGACACGGGTTGAGAACGCGTCCGGGCTTCCGTGGGGCGGGGTTGTGGTGTACGATGGCGGCCCGGTTTCCGGCTGCCCGGAGCGGGGCGCCGCAGCCGGCGGCGCACGACAGCAGAGAATAGCGACGCGACCCCATCGTCTAGCCAGGTCAAGGACACCGGCCTTTCACGCCGGCAACACGGGTTCAAATCCCGTTGGGGTCGCCATTCTTGAGTACTTTCCAGGGCGATTGCGCTCGCGTTCGTGCTCTGCTACGGGGTTCTTTCCGGGCCCTCGCTTGAGGTGACCGTGCTCGACGTAAGCGGGACCGCTGCTATTCTCAATACGTGGCGCTGCCGATGATCGCCCGTGTCGAGTGCCGGTCGGAGGGACGGGGGGACGATCGACCGGTGGCGGTCTGGATCGGCGGCGAGCGGGTACCGATCGCGAACATCACCGACGAGAGGCTCGAGGGCTCGGCCGAGGCCGGCCGTCCGGTCCGGCACGTGGCCCGGGTGAGGCTCGAGGACGGACGGCTGCTGCGCCTCGAACGCACTCTCCCCGACGGCGGCTGGAGGGTGGAAATCCTCGCGGGTGGATGATCCGGGCTACTCCTTCTCCTCCTTCTTCTGCTCCATCATTTGCTCCTGCTTTTCCTTCTGCTTGGCGGCCTTGGGGATGTAGGAGAGGTCGGGCCGGTAGGTGCCGGTCGAGTAGCTATAGCCACGGATGAGCTTGGTCATGGCCATCCACGCTTTCTTGGCGGCCTCCCCCAAGTCCTTGTCGATCTCCTCGACCTCGGTCCAGAACTTGCCGGCGCTGGCGGCTTGCTCCGTGTAGACGTACTCGGGCGCCTCGCCTCCCATCACCGTCATGTAGGTTTGCCAGCCGTGCTGGACCTTCTTCCCCTGGTACAGCGCCACGTACTGCTTGAAGCTGTCCTCGAGCTCCTGCTGGCGACCGGGCTCGCCCTGGACCGTGCCCCAAAACACGAACTTGAGGCTCTCGGGGTCTTCCTTCATTCCTTCCGGGACGTAGGAGAGCTCGGGCCGGTACAGGTAGAGCGAGAACTTCTGGTACTCGTAGGTCCCGATGCTCCTCTTCATCGCTTCCTCGAACTTCTCCTTGCCCCACTTGCCGACCAGCTCGCTCCAAGACGCGAACAGCTTGCCGACGTCGGCGAAGTCGGCGACCGGGAACACGTAGAGGTAGTGCAGGTCGTCCGTCATGTAGGTGTAGACGGGGTAAGGGAACTCGGACGCCTCCATCTGGCCCACGAGCTCCTTGATGAAGACTTCGTAGGCTTCCATCTGCGCCGGCACGACCGGGTTGTCCTCGACGAGGTACATCTGCGGTCCCTCGTCGCCGGCCCACACAGCCGGGGCCAGCGCTACGGCGAGGACGAGCGATGCCAGGACGATCCACGATGCTCTCTTGGTCACGATCCACCTCCCATGGCTCGGGCAAGCCACCGCGGGGCGTCGTGCAGGACGGCGCGAGATACATCCCACACGCCTCCGGCATTTGGGCCGGCGGCACGGCGGCGATTCGATACTCTGTCTCTGTTGCGCTGACAACAGTGTGGTGTCAGCCGCGGCGGTTGTCAACCCCGTGCAAGGCCGCCAGTTGCGCGCTCAGCCAGGGCCGCTCGCAAGCAGCCGCCGGAGGGCCGGCGGAACGCGAAGAGCGCGGTGATAGCTGGCGTGCCGTCGGGGCTACTCGCCGCTCTTCTCGACCCAGATCCCGAGCAGCTGGATCGTGGTCTCGGCGGCCTTGGCCATCCAGTCGAGGCACACCCATTCGTTGACTGAGTGGAAGCTCTGGCCGCCGGCCCAGATGTTCGGTGTCAGGAGGCCCATGTACGACAGGCGGGAGCCGTCGGTGCCGCCGCGAATCGACTGTTGCTTGGGCTCGATACCCTGGCGTCGCGTCGCCTCGAGGGCGTACTCCAGCACCTTCGGGTCCTCCGCGATCTTGTAGGACATGTTGCGATAGGACTCCTCGATCGCGACCTCGATCTTGGCCTTGGGGAAGCGTTTCTGGACCGCGGCGGCGACCTCGCGCAGGGAGTCCTCACGTTGGTTCAGCTCGTCAGCGGTGAACGCGCGCACGAGTACCTTGAGGCTCACCTTGGCGACGTCGCCCGACAGGGTGTAGGGGTGGAGGTACGGCTCCTTCTTCTCAGTGCTCTCCGGGAGGAAGCCCTCCGGCAGCCCGTCGATGATCGCCGCGGCCACACGCACCGCGTTGACCAGGATGTCCTTGGCGTAGCCGGGGTGAACGTCGTGGCCGGCGATGGTGACGGTGGCGGCATCGGCGCAGAAGGTCTCGTCCTCGATCTCGCCGAGGTCGGAGCCGTCGAGCGTGTAGGCGTAGTCGGCGCCGAACGCCTCGACGTCGAAGTGCTCGGTGCCGCGGCCGATCTCTTCGTCGGTGGTGAAGCCGATGCGGACGGGGCCGTGGATCACCTCGGGGTGCCGGAGCAGCCAGTCGGCGATGGTCACGATCTCGGCGATGCCGGCCTTATCGTCGGCGCCGAGCAGCGTGGTGCCGTCGGAGGTGATGATCGTCTCGCCGACGCAACGGCCGAGGTTCGGGTTGTCGGCGGCAACGATCGCCTGCTCCTGGTCGCCGGGCAGCGCGATGTCGCCGCCGTCGTAGGACTCGATGACTTGTGGAGTCACACCCTCTCCAGCGGTCGCGAAGTAGGTGTCCAGATGGGCGATCAGGCCGATGGTCGGGGCCTTGCCGGCCGCCGGGTGGGTGCTCGGCACGTTGCCTGGGACGGTGGCGGTGACGTAGCCCCACTCGTTCATCGCTGCATCGTCGAGGCCGAGCTCGGCGAGCTCGGACACCAGCAGCCGCGCCAGGTTCTTCTGCTTCTCAGTCGACGGGCTCGTCGTCGAGTCCTCGTCTGACTGGGTGTCGATCCGGACGTAGCGCAGGAACCGCTCGAGCAGCTTCTTCCGGTCGTCGGTATCCAGCGTGATGATGTCGGTCATGGGACCTCCCTTCCGTGGTCGCAAGGGAGTCTACACCGTCCGCGGGCGGCGCGCGGGAGGGCGGAGGCTCC
>Ga0307423_1000129_pt1 | contig 47457 bp, 45 predicted proteins | sample SalMarWE160310MG_FD_202154 | JGI IMG/M metagenome (GOLD analysis project Ga0307423, IMG submission 202154) | Salt marsh sediment microbial communities from the Plum Island Ecosystem LTER, Massachusetts, United States - WE1603-10 | ecosystem: Environmental > Aquatic > Marine > Intertidal zone >...
TATATTCCGGTTTGCGACGCCAAAGCGGCTGGTCTACATCGTTAGCGCCATCACGGCTTTCTGGGCGTGCAGGCGGTTTTCGGCCTGGTCGAAGACCCGGCTCCAACGACCGTCGATGACGCCGTCGGTGACCTCGATGTTGCGGTCGGCCGGCAGCGGGTGCATGTAGATGGCGTCCTCGTCTGCCATCTCCATACGACGCTCGTCGGCGATCCAGTCCTTGTAGTTCTCGGAGATCTTGGCAGACTCCTCGTGATCGGAGGTGGTCAGCATCGACCCCCATGACTTCGCATATACGACGTCGGCGCCACGCATGCCCTCTTCGAAGTCCTCGAAGATCTCGAAGGAACCGTGCGACTTCTTGGCATTCTCCTCGGCCTGGGCAATGACCTCGGGGAAGAGCTTGAACTCGGGCGGACGGGTCAGCCGGACGTTGGCGCCGTAGCGGGTCATCAGCAGGATGACCGACTGCGGGACGCTGATCGGCTTCTGATAGCTCGACGCATAGGCGTAGCTCATGTTGAACGTCAGCTTGCGGGGATCGCCCTTCTGCTCGATGACGGTGAGCAGGTCGGCAAGTGCCTGGAACGGGTGGTACCAGTCGCACTGCATGTTGAGCACCGGGGTGCGGCTCGCCTCGGCAACGGCGCGAATGTACTTGTTGCCGATGTCCCAGTCGACGTTGCGGATGGCGATGCCGTCGTTGTAGCGACCGAGGATCTCACCGATCTCCTTCCACGTGTCACCGTGGCCGATCTGGGTGCTCGTCGAGTCGAGGAACATGGCATGGCCACCAAGCTGGGCCATCCCGGCCTCGAAGCTGGCCCTGGTGCGGGTGCTGGAGAAGAAGAACAGCATCGCAAGAACCTTGTTGTCGAGCAGGGCGTGCTGCTCGCCGAGGGCACGGCGACGCTTCAGATCGAGAGCGACATCGATGATCGTGTCGAGCTCGTCCTTGGTCCACTCCTGGGTCGTGATCATGTCACGACCGTGCAGATATGTCTGCATCAATTGCTCCTTCTTGCTAGAGAAACTGCCTTCATGCTCCGGTCTTCCTCCTGATTAGACGGAAACGGAGCAAATCGTCACGGAAGTACGAGGTTGCGTGCAACACCGCCTCGTTGTTCTGGTCGTACCCGACCTCGACGAAGGACAGCCCTACGGTGCCCTTCTCGACGCCGAGCTTGTTCGCCTGGTCGCTATCAAAAGCGACGGGCACGATCTCGGATACGTAGTAGCTGAGCCTGCGATCGCAGTACTCCTCGAGATACTCGTAGATAGGAAGCTCATCGCGGATGACCGCGGTATCGTCGAGCATCCCGGCCGGGATACGGTTTCTGGTCAGCACCACCGGCGTTGTGTCCTCCAGGAAAACCTTCTCGATGACCACCACATCGTCGCCCTCGCTCAGTCCGAGCGCGGCCGCGGTCTCTTGGTTTGCCGGCAATACCTCGTGTGTCAACACCTCGACGGCCGGCTTGTAGCCGTGATCTTCGAGCACCTGCTCGTACGACCAGATCTCCTCGAGCCGCGATTTGATCTGTAGCCCCGCCTCGTTGACAAACGTACCGGCGCCCTGTTTGCGGTAGATGGCACCCTCGTGCTCGAGTTTGCCCAAGGCGTCACGAATGGTGGTGCGGCTGACTCCCAGCTCCTCGGCGAGAGTGGCTTCGGGCGGGATTCGGCCGCCGTCGAACACATCATTGACGATCTGTTCTTTGAGATGAGCCTTCACCTGGTCGGTGAGTGATGGGTTTCGAGTGATCATTAGATATTGACTAGCCGGTAAGGTGATCATATTGTACGATGGTATGACCAATTCGGCAAGAGCCGAGTTTTTCGAAAAAAAGGGAACCGAGCTCCTAAGGAGGGCACCAAATGCGCAGTTTTGCGGGACGCGACATCCTGTCGTTAAAGGATTTCGAACGAAACGAGTTCATGCATCTCTTCGAGATTGCCGACCGTCTTGAGCCCATCGCTCGCGAGCGACGTAACACGGACCTCCTCGCTCATAAGACGCTGGTCACCGCTTTCTACCAGCCGTCGACCCGTACCCGTCTTGCCCACGAGGCGGCCATGCACCGTCTCGGCGGCCACGTCACCGGATTCTCCGATGCCAAGATGACCAGGGCAGGCGACTTCTACCAGGAGTCCATCAAGGACACCGTCCACATGCTGGAGTTCTACGGCGATGTCATCGTCATGCGTCACTTCGACCAGGGTGCCCCTCATGAGGCGGCTAAGTGGGCTTCGATTCCGATCATCAACGGTGGCGACGGCTGGGGCGAGCACCCGACTCAGATCCTCACCGACCTCTACACGATCACCAAGGAGATGGGATCGGTCGACGGCAAGACCATCCTCGCCGTCGGCGATCATCGCATGCGCACCATGCACTCACTGGGCTATGCCCTGTCGCAGTTCGATGCCGAGATGATCATCCTGGCCCCGGAGGAGATGTCACCGCTTCCTGAGTTCCTCGCTGAACTCGACGAGAAGGGCACCAACTACCGTATCGTCGACCACATCGACGAGGCTATCGCAGATGCCGACGTCATCTACATGGAGCCGGTCGTCCAGCCCGACTACACCAAGGCCCGTCAGGAAAAGCAAGAGGTATACGCGCACACCGATGCCAAGTACCAGGTGACCTCAGAGGTCATGTCGAGGGCCAAGGGCAGCTCGATCATTCTGCACTCGCTCCCCCGTCGTGACGAGCTTCTTCCTGAGGTCGACGATTCCCGTCACGCCCGTTACTGGCAAGAGGCCTACAACGGCGTCGTCATGCGTATGGCTCTCCTGTCTTCCGTCCTCGGAGTGTGGGAGTGAAGAATGTCTAAAGTCGTCATCGCCATTGGTGGCAATTCGCTGATTGCTGACAAACAGCACCAGTCGGTTGCCGACCAGTATGCGGCAGCTGCAATCACCGACCAGCACATCGCCGAACTGGTCAAGGCCGGATGGGACGTAGCCATCTCGCACGGAAATGGACCGCAGGTCGGGTTCATCATGCGGCGCTCGGAGCTCTCGCGTCATGAGCTTCACGAGATCCCGATGGACGTCGCCGGAGCCGACACGCAGGGAGCCATCGGCTACGCGTTGCAACAGAACCTGATCAACGACTTCCGCGCCATGGGCATCACCAAGCCCGTGGCGACGGTGGTCACCCAGGTCGAGGTGAGCGCGGAAGACCCCGCCATGATCAACCCGTCGAAGCCGATCGGCACCTTCCTCGAGGAGGACGAAGCCAAGCGGCGCAGGGACGAAGAAGGCTGGTCGATCAAGGAAGACGCCGGACGTGGTTGGCGTCGGGTCGTTGCTTCCCCACAGCCACAGCGCATCGTTGAAATCGATGTCATACGACAGCTAATCGATTCCGGTGTCGTTGTGATCTGTGTCGGCGGTGGCGGCATTCCGGTCGTTACCACCGAGAACGGCGATCTGCAAGGTGTCGCTGCGGTCATCGACAAGGACCTGGCTTCTGCACTGCTGGCTCTCGAGATCGACGCAGACATGCTGCTGATCTCGACCGCAGTGGAGAAAGTCGCCCTCAACTACGGCAAACCGAATGAAGAGTGGGTCGACAAGCTCACTCTCGCCGAGGTCAAGCAGTACCTCGAAGAGGGCGGCCACTTCGCTGAAGGGTCGATGGCTCCGAAGATGCGCGCCGTCGTCCAATTCCTCGAAGGCGGCGGCAAGGAAGCTCTCATCACGAATCCGGAGAACATCGAGCGCGCCGTTGCCGGCGAGACCGGCACCCGGATTGTTCGATGAAGAACGTCACCGGCCTCACGTGTGTGATCTGTGACAAGACGTACCCGGCGGACTATGCCGGGTACGTCTGTATTGACCACGGCAACGAAGGCATCCTCGACGTCCAGTATGACTACGACGCAATCGCATCCGAGTGGACCAAGGAAGACCTTGCCGCCAACCCGGACCGCACTATGTGGCGATACAAGCCTGTGATGCCGGTGGCTCCAGATGCCGAGGTACCGCCACTCACCGTCGGTTGCACGCCGATGTACGACTCCGCTCCCCTGGCCACCGCTCTCGGTATCGCCAGGGTGTGGGTCAAAGACGAGGGCCGGCAACCGACTGCTTCGCTCAAGGACCGGGCGTCGGCGATGGCCGTCGTCAAGGCACGCGAGGTCGGCGCAGAGGTGGTCACCACCGCCAGCACCGGCAACGCGGCGGCGGCGCTGTCCGGCATCTCCGCGAGCATCGGACAGAAGAACGTTATCTTCGTCCCCAAGAGCGCGCCGGAGGCCAAGATCGCCCAACTGTTGACGTACGGGTCGACGGTGGCGCTGGTCAACGGCAACTACGGCGACGCTTTCGAGCTGTGCATGCTGGCGGCTGCCGAGTACGGCTGGTACAACCGCAACACCGGTTACAACCCGTACATGACCGAAGGCAAGAAGACCGCAGGTTGGGAGATCCTCGAAGACCTCGACTGGAATCCGCCTGATGCAATCTTCGTCAGCGTCGGCGACGGCTCCATCATCGGCGGCGTGCACAAGGCCATGAAGGACGCTCTGGCCCTCGGCTGGATCGACCACTCCCCCAGGATCTACGGCATCCAGGCTGCGGGCAGCGATTACATGGTGCAGGCGTTCGAGTCCGGTGAGGATGTGCTCACCAAGGCGCCCATCTCGGCAGACACGATCGCCGACTCGATCAGCGCCGACCTTCCCCGGGACCGCATCAAGGCGATGCGAGCAGTCACCGAGACCAACGGTGCCTACGTCCGGGTGAGCGATGATGAGATCCTGGCGGCAATGCCGCTGCTGGCACGTGGCTCCGGCGTATTCGCCGAGCCCGCCGGAGCGACCGCCTACGCCGGCTTGATCAAGGCCGTCGCAACCGGTCTGGTCAAGGAGAACGAAGAGGTCGTCGTACTGTCCACCGGCTCCGGGCTCAAGGATGTGGCCTCAGCAATGAAGGCTGTAGCCGCGGCCGGGACGACACCTATGGTTGTCGACCCGACACTCGAAGCTCTCAAGCAAGAACTAGAGAAGGGAACCAACTGATGATCGACCTCACGGTCAACGAGTCGGTGCTCGAATCCGCAGTCACCGTGGCGCGGGATCGATCGATTCGGATTCCTACTTTCAGGCAGATGCGCAACCCGGCCCTGATCCCGGATTCCATCAAGAATCAGCTCAGCGACGTCGGCCTGTGGGATCTCAACCCACTGAACCTGTTCCGCATCACCTGGCACAACGAGCCGACGGCGTCGGGTGGAGGTTTTGGGAAGGTCAATTACCTGGAGATCCCCAAGGAGATCAGCGGTGTTGACGCCCGGATCATCATGCTCGAGGGCAAGTGGTTCCCCACCGGCGCCCACAAGGTCGGCGCTGCGTTCGGCTGTCTCGCCCCGCGTCTCGTCACCGGTCAGTTCGACCCCGCCACGCAGAAGGCCGTCTGGCCGTCTACCGGCAACTACTGCCGCGGTGGTGCCTACGACTCCAATCTGCTTGGCTGCGAATCCATCGCCATCCTCCCCGAGGGGATGAGCCAGGAGCGCTTTCAATGGCTGGAGAACGTTGCCGGCGAGATCATCAAGACACCGGGCTCAGAGTCCAACGTCAAGGAGATCTTCGACAAGTGCAACGAACTGCGGGCGTCAGGCCAGGACCTGGTGATCTTCAATCAGTTCGACGAGTTCGGCAACTACCTGTGGCACTACTCGGTGACCGGCCCGGCCATGGTCGAGGTCCTCAACGAGATCATGGGTGCGGGCGACCGGTTCGCCGGTGTCACCCTGACTACGGGCTCTGCCGGAACCATCGGCTCGGGCGACTACTTGAAGCAGGTGTACCCCACTTCGAAGATCGTCGCCGGCGAGGCGACCGAGTGCCCGACGATGATCCTCAACGGCTTCGGCGAGCACCGCATCGAAGGCATCGGTGACAAGCACATCCCGTGGGTCCACAACATAAGGAACACGGACATGGCGATGGCCATCGACGACGAGTCGCCGATGAGCCTGATCCGTCTTTTCAACGAGCCAGCCGGTCAGGAGTACCTGGCCAAGCTGGGCGTGTCGGCGGACTTCATCGAGAAGCTACCGCTTCTCGGTATCTCTGGTGTCGCCAACATGCTGATGGCAATCAAATTCGCCAAGTGGTACGAGCTCACCGGCAACGACATCGTCATGACGCTCGGCACCGACTCAATGGAGATGTACGGGTCACGGATCAAGGAGCTACGCCAGGAGCGTGGCGAGTTCACTGCGTCAGATGCAGCCGGTGCCTATCACCAGCATCTGATGGGTCAGAGCACCGCCAACACGCAGGAACTCGGATACTACGAGCGCAAGCGAATCCACAACCTCAAGTACTACACCTGGGTCGAGCAGCAGGGCAAGACGCACGACGAGATCCAGCGTCAGTGGTACGACGCCGACTACTGGACGAACATCCAGGCGTTGGTCGACCCCATCGATGAGCTCATCGACCAGTTCAACCAGCGGGTTGGGCTCGGCTAGACATAGCCACAATCGAGCAAGCTGAAGCGGGCCGCCTCCGGGTGGCCCGCTTCTACGTCTCCGGGAGCTCGCGCGTCTCGGGCACACCGCCGGTCAGGGGGACTTCCTCGTCGAAGTGGCTGATCGTCAGCTCGTCGCCCTCGAGCAGGGTGTAGGTCGTCGTACCGTCTTCGATGGAGACGTCGAGGAGGTTGCCCCGGATCGTCAGCGGGAACCGCAGCCGGGTGACACCGGCAGGCAACTGGGGCCGGAACGTGATGTTCCCGTCGAAATCCCTCAATCCGGCAAAGCCGTAAACGAGCACCATCCAGGTTCCCCCCATCGACGCAATGTGGCAACCGTCGCTGACGTTGTCGCCGATGTCGCCCAGATCCATCAAGAGCGCGTATCGCCCGTACTCCATCGCCCGATCGAGATATCCGATCTCGGCTGCGGCGATGCTTTGGATGGATGCCGAGAGGGACGAGTCACCTGTCGTGAGCGGGTCGTAATAGTCAAAGTTCCGCTTCTTCTCGTCGAGCGAGAACTCATTGCCGAGCAGGAACATGGCCATCACAACATCCGCCTGCTTGATCACCTGATGGCGATAGATGTTCAGCGGGTGATAGAACAACAGCAGTGGATAGTGATCTACCGGCGTGTTCTCGAAGTCCCATAGCGGATGCTCGAGGAAGTCGGCATCCTGGAGATGGATCCCCTTGGCTTCGTCGTAGGGAACGTGCATCGCATCGGCGACCCGCCGCCACTCGTCGATCTCGGGCTCCTTCAACCCGGTGCGATGGACGAGGGCCTCAAAGCTATCCGGGTTTCTATCGCGGAGGGCAGTAACCGCTGTGGCGGCGTAGTTCAGGTTGAGTCGGGCCATGAGGTTCGTGTACAGGCTGTCGTCAACAACGGTCGTGTACTCGTCGGGCCCGGTGACGGCTTGGATTGAGAAACGCCCTCCGAGCCTTTCCGAGAAGAAGCCGAGATCGGCCCACATGCGGGCGGTCTCAACCAGCATCTCGGCGCCACCCGTATCGAGCAGATCCGTATCGCCTGTCACGTCAGCGTGCTTCTTCAGGGCATACATGATGTCGGCATTCAGGTGGTATTGGGCGGTCCCGGCTGCGTAGTACGCCGATGCCTCCTCGCCGTTGATCGTCCGCCAGGGGAAGAGCGCCCCCTTCTGATGCAACTCGGCAGCCCGCTCCCGCGCCTTGTCCAGCATGCTGTGGCGAAACCGCAACAGGTTCTCCGCGATCCGGGGCGACGTGTAGATGAGGAACGGCAACACGTAGATCTCGGTGTCCCAGAAGTAGTGGCCCTCGTAAGCCTGACCGGTAAGACCCTTGGCGGGGACACCGACACCTTCCGCTCTACCGACCGCCTGGAGAATCTGAAGGAGGTTCCACCTTATGGCCTGCTGCAACTCGCCGGCCGGACGACCCAGAACTTCCGGGTCGCAGTCAATCTCCACACCGCTGCGTCGCCAGAAGTCGTCGAGATACACGCGCTGTCCGGCAACCAGATCGTCAAACCCATCATGCACTGCCCGGTCCAGGGTGCGCTCCGCCCGGTCACAGAGCTCCTCAACGGGGACACCGCGCGACGTGTGATAGGTCAGGTACTTGGTGATGGTGATCGGCTCGCCCTCGAGGGCATTGATGGTGAAGACCACCTTGCCCATGTCCTCCGAGCATTCCGTGGCAACGAGGTAGGGACACTCCGTAGCGATGGTGTGGTCTGCACCGCAGGCCAGAGTCATCCCGCTGTTGCGAGCCCGGTAGCCGAGGATGACCCGCTGGTCGGCACACTCGCTGGTATACGGGACGAGCGGCCGCTCGGCGAAACCGCGAGCCTTGCGCGGATCGAAGTCGCCCGCGGCGTTCACGCCGGTGTTGACGAGTTGCGACGACACAAGCACGGGAGCGGTGGCATTGAGCACGGTGACCCGATACGAGATCGCGGCCACGTGCCGGTGTTGGAAGGAGACAAGGCGCCGTGACTCGATCAGCACCTTTTTGCCTGCGGGCGTTTCCCACAGGACGCGACGGTCGAGCGTGCCCGTTTGCATGTCGAGGGTACGTCGGTACTCGAGGAGATTGGCAGTCGGCAGATAGAGCGGCTCGTCGTCGACATATAGCTTGAGGATCTTGCCGTCGGGAACGTTGAGCATCGTCTGCCCGGTTTTGGCGAATCCGTAGGCGCGCTCGCCGTACTGGATCGGCCACGTCTCGTGGAAGCCGTTGACAAACGTCCCCGGCTGGTGCACCGGACGTCCTTCTTCGAAATTGCCCCGCATGCCCAGGTAGCCGTTGCCGACGGCGAACATGGTCTCCGCCTGGGGCACAAGCCTGCGGTAAAACTGCGCCTCGACCATCTTCCATTCGTCGATGGGATAGGCGAACTCGGGGGGACGCTTGACCTTGCGCTCGATCATGCTTGCTCACCTCACCTAGGGGAGAGTCCTGGAGCCAATAGGGGGATCGTAGTGGCAGGCACACGAGACGGGCGCTCGAGCTTGCGGTTGGCCTCCTCGACCCCCATCGCGATTCGCGGCTTCCGCAGCATGACCCGGGGCACCCCGTGAGGGCCACTTCGAGAGGCCGGCCGGGGTGGCGTACATGTCAGACGAAGAGCGCATCGAGCTCTACCTGGAGCAAGACAACCACCCGGTCGACGGGCCGAACGCCACCCTCCGGGCTGAGAAGTGCCACAATCGTTCGGATGACCGAAGCAGCACAGCTCGCAGCTAGAGAAGCTGTACGTGATCTCGAACGTGCCCGACGTGACGCACGACGGGCGAGAATCGATATCTGGGAGGCGATCTACCAGGCGTACGTGGCCGGGTTTGCCATCGCCGCCGCTGCCGCTGCAGTCGCTACGGTGCTCCCGGAAGATCAGGTCACTCCGGCCCAGCTCGTGACGGTGGTCAAGTACGCGCCCGCGGCTATCGGACTGGTAATCGCCGTAGCGATTGCGATCGGCCTGCGCTCCGGGTCACGCGGCGGACCACTCGTGTTCGATCCGCCGACGGTCCATTACCTCTTCCAGTCACCCGTTGACCGCGGATTCGTGACAAGACGAACCGGCCTCAACCAGCTCAGATCGGCAGTTACGTGGGGAATAGCGGGCGGGCTCGCAGTCGGCGTCGGCGCTTCGGCGGCACTGCCCGGGGGCATCTTCTGGCTGGGGCTCGGGGCGGGCATCGTCGGCATCCTTGCCGCGCTCGCACTGTTCGGGGCGGCTTTGCTGGCTTCCGGTCGCAAGATCAATACCCCCATCGCCAGCATCATCGGGCTCGCCGTCATTGGATGGTCGGTCGCCGACCTGGCCACAGGCACCATCACTTCGCCATTCAGCATGGTCGGCCAGCTTGGCCTGCTGCAAGACACGGCGCGCTACACGTCGCTGGTGGGAATCGTGATCGTGCTCCTGCTGCTACTCGCAGCCTTTGGTTCGGCGGCGTCCGTATCGCTGGAGGCAGCACTGCGTAGGTCGGGCCTCGTCAGCCAGATCCGCTTCGCCCTGACCATGCAGGATCTGCGCACCGTCGTGGTGCTGCGACGCCGGCTCACCGGCCACACTCACCGCAAGCGGCCGTGGCTACCCGTCCCCCGCACCCGAGGCAACCGCTTGCCGGCACTGCGCCGGACTGCGTATGGCCTGCTCCATGCACCTGCATCCACTCTATTTCGTGCTGGTGTGCTCGGAATCGGCTCCGGAATCTCGCTCGGTCTTGCCGCTCGTTGGGCAGCGCCGATGGCACTGTTGACGGGACTGTTGCTATTTGTCGCCGCGTATGACTTCGTCGAATCGCTGGCCCAGGAGATCGACAAACCGACGCTCTGGGCCAACAAACCCATCCCGGCAGGCGACATCGTCGTCCGGCTGACTCTGGCAGGGGCGGCGTGTATGGCCCCGGTCGTTGTGATCTCGATACTGGCCGCGCTAATCGTCGGCGGAACCGACATCGCAGCGATCGCCCTGATGGCACTCCCGGCGACCTCCATTGCAGCCGCGGTCGGCGCCGCGGTCAGCACGGCGCTCGGTGCTCCCACCATGTCCGCAACGACAATGGAATCTGAGATGTTCGCCCTCACCACAGTCCCCCGCATCCTCGCCCCTCCGGCGATAGCCGTGATCCCGATGCTGCCGGTAGTCGCCGGGCTGGTCGGGGATTCCCCGGTCGGCGTCACCGGGACCGACAGTCTTTTTCTAATGGGAGTCACCTGCGGGCTTGCGCTGCTGTGGCTCCGCAAACGACATCCGGAGATGACATGAGCGATACCCCCGCGATATCAACAGAGCAGCTCGCCAAAGACTACGGCGACGGGTTCGGCCTGAGCCCCCTCGACCTGGTGGTCGATGCGGGAGAACTGGTGTTGCTGGTCGGCCACAACGGTTCCGGCAAGAGCACCCTGCTCGGGTTGCTCAGCGGCTTTCTCGAGCCGTCGGATGGCGAAGTCTCGATTCTCAACGCCCCGGCAGACAGTGTCGCGGCACGAACCCATCGCAGCTACGTACCCGATGAGCCCATCCTCTACAACGACCTCACCATGTGGGAGCACATCGCCTACAACGCCGCCCTCCACAACGCATCGGGGTGGGAGGACGCCGCCGAAGAGCTCCTCGAGAACTTCCAATTGACGGACCGGGTCGACGACTTGCCCGCCCGGTTCTCACGCGGCATGCGTCAGAAAGCGGCAATGATAATCGGGCTGGTCCGACCATTCGACCTGCTGCTCATGGATGAACCGTTCCTCGGGCTCGATGTCGCCGGGCAGAACGCGCTGGTCTCCATCCTCGGAGACCTGGCACGTGCCGGCAAAACCGTCCTTGTCTCGACGCACCAACCAAACCTGACTGCCGTTGCCTCGCGCTGCGTCGGCTTACGCGATGGCGGTCTTGTTTACGACGGTGCCCCCGACATGGATGTCATCAGCCGCATTATCCACGGCTGAGCTCAACGTCACATATCTCTAGATATGGCTAACTATTTCTGATAGTACAGACACATGTTTTGCACATGCGATAGCATGGGGTGGTGTCGAAGATGATTCAGATACGCAATGTGCCCGAGGACATGCACCAGGAACTGAAGGCTCGAGCCGCCCGGGAGGGAATGTCGCTCTCGGATTTTCTGAAACGGGAGTTGAGCCACATAATCAAGCGAAAGTCGCTCGCCGATGTCTTCGACGACATGGAACCGTATCGAGTGGATGTCGACCACGATGCTCTCCTCGATGCGATAGCAGCGAGCAAGCGTGATCGTCGCTGATGCCGGCGTCGTGCTCGAGGCGCTGTTGGACTCGGGGAAGTACGGGAATGTCGCCCGCCGTCGCCTCGCATCGACCGAGGTGCACGCACCGGAATTGCTGGACCTCGAGGTTCTGTCGGCGCTACGACGATTGACGGCACGTGGTGAAGTCGGTGCTTCCAACGGCGAGCATGTTCTCCGAGGGCTCGCGCTGGCGAGCATCAACCGCCACCCGCACGCTCCGTTTCTGCGTCGGGCCTGGGAACTGCGCAACACCATCACCACTTACGACGCCGTATACGTGGCGATCGCAGAACGGGCGAATGCCACTCTGGTCACCCTCGACCACAAGCTCGCCGCCGCCCACGGGCCGCGCTGTCACATCGAGGTTCTCGCCGACTGATCATCGATACTCGCTCACCACCGGGCGGGCTACGTGGTCCATCCGTCCTGGTCGAAACACGAACGCCCGCTGGGCGTGATAGCTGGCCAGGAACAACACCGATTCCGTCGCGATCTTGGCAAGCACCAGATTGACGCCGAAGCGCCGGTACAGCAGATAGAGCACCCCGTAGTTGGCGACCAACACCGCAGCCGCGACCAGGGCATACCCGGCGAGAGTCTGCCGTACCCGGGTGCGGCCGGTTGGGTCGAATACCAGACGGCGATTCACCGTGAAGTTCAGCGTGGCGCTGCTCACCCTGGCCACCACGACGGCGGGCAGCAGGCCGACACCGGCCGATACCAGGCCGATGACCAGTGCAAAATCCAGGGTCGTGGCACCCAGCGACGACGCGGCGAATTTGACGAGCGGTAGGTACACGCGAACCGAATCGATGATCGGCCGGAAATGCGACGATGAGTTGCCGTCGAGGTAGACCGTCTCGATCGGGACCTCCTGGATCACGATGCCTTGCTGCTTCGCCTCGAGCAGGATGTTGAGCTCATACTCGAAGCGGTCGCCGCGGATCCCCACCAACCAACCGAGCAGCGCAGCTGGATAGCCGCGCAGACCTGTCTGGGTGTCCCGCAATCTGATCCCGCTTGTGAGCCGCATGGCGAGCCGGGTTGCCGTGTTGCCAAACCGGCTGCGCACCGGCACATTCCCGTCGAACCCACGGGCACCGAGCACGATTGTGCCTTGTGCCTCTCCGAGCGCGTCGGCTACTCGCTGGATGGCGGCGGGTGTGTGCTGGCCATCGCTGTCGGCGCAGATGACATCTTCACCGGGATAGCGCTCGGCGATGTGCGCCAACCCGTACTTGAGCGCATAGCCCTTGCCCCGGTTTGTCTTGTACTCCAGCACGGTGGCTCCGAGGATGCGCACCTCGTCCACAATCGCGGTGAACTCCGGGCCGGATCCATCATTGACGACGAGCACCTTCTCGGATGCCTCAGTGAGGCGGACAACCAGGTCGATCAACGCCCAGCCGGGCTCGTATGCCGGGATGAGGACGATCATGCTGCCTGCTCCCCCACCGCGACGTAGAGAATGTCGCTGGTGCCGCGTTCTTTGCCCTTGCCGAGCGGGTTGTTGACCAGATCTCCGTTGAAGTACATGGTCGATGAGCCACCGCCATCGAGGTTATAAGCCTCGGTGGCACCGAGATCCACGAAGATCCGGGCGAGCTCCGTCATGGTCACCCCCCGGCTGTAGCCGGTGGACCGCCCGTCGACTACGACAAAGACAAAGTGGTTGTCGTCGATGACTCCGATGCCGGTGCGAGGCTGCTCACCCTGGATGGAATGATTGCCGAAGTTGGTGTCGATCTCGATGTTGTCGATACCGTCGACAATCTCACCGTCGTCGACCAGAGCAGGGCCGAACGACAGGGTGTTGTAGACACCCGCTGCCACCAGCTCGTCGGCGCTCGTCGTGGTCTCGTCGTAGATCTTCATCGATCCATCGGTGTAGATGGCGAGGCCGACCCGGGCTCCATCGTCTCGATAGATGACGCCGTTGCGGATGACGATCCCGGTCTCGCGGAAGCCGTAATAGTCACCGTTGATGGCGAAGATGGCGTCGTAGTACTCAGCGATATCCGAGGTGTACTCGACAATGTTGGTGCCGAACGCGTTGTTGGCGAAGCCCGCTCTGAGGTCGGTTGCATCGCTGAGCGTCACATCTGCGACGTAGTAGGTGACGGTGTTGCGCCCGCTGCCGGCTACGACCTGCGAGATCTCGATCGTGGTGTTCTCGTCCGTGTAGCTGGTGGCGGTGACCACGGCCGCATCGGACGAGGCGTCGGCTGCCGTGTTGCTTCCGTTGTCTGTTGCCGAGCCCGTCGCGTCGACCTCAGGAGCCGCTGACGCACTGTCACCGATGGCGGCTGCTTCATAGGCAGCAACGTCTGCGATCTCGACGTGGTCGATCACAAAGCGGTCGAGCGCCCACCAGGCCGCTGCGGCGGCCACCACGAGCACAATTGCCAGCGATGACAGGAGGATCCGCAGCCACCTGCGCTTTCCCGGTTTCCTCCCCGGCGGATCGGTATCGGCCGGGGGGACATCTGCGGGTTGGCGCACTTGTGAGGGTTCGCTCGGGGTGGCGTAGGACTGGCAAAGGGTTTCTAACTTGTACATCGTTTCTCCTCGGATCAACCGGTGAAACCGGCGGCGTCGAGAGCGGATTGCACCGAGGCGGTGTAGTTCTCCCAGGTGATCGTTGCCCCCGACATCGCGTCGATGTCTGCACTCTGGGCGGCAAGGATTGCCGCCTGCGGGTTTGCCAGCAGAGCCACACCTGTGAACAACAGACTGGGCAGGCTCAAGGTCTTCTTCATGATCAACTCCTGAAAGTGAATTGATCACACGATGCGTACCGCGGCTCGGAACAGGGTGCGAGTCCGCTGTGAAGGTGCTGAGAACTCCTAGTCGTCGATCACGGCGACAACCACCGCGACCTCGTCACCGACATCTATCTCTTCCCGGTCCCGAACCGCTCGCTTGATCGGCAGGACATACGCTGCGTGTTCTCTGGACGGGAACAGCGAGGTCGACCACTCGCTCGAGCCGAGTGTCACATTGACCTTGACGGATCCGAAACCCGGCCCTTTCGGCGCAAGGTCGGCGATCTCGTCTGATTGCTGTTGAGGAAGCGTGACAAAGAACCACGAGGCCTTCCCTCCGTACTCCCAAAGCTCTGTCGTGAAGGTGTATCTCTGTGCCACGGCCGCCCACGTTATCGAAGTCTCAGTGTGCCCGAAGGCCATTCCCAGCAAACGCCCAGCTACAGGACATACAAATACCCCTACAACAGCAGCACGACGGAGCGAACTATGTCTATCTCAGCACTCGTCCTCATCGACATCCTTGCCATCATGATCCTGACGTTTGGCCTCTACTTTCCGCGGCACCGCCGCAAGCAAATGGTGGTCGCCTATCTGACCGCAAACATCGGTGTCGTCGCTGTCGCCAGCGTGCTGTCTTCGTCGGCGATCCAGGCAGGTCTCGGTCTCGGCCTATTCGGCATTCTGTCGATCATCAGGCTGCGATCCGATGAGCTGAACCACACCGAAATCGCCTACTACTTCGCCGCACTCGCGCTCGGGCTCTTCGCCGGTCTCGGCGGGTCCTTCCACTGGGGAACTCCGCTCATGTCCGGGGGCATTCTCGCCGCCCTCTACATCGGCGATCACCCGGCGCTCTTTGGCCGCTACCGCAGCCAGATCATCAACCTGGACGAGGCCTACACCGACGAAACCGCCCTCATCACCCGGCTCGAACAGCTGCTCGGCGCAAAGGTGCGACACATCACGATCCGCAAGACCGACCTGGTGAACGACACAACCTCGGTAGACGTCCAATACGAGATAATCGGCAATCGTTCTTCCATACAGGAAGCGGCCTCGGCTCTGATCAGCGGAGCCCGCCGATGACTGAGCCACTTGCGGCGGCTCTGGCCAATCTCGACCCGGTATCCCTCGACATCCTGATCGAAAGCGCCGATCTTCAGACCCGCAGAGACCGCAAGTACCTCGTGCCTCTGTCTCTGCTCGGCTCCCTCATAAAGGGCACGAGCCGCAAAGCACTGGACATCGACGGAAAGAGGAGCTTTCGCTACGAATCCGTCTACTTCGATACTCCGGCTTTGGTGTCGTACCAGGCGGCGGCGCACAGACGCCGCCTGCGGTTCAAGGTGCGCACCAGGTCGTACCTCGACAGTGGCGTGAGCTGGCTCGAGGTCAAGACGAGGGACCAGCGTGGCTTGAACGCCAAGGAGCGTCTTGCGTACGACATCGAGCAGCGGGCCACCCTGGCCGCGCCGGGTCTCCACTTCCTGAGAACCTACGAGCAGATTGCCCCGAGCAGCCACGAGCTTCACGCGACGCTCACCACCCGGTACCACCGCGCCACACTGCTCGATGAGGGCTCCGGCAGCCGTACCACCATCGACACCAACGTCGAGTGGGAGACACCGGCAGGCTCGCGGACCGGGCTTCCCGGCCTGGCCATTGTCGAGACCAAGACCGACGGGGCTTCCTGCGAGATCGACCACCGGCTCTGGAGCATGCACATCCGCCCGAGAAAGATAAGCAAGTACTGCACCGGCCTTGCGGCACTCACACCCGGGCTCCCGGCGAACAAGTGGAACCGCGTCCTCCGCCGGCACTTCAACTGGGCGCCGACCCGACGAGATCTCGGGCTCGCATCTGTGATCTCGATCAGCCACCGCGACCGTGATGCGCAACAAGCGGGTACGCCGACACAGGACGAAAGAGAGCTACTCGTGAGATAACACGGCGAGCCTCGAACGCCAAGGGACAGGCGGGGGGTCTCGCAGCTCCACACAGAACGCGACATAACCACCGATTCTGGAGCAAAGCCGAACTGTCTCTGCGGTATGATTTGGCATGGACGGCTTCACTCCCTCCACCTACGGGGACAGGATCGCCGGGCATTACGACGACTTCTATGCGGAAGAGCCGCCGAGCGCAGAGATCAACATGCTCGCCGAGTTGGCCGGGCGCGGACCGGCGCTCGAACTCGGGATCGGCACCGGGCAGGTGGCCCTCCCCTTGCATGATCGCGGTATCACGGTGGAAGGCATCGACGCCTCCGAAGACATGGTCGGCCGCCTGAGAGCGAAACCCGGCGGCACCGAAATCTCCGTGACGATCGCCGACTTCGGAGCATTCGACCTGGGACGTCAGTTCACCTTGGTCTACGTTCCCGCCAATACGTTCTTTGCTCTACTCACGCAGGACGCACAGGTGGCTTGCTTCCGGGCGGTCGCTTCTCACCTCGTCTCAGGAGGACGATTCTTGATCGAGGCTTTCGTGCCTGATCTGCAGCTATTCGACCACGGCCAGCGCACCGCGACCATTGATCTCGACGTCGACACCGTCGCCATCGATTCGAGCCGCATCGATCCTGCGACACAGCGCATCGACAGCCAGCTGGTGGTCATCCGAGATGATCAGATGCCTCGCACCTACCCGGTGGCGCTGCGGTACGCCTGGCCCTCGGAGCTCGACCTGATGGCACACCTTGCCGGGATGCACCTCGAGCATCGGTGGGGCAACTGGACTCGAGAGAGGTTCGACTCTTCCTCGACCGGGCATATCTCGGTGTGGAAGCTCGACTCATGAGCACACCATCCGACTGCTCACCGCCTGCCGATCACTCCACCAATGCAGGCAGCCGCACCGTGAACCGTGCTCCCCGGCCCGGTTCATTGGCAGCTTCGACAACACCGCCGTGCTCATCGACTACTGCCGCGACGATCGCCAGGCCGAGACCGCTACCTCCACTCTTGCGAGCACGAGACGTATCCACTCGATAGAAGCGGTCGAAGACCTTTGAGATTGCTTCCTCCGGCAGACCGGGCCCATCGTCGATGACATCAATGACCGCCATGTCTTCCTTCCCGGCGAGTCGAACCAGGACCGACGTTCCGGCTGGAGTGTGCATGCGGGCATTGCCCAAGAGGTTCGCCAGGACCTGGGCCAGTTGCTGATCGTCTCCGAGAACGCGGAGCGAATCCGGTCCCTCGACCGTGATGACCCGGTCCGGGTCGATGGCCTGAGAGTCTGTGACCGCGTCGTGGATGACGTGGGCGATGTTGACCGGCCGGTGCTCCATCACCTGGCCGCGGTCAAGCCGGGCCAGCAGCAGCAGATCGCTGACCAGACGGTGCATCCGGGCCGCATCCGCTCCTACTCGCCGCATTGCGTTGTCGAGCCCTTCCTGGTCATCGAGGGCGCCCTTGCGATAGAGCTCGGCGTATCCCTGGATGGCGGCAATCGGGGTACGCAGCTCGTGCGATGCATCGGCAACAAAGGTCTTCAACCGCTCCTGTGCCTCCGCCTCGTGGGCGAACGCGTCCTCGATCTGGCTCATCATCTCGTTGAGCGCCAGCCCCAGTTGGCCTAACTCTGTCGTCGGCGTGGCCTCGGGGACACGGCTGCTCAGATCACCACTACCAATGGCTGTTGCCGTGGCGACCATGTCGTCAACCGGTTGTAGACCCCGACGAACCAGCCACCACGTCGCAGTAGCGCCGATCAGGGCAACACCGGCGCCGGCAAGGAGTAGCAGCGCAAGCAGACGACTGACGGCGGCATCTACCTCGGTGAGCGGCGCCGCCCAGACATCGATATGGCCGTCGGGTTGCTGTTCGTAGAACACGCGATAGTGCATCGAATCATCGACGGCAGGTACGGTCACGATCTCGCGAATCGATGCATCGTCGAACAGATCGCTGATATCGGGCAATGGGTCGGGGGCGTCGCGAAAACCAGATGGATCCTCATACACCACGGTATGAGTCTCATTGAGGACGATGTGAGCTGCCTGGCGCTGTGAAGGATCTCCTCCCCGGTCCGGAACACCGATCGGAAGGACACGGTTCGGCTCGATCCTTATCTGGATGCCACGCAGATCATCGTCAACCTGGTTGGTGAGCACAGCCCGGCTCGATCGCACGACGACCAAACCGACGGCGGCGATCACCGCCACCAGGAGGATGGTAAAGGTGACAACGAGTTGGGTGCGAAGCCTCATCGACGCAGCCTACGGATGCCGCAACATGTATCCGACCCCCCGCACCGTCCGCAGCCATTCGGCTACTTCCCGGCCAAGCTTCTTCCTCAGATAGCTCACGTAGGTCTCAACAACTGCGGCGTTGCCGTCGAAGTCGTACTCCCACACGTAGTCGAGGATTTGCAGCTTCGAGAGGGCGCGACCCTGGTTGAGCATCAGATAGTGCAGGAGGCGAAACTCCGTCGGGGACAGCTCGACCTCGGTTTCACCCACGAAGACCTGATGAGCATCGCCATCCATCATCAACTCCCCACAAGTGAGACGGTTGGCGACGGCATCGTTGCCGCGGACCCGACGCAGGATTGCCTCGATCCGCAGTGACAGCTCCTCGAGGCTGAACGGCTTGGTGAGGTAATCGTCGGCACCGTGTGAGAACCCCACGCGGAGATCCTCAGGTGCATCCCGGGCGGTGAGAAAGATCACGGGAGAGTCAATGCCGTCGCGACGAATCCGCCTGCACACCTCAAACCCGTCCAGATCGGGCATGTTGACATCGAGCACGATCAGATCAGGCAACGTCTCCTTCACAGAGCGCAACGCATCAAAGCCGGTGCCGGCACTCATGACCTCGTATCCGGTGAAGCGCAACGCCGTTGTCAGCATGTCGACGAGCGATTCCTCGTCATCGACGACGAGCACCCTCGCCCGCGGCGTATCGCTCTTGTACCTTTCCACGGGTCCTCCCTGAGGCTCGAAGCTGGTGATCTGACTTACCCACGATAGAGCTGGGCCCTGAGCCAGACCTGTGGGGATGCTGTGAGCTTGCTGAGAGACGCCCTGCTCAGCCCAAACGTTCCTGGTTCAGCTCTGCGGTGAGTTCGCGCACGCGGTCGATGCGACTTCTCGCTTCGTCGTCTCTCGTCACCGGATCAAGAGTCGTGCCCTTCCTCGTATCCCAGCGACGGGCAACGGCATCCGGAGCCTCGCCGGTGACCATGGCGGCGGCCTGGGCTGCGGCACCGAGAGCAACCAATTCTGTGTTGTCGGGAATCTGAACAGCGCGACCCGTCATCTGGCCGACGATCCGGCGCCAGGTCTCACCTTTGGCGCCACCACCGACAACCACGACCGGGGCATCATCAGCAATGCCGGAACTGCGGCTGTCGATCACGTCGAGAGCATCCAGCAGGCCAACGACTGCACCGCGGTATGCCGCTAGAAGGATCTCGCGTGGTTCGGTCGTGTGGCGAAGACCGACAATGGTTCCGGCAGAATGCGGCAGGTTCGGCGTGCGTTCACCGTCGAAGTACGGGAGTACAACTACCCCAGTGTCTTCGGCGACTTCCTCACGGTCGAGACCGAGCCAACCCGCAATCCGATCCACGGCAACCGTGCAGTTGAGAGTGGCGGCGAGAGGTAGGAAGCGGCCGGTGGCGTCGGCAAACCCGGCAACCATGCCGGTGGGATCGATAATGCGGGACTCTGAGACCATGAAGGCCGTGCCTGATGTACCGAGGCTGATCACCGGCACGCCTGATTCCAATCCGAGGCCGACGGCGGCTCCTGCATTGTCTCCGGTCCCCGGTCCAACCGGGATGCCCTCCGGGATGCCAAGGAACTCCGACGCTGCCTTCGTCACGGTCCCGGCGCGCTCATCCGGCCCGAGGACTTTGGGGAGAAGCGCCGGATCCATCTGGATCAACTCGTGCTCCAGGACGGCGGCAGCGTATTCGCCGGTTTCTGTAGACCACCATGCGGTACCGGAGGCATCCCCGCGGTCGGATGCACCGATGCCCGATAGGCGCTCGGTGACAAAGTCATGAGGCAACCGGATCGCCGCAGTCGCAGCCGCGACATCCGGCTCCATGCGACGCAGCCAGGCCCACTTCGTTGCGGTGAATGAGGCGACGGGGACAAGACCGATACGATTTGCCCACCAATCGGCGCCGCCGAAGGCTTCAGTCAACGCGGCCGCATCCGGGGCCGATTCAGTGTCGTTCCACAGCTTTGCGGCCCGCAACGGCCGCCCCGACGAGTCCAGTACGACCATCCCGTGCTGCTGGCCGGCGACCGATATCGCACCGACCTCACCGGCCATGCCGGTCATGGCGATTGCATCGCGCAGGGCGGTCCACCAACCCTCAGGGTCTGACTCGCGCGCCCCACCGGTGCCGAACACCTCATGAGAAGCCCGTCCAATGGCGACCTGCTCTCCCGATTCGAGATCAACAATCAGAGCTTTGGTGGACTGTGTAGAGCAATCGATTCCGGCAACAAGCGTCACAGCAACTCCTTAGTGCGCCCGATGTAATCGGCCCCGAGCCTACAGACCACGATCGTCCACTCCCAAAGCCATTCTCGGGCAATACCGCTCGGGGTATCGCTCGGCACAGGCTAAGCCACCTTCACATCTCTTGAACGCTCGTTTAATATATTGAACATGCGTTTAACCGATGACCGTACGACCATTGCCCGGATCCGGGACGCCGCTATACAGTGCTTTGCCGAAGACGGTGTGGCTGCGACCAGCATTCGAGCGATCGCAACCAGGGCGGAGGTATCGCCCGGGCTCGTCATCCATTACTTCGGCTCGAAAGAGGAACTTCGGGCTGCCTGCGACGAGTACGTCGTTGCAGCCATTCGCGAAATGAAGAGCGAGGCGATGGAAACCGGCGCCGGCTTCGATCCGCTGGAAGCTTGGCGTCGCCAGGCCGGCGGGCCGCCGATCACGAGATACCTGGCCAAGACCCTGGGCGACGGATCACCACATGTGGCTGCGATCGTTGACGAGATGGCGGTGGATGCCGCAGCGTACATGGAGGTTGGCGTGACCACCGGCATGATCACGCCGAGCCAATACCCCAAGCAGCGGGCGGCAATCCTGACCATCTGGGCGCTCGGAGCACTAGTCCTCCACGAACATCTCGAGCGGCTGATCGGTGTCGACATCACCAGGAATCTGTCCGACGACCCAAAGGCAGCCGGCAACTACGTCGGCCCCGCATTGGAGCTCGCGGGAGGGTTCATCACCGAAACGACGCGCGAAATGATGGCATCGGCATTCGTCGACGCCCCGGACAAACACGAGAAGGAAGATATATGAGCGACCATGCCGCGATCCGGACCGACAAGCTGACCAAGCACTACGGCGACTTCCCGGCACTCGTCGACCTCGACCTTGAAGTACGTACCGGTGAGATCTTCGGCTTCCTCGGCCCGAACGGTGCAGGCAAGACGACGACCATCCGCACCGTCCTCGACGAGATCAGGCCGACAACCGGCAAGGCGACCGTCCTCGGCATGGACACCCACGCTCAGTCGGTGGAGATCCGGCGACACATCGGCTACGTCCCGGGTGACCTCGCCATGTATCCGAATCTGACTGGTCGCGACACGATCACTTACTTCGCCAACCTCCGCGGTGGCGTAGATTGGGACTTCGTCGAATCACTGGCCGACCGGCTCGATGCCGACCTAAGCAAGAAAGTCGGCGACCTGTCGTCCGGCAACCGGCAGAAGGTCGGGCTGATCCAAGCGTTCATGAATAGGCCTGAGCTGCTTGTCATGGACGAGCCGAGCTCCGGCCTCGATCCCCTCGTGCAGCGCGAGTTCCAGAAGATGATGAGAGAGGTCGCCGCCGAGGGGCGCACTGTCTTTCTGTCGAGCCACACGCTATCTGAGGTACAGAGGGTCGCCGATCGAGTCGGCATCATCCGCCGCGGCAAACTGATCGCCGTCGAAGGTGTTGCCGATCTTCGCTCGAAGGCCATCCGCACCGTAACGTTGATGTTCGAAGAACCGATCGATCCCAAACTGTTCACATCGGTTCCCGGTGTCCGCGATGCCAGGGTCGACAATCATCACATCATCGTCTCGTTCGATGGTCGGATGGCGGATCTTCTCGAGGTCGCAACCAACGGTCATCACCTGGTCGACATCAGTACTCAGGAAGCCGACCTGGAAGAGATCTTCCTCACCTATTACGAGGAGGTCCATGCCTGATGCTGACGTCCGTATTCACCAAGACAATGCGCGACCGGTGGCGCGGCATGGGCATCGCCGTCGTCGCACTCGGCCTGGGACTGCTGATGGCCATGTCGGTTTATCGCAGCTTCGACGCCAACACATTCAGCCAGCTTCCGGAGGCGTTCCGGTCGCTCATGAACATCCCCGACAATGCCGACACCGCGTCAATCGCCATCGGAGTTCTCTACGGCCTGTACGGCGCATTCACGCTCGCCGGGCTGTCCATAGCCATGGGCGCGGCTTCGTTTGCTGGAGAAGAGACCGACGGCACCATGGGACTTCTCCTCGGCAACCCGAAGAGCCGCAGCAACGTGCTCAGCGGCAAGATCGCAAATATGGTTGCGCTGGTATCGGCCGGCACGGTTGCGCTACTGGCGCTGGCATACCTGGTCGCGGGCGTCCTAGGCGTGAACCTCGGTGACATGCACGTCGCCGCGTACAGCGCCCACATCTGGGTCAACACCATCTTCTACGGAATGATCGCATTTGCGGCAGGTGGGTGGACGGGGAAGCGTGGGCTCGCCATCGGACTGCCGACCGGAATCATGGTGCTGGGGTTCCTGCTCACCGGGATCTTCCCGCTTGTCCAGGGTTGGGAGAAAGCCGTAAAGGCGCTGCCCTGGTACTACTTCGACGGCTCCGATCCGGTCAACCACGGCTTCAGCGCAGGCCACTTTGCAGTGCTTCTGGTCTCGTCAGTCGCTCTGGGTGCGATTACCTACGTTGGCGTGAATCGAAGAGATCTGAGGGGCCAGACAACGGGCACGAGCATCATCGATCGGCTTCGCGAGAATCCACTCACCAAGAAGGTTGCCGACCGGATTGCGGGCTCGATCAGAGTCTCGAGGATCTCGGTAAAGACCTTCTCAGATCATCAGGGGCTCTTCATCGTCGATGCCTACGTGATGTTCCTCATCATGGGCGTGTTGATGGGGCCGCTGTATGCGCTCATGGACAATCTGCTACTCCAGTACGCCGACCAGCTTCCCGACGCACTCTGGGCTTTCGTTGGCTCCTCGGCGGGTGGCATGTCGACGCCGGAGGGGTTCTATGAGGCGGAGACGTTTGGGATGATGGCCTGGATCGCAGTCATGGTGATGACCGTGGTCATCGGATCACGAGCCCTCGCAGGCGAAGAAGCCGACCGTACGATGGGCCTGCTATTGGCGAACCCGATCCCCCGATCGAGGATCATCATCGAGAAGGTCTATGCCATGGCCGGCTACGCCTTTGCGGTTGGATTCGCTACCTGGGCGGGTGTCTGGATTGGATCACTCCTTGGCGGTCTCGGGATCAACCCGTTCAATATTGCTGCGACCACGGTGATGGCAGTGCTCGTTGGCCTGAATTTCGGGGGCGCCGCCCTGCTCTTGAGTGCGGCCACCGGACGTGTCCGGGTCGCCGTCTTCGGGACGATCGGGATCGCACTTGCGATGTTCCTCATCAACTCGATTGCGATCCTCAACAAGACCGTCGAAGTGGTTGCCGCCTTCACCCCGTTCGGCCACTACCTGACCAACTCACCGCTTAGCAACGGAATGGATTGGGGTAACGCATCAGTTCTCACAACGGCCTTCCTGGTCCTCGTGGCCCTGTCGGTCTATACGTTCAATCGCCGAGATCTGAGACAGAGCAATTGATCCGGCCGACCGGATCTTGACAAAAGGTAAAACGGTCCCGGACATGGTGTGTATAAAGGTATAGGCTGTACCCGATGTACACCCAGTGCTCTCTTTCCTGGGGTTCAGGTCCTGTCCGCGGCATTTGCCCGGGCCGGATTGACCTGCCGGTAAGTGCCGAAAGATCGCTGAATAGAAGACGGCTACGTACCGACAAAGAAGAGAGATACGTTTTCCATACCCGTACGACGGAGGCGTAGGAGTGACCAATTCTGTATCGGCGTTCATGGACGAGGTTGTCCGACGAAGCCCCGGCGAACCCGAATTCCACCAAGCGGTGACCGAAGTCACCGAGTCCATCTTCCCGGTACTCGATGAGTACCCGGAGATCCGCAAAGCCAAGATCTTGCAGCGGATGGTTGAACCCGAGCGAGTGGTCATGTTCCGTGTGCCCTGGGTCGACGACAACGGCGAGATCCAGGTCAACCGGGGATTCAGAGTCGAGATGAACAGCGCCATCGGCCCATACAAGGGCGGCCTCCGCTTTCACCCAAGCGTGAATCTCGGCATCCTCAAGTTCCTCGGATTCGAGCAGGTCTTCAAGAACTCTCTAACCACGCTCCCGCTGGGCGGCGGCAAAGGTGGCGCCGACTTCGACCCCAAAGGCAAGAGCGACATGGAGGTCATGCGCTTCTGCCAGTCATTCATGAACGAGCTCTGGCGTCACATCGGAGAGCGCACCGACGTCCCGGCAGGTGATATTGGTGTCGGAGGTCGCGAAATCGGCTACCTGTTCGGGCAGTACAAGCGGCTCGCCAACGAATTCGCCGGAGTACTCACCGGCAAGGGGTTCGGGTGGGGCGGGAGCCTGATCCGACCGGAGGCCACCGGATACGGTGCCGTGTACTTCGCTGAGGAAATGTTGAAAGTCAAAGACGACAGCCTCTACCAGAAGACGTGTCTCGTCTCCGGGTCTGGCAATGTCGCCCAATACGCCGTTGAGAACATCAACCGGATCGGCGGTAAGGCGGTCACCCTGTCCGACTCGGATGGCTTCATCTACGACCCGGACGGCATCGACGACGAGAAACTCGCCTGGGTCATGGAGCTCAAGAACGTCAGGCGCGGCAGAATCTCTGAGTATGCCGATCACTTCGGTGTCGATTTCTTCGCAGGAAAGCGCCCGTGGAGTATCGACGGCGCCGAATGCGTGTTCCCATGCGCCACCCAGAATGAGCTCGACCTCGAGGACGCCAAGACTCTCGTATCCAACGAGGTGGTACTGGTCGCAGAGGGCGCCAACATGCCGACGGTGCCCGAGGCTGTGCGACTGTTCCAGGATGAAGGTGTGTTGTTCGCCCCCGGCAAGGCGGCTAACGCGGGCGGTGTCGCCACCAGCGGCCTGGAGATGTCCCAGAACGCCGGCCACACCTCGTGGGACCGCAACACGGTCGATAAGAAGCTCCGCAACATCATGGTGGAGATCCACAAGAACGTGTACCAGGCGGCCGACGCCCATGGCACACCGGGCAACTACGTCAACGGAGCGAACATCGCCGGCTTCTTACGGGTTGCCGGCGCGATGCTCTCTCAGGGTGTCGTCTGACCCGGCGGATTTGGACACTCTGTGGCCCGCGATAATGCGGAAGCAGTGGAGGCATGAATGGCTAGAAAGTCGGTTGGATACTTCGAAGGAACGGATTCGCTGTTACTCACCAGCTTGATCTGTGCCGGTTACGACACCCTCCCCGTCTCCAACGGGGTCGATCACCATGGCAAGAACGTACGGCGGATAAACCAACAGGAGAAATACGACATCCTGATTGGCTATCCACACAAACTCTATGCACCGGTGGAATACGACCTGCCGTATCAAGAGGTGTTCCACATCTGCAGGACGTACAGCATCCCGGTGTTGCTCGAGGTGCCCGAGGAATTGAAGGAAGCTGCGGAGCGCCTCATGCCGGATCGGCCAGACGTTGTTGAGTTTCTCGATCCGTCCGAGATCCTGACCCGGGCTTTGGAACTGCTCGCCTAGACCGGAAGATCGAGAGATGACAAGAAAATCCGTCGGCTACTTCGAAGGCACCGACTCCCGGTTGCTGACCCACCTGATCATGTCCGGTTATGACACGATCCCGGTCTCGAACGGCTCCGACAACCACGGCCAGTCCGTAGCGTTGATCAACAACCAGAACCGGTACAACATCCTGATCGGCTATCTGCACAAGATCACCGCCCCCGAGGATGACGGAGTCCAGACCGACCAGATCTTCCATATCTGCAAGACATACAGTATCCCGCTCCTGCTCGAAGTGCCCGAGCATCTTCACCAAGCAGCCAGGCAAGTCATTCCCGAGGCTCCACCCAATATCGAGTTGCTCGACCCGAAGGACACCCTGAACCGGGTCCTCGAACTACTCGGGTAGGGCGCAATGCCACTCTCCGGAATCCTCGTCGCCGATTTTTCGCGTGTGCTCGCGGCACCCCTGATGTCGATGCAGCTGGCCGATCTCGGTGCTGATGTCATCAAGGTGGAACGACCAGGGTCCGGAGACGACACACGGGCATGGGGGCCACCGTGGGCTGTCGACGGGACGTCGACCTACTACGTGGGCCTGAACCGGGGAAAACGCTCGGTCGTGCTCGATCTCAACGATTCGGCCGATCTTGTTCTTGCAGGCCGCCTCGCCGGACGAGCGGACATTCTGGTGGAGAATTTCCGGCCCGGTCTGATGGACGAGCTCGGCCTCGGTTATGACACTCTCAGCGCCTTCAATCCCGGCCTCATCTACTGCTCGATATCGGGCTTTGGCAGCAGAGGCCCAAGCGCCGGGCTTCCCGGCTATGACTTGTTGATCCAGGCGATGAGCGGCCTCATGAGCATCACAGGTCAATCGGCGGACACTCCCACCAAGGTCGGCGCTGCGGTCATCGACATGGCCGCCGGCTTATACGCCACTGTCGGTGTGCTGGCCGCCCTCCACGAGCGATCCGAGACAGGACGCGGGCGGCACGTCGAAGTCTCACTGTTCGATGCCGCACTGAACGCGCTCTTGAACCAGGGATCTGCATACCTCAACGCCGGCGTGGTCCCGACGGGTCAGGGCAACCGTCATCCGTCGATCGCACCGTACGAGATGTTCCACGCAAGCGACCGGGAGTTCATCCTCGCCGCCGCCAACAACAAACTATGGCTTGCGACATGCGGGGTGATCGGACGGGATGATCTCGCCACCGATCCCAGATTCGTCACCAATTCCAAGCGACGCGTCAACGTGATGGCACTGATCGAAGAGCTGAATGGAGTGTTCGCGGCTCATAGCGCGGACTACTGGATCGAGCACTTGCGTGCTGCAGGAGTTCCGGCCGGGCCTATCAATGCGATCGATGAGGCGTTCGAGTGGGCTTTGGAGAACGGCCTGGACCCGGCGATGACCTACGAGGAGACAGGTGTAAAGATCGTCCAACCACCGATTCGGCTCGACGGAACGGCCGTATGCTCACCAATGCCTCCCCCCGGCCTCGACGAGCACGGTGAGCAGATCAGAGAGTGGCTGGCTCAAGACGACCCGTGATTGCGAAGGATCTTGTCGTAGTCGGCCCTGGTGTTGACATCGACAGGTGCCCGCGTGGCGAAGTCGACGTAGCTCACGCGGCCCTGAGGAGCCGACTCCAGAAAACGCCAGACTCCCTTTGCCCCTTGCACCCGAGCCGCTTTTCGCAGCGCCGGGGCTGAGAATACGAGAGGGTGAGCGGGCCCGTCGGTGTAGCTCGACAAAGCCGCCCAGGGGTGGTTGTCGCGCCACTCGTCAACCAACCGGTCGATCATCGCAGTGGTGACACCGGGCATGTCGGCCAGCAGCACCACAACGGCATCACAGTCCTCCAGCGCAGCAGCCCCGACCCGGAAGGAAGACATGTTCCCGGAACGGTATTCCGGGTTTGCCACGATCTCGGCGCGTCCCCCCGCAACGGCGGCGGCAACCTCTTCGCCTCGATACCCGGTGATCACAACAATCCTGTCGAGCTGTGAGCCCTCTGCTGCATCGACGACCTGGGCGGCGATGGTCTGAGATCCGAGAGGCAGGAGCTGCTTGGGCACCGGCGACCCCATACGCTCGGACATCCCGGCAGCGAGCACCATGCCGCCAACCTCACACATCTAGTCGCCCTTCGTGCTCACGCCGCCAACCCGGCTCGCCGGTATCCGCGGCTCGTAGATCGCGTTCTGAGGGCCAAACGATACTCGGCACCACAAGGATCTCACCCCGGACCCGTAGCGCACCGCCGGGTCCTCCTGCGCGTCGAGCCGTTGCACACACCGGTTGACAACCCGGCCGGCGTTGCTGCAACTATTCTTCGTCATCGTCCCGGATTGCGGCAACGTTGGATCAACCGACATGCGCAAGTACCGCGACGCCCGGAGAGGAGCACAGATGTTGTTCGGCGAGTATCTCGTCGTCTTTCGTGGAGGTGGGGACCTGGCAACCGGTGCCGTATATCGGTTGCGGCGCGCCGGCTTCCCCGTTCTGGTTCTCGAGCTCGAGCAGCCGCTGGCCATCCGGCGCAGCGTGGCGGTGGCAACGGCGATTGTCGACGGACGGGCGTTGATCGAGGACCTGGACGCCATCTACATCCAGGATGTTGAAGAGGCTGTAGCCGTGGCCCGCTCGGGTGCGATCCCGGTGATGGTAAGCCCTACGCTGATCCAGCTGCCCTGGGAGCCGGCTGTGGTCGTCGATGCCCGACATGCCAAGGCGAACATCGACACCACCATCAACGATGCTCCCCTTGTGGTTGGTCTGGGACCGGGCTTCACCGCCGGAGTCGATTGTCATGCCGTTATCGAGACCATGCGTGGCCACTTCCTCGGCCGGGTCATCTGGGAAGGGTCGCCGGCGGCCAATCCGGCTGAGCTGGATCTGCTCGGCATCAAACCGTCAGAGCGGATCGTGCGGGCACCAACTGTCGGCGTCCTGAGTTGGAAAGTTGCCATCGGTGATCTCGTCGCCGCGGGTGACGTGCTCGGCGACATCAACGGCGTCCCGGTCCGCTCTCGAATAGGAGGAGTGGTGCGGGGCCAGCTACCGGCCGATTACGAGGTCGAGTGGAACTGGAAGATCGCCGAAGTCGACCCCCACACAGACACCCGTGCCTGCTTCGAGATCTCCGACGCAGCTCTGGCAATCGGCGGCGGCGTCGTCGAGGCAGTACTTACCTGGCTCAACGACCGCAAGCCCAGGTGACTTCCTTCAAGGAGCTGCTCGGGCTCGGTGACCATGAGCTGATCTCGCTTGTCGGCGGAGGAGGCAAGTCCACTCTGCTGTTCGCTCTCGGCAGAGAGCTCGCCGAAGCGGGCAGCCGTGTGATTCTGACCACCACAACCAAGATGGGACGTCAACAGGCATTGGCAGCCCCATCGATCTGCTGGTCGGCCGACGTCGACTGTGCGATCGATGCGCTCGACGGCACAGGGCCGGTGATGCTGGTTGCCGACGGGGACGACCACAAGGTAACCGGCCCTCCTCCCGACGTCGTTGATCGGCTGTTCGCGATGTCGGGAGCCGACTACGTGATCGTCGAGGCCGATGGGTCCAGGGGGAGACCGCTCAAGGCTCCCGCAGACCACGAGCCGGTGATTCCGAGCGCCACGACGACTGTTGTGATCCTGGTCGGAGTCGACGCAGTTGGGAAGCAACTGTCGGACGCAGCGCACCGTATCGAGCGGGCTATCGCTTTCACCGGGCTGCTCCCCCACCACGAGCTCACCGCCGCAGACTGCGAACAGATCCTCACCCACCCCGATGGCTTGCTTCGGGCATGTCCGACAGCCGCCCGGGTGGTCGTTGCTATCACCAAAGTTGGCCCCGCCCAGCAAGCCGCCGCAGCCGAGCTGAGGCATCGGCTCGCCACTCACCCGCGGATTGCCCACGTCGCACTATTCGAGCGGGCTTCTCCCGGATAGACATGGGTCGACCCGGCGTGGAGGCGACCCCGATGTCTGGCCGCCACCGATTGACCGGGCTTATCCGGGATATGCCAGCGAGCCACAGCAGATGTGGGCAGATCAACGACTCAGCAGAATGTCGCGGGTAATTTCGAGATGCCCGAGATGCTGGGTGAGTTCCTCGTACGCATGGATCAAAGCCTCGCCCCTCGTCCAGCCACGCGTGGGCGAGTCGTCGCGTATGCGTTCCGGGTAAAGGATCGGGGCGTGTGACTCGATATCGGCGACATCAGCGAATCCCCGCGATCGTCGACGATCCTGGGCATTCCATCGAGAGCGCGGTTGATGAAAGGCAGGCACTGTCTGGGCTCGATTCCCTGAGAGAAAGCGTAGCCCCGCGGCATCACCGGCGGGGCTTGCTCCCCAACGTACTCCTAGCCGAGCGCCCTCTGCAGGAATGCGGCCATCTGACCACGGGTGACATAGTCGTTCGGGCAGAACCGATCATTGGCCGGCGGGTTGCAGCCCTTTGTTATCCCCGCCGTTGCCAACTTCTCGATGCTGGGCTCGAACACCGATCCATTGTCATCGGTGAAGTCAACCGAGCCAGAATCGGTCAGCCCGAGCGCCCGCACCAGGAACGCCGCCATCTGACCACGCGTCACATTGTCATTCGGACAGAACATGTCATTGAACGGAGGATTGCAGCCGGCGGTGACCCCGGCAACCGCCAGCTTGTCGATCGAGTCCTCGAACACCGACCCGTCGTCGTCGACAAAGAAGTCCCCCGCGCCCGAATTCGAGTAGCCAAGCGCCCGCACCAGGAACGCCGCCATCTGACCACGCGTCACATTGTCATTCGGACAGAACATGTCATTCCACGGCGGATTGCAGCCCTGGGTGATCCCGGCACCCGACAACCATTCGATGGCCTCTTCGAAAATCACACCGTCGTCGTCGATGAAGTCATAGGCCGTGGTTACCCAGCCAGCCGGCCCAACGGATGAATCATCGAAGGCATCGTACGCTTCGATCTCGAAGTAATAGGGAGTATCAGAGAACAATCCGGTTGCGGTGTAGGTCCTCGCCGTTGTCGTCGCCTCCAGGAAACCGTCGATGTACACCCGGTAGCCGACGACCCCGCCCGTGTCGGTTGCGGGAGCCCATGACACCGTAGCCCGGTCCGCCAGTACGTTGGAAACGGTCAAACCGGGATCGGGCCACGATGGTGGGTCCGTGATGTCACCAACGTCGGTGACCGCTATTTGCGCCGTACCCGACTCGTAGTAGCCACCAACTTGCAACCAGTAGGTCTGACCCTCTGTCACCTCTGCCACGATTTGCGACTGGTACGTACTGTCATGGTCGTCGTTGCATGCCAACGGGGTGAGCGACTCCACACTGACATCGCCATAGGACCCGGATTCGTATAGACCGAGAGTCGTGTCGAAATCGCTGCCGGAGGTGTCGATGGTCACGATCGTGTCGTAATCCGGTATCAGTCGGTACCAGATGGTGGCCGAAATCCCGTCGACATAGGTGCCGTCAGCCACACACATGGTTGGCTCACCCGACTGGACGGTCGCACGCACGGTGGAGGCGGTGAAGGACGCCGAGCTCAGCGGGGTGGCATCCTCGAACGGATCATTCCCGGGCCAGGGCAAGGCGAGGAGAGACAGCGCATCCGCAACATCGATCCGCGGCATCACCCACCCGTCCGAAGAGATGGTGACCGGTGAGTATTTGATGGCGGCAAGGATGTTGTTCACGCCCGCATTGGGATATGCCTCCCGCAACAAGGCCCAGGCACCGGCGACGTGTGGCGCAGCCATCGAGGTGCCGTCAAACGAGGCGTAGCCTCCGCCCGGCACCGACGAATAGATGGACGACCCGGGAGCGATCACATCAACCATCTCGCCCACATTCGAGAAGTCCGATCGGGCGTTGGATTTGGTACTGCTGGCAACCGTGACCGCAGTCGAAATGCAGCCGGGAGCGCTGACGCCATCGGGAGCATATCCGTTACCAGCAGAGATAACCGTGGCGACACCGGCACCGAGCAGATTGTCGATCGCCAGCTTCCGAGAGTCGTAGTCACAGGCCGATGAGAAGGTCGAAGAGCCACCGATGCTCATGTTCACAGAAGCGACGTTGTACGTGTCACGGACTGAGTAGACGTACTCGAGGCCCTTCAACTGATCCGACGGATATGAGCCGGCGCCAGGAGAGGCATCCGAGAAGACCTGCACGGCGACAATGCCGGCACCGGGGGCCACACCGGCAAAAGTGGGTGAGCCATACCCGGCCGCGATCCCGGCGACATGCGTCCCGTGACGGCAATTGTCCGTATCGAATGCGCACGGCGCCGCGGCGCCGGTGGTGTGCTGCTCGGTCAATCCGTTGGGGCAGTCACCGGTGTCGCTGAAACACGCCTCATCAACGACCCGTCCGCCAAGGAAGGAATGGCTACGGTCGACACCGGTGTCGAGAATGGCAACCGACTGGCCGGTGCCGTCATAGCCGAGGCTCCAGACGTCGTCGGCATTGATCAGGGGAACCGATTCGGTGAGAGAGACACTGTCGATCTCGTCCAGCTGCACCCTGGCGGCCAGACCCGAATCGAGCAGACGCGCCAGCGCAGGCTCGTCGAGCTCGAGCGCCAAGGCAGGGATGTAGTCGTACTGGTAGATCACCCGATAGCCGTCGCGGCCAAGCCCGTCGATCAGCTCTTGCTGCAAGGAAGTGATCACGTTCGATTGAGAAACTCGTTCAACCGGGTCGAGCAGCTGCTCGGGGGCCCAGAGTGTCCGGAGGGTGACGATGACCCGCACAGTTCCCTGCGTCGCTGCGACAGCCTCCAGTTCATCAAAACTCGCTGCCGAAGCAACCTCGAACCGGGTATCGCTCGTCAAACCTGCCCGGTCGAGAGCAGGTCCGGCCTCGACGACACTGTCCTCGGCGTCGTATTCCGCCTCATCAGCGGGCGCCGCGATGCCGGCCGTCGAACCACTCAGGATCAGAAGGACGACTCCGGCGATGCCCACGCCCCTAGTCGCACGTCGCGATAACCGACCCATCTCTCCTCCTTGTATACACAGGCGAGCCTAATGTCTGAGACCCGATCACAGCCGTCGTAGAGATCGAGATCTGGTCAATGTGACGCCGTGCCTGGTCAGCCGCGACCGGTATGAGTGACATCGACGAGGTTCTCGGGAAATCAGCATGAGGGAATGGCATCGGGCGAGACCGGGAGATACTCAACACCCTCCTAGCATGACACTGTGCGTCTCATAATTCGACTAGCCATTGTTGCGATGGTGGCAACTGCGTTCAGCCCGCTGCTCAGCGCGGCTGCGGAGCTGCCCCCCGGCGGGTCGTTCGTTGACGACGATACATCGGTGCACCAGGGAGCCATCGAGGCAATTGCTGCAGCAGACATCACCAGGGGCTGTAACCCTCCCACAAACACGAAATTCTGCCCCGAAGCGGCAGTGCCCCGGGGGCAGATGGCCGCATTCCTGGCCCGCGCACTCGATCTTCCTGAAGCGGGCCCTGCTGGCTTCACAGATACGGCCACATCAGTATTCGCAGAAGACATCGACCGGATTGCCGCCGCGCACATCACATACGGATGCAACCCGCCGGACAACGATGCGTTCTGCCCGCAGCAAGACGTCACCCGCGGGCAGATGGCCGCGTTCCTGGCCCGGGCGCTGGAGCTACCAGTCACCGCCGGGGACAGCTTCATCGACGACGACGGATCACCATTCGAAGGCTCAATCGAGGCCTTGCGCGCGGCCGGTATCACCGTCGGGTGCAATCCACCCGACAACGACCGTTTCTGCCAGGACCGGCATGTGACCCGCGCCGAAATGGCGACCTTTCTGGCACGCGCCCTCGGCCTCGATACCCCGGTGATCACGCCTCGCCCGTATCAGATCGAGGTGATCGACCGTACCTCCTGGGGAGCCGAGCCGGTGCGCGGACCACTCACCAATCACGAGATCGAGCACATCACGATCCACCATTCGGACTCATCGCTCAGCGTCACCGGCCCCGCACAATTCCGCTCCTGGCAGGCGTGGCACTTCCACCTGGGTTGGCCCGACATTGCCTACCACTTCATAATCGGCCGCGACGGCAACGTCTACGAAGGCCGCCCATACACGGCCGTCGGCGACACAGCGACTGAATACGACCCAACCGGCCACCTCCTCATCGTCGTCGAGGGTAACTTCGACGAGGTCGAGCCGACTACGGAGCAGGTGGAGGCGCTTGCTCAGATGGTTGCCTGGGGCTCGGTGCAATTCGATGTAGACGTGGGAACCGTCATGGGACACCGCGATCTCGCAGCAACCAGCTGCCCCGGCGACAATCTCTATGCGCTGATCCAAGACGGATCGATTGCGGCACGCGCCGACGACATCATCTCCGAAGGTGGAGTGACCCTGGATATCGGATCTTGACCACCCCCAGAAGCTGACCCGGATTAGAGATCGACAATGTCACTCAGATCCGGGGGCACGTCGACTGCGTACACCTGGAGGACTTCGAGGGGAACGATGTCGAGCACCCGCTCATGCGTTGCACCAAGTACCACAGGAGCCGCCGCACCATCGAGATGCGCACGAAGCCAGTTGGGTGCCGTGACACACCACCGATCCCCCGGCTTCAGACCCGGGAAGCGGTATTGCGGAGCGGGGGTGATCAGGTCATTGCCAATCCGTCGCTGATGTTCGAGGAACTCCCGGCTTATAACAGCGCAGATCGTGTGGCTGCCCCGGTCATCCGGCCCCGTGCGGCATGAACCGTCACGGAACCATCCGGTAAGAGGGTCGCTGCCGCACCCCTCCAGCGCTTCGCCGAGGACGTTCTTCTCCATACGGCTCCCCACGCTACCAAGCCGGTGCCACTGTGCGATGGGCTTTCGGCGGACCGACAAACTCAGTCGCCAGTGCGGTGATAATGGGCCCGAATAGGAGGTAAACCTGATGAGTGTTGTCAAGATCAACGCAATAGCCGTTCCCGAGGGCGCCGGTGCCGAATTGGAGAAGCGGTTCGCCGCCCGGTTAGGTGCCGTCGAGAACATGCCCGGCTTCGAAGGCTTCGAGTTGCTACGACCCACAAAGGGCGAGAGTCGCTACTTCGTCTATACCCGTTGGACGACAGAGGACGACTTTCAGAACTGGCTCAACTCCCAGGCGTTCCAGCACGGCCACACCGGCGACTCCGGAGCCCCGCAGCGCCCGCCGGTGAGCACCGATTCCGCTTTGCTCGAGTTCGAAGTCATCGAACGAGTGTGATCGACTCGATCGAGCTCACTCCCAACGACGCGTTCGAGGATGAAGAGCTCCGGCAGCTTTACGCCGCCGTCGGCTGGAGCGCATACACCGCCGACGTCCCGGCATTGGCCAGGGCGGTCGACAACTCGACCTACGTCGTGTCCGCCAGAGCCGGAAACGAGCTCGTCGGGCTCGCCAGGGTTCTGTCGGATGACGTGTCGATCTTCTACCTCCAGGACATCCTGGTGCGCCCGGACTTCCAGCACCGTGGATTGGGCAGCTCGTTGCTTGCCGCGTGCCTGGAACGCTTCGACCATGTTCGCCAGAAGGTTCTACTCACCGACGATCAGCCCTCGCAACATCGCTTCTACGAATCGATGGGCTTTGCCGACACCAGAAAGCTGGAAGTAGGTGGTCTGCACTGTTTTGTGCAGATGCCGGGGATTGCTTGACTCGACCGGCGATCCGGCAAGCTACAGCGACTGGATGTAGGCGATCAGGGCACTGATGTCATCATCGGTGAGCGTGTCACCAAATGTCTGCGGCATGATGTCGGGGCTGAAGCCTGCGACGATGTCGGCGTTCGGATCGATGATCGACTGGCGGAGGTATGCCTCGTCGCGGCTCTCCCCGAGGCCCTTCCACGTCGGCCCTGTTCCATCGACTCCATTGGTGCTGTGGCACACAGCACAGCCGTTGGCGCTGGCAAGTGACTGACCCTTGGCCACAATCGGGTCAACAACGACCGGCTCATCATTGGCAGCCGCCGCTGTAGACGAACCAAACACGTTATCAGTCAGCGAGATCACGGTGCCGGCGGCGCCCATAAAGATCACCGCGACCAGGGCACCACCAACCAACCCGAGCAGCGCTCCACGTGCGAAAAAGGACTTCTCCCGCGCGGGCGCTTCTTGCTGCACGTCGGCGTTGTTGTCCGGGTCGTTGTCTGCCATGTCGTCGTCACCAGTGTTGCCGGGATCCCCAACGGGCCGCAGATTAGTGCCTCCCTCCGCGGGTTGCTTCATCTACGGAATCGCTGCGTGGAAGGTAGTAGGGTTCCAGGCGCCAGCGGATGATGTGCGAGGATTGTCTATGACCGAAAGAAGCAGGCGGGAATCCCTTCTCCTCGGCGTGATTACCGGTGCGATCATCGCCATTGTGATAATCGTGCCTCTGATCGCCCTGAACCTCTGAGGGAATCCGGCGCCGAACGACCTCGAGCGAGTTAGCTGTGAGGCGACGCCGACGTATAAGAGGTCATCCAGATCCGGCCGACTCGCCGAAATACCTCGAGTAGGGCAGAATCCCACCAGACAAAATAACCCGGAGACATTTTGAGACGCAAGGCAGGAACCGGACTCGTCCGCAACGAGCTGCGATTACTTTTGACCGCCGTAGACCTGCAAGCGGCACAGGTTGATCACTTCCACGGATATGACCTGGCGCGACATCTCGCCGCCACTGAGAGCACGGAGACGATCATGTCGCAGCCAACGCTCTATCGAGCATTGCGACGACTCGAAGAGCGAGGGGCACTGACCAGCGAGTGGGAGAGCCTCGACGCGGCTGCCGCACAGGGACGCGAGGGACGCCCCAGGCGGTACTACCGACTAACGAATGCGGGTGTCGAGCTGGCGCGGTCGGAACTCAGCAGTCATCAACTGCGATGGGTCAAGGGAAAGTTGATGCCTCAGGGAAACTGAAGGGGGGACCGACAATGGAAGTGCAACCGTATCTGCACACCCCGGTGGCCGTGTCGGTGGCGCGTCTTCTCACCAGGCTGGTCACCTGGGGGATCGAGCCCCGCAGACGCAACGAGTTCCTCAGTGAAAGCGACACCGACTGGGATCTGATGCACCGTGATCTGGGTTCGAGGCGGGTGCTGGCGAGAGCTCTCCGTGGCATTCCGGCAGCAGTGCTGGGGCGCATGAACGATCGGGATTCGACTGCCGTGCCCACCGCGCTTGCGCTGAGCGTGATGGCGGTGGCAGGAACAGGTGCCGGGTTGATGGCGCACACCTACCCGGTAGACGTTCGGCTCTGGACCTTGCTTGGCTCGATCGGTCTTGCCGGCGGCGGCGTGGTGTTCTTACGTAGCCCGCGACAGATCCGATTGGAATGGCTACGGTGGCCGGTCGCAATACTTGCCATTGCTGTCATTGGTATTGCCCGCACCATGCCAACCGAAGCCGATTGGCCGTACGACTACCCATTTGTCGACACCGCGCTCGGCGACGTGCTCATGATGACCGGCTTCATCACGGTCGCCGCCGGCTGCGTATTGATCGTGACGGCGTCGGCAGCGCCGTGGCGGCGACGACGGCTTGCCCTCCTGGGGGGCACCATCTCGTGCGTCGGGATCGTGCTGTTCGGGACTGGCCAGATCATTTGGGGATTGATGGCCGCCCAGGTCGACATCGAGGTCACCATCGCCGCCCTCGGAGTCGGACTGGGATCGTATGCACTTGCACACGTGCTGCCGCGACTGAGACACCTGGAGATCACCTAGCGGGCGACCCTGACGCCACCGTGGCGGCTTTATGAACCCGGTTCGATGAGTGTGTCCCAGCATTCCGGTGTCGTTGCAACGTCGATGACCTCACGGTGGGTGGATGTCTCCGGTAGCTGTCACCGATGCCGGGACGGGAACTTCCCCTACGATCGACTGGCTGGCCGCGTCGTAGCGGAGAACCGAGCCTGCTGTGGAGACCGCTTCCGTGTGACTGTCCCGCACGGCTCCGTCCGACCGGGTCTCGCCTGCCTCGTTTAGGAACAGTGAGGATGCGAAGAGACACATCAGCCCACCGTCAACCGGATACTGCAGTTGATTTCAAGGGGAGCGACCCTGTCGACGCTGCCCTATTGTGCGCCGGCTACTCCTCGTAGCCCGGGTGACCGACCTTGGTGCCAGCGCCGCCCGCCATCGGCAGGTGGGGCATCGATCCGTCGAGTCCCCGCCATAGCGCATACATTTGGGCCGCGGGCTCGAGCGTGAGCATCTGCCCGTTCACGGTTCCCGTCCCCGGCGCCGCCGAGACAAACGCAAGTGTTTCGTTCTCCAGGGTGGCCTGTAGCGCCGGCGCCGAGTACTCGACCCGGCCGTTGATCGCCAGACGATGGGTCTCGCCGTCGAAACGGCCCTCGATCACCGAGGTGTCGCCATCGTTTGTTATCCAGAAGGCGTTGTCCTTCTCCGCCTCGAAATCGGGGCGATGCAGATACAACCTCGGCTTGTCGCGATACGGCTCGCCCGACGTCGGGCATGCGGTTACGCAGTTGCCGCACTCGTTACAGAAGTCGGTGAGCACCACGATCTGAAGCGACTGGTCAACGCCGAACAGCGCCATGTCCCCCACCGTCACCGCGTCACCGTCAACCGCCAGTGCCGGTAGCTCCGCCCGGAACGGCGACATCTGATAGGTCATCAGCGCCATGTTGGGGCACACCCCGACACAGAGGCTGCAGATGGTGTCACAGTCGAGACAGCGGGAGGCCTCAGCCTGCGCCTCGGCATCGGTGAAAACGTGCAACGTCTCGTCGAAGTTGTCTCGTTCGTCGAGAGGCGTGTGTCGCACCGGGACCCGGTACTCGCGATGCGCTCTGCGGGTCACCATGTCCGACACGCTCAGCTCGAGCGGCTTCCAGGTGGCGGGCATCGGTACACGCGTCCCCGAGGCGGCCTCGATGATGGCTGCGGCGACGGCCTTACCGTCCGCAGCGGCTTTGACGATCGATGCCGGACCGGCGCCAGCTACGTCGCCACCGGCGTAGACGCCGGGGATCGTTGTCTGGTGGGTCCTCGGGTCGACGACTATGTAGCCACGCGAAGTCAGCTCCGGTTCGTCGTCGCCGAAGAAATCGAGCAGCGAATATTGGCTGATCGCCAGAATCAGTGTGTCCAGCTCGATCTCGAACTCCGAGTCGGGCACGTCGAACGGGATCTTCCGCCCGGACGCATCACGATCGCCCCGGTATTCGGTCTTTGTGCAGACCAACCCCTTGAGCTTGCCGTCTTCGACGTGGATCGAGTTCGGGTTGGCCAACTCGACAAACTTCACACCCTCAGCCAGCGACTCGTGGATCTCCTCGCGGTCGGCAGGCATCTGGTCGATGCTCCGCCTGTAGATGAGCGAGGTCTCGATTGCCCCGACTCGCCAGGCCGAGCGAACACAGTCCATGGCGGTGTCGCCTGCACCGACGACACCGACGCGCGGGCCGACGGGCAATGGATGCCCCTCGCGGACGCTGCGCAGGAATGCCAGAGCATCGATGACACCTTCGGCGTCTTCGCCTTCAAGGCCGAGATGCTTGGGGAGTTGAGCGCCAACCGCGACGAAGATGTAGTTGTAGCCCTGGTCGCGCAGATCGGACAGCGTGAAGTCACGGCCTGCCTTCATGTTGTACTTGACCTCGACCCCGAGATCGTCGAGCGCGTGAAGGTCCTGGTCGATCTTCGACTGCGGGATCCGATACTCCGGGATGGCGCCGCCGACCATGCCGCCCGCATAGGGGTAGGCCTCGAAGATGGTCACAGATAGCCCGGCCTGTCCCAACTCCCGACCAGCCGCGATGCCGGCGGGGCCTGCTCCGATGATCGCCACTTTGCCGGACATCCGCGACGGTTTCGTCACACCGCTTGCGGTCTCATGCTCCATGATGAATCGCTTCATCTCGCGGATCGCAAGCGGCTCATCGAGATGGGTGCGGATACAGGTGGTCTCGCAAAGGTGATCGCAGACCCGGCCGAGAATCGACCCGAGCGGGTTGTCCGCACGCACGATCGAGACGGCCTTGTCGTAGTCGCCATCACGAACCGCACGCATGTATGCGGGAACATCCTGATCAATCGGGCACTCGTCGACACAGGGTGCCTGAATGCAGTCGAAGAGATGAAGCTCTCGCTCGGTCTTGGAGCGATCCGTACGGAACGAGCCCTTCTGGTAGCGCCAATCGGTGCGTACCGACCCGGCGTACTGGCGAAGATTGACCCGCTTCAGCGCGTTCAGGGTGAGCGTCACCAGATCGGCCGTGCGCTCCTCGTCAAAGCCCTGTTCGGAAGCCCACGTTGCGATAGCGGCAAGCGGCGACTGCCCGTCGCCCACCGAACGCAACGCATCGCTCAACGAAGCGGCCTGTCCACCAGTGAGGTTCAGCCCGCTCTCAGTGAGGGCGCCGTAGGTGAGAATCCCGGCGAAATCGGCCATGTTCTCCTGCTGAACCGCCGTGTTGGCGATGAACTCGTCGAGATCGGAAGCGCCCGCCTTGTCGAGCGAGTTGTCCAGCTCTTCTATGTACTGGGGTAGACGCAGGTAACCGCCGGTCTTGAGCAGATCGGAGCAGACGGTGATGGTCTTCATCCCGGATCGCAGCAGATCGGAGACATTGAACGCATCGGCACCACCCGCATAGGACAGCAGGAGATCACCCTTGAACTCCTCGGAGATGCGCAGCGCCAGGTTGCTGGTGACGGCATGCAGGGCCCGGCCCGACAGGTACATCATCTCGTCGGACTCGAACACGGTGCGGTGGTTCTCCACCTCGAGCGTGTTGCTCAGCTTGAGCCCGAAAGTGAGCCCATTGGTCCTGGCGACCCGGCGCAGATTGTGGAACATCGGGACCGCATCGACGTACTTGAGATCGTGGCCAAATGCCTCGTCCGGAACCGGCACATCGGTGAACCCGAGGTCGTCGTTGATAATGCCACGCACCCGGTCGGCACCGAGCAGCGTCGGGTTGCACTTCACCGACGTATGGATCTTCCGCTCATTCAACAGGTAGAGAACGATCTGCTCGATCTCGTCCGGGGGGCAACCGTGCATGGTCGACAGGGTGATGGTGTCGGATACCGTGTCGGGGATGGCGATATCCCGGATCTCCGGGTACCGGCTTGCGACGATGTCGACGTACTCCTGCTTGTAGGCAGAAGCATCGGCCATGGCATCGAAGTACCACTGCACGTTTGGCTTCTTGATGCCCTCGAGGTTGTAGCCGACAGACATGTTGAAAATCATCCCCGGCGAGTCCCCGGGGAAGCCCAGCTTCTTGTGCAACGCGTGAATCAGCACCCAGGCGCGCAGGTACTCGTCGAATGACTCGAAGACCTTGAGCTCTTGAGACCACTCAACGTTGTATCCCTCGTCCTCGAGGTCAATGCATGGTTTGTTGACATCGAGCTCATCCAGGGTCTGGATGGTCTTCAGCTCGATGAATCGGGCACCGACCAGCCAGGACACGATGATGTTCTGAGCCATCTGGGTGTGCGGGCCCGCGGCGACGCCAAACGGTGTCTCCAGGAGCTGACCGTATTTCTCGAAACGGAAGCGATCGTTTTCCGACGGCACGAAGAACGAAGAACGGGGAATACCAAAGATCGAGTCCTTTTCCTCGAGCTCGGTGAAGACCCAGTCTGTGAGCTGTTCCATCGTGATGGGATGGAAGCGATCCGACATCATCACCCTCCTAGAGCTTGGCGTGCAGTCTCTCGGCTTGTTCTCTTGCCTGAGCGCGGACCTCGTCCGCATCGACGCGGGTTGGCTTTCCATCCTTGAAGACGACTTCGCCGCCGACCTTCACTTCGACCGGGTGGACCCCGGCGGTAAACGCCAGGTGCCACGGATCCATCGGGTCGTACGACCAGGTGACCTCATCGTTGCGAGCTTCGGGCACGACGTTCCAACCCTCTTCGAGCCATGACCATGCGGGGTCCGGGCCGACGGTGACGTCAACTGAGCGTTGCATCACATAGGCAAGACGGAACGATTCGATCATGTTGGCGCCGATGCCGTCTGTGCCAAGCGCAACCGGGTTGGAGAACCGGGCCGGGTCGGCATACCCGACGCCGTTGTTCAGGTTCGAGCGCGGATTGTGCAGGATCGTCCCCTTCAGATTGTGGTCGGAGGGGAGATGGACACAATGGCTCAGCAGCCAGCTGTCCTCGGTGAGGCCGTCGAGACGCTGCGGAGCATCGGCATCGCCGATCCCCTCGCAGACGTGAATGTGGACTCCGACACCAAGATCCTTCGCAAGACCGGCCGCGGCCTCGAGCGACTCGTCGGTGCATGTGAATGACGCATGGACCCCGACCAGAGCCTTGTTGCCTTCCTTGACAAAGCGCTCATTCTCCGCAAGCCCCCGTCTGGCTCCATCGGCACCGTGCCTGTCGGTGATCCCGTATGCCGTAAGAACACGCACCCCGACCTCGTCGCAAGCCTCCTTGATGACCGACAGCGAGCCCTCGATGGCATTCGGCGTCTCGTTGTGGTCGACAATCGCGGTGGTGCCGGCTTCGAGCGCCTCCAGGGCGCCGAGCCTGGCCGAGGCACGCAGCATGTCGAGATCGAGCGCCACATCGAGTCGCCACCACACCTGCTCCAGGATCTCCTGGAAATTCGTGGCGACCTTGGGTGGTGCCGGCATCCCCCTGGCCAGTTCCGAATAGAGATGATGGTGGGCACAAACAAGTCCGGGTGTTGTGGCGGTCACTTCGCTACCTCCAGTGGCTGGTGAACGTTGAACGGCACCTGGGTGCGGCGTCGTCCATCCACTTCGTAAAACGCGCCCGCGACCGCGCCTGCGGTCGGGACGAGACCAATCTCCCCAACGCCTTTGACCCCGTATGGGGCCCGTGGCTGTGGCACCTCGACAAGGATGGTCTCGACCTCGGGCATGTCCTTGGCCCGCAGGATGCCGAGACTGCGCAACGTCCATTTGGTGGGCCGGGCGTCGTCGTCGGTGGGGAACTCCTCGGTAAGGGCGTAGCCGAGCCCCATGTGCACGGCCCCCTCAATCTGACCTTGTGCCAGCATCGGGTTGATCGCTCTGCCGACATCGTGTGCGGCGACGACCTTCTCGATTTCACCGGTCTGCTTGTCAGCGATCACAATCTGGCACGCATACCCGAACGCCGAATGGATGATCGGGTTGTCGACACCCTCCTCGAGCGAGTTGGTCCAGTCGACCCGGTATTCGCCGCAGTAGTCAACGCCGGGTTTCTGTTCGTTCTCGTTGGCGACCCGGCAAGCGTCGGCAACTCCGCCGGCAGCCATCAGGGTGCCTCGCGAGCCGGTCGTCTGGCCGGCACCGAGCTCACGGGTGGTGTCGACGATCACTTTGATCCGTTCTGCATCTACACCCAGTTCCTCGGCGGCCACCTGGAGAGCAACGGTGTGCACACCCTGGCCCATCTCGGTCCAGCAGTGGCGAACCTCGACAGTCCCGTCTTCTTCAAAGCGAACGACGGCTTTCGAGATTTCGAGGAAGCCGTTACCGAGACCGGAGTTCTTGAGGGCGAGCCCGATGCCAACGGCCTTCCCGTCTGTCCGCGCCTGGTCGTAGGCAGGCTTGACCGCATCGAGGCATTCGCGGGCACCGCGGCAGCCGTCGTCCATGATCTGGCCGGGACCCCAAACGACACCAGGGCTGATGACGTTGCGGCTGCGCATCTCCCAGGCGTCGATGCCGACAGCATCTGCAAGCCGATCGATGACACCTTCCATCGCAAACTGAGCCTGATTGGCGCCAAAGCCACGGAAGGCACCGCACACCGGGTTGTTGGTACGGACCGCCGTCGCTTTGACGTCGACGGCACCGATGACGTACGGGCCTGTCATGTGACCTGCGGCCCGCTCGAGCACCTTCATGCCGACTGAGGCATAGGGCCCGCTGTCGCCGATCAGCCGCGATCTGAGAGCCGTCAGCTTCCCTTCGGCATCGCAACCGGCCCACACCTCGACCTCGATCGGATGTCGCTTGGCGTGGATGCGGAAAGATTGCTCGCGGGTCAGCGTGCACTTGACCGGGCGTTGCAGCAGATAGGCGGCGAGAGCGGTCTGCCCCTGGTTCGACATGTCCTCTTTACCGCCGAAGGCACCACCGTTGGAAACCAGCTCGACGGTGACGGTGCTCGGCTCGACGTTGAGCATCGCGGCAATCTGATTGCGGTCGTCCCAGACACCCTGGCCACCGGAATACACCATCAGCCCGCCCTTGCCATCCGGCATGGCGAGAGTCGATTCAGGCTCCAAAAAGGCATGCTCCACGCGCTGGGTCTTGAAGACCTCATGGAGGGTGTGCGCCGACGCTGCCAGCGCCTCGTCGACATCGCCCCGTTGATACTCGGATACCGAGAGCACGTTGCCATCGAGGCCCCAAACCGCGTCTTCTTCGGAGGCCAGAGCGCTCTTTGCATCCGCAAACGGCACCAGGACGTTGTATTCGACTTCAATCAGCTCGGCTGCTGCCTGTGCCTGGGCCTTGGTCTCGGCGATCACGATTGCGAGCACGTCGCCGTAGTAGGAGGTACGCCCACCTTCGGGGATGAAGACGGGCCAGTCGGTGTAGATGATTCCCACCTTCAGATCGCCGGGCACGTCTGCTCCGGTGAATACTGCAACGACCCCCTCAGCAGCCCGGGCAGCGCTGGTGTCGATCTTCAGCACATCTGCCCTGGCGTGATCGGTCAGGTGAAGGGCGCCGTGCAACATGCCGTCCTCGCGGTAATCATCGATGTACCCGCGATCACCCAGGGCCAGCTCGGCCGCCTCATACTTGGCCCCACTGTCGCCGATTCTCTGCGGTAGCGACGTTTCCGGGATCTCCCCGGTTGCCAGGAGATCGATAGCTTCGAGGATCTTGGTGTACCCCGTGCAGCGGCACAGGTGCGCTCCAAGGCGCCCGGCTGCCGTCTGCGACGTCACACCCGACAGTCCCTTCTGATCGAATAGTGCTTTAGTGCGAACGAGTATCCCGGGTGTGCAGAATCCACATTGGAGAGCACCGGTGATCGAGAAGGCCCTGGCGAGGCGGTCACGCTCCTCGGTGTCGAAGCCCTCGAGGGTCGTGACTTCCTTACCTGCCGCCTTCTCCATACTCACGAGGCAGCTCTGTATTGCCTTTCCGTCGAGAAGCACGGTGCAGGCGCCGCACTGACCGGATGGGGAACACCCGTCCTTGGGTGATGTGATGCCGAGTTCCTCTCGCAGCGCGCTCAGCAAATGGGGGTGGTCACTCCTGGCGGCAACCTCTTGGCCATTTACTGAGAAAGAAGTGAAATCAGCCATCACACCCTCCTCTCATTAGAAACTATATCCGCAGTCTAGGCATTTTACTTTTTGTCAAATTCGCTGCACATTCCCTGCGCCGTCTGGGATTGCACGGCAGGACCGCTACAGTTTGCTATTGCAAACAAACCGGGGGCAACCATGCGCAAATTCGTCATACTGTTATTCGCTTTCGCACTTCTGATCGCAGCCTGTGGAGGAAGTGACAGCGGCTCGAGTTCCGACGCCGCGACCACGACCACCGCCACCGCGGCAACCGAGACAACGGCAGCAACCGCGACCACAGCTGCGACTGAGACCACAGCTGCGCCGGTCACGACGCTACCTGCAGAGACCACAACGACCCAGGCAGGCGAGAGCGTCGATTCGGCCGCGCTCTATTCGGCCCTGGAGAAGTCGACCGCGGTCCAATCAGGCCGCGTCGAGGGAACCATGACCATGAGGGGTGTCGAAGGTCTCGATGCCGCCAGTGAAGTATCGATGGGTTTCTCCGGCGAGTTCGACAACACGACCGGTAACAGCTCTTTCACCATGGATCTTTCCGATCTCGCCGGTGCCATGCCCGCGGATCAGGAGATCCCGCCGGAATTCGCCGATATGTTCGGCGAGATGGAGATCCGCACCATCGGCGACACGTCGTACATGAAGTTCGGGCTCTTCTCGATGCTCGGAGTCCCCACCGAGTGGGTGAGCATGCCGGCAGGGGAAGCCGGTACTGCTGCTTCCAGCTTCGGCGCAGGCCCGACCAACCCGATGGAGTTCATGGGAGCTTGGAGCCAGGCCGGGACCGGGGTCGAGAGCCTCGGCTCCGAAGACGTACGTGGCGTCAGCACGACCCACTACCGGGCCACCATCGACGTTGATGCCATGGTCAACGCTGCCGATGACATGGCAGTTGAGGAGTTGGACAACCTCGGCGCCACATTCCCCGGAGGCACCATGCCGGTGGACTTCTGGGTCGGCGATGACGGCAACATCTATCGGGTCGTGATGGACATAGACGGATCAACCGATGCGAGCAACGGCTTCTCGTCGTTGACGATGCTGTGGGAGATGTACGACCAGGGTGCCAACATCACCATCGAAGCTCCCCCGGCAGACCAGGTGACAGATGGCGCAGCTCTCAGCGGAATGTTCTCCGGATAGACGCCCGGCAGCAGGATTGCGACTCCGGCCGGGTAGAGTGACCCGGCCGGAGAGAGCATCGTGTCACAAGAATGCAGCGCTGAATTCCTGATCGAACCGTTCGAGGTAGGCCACCCGGGGGCCCACGTCGAGGCGGCTTTTGCGGCGGTCCGCAAACTCGGCTTTGAACCCGAGATCGGGCCATTTGGAACCACCATCAAGGGTGAATCAAATCTCGTGATGGAAGCGGTGAAACTGCTGCTCGACGCTGCCACCGGATCCGGGGCAACCAGAGTCTCGGTCCAGGTCGAGGTATGTGGTGACTGACGTGGCCAAAGAGTTACTTGCCGCCATTGCCCCGCTCCTCGACGCCATCGGCGGAGAGACGGTCGAGACCGGGGATATCACACAAGGTGACATCCCCATTGAGTGGCGCGGGGAAGTTGTCGGGGGGGTTCGGCTCGCCCCGCTCTCCGATTCGCTCGACATCCTGATCGCCCGCATCGAAAACGAACTCGGCGCACCCCTCGCCCAGCTCGACCGAGTGGGCAAGCAAGTCGCACTCCGCCGTCTCGATGAGCAGGGGGCATTCCTGCTGCGAAAGTCGATCGAGCTGGTGGCCGACACAATGGGTGTCAGCAGGATCACCATCTACAACTATCTCAATGCAATCCGGGA
>Ga0307423_1000130_pt1 | contig 47357 bp, 58 predicted proteins | sample SalMarWE160310MG_FD_202154 | JGI IMG/M metagenome (GOLD analysis project Ga0307423, IMG submission 202154) | Salt marsh sediment microbial communities from the Plum Island Ecosystem LTER, Massachusetts, United States - WE1603-10 | ecosystem: Environmental > Aquatic > Marine > Intertidal zone >...
CCAACGCATTAAACAACAAGAGAAGGCGGAACAGAAAATGGATGAAAAAACGGACAAGGAACACATCGAAGAATTGAAGGAAATGATCAAAGAAAAAGAATCCAAGGAACCCGTGGAGAAGGTTCTCGTCAAATTTTGTGAACGACACGGCGTATCCTTAGATACCTGCCGAATCTACTATCGCCGTTTAGTTGATAAAGGCGAAATCGAAGAAAAATAGTCTTAACCGCCGCGGCATCAGCACATATTTGCCGCCTATTAGGCTCCTAATAGCCAATCGATGCAGAAACCTGTAGAGGGGTAGGTCAGTATTGGCGCCGAAAACCCCCAATAACATGTTGAAAAACATCGCTCCGCAGCCTGCTTCAAATACAGGGGGTATAGACTATCCCAAGCATAACAATCCAGTACATGCAGAAGCGCAGCACACGAGAAATCACCCATTTGCTTTTCACAGTTTTCGGCGCATCACCACAAAAACCCAACCCTCAAAAACCCTAATCCCATACAGCGCGCCATTCAAAACCCTTATACCTCAGGACGCAATCCTTATATTAGCGAAACTCGCTTCTAAAACAATCCAGCAATATTGGATATGCTATCTAAAAAGAGATGCAACTCCGCACCAGCAATGATGCAGGAGTGAAGGGTGAACGAGCAAAAAAGCTCACATGACACCACACACAGGCAAACAACGACGCACCAACAAAAGGATTACACCAAACGCCAATAGACACCACCAAACGACCCGACTACGCCAACGCCGTCTGGAGGATGGCTCGGCTTGGGAGCCGAAGAAGGGCGCGGCAAGCCGCGAAACCGCCCCGGGTAGGCGCATGCAGCCTTCGAACCGGGGATGCCTCAATGGGACTTCCCACCTTGACTCTTCGGAGTTAGGGTGCTCCTTTACGGAGCGGGAACCCCCCGAACGGAAGCATCTTAGTAGGGGGAGGAAAAGAAACCAATTGGGATTCCCCTAGTAGCAGCGAGCGAAACGGGAACAGTCCAAACCGAATCCCATGCTGAAAAGCACGGGAGATGTAGTGTTTAGGGCCCGGCTTCCTCTTCGCTGGTTAAGCTGAAGTGGCCTGAAATGGCCCGCCATAGAGGGTGACAGCCCCGTAAACACACGCCAGAAAGAGCTGAGCTGGAGTCCCAGATTACCGTACCCTGGTTTGGGTGCGGAAAATCGGAAGTCACCAACTTCCAAGACTAAATACGCCTCAAGACCGATAGTGCACTAGTACGGTGACGGAAAACTGAAAAGTACCCCGGAATGGGGGTGAAAAGTGCCTGAAACCAGACGGTGACAGACGTGTGCGGCCCGGAAGAGTAGAACCCTCCCGAAGGAAACCGCTGTGAAGCGGCAGTACGAGAGAGGGGGATCAGGGTTGCATATTCCGTCTCGAAACACGGGCCGGGGAGTTTATGGCTGTGGCAAGCCTAAGGGTAAAAAACCCGTAAGCATAGGGAAACCAACACGCACGCAACTCGAAAGAGCCAGGTGCAGGGTCTGAAAGGGCCCGGAGTCACAGCTGTACAAACTAGAAACCAGACGATCTATCCCTGGGCAGGGCGAAGCTAGGCGAAAGCCTAGTGGAGGCTCGAAAGGGTGCTGACGTGCAATTCGTTCCCCAGACCTGGGGATAGGGGCTAAAGACCAATCTAGTCTGGTGATAGCTAGTTCCCTCCGAAGTGGGCCTGAGCCCAGTCCCAAGCGAGGCAGCTGGTGGGGTAGAGCACTGATTGGAAAGCAAGGGGCCGAAAGGCTCTACTTTTCTTTCAAACTACGAATCCACCCGCACCGCAGACCTTGGGAAACGGGTTACAGGGGGTAAGCTCCTGGACCGAGAGGGGGACAACCCAGACTGAGGTTAAGGTCCCCAAGTGCTGGCTAAATGTCAAACTAAAGGGCGTCGTCAGCCTCAGACAGCGGGGAGGTAGGCTCAGAAGCAGCCATCCTTCAAAGAAAGCGTAACAGCTCACCCGCCGAGGCTGACGGCCCCGAAAATGGACGGGGCTAAGCCAGCCACCGATACCTCAGAACGCAGCTTAGCGCTGCGCTGGTAGGAGGGCGTCCTAGCTGGGCAGAAGCTGGGCCGTGAGGTCCAGTGGACCGGTTAGGATTGCGAATCCCGGTGGTAGTAACAGCAAAGAGAAGTGAGAATCTTCTCCGCCGAAGGGGCCAGGGTTCCCCGGCAACGTTCGTCAGCCGGGGGTAAGTCGGTCCTAAGATTTGACTTAACCGATCATGTCGAAAAAGGGAATCCGGCTAAAATTCCGGAACCACAGAGGTACACGCGGCGACGCAAGCCTAGCGTTGACGCTTCGGGGTAAGCTAAGCAGGGCTGTCGCCTTGTTTAACCGTATAAACCTGGGGAGTGCCGTAATGGCGAGAACCAGGCGAAATCGGGAATAGCCGCCCGTTTTAGGGGGGTTTAGCTGATTTCTGGAGCCACTGAAAAACGCGCTAGGAAGGATCCTCTGTGACCGTACCAAGAACCGACACAGGTGTCCCTAGGTGAGGAACCTAAGGCGTTTCGGGTATACACTAATGCGAGGGAACTCGGCAAGTTAGCCCCGTACCTTTGGTATAAGGGGTGCCTGCTCTTTCAGCCTTGGCTGGTAAAAGCAGGTCGCAGTGACAAAGGGGTCTCGACTGTTTAATAAAAACACAGGAAACCGCAAGCGCGAAAGCGTGTGAACGGTTTCTGAATCCTGGCCAGTACAGGTACCTGAAACCTGGGTCCAACTGGGCTAAGGGCCTGCAAACGCCGGGAGTAACTCTGACTCTCTCAAGGTAGCCAAATGCCTTGTCGGGTAAGTTCCGACGTGCATGAATGGATCAACGAGGGCCCCACTGTCCCCGCGTAGTACCCGGTGAATCCACGTAACGTGGACGAACAGTCCACGATCTCCCAGCGGGAAAAGAAGTCCCTGTGGAGTTTTACTGCAGCCTGCCGCTGGAATACGGTTGTGGATGCAGAGTGTAGTCGGGAGCCGTTTGATCTTGGTTTCTCCGGGAACCAGGGTAGGCGACAATGGAACACCGACCTTCTGCAACCGTGTTTCTGACCGGCCCCTTGCGGGCTGGAACAACGGTAGGTGGGCAGTTCGGCTGGGGCGGCACGCCCTTGAAAAGATATCAAGGGCGCCCTAAGGTTGGCTCAGGAGGGACAGAAACCCTCCGTAGAGTGCAAGGGCAAAAGCCAGCCTGACTGGATCCTCAACAGTAAGGGATCCAGAGGCGAAAGCCGGGCTTAGCGATCATCCATGTCTCCCTTGGTGGGTGCTGGATGTGTCAGAAAAATTACCCTAGGGATAACAGGCTTGTCGCGGGCGAGAGTCCCCATCGACCCCGCGGCTTGGTACCTCGATGTCGGCTCTTCCTATCCTGGCCCTGCATAAGGGGCCAAGGGTGAGGCTGCTCGCCTATTAAAAGGGAACGTGAGCTGGGTTTAGACCGTCGTGAGACAGGTCGGACTTTATCTGCTGGGAGTGCTGGCTGCCTGAGGGGAAAGGGTCCCTAGTACGAGAGGAACGGGACGCTGTAGCCTCTAGTTAACCGGTTGTCCGACAGGGCAGTTGCCGGGCAGCCACGCTGCTGAGGATAAGAGCTGAAAGCATCTAAGCTCGAAGCCTCTCCCGAAAAGAGGCAGCCGTTCCCGGTTTTCCGGGACGAAGGCTCCCATAAAAGATGGGTTTGATGGAACCGGGGTGTAAGCTGGAAGACTTTGGTCGACCAGCTCAGCCTGCGGTCACCAACCGCCTGAGGTGTCGGGTCGGTGGTGTCTGAGCGATATTTGGTTGTGTCCTTGCGTGAAGCGCGCCGTTGTTTGGCCTGTGTGTGGCGAACCTTTGAAAAAACAAATCGATAACTTTTAGTTGCTTTTGGTTACTTTTTGTTGTTTCTTATTACTTTACGTTCTTTTTAGCTGGGAGTAAGCAGTTTCTTCAACTGGTTTCGACGGATTTTCCATTAGGCAGTATGAGGGATTCTGCTTGCATAGAATAGCTTTCGTGGATTAAATTTTAATCCCCGAAAAGAGAAGAAGATGAAAAAGTAAAACGAAACAGAATGGAAGAAGAACAAAACTATGAGTTAGCGTTAGCTCCAGAAGCATTCAAGAAACGGTACAATGAACTAAAACAACTTGACTCTCAAATTCGAAGCTTGAATCTTTATGGGACTGTGGATCGAATACATGAGATAAACGAATTGAAAGCAAAGTTTCAACAGATATTAGCAGAAATTCAAGCTGTTGCTTGGAAGGGTTACCTGATAACCTTTGTAGAGGAACCTAGTTTCGTAAGCAAAGCGAATAGGGAGCACAAGTTGTACAAGGAAAATGGCACATGGAAGATCAAAGGATTTGAAGATATAGCTAATGCTGGTGCGACTTTTGATTTTGACGGTAAAACGGGATTACCTACTAAGATCAAGAGTAAAAAGAAGATAGTGCGATTATTCGGGAACCCAATCGACGTACCAATAGAACACGAAATAACATATGAAACACAAGAAACTGTAGCAGCAGTGATTGCAAAGGAAGCAAAGAAACGCAAAGGCTATGGGAAGATAGTCTCTAAGCCTAAAGAGTGGTCTTGCACTAGATGTCATAAAAGTGAACGATGATAAGTTCTGTTCTGGTTGCGGAAAGCCTATGGAGAGTTGGCAATAGGGGACAAGCTTCAATGCTTCTCCCTTTTTAATAATACTCGCGTTTTCTGGGCTATTCTTTATGCCCGATTCACAGGCAAACCAGCATATTTGGATCCTAATAGAAATTCGTTGCAGAAAGGTAGAGGGGGTCTACCGTATTGGCGCAGAAACCGCCCAAAAACATGCAGAAAACCGCACTCAGCAGAAAACGATGCAGTTCAGTATATATAGAGGGGGTATAGACAAAAAATCACACGTTAGAGCCGTAACGTCAGGTTTTTGGTAGGGAAGTCTTTATTTGTTTAGATTGGTTATGGTTTGTTTGAGGTGTTTGTTTTGGGTGAAAGTCATAATTTGGTGAAGAAAAATTTTGAGACGGAGATGTGGGTTAACGGAGAAAAGTTGCCGTTGAATCATTTTGTGCAGGAAACGGTTGCCAACGTCCTTTTGGGTTTTTCGAAGACGCTTAAAGGATTGGACACGGTTCCTGAGAACATGGAAGTGAAAGTCCGGAAGCTATCGAAGCCAGTGGAAGTTGACGCGCACACATACCCTTAATCGGGTTGAAACGGGAAACGGTTGAGCCGTGAAAGGCATCTACGTCCTGATAATCCGCGTAAGCAAAGACATCAACGTAAACGTAGGCGCACTGGGCAGAAAAAACTTCGCAAAAGGCTTGTACGCTTACGTTGGCTCCGCACAGACTAACTTGGAGCAGCGAGTGAAACGCCACTTAAGACGCGAAAAACGCCTGTTCTGGCACATCGACTACCTGCTTGCCAACGAAGCGGCAAAAATCACCCAGGTTCTTTTCAAACAAGCGGACAAAACCTGGGAATGCAAAACCGCCACGCGCATCGGCGAAAACGGCACACCAATCGCTGGTTTCGGCTGCTCCGACTGCCGCTGCAGAAGCCACCTTTTCCGCATCGGCGATTGCAAGTTTTTGCTTGGTTCAATGCAGCCGCTAAGCGGGTTTAGCTGACCACTTTTCGGAACTGATACAACGTAGCGCTCATCGTTATAACGGCAACCAGCCCTATTACGCCCCAAGCAGGAAGTATCGTGCCCCAATCATAGCCATTAATCATAAGCGCTCGACTGGCATCAACAGCGTAGCTTACAGGATTAAACATCGAAACAGTTTGCACCCATGAGGGCAGAAAACTAATCGGAAACAACGCAGGACTCAAGAACAGCAACGGAAAAGTGATGACTCCACCTATCGCGAAAACCGTCTCGGAACTTCTCGTCTTCATGCCCAAAGCTAAAGAAATTCCCGACCACGCCAACCCAAAGAATGCAAGCGTAAAGAAAACAAGCACAATTCCCACAACACCAGTGGTAACTGAGGCACCCAAAACGTACGCTAAACCGAGAATAATAGCCGTCTGAATCACCACCCTAAAGGCATCACTGCTTAACCTGCCCAAAAGAATCGCAGGACGACTCACAGGCGTCACAAGCATCTTCTGCAAAAACCCAGAATCAATATCCGCCACAATCGAGTTCCCAGACTGCAACGCACTCCCAAACGCGTTTTGCATCAGAATACCCGCAGTCGCAAACTCAAGATAACTCACTCCAGGCGGCAAAATTCCAGGAAAATTAGAAAGCCGCGTCAGCAACTGAGTAAACAAAACAAGAAACAAAATAGGTTGAAAAAGAGAAAAGAAAAGCAAAATAGGAGTGCGAACAAGTTTCGTAAGATACCGCACGAAAATGTAACGAGTGTCAGAAAGCAAAGTCACTTCTAACGCCTCCCGCCACCAAACATTCTACTAGGAGCTTTAACTAGTTCCTCGGTTCGTATTCTTCTACCCGTGTGCTTCATGAAAACATCATCCAGCGAAGGCGAGGAAAAAGTCACAGACGTAAGCCGAATGTCGATGCTATCTAACGCCCGCACAATATCGGCGATTAGCAGGCTAGCGTTCTTGGCGTAAACGTTGAGGCATTCTTCTGAATCAATTATCTCGGTCACATCCGTCATACTTTTGATGAGTTCCTTTGCTTTAGCACCGTCTTTTTTGCAGTTCTCAAGCGAAATTCTAATGGAGTCTGCGCCAATTTGACGTTTTAACTCAGCAGGAGAACCACTAGCCACTATTTTTCCAAAGTCAACTATTGAAAGCCGCTTGCAAAGCCTATCCGCTTCCTCCAAATACTGAGTTGTCAGAAAAATCGTGGTGCCGTCTTCTTTGTTAAGTTTCTCCAGATAAGTCCATATTGCTATCCGCGACTGAGGATCCAACCCAGTTGTCGGCTCATCCAAGAAAAGCAGTTTAGGTTTATGAATAAGCGCAGTCGCCAAGTCCAACCTCTTTTTCATGCCACCCGAATAATTCCGTGCACGCTTGCCCGCAGCAGATTCAAGCTCCACAAGCTTCAACAATTCAGCAACGCGCTCACGTATTTCGCCGCTGTCCATTTGTTGAAAATGCCCCTGCAGAGTCAAGTTTTCTCTGCCTGTGAGATCACCATCCACCGTGGTTTCTTGACTTTGGACGCCAATTATCTTGCGAATCTCAGACGAATCAGTGTCAACATCATATCCCGCCACGCTGACGGAACCAGACGTTTTCTTCAGAAGCGTGGTAAGTACCTTTATGGTTGTGCTTTTTCCCGCGCCGTTGGGTCCGAGGAACCCGAAAAACTCGCCTTCTTTCACGCTGAAGGATATGTTGTCAACGGCTTTTGTGCCGTCAGAATAAACTTCCACTAAATCCTTCACGGATATTATATCAGACATAAAACCTTCTCACACCTAAGTCGCAACTTCAAAAAAATAACAATATGTGACTGTAACCCAACAACAACAAAGATAGAAATTAAAGTTTTCCAACCAACGTGCACTTTTCCATGGAACAGTTTCCTATTAAACATGTAACTCCAGGACTGAGCCAACAATAGCATATTAGCTATGCATCCATTAAGTTATTGAGGAAGTTTGGCTCAACCAACGATTTCTATTGTTTCAACGCTGTTAATCACTGCAATATTGCCACTTATTATCCTTTTGATGGCTACGGACTTGTCTCTGAAATATCCCTTAAAGAGAAAAAACATAGGCACCGTTCTGGCTATAATTGGCGTTCTTGAGGTAATTGGGTTCTTCATGCTCTCATTTACTTTTGAGGGAGTAACCTACCGAATACCCTTTTCACCAAGACTAATCATGGTGATGCAAGGAAGCATTACCTTAACTGGTGGATTGGTGATATTGTATTACGCCAAGCCTCAAAGAATAAACAATATGGAAAAGCCTAATCCTCCAAACGTTGAAAAGCAAGAAATTCCCTTAAGACAAGACGCCACTGAACAAAAGAAACAAATTGGCACCATAGATGATATAATCATAGAGATAGAGAAAGGAACAACATAAGTTTGATTTAGATTTAATAAATTTTTTTTGTCTCAACAATACGATAGGTTTCTAATGTTTGCGTTTCTTAAAGTAGACTAGTAGACCTAAGCCAACAGCTATCGGAATCACAGGTCCAATTACAACTATTGCTGGAATAGAGTGAGAACTGCCTTCAGGCGGAGTGGGTGTTGGTTCTGTTGAAGGACTTGGAGAGGCTATAGGGTCTGGACTTGTGTAGCTGGTGTCAATGACAAAATCCACAAATGTATCCATGTGCTCGCCATGAGCATCTGTTGAATAAGCCTTTAGTGTGTGGTTGCCTTCAGATAGGTTATTCAAAACTGTTTCTGCCCAGAACTGAGATTGGGCAAGGAGACGCTTACCCAGTGACTTATGCAAATCAGTCAGGGTTACATTTGGGTTTTTATCAAGACGGTAAGCAATGCTGACAATTTCTGGATTACTTACCTCTCTATAAGCTATTATTTTGAGTGGGATAGAAGTGGTTGCGTAGACCTCTTTGGAATTTGGAGAGTGAATAGCGAGATAATCCGGTGGAAGGAAATTAGCATTAGCCACTTCACCAGTCTGCATTCCAGCTATTAGTAAAACAGAGCTGGCTAGTATCAGCATGATTGCAAATTCTGTTCTCTTCATTACAGCACCACCTAATAATACGCTAAAATAGCCCTTATCCTTTGTTATGGGACTGTTTTTTAGACGCTCCCTGATTTTGTTTTAATGGTCATTATAAGCATGAACAGCTCTCTGTGGACCGCCTAAACCTATGTAGTGAGGTGAAAGACAAAATGAGAGTAGTTTGCGAAATACGTCATCAAGAGGATAGTTACAGAAGTTACGGAATTGCTACCGAGTAGACATTACCGCTCAGAATTAAAAGCTAAAGCTGTTTGTCCACTCTATTATCACCAACAAACTCAAGTTCATGCTGAGGCGCAGCTAAAGAATATAAAGGCGGAAATCTTTAACAAGCAGAATACTGAAAACACCTTTAAACACTAAGAGTGTTCAGTTGTTCAGAAAAAGAAGCCAGCTACAGGCTCCAAAACAAGCGGTTGTAGTCTAGTTTGGCTAGGACATCAGCCTGCCACGCTGACGACCCGGGTTCAAATCCCGGCGACCGCACCAAAAACGTTCTCAAAAAGACCTACCCCTCCCTTTTATATACATTGAATCACCAAAAGCAACATGTGACCGATTAAGGAGTTGATGTATGAATGTCTGAATCAAACGTGACAACACTGAAACGCGTTGAAGGATACAAGTTTAAAGCCGAATTTGACGCTGAAGGCATTCCCGACCTCATTGTTGACGAGTTTAAGCCCATAGGTGAAAGTTCCGCGCCTAATCCAACGCGGCTTTTATCCGTTGCTGTGGGTCACTGCCTCAGCTCAAGCCTCCTGTACTGCTTAGCCAAAGCAAGAATCAGCGTTCTGAACCTCGAAACCACGGTTAAAACCACTTTGGGAAGAAATGAACAGGGCTATCTGCGAGTAAAAAATCTGGACGTTCAGATGCACCTGAATGTCGATGAAAAAGACAGGTCACGAGTTGCCAGATGCTTAGATGTCTTCGAAAACTACTGCACCGTCACTCAAAGCGTGAGAAACGGCATAGCCGTAACCGTGAACATAAAATAAGCGAGAACCTGATTAACGGAGATTTCGAGGCAGTTTTTTATGAAAAACCAACAAGCGCAAGCCAACTATTACTATTTCAACATGTGACCTTCACGGTCAATTTCGCCTTCGCGGATTCTTGTGGTGGAGATCGGTTTACAGTTTTCCGCAGGCACCATGCTGATTGCGACTATGGTGAGCCGTGGCAGTTGCGCCTCGCTTCTTTTCTGGTTAATTTTTGTGGCGGTTTCTTCAGTTTCTTCACTCACGACCAAGGCTTCTATGCATTTGTCGGTTGCTGTAGCGCCGTAAGGATCGTTTAATGGGGTAATTTCAGCCCTATCACTTAAGTTCAAGGCTTCCAAGAAAGCCTTTAACTCTTTCAGCCTTTCCTCGAAAGACGCAGTAACGTGCGGCTTGCTCATTTTCTTGACAAACTCGTCAGAGCACAAACCGATCAAAACGTGTTCACCAATCTCAAACGCTTTCATAAGCAAAACCTTGTGTCCCCTATGGAATTCATCGAAGGTTCCGCCAACCGCCACTTTTCTAAATTTCTTCATGGCTTACAAGCCTGGCTCCTTGAAAGTCAATCTTAGCCGCAAGGATTTTCTCGTTGGGTAAAACCTGCTTAAAAGCTTCTGCTATTTCCCCCACGTTTTCCTCAAGCACAAGCGCGTGAACCGCTTCGCCCACCATGTTCTGCGCCACGCCCACCGCACCAGCTTTTTCAGCCGTCTCCACCAACCGCCTAACCCGCGCCGTCATGAATCCTGCTTTATCCGCGAAATCCAAACAGCACGCCATGAAATTCTCTATAGAAGGCTCAGCCAAAATCGCCTCCAACGTCCTTCGCCCATAACGGTTAACCTGCTGTCGCTTCTCAGCCGAATTTAACACCTGCTTTGTGGGCGTGGCACCGAAAACTCCTGCCACAATTACATAATCATCGCTTAGCGGTATGCGGTCAATGACGCTTATTCCGGGTGCGCCTGGCTCGACCGTGATTGCGCAGCCACCCAGCATCAATGGACCGACAGTGCCTAAACCCGTTTTGCACCTGACCTCAGTAGCATGCGCGATTCTGCCGATTTGATTAAAAGTCAAGTGTAAACCCAACGCTTCCGATAATGCCAGTCCAGTGGTTAATGCGCCTCCTGCGCTCGTGCCGAAGCCCGCGCCGACCGGAACATCAATTTTATGATTAACCACAACATCGAAGAGCTTGTCAGCCTTGTTCAGCAGCATTTGAGCAACCGTTTTTGTGGTTTCTGCCTCCGGCGCAAGGTTTCCGTTAATGAAAACGCGGATGCCGCTCTTTTTTGCTTCCGAAACAGATACTTCCGTTAAAACGCCTTTTTGGATGCCGAAGCCGCCACCTCTGGAGCCAACGCGCTCCAAATCCACGATGGGCTTTCCATCTTCTGTTCTGTCGCATATCTCAAAAAAACTGGAGATTCCAGCTGGCGCAAAGGCTTTAGCGGTCTTGGTCAACGTTTTTGCCCTTTCTTTCTGTTCTTGCCCTAAATTTAAGGGATGGAAATGCCCTGTAACAGGCTTTGATTATGGGTGGTCCTGCAAGAAGAATGAATGGGATTTCAGTGGCGAATGTCCAAACAAAAAGAGGAAGAATATATGAGGCGGCAAACGGCGTTCCGAAAAAGGAGAGGAAAAACGGGCTGACTGCCCATACAGTAACGGACAGCAAACCAGCGCCTACTGCCTGCCCGATTACGGACGCTATAGCGTAACTTCTCCATTCTTTCCAACGAATGGCAACTGCAGCGATAACCGCAAGACTTAGGATGATTGTTAACACGAAAGTTAGGAGAAACACTTCAGTTGACAAACCTGTGTAAGACGCAAACTCTGGGAGAAACATCATCGTAGGTACAAGCAACCCAACAGCGGCGACTGCTACGCCTGCAAGGGCCTGTTTCAGGCTGATGTTCCTACTTGCTATGTATCCGATTAGAAAGAATAATATAAAGTTCGGCGGTACACCGGCTGCGAGACTTAAACCGGCATTTCCATGGACAAACATGTCTCTTATAAAGATGCCAAAGGCGCCACTTAACCCCCCTACCCATGGACCATATAATACTGCGAAAATGGCAGGTATGACAACTGCCGGCAGAAATCCTACGCCAAAAAAAGTGATGTTGGCAGTTAAAATTCCAACCACAGCATAAAGCGCTGCACAAATGCCGATGACAGCGATATCTTGAGTTTTCAACAGTTTTCCCTTTGAACTTAAGCTTAACATTCACATAAGGTGTCCCAATTAAGTATTCCGTATATAATGTTTAAACATGTTTAAACTTCCCACGATTCCAATGAAGCTTTTTCGCCATTTGCATTTTCATGGAAAAATAACAAGGGTATCCAGTCGAACTGCTTAAACATTTTTCAAATGCTTATGTTAATTTCGCTTTTTTAATTTAAGCTGGTGCTCATTATCTTCGATTCATAAGAGTTAAGTTAATGAGAATTATCACTTGAAAACACAAAAGAGGGAAAAGATATGCCAGAATATTTAATATTGCTCAAAGTGAACCCAGCTAAATTAGCCGAGACATTAGAAGCCCTGAGAAAAATGGAGCAAAAACCCGTTGCCGGAGTAGACTTGCAGTACACCATAAACATTTTCGGTTCCTGGGACGCAGGACTTTGGATAAACGCTGAAGAAAACGCTCAAACTTTGCAGTTTGTACAGAAAAAACTGAAAGACCTTAACGGCGTTACAGACGTGTACCCAATTCCCACGTTTCCACACGGCGACACGGGCAGCACTTGAAGCATCAACGAAGCCGAAGCTTAGAATTGAAGACTCAACGCATCAAAAACGCAACAGCTGAGCAAAAGCCCATTTGGGTGGGCTTGTCTTTTTTATTTTTTTACATCTTGAAGTTAACATTACGCATGCTTGTGTAGTTATGTTTTACATGAATACAAAATTGGATAAGTAATACTTACTCTCCTTAAACAAGGACTATATACGCTTTTGAAACAATTATCTAATGAATGGCGCGCTAAAGTGATGCAGAAGCAGAACGAAGAAAAACAGAAGAAAGAAAGCTACCGATGCCCAAATCCTAATTGTAATAGCGTTTTTTCCAGACCTAAAATAATCAAGTACTACGTGTGCCCTAAATGCCAAACACTTGTTAAAATGGAAACGGCGGAAGGCAACGCGAAAAAGAAAAAGCGTGGACCAACCGAGGAAGACTTCAAGAAAAAAGAAGCTGAATTGCTAAAGGCTAAACAAAAAGCCGAACGCCTAGAAGCCGAGTTGTCAGAAGCGCAGCAAAAGGCGAAACAGTCAGAGGAAAAGAACAAAGCTGAACGTTTAGAATCGGAACATAAGGCAAAACAGTTGAAGGAGAAACTGCAAGCAGAACGCGAAAAATCAGACCAGGAAGCCGTGCAGCTAGAGGCGGAACGACTCGAACTGGAACTGAAAGCAAAGCAGATTGCGGCGGAACTTTTGGAGTCGGGAAGAAAAGCGAGACGGTTAGAGGCAGAACAGAAAGAATCAGAACAAAAGGCAGAGCAGTCAGAGGCTAAACGGTTAGAAGCGGAGCAAAAAGTGGAGCAGTTAGAAGCACAACGAAAAGAAACGCAGCTAAAACTAGGGCAATTAGAGGCTGAACAGAAGGAAGCCGAGCGGCAGCAGACAGAACGACTGAAAGCAGAGCGAAAGGAAGCGCAACGGTTGGAAGCGGAAAGAAAAACAGAACAACTGAAGGCGGAAAAGAAAACGAAACGGCTAGAAGCGGAACTGCTGGAAACGGAGCGCAAGGCAAAACAGTTGGAGTCAGCACTGGAAGCGGAACGAAAGAAAACAGGGCAGATGGAGACCGAGCGAGTGGAAGCCGAAGGCAAACTGGAGTTGTTGGAGGCGGCACGGGAAGAAACACAGAGAGAAGTGGAGCGGCTGGAGGCAGAGCGGAAGGCAGAACAGTTGGAAGCGGAACAAAAAACAGAGCAGTTTGAATCAAAGCTTGTTGAAGCCGAAAAGAGGGCAAAGCGGTTGGAGGCAGAACTAGAAGCTGAACGCAAGGAAGTTAAACAGAAAGTAGGGCACATAGAGTCAGAACGGTTAGAGGCGGAAAGAAAGGCGCAATTATTGGAAGCTGAACGAGAGGAAATCCAGAAAAAGGTAGAGAAGCTGGAGACGGAACGAAAGGCGGAGCTGCTGGAAGCAGAACGGCTAGAAGCGGAACGAAAGGAGGCAGAGCGGGCAGAAGCAGAACGGTTGGAAGCACAGCGGATGGAAGCAGAGCAAAAGGCGGAGAGATTAGAGGTGGAACGATTGGAGGCTGAGCGAAAAGCAGAACACCTAAACGCAGAGCGCCTTGAAGCAGAGAAGACGGCAAAACGGTTAGAAGCTGAACGTAAAGCAGAAAGGTTAGAGGTAGAACGCAAAGTAGCGCAGTTAGAGGCTGAACGAGAAGCGAAACGGAATGAAGAGGAACAACTGAAAGCAGAGCGTCTGGAAGCGGAACAGAAAGCCGAACAGTTGGAGGCAGAACTGAAAGCAGAACGTTTAGAGGCTGAACGAAAGGACGCAGAGCGAAAAGAAGCGGAACGGTTAGAGACAGAGCGAAAGGAAGCACGGCGAATAGAGGTTAAACGAAAAGTAGAGCAACTGGCAGAACGAATGGCAGAGCGAATGGAAACGGAACAGAAGGAAAAAGAAAAGCGGCAACATGTTAAAATTGAAGCGCCAAAGCCGATAGAACCGCCTCAAGCTGAACAGCAGGCAGCTAGTGCAAAGGAGGCTGACAAATCATCCGATTCTGGATGTGAACATTATTTTGGTTACCTCAGTCAACGCAAAAAAGGAGAAGAAATACCTGCCACATGCTTAGAATGCCCCAAATCTTTAGATTGCATGCTCGGGGACTACTACAAATCAAAAGAAAGCGTTGAGGAGATCAAAAAGTGGTACCCCGCCGAACACTGACCTCCAATTAACTGCAAAAACAGATTTACGCCAGAAAAAAGGGGACTGATGCCTCCAACGTGTTGGTGTAACGGCTTTTCTCAACGACTATGCCTATTTGAAATGTAACAACCTGAAGCGAGTGTCAAGCATTAAAAAACGTTGACAAGCTTTAGAACAACGATGATTGTGGCAATTGATGATAGTAATAACAGAATTTTTCTTTTTGAAGTGAAAAAGCCTTCCTCAGGCTCTTCCTCTTGGATTTCGTATTCTTTGACTTCCTTTGTTTTGGTGTCAATCTGCACTCTGGCAGTTCCTTTTTGAAGTTTTATTTCTACGACGTTAGTTTCGCCATCCAACGATAGCTTAGTTGGAAATTGGCCTTGCTTGTAACCTAGACGGCTCATAAAATCAGTGGCTAAATGCGTCGTTTTCTCCGCGCTGAACTGAAAACCAGCTTCCCTTTGAGGTGGTTGGGGCTTAGCCGCAACCGTATTCACCTTTTCTTCAACTATAAGATTCCCAGCTGGACTTTTACTGGTTAAACTGGAAACGTAGGCTTCATCAGGAACCTGCGGTTGACGCGTCTGCTCAGGTTCAGCTCGAAAAAACCGCGTATGCGTGATTGAAAAACTTTCAGGTACGGCCTCTAAATCAAGTTTTACGGAGGTTTTTTCAAATTTGCTTACAATCACGCCTCCGGTGACGCCGTTTACTATCGCAGTCACCTTTTTTCCGTTTTTCAAGTTTTTGAAAGTGAGTTCATAAACAGGACTGTAAATTATCGTGCGCTCGTTGATTTCAAAGTTTTCTCGGATAATCTCCGCAACATCCGCAGGCCGCTTCGCAATTCTGGCGCGAAGAATCGCTATCTCTTCTTCAAGTGAGACCTGAGGTTTTCTTAAATCCAAGCCGCCTGATGGTTCATTTTCTAGGTCACTCTCGGAAGGTGCCAAAAACAAGTTTTCAGCCGAGACTTCCTGCAGCATTCTATCAAGAACCACGTATGTTTCGTTTTCGTAATGAGAATGCTCTTCACCCACCAGCTTAATCACTCGGGCAGCACCCCGATCAGACAGGGGTTCCGGTTTCAGTTTTTTGCCGTCAATAAAAAGCGCTTGCGTCCTATCTTCAACTTTAAGCGCGTAACCGTGGCGCCTGCAATAATCAATCGAGTATTTGCCGCCAATCACAATGTACGGTTCATAGTACTTGCTGAATGCGACAAGCAACACGTCCTTGGGTTTAGGCTTCAAGAAGCCAAACTTGGCAAAAAAACTGGTTTTTATTTTCTCTCCTTGAACCTTCACCCTGCTTGAATCAAATTTAGATTTAAGAATGACTATCCTTGTGTCAACTATCTTTTGTGGCAAGATTTCAATTTCTGCCATTGATGTCACTTGTCGCTTATTCTGTTTTTTCTGATTTGACTTTAACTGTTGTGAATCAGCGCTCCACGTTGGGTTCCAAAAGTCACGGTGCCATTAAGCTCCGATGATAGCTCATCAGCCAGTTCCTTCCGCCAAGCGGAGACTAGTCTAACATGTTTAAGAAACGAAGATATTGGGAGTTTTTGTGATTTCGAAGTCGTTGAACCCTATTTTCGGTTAGTCCGCTTTTTCAAGTTCCTAAAGGGGCTTTCTGTTCCTCTGAGGGCTTTGCGGTCTTGGCACCATTTCCATGTGGAAATGTGGGCACTGTGTACACGTCGGTGACGCCGCTCAGACTCTTCACTTTTTTCTGAACGAACTCTAGAACTTCTGAACTGTTTTCAGCGTTGATCCAGATGCCTACGTCCCAAGCTCCGAAAATGTTCATGCTGTAGCAGAGGTCTACACCGGAAACCGGTTTATCTTCCATTTTTCTTATGTCGCCTAAGGCGTCAACTATTTTTCCTGGGTTCAATTTCATCAATACCAGATATTCGGGCATACTGCTTTTTCCTCCAGTTTTTTTGTTATGTGTTGATGTGCAACGCCTAACTTAAATATTACGATTCAATAATACTTATTTCGGGTGAAAAAGAAAAAACAAAAACACCCAGAAAGCAAGAAACCACAAACAAGCCAAACAAAAGCTACCTATCATCTAATTTTCTAAGAAAACCCGGCTCCGAATAATCAAAAGTCCAAGTCTGAGACAGCCAAATCGCCTTAAAACAGTCCTTATGATAATAACTATCTAATTTCCCAAAAGAACCCTTGAGCACAACTTCTTGACCTGGCTCTATTAACTTTCCACACTCGCTACAGATCAAATCCGTTTGCCTTTCAGACTGCCGCTTTTTCAAGGCCTCACATTGCATCCTTAACTCTGCAATCTGCTTCTTCAAGGATTGCAACTTGGCTAATGCGGCTTTCGCCTTCTCCTTTCGCTCAACCCAACTACTACGGAAGCGCGCATCGTCCATCTGCATCTTTCAGCCTATCTCCTAAAGCTCCAGCCTATAAAGAAACTAATGAAAGAGTACATAATACTTTATTTCGTTAATCAGAATATTCCAGTAACTAACTCTTCAGATTTTTCAGTTACCGCAGGCTTATTTTTTCTCCAGTAGCAATGTAAACTACTGCTTCGCCAACGTACGTGGTGTGATCGGCGATTCTTTCAAGGTATCGTGACACCAAAAGGTTACACATCACACACTTATTTTGCCCACGCGCATTAGAAAGCTTATTCAGATACGCAAAGTAAAGCTCATCGACTTCTTTTTCCGTGTCTGCTAACGTTTTAGCCAATTCTGCGTTATACTGCTTGAGGGCTTCTACGCTTTTGCCGACCATCTCGGAAACTTTTTCAATCAGTTTCTGCATCAAATCCGAAGAAACAGCACATTTGTCTATTTTTGCCAGTTTTTGCTGGGTGAAAGATATGTCCCAAGCGTACCTGCCGTATCTTTCAAAGTCGTAAGCTATTTTCATGTAAGAGTTTATTATTCGCAGGTCGGATGCTACTGGCTGGTATTTAGCTATCAGCTCGAAAGCCTTGTTTTCAATGTCCACGGTCATGGAGCCGAGGATGTCTGAAAGTTCATGCACCGCCTCGGTTGCGTCTTTGCCGTTAATGAAACCGCGAATGGACACGCGAACCGCGTTTTCAGCTACTTCGCCGCTCTTATAGACCATCACGGTTAGCTGTTCTAAACCTACGTCCAACAGTCTAGTCATATCGTTCACTTAACCAAATTTTCCAGTTATGTAGTTTTCTGTTAACTCGTTCTTTGGATTCTCGAACACACTTTCGGTCTCGCCGTATTCCATAAGTTGCCCTAAGTACATAAACGCTGTTCAGGCAAGATTACGCGCTTGCCGAAAGCATTGTTGAAAAAACAAAAGACATTGCTTTGATGGAGAAAGAAGCGGTGATTTCTTCTCAAAAGGTAGATGTTGAAGACGCGCCCCATCTGCGTTTGATAATTGAGAGCATCCGCAGAACCGCGGAGTACGCCAGTGACATTGCAGAGGTAGTGCTGAACTTAACCATTGAATCAATACTCAAGTAAAGCAGGGCAAGTTTGCCTATTTTTTGTGTCGTTTTATGCGCTCTTGTCTTTGAGCTTTCTTGCGCCAGTCTCTTTTTCTCTGAGTTTGCAGGGAAAATCTGTCTTGATATTGATTATGCCCTGTTTTTCGGTGATGAGATATGTTCCTGTAAAAAGTTTCACAGTCAATCCTGTTCTGTTTTAAGGCTTCGATGTTCCTGTTTAAATCCGCTTTAGCTTCATCTTCAGTAGCGCTGTCAAACAACTCGGAATAAACGCCATAAGCGGCGTGAAACGGAAAATTTGTTGGTTCATCAATTAAAAGTTTCTCTGGAACAGGGGTTTCACTTTTGTTAGGTTCTTCAGTCATGTTTTTCCCGCTTTTTGCAGTGTAGCAAATGGTTTTTCCCTCTTTTATAGGTGTTCCTATTTGGGATAGTTTTTAGTGATACCAAGTTTGGAAAGCGCCTCAAACAAGCTCTCTTATCTTTTGTGCATCTTCTTTTAGTGTGTCAGCATCGCGCATTTGGGCGTGGTGCATCCATGCATGGTCTTTGTTCATGGGAATTATGTGGACGTGCATGTGGAAAATGACTTGGTCTGCGGCTTCGCCGTTGTTCTGGACGATTCTGATGCCTTCCGCGTCAACTGCCTTCTGTACAGCATGGGTTAGTTTCTTCACGATTGTGTATAGGTGTGCCACTTCGTCTTCTGGAATTTCGTAGATGTTCTCGTAATGCTTCTTTGGAACAACGAGTGTGTGACCGATGTTTATGGGTCTGATGCTCATGAACGCGATGACTTTTTCGTCCTCATAAACTATGCTTGCGGGTGCTTCTTTCCGGACTATTTTGCAGAATGTGCAAGTTTCGGACATGGCGATTCCAGGTTTTTACTATTCCAATGCGTTGTGGTTTTTTAGTGTTACGGAGAAGCGGCTGGCGCAACATGCTTTAAATGAAGTCTGCGGGTAATATAGCGTCATGGACACGTTAGTTGACGACATCGGAAGTTTCCCGTTGCCGCCTGAAGTGAACAGGGAAACATTCAATAGGGCATACAGGCTTGCACGAGAAGCCATATTCAGCGGAAGCGATGTTCGAAAAGACGAGTTTCTGACGAAAAATTTCTGGGAGGTCACGTTGGACGCCTTCAGGAAGAAACTCGCCTATGGACTGGATGTGATTACTTATCCGCAGCAGTATGATGGAATCAACCAAGTCAGCGACGTTATCCACAATGCAATGGCAAACGGCACTTTCCTGGTGGAGGAGAAGCTGGCGGTTTTGCCGGAAGTTTACGTAATCAATGAAGAAGCAAAGGCGCTCAGCGAGGCGTATGGGAAGGCGATTCCGTTTCGGGTCGCCATTTTTGGGCCGTTAGAGCAGTATCTGAAGGAAATAGGGACAACGCCTTACAGCGACGTGCTTGAAAGCTTCGCGGAGACCATACGGCGTTTCGCCAAAAACTCCATCTTGAACTCCAAACACATCAAGACCGAAGTAGTTTCCATAGACGAGCCAAGCTTCGGGTTCCAAACCATAGCCGCTGGAAGCGACGTTATACGCGATGTTCTGGAGAAAGCCTTTGACTTTCAAGGTGCAGTAAGGCAGATTCATCTTCATTCAGCGTCGGGGCTGCCCGATGTGTTGGAAGTGAAAAACATTGACGTGGTGTCTTTTGAGTATGCGGCGTCGCCGAAAAACATTGAAGGCATCTCACGGAAAATGCTGGAGGACGCGGACAAGCACATACGAGTGGGCGTTTCAAGGACGGATATAGACTCGATTGTGGCGGAACTGCATGATAAAGGCGTGACGAAGCCGACGGCGGAGCAACTGGTTGAAGATGAAGAAACGATAAAGAAGCGGTATGTCGCAGCCAAGGAGAAGTATGGGAACTGGATGATGTTTACGGGTCCTGACTGTGGCGTGGGAAGTTGGCCTAGCCAAGAAGCCGCATGTTTGTTGTTGGAGAGAACTGTGAAAGCGGTAAAAAGCAGCTGACACGCGAGAAGGTTTTGAACGCTGAGAAATTGCTTTCAGTAATTCAGGGAAAATAAAAGAAATAGGGGAAAAAGTGCGTATCTTACTCTTTTTTCTTGTTGCTTGATTGGTTTTTGGGTAGTTCTTTGAAGCCGTACATGCCCACTGGCGGCCATCCTGCTTCCGGCATAACTGAGGGCACCAGCATTATGGTGTTTGTGCCTGACTGTTGTCCCAACTCGTACAGTATGTTCATCCATCTTAGCCGTAAGCCTTCGCGGCTACTCTCGTAGTTTTTGGCTGCTTCTATCATCTTCTGGGATGCTTCGTACTCTGCGGTGGCTAATGTGACTCTGGCGATTCGTTCTCTTTCCGCTTGTGCTTGTCTGGACATGGCGTCCTGCAAATTGGCCGGTATTATGACGTCTCTGACTTCGACGGCTGTGGCTTTTATGCCCCATGACTCGGTTTTTTCGTCTATGATTTCGCGCAGGTGGGCGCCGACTTTTTCGCGTTCTGCAAGAAGCTCGTTAAGGGAGACTTTGCCTATGACTTCTCTGAGTGTGGTTTGTGCGGCTAACTGTGTGGCTTGGTAGTAGTTTTCAACTTGCAATACGGCTTTCTCCAGGTCCACGGGTCTCATGTAAAGTACTGAGTCCACGTTTACGGGAACGTTGTCTGAGGTGAGCGTTGACTCGGTTCTGAATTGAATGGTGTCTAGTCTGGTTGAGATTCTGACGGGTGCTCTGTCAATCAGGGGTATGAGATATGTGATTCCGGGTCCTCTTAAGCCAACGTAGCGGCCAAGCCTCAGGACGGGGATTCTTTCCCATTCTTTAAGGACTCTGATGCCGCTTAGCAGAAAAAGTGCGATCACGATGCCTACAAACGCTATAAGTGGAGCTAATATGTCAATCATAATTAAGCCTCAAGCATATGCTAATTTACTTGAGCGAGTTAAGCTTTTTCCTTGACGGGCTTTACGACGAGGAACATGCCTTGCATGCCCACAACTTCCACTTTTTCACCGTTCTTTATCTCGCCTTCTTTGGCGGTGGCTTGCCAGAATTCGCCTAGAACGCGGATTTCACCCTTCGGGTTGAGGTCAGTTACTGCCACGCCTCTTGAGCCGATTAAGGCTTCTTTTCCAGTTTTAATTTTAGATAGTTTGGCTTGGGCTGCCTTGTATATCATCCATATGATGATTAAGGCTATTACGATGATTATGATGGCGAGGGCTAGTTGAGCTTCAGGGGCTACGCCGTAGTAGCTTACGCCTTGAAGGGCAGAGCACAGAAGAAGCCCTGCGATTACTAAGCATATCGCTGCGACGAAAGCCAGTGCCGGGTGCATAGCTTTTCACTCCTATGTGAAATAATTTAGCTTTTCCTCTATAAGTATTGCACTGCTTTGCGTTGGCCGCGTTAAGGGCTTCGTTTTTCTTCGGAGCCGTTGCGCCTATGTTTTTCGACTAAAAAAGAAAGTGGGGTTATGGATTAGGGTCTATTGGTATATGTGGCGTGGGCGAGGGAAAAGGGCGGAGAGGGGACGGCGTGGGGAGCGGCTGCGGCGGGTTGAGTTCTATCAGGATTTGTTTACTCGTTGTTTTCGCCTCCGTGCTCTGTTGGGGTGACGTTGAGTGCGAGCAGTTTTTCTCGGCGGATTATGGTGAGCTTGGTTTCTTTTCCGATAACGTCTTCAGCTAAGAGCCTCGGCAGGTCGTAGAAGCTTGTGACGGTTTTCCCGTTGAATCCCACTATCACGTCGCCCATGGCTAAGCCCGCGTTTTTGGCTGGTGAGCCTCGCTCAACCGAGAAGACCATGACTCCGCTTTGCTGGTCTAAGCCTGTTTGCTCCTGAATTTCTCGGGGGATGGCGACGCTGTTGGCGACTATGCCCAGGTAAGCCTTTTTGAACACGCGCCCGCTCATTAGCCTGTCAGCTATGGTTTTGACTTTGTTCACGGGGATTGCTATGCCGCGTGACCAGACGTAAGCGGTGTTTATGCCTATCAACTTGCCCTGTGCGTCTACGAGGGGTCCGCCTGAGAAGCCTGGGTTCAGTTTGGCGTCTGTAGCGATGATGTTTTCCATGGCTGTTCCGCGTAAGCCGCGGAGTGTGCCGTCTGGATTCGTGACTATGCCTGTGGTGGCGGTTGGTTGCTGCCTGTTGAACGGGTTAGCGAGTGCTAAGACGAATTGGCCGGTGTTTAGCGTGGAGGAGTCGCCTAGTTCGATAGGTTGGAAATCCGGGGTTTTTTCGGTTTTAAGCAGCGCTATATCATTGTAGGGGTCGGTGCCTACTATGTGGGCATTGTAGGTTTTTTGTCCTTGACCTATTTTGACGTTGTTGCATCCGGCGATGGCGTGGTTGCACGTGATGATGTAGCCGTCTTTGTTTAGGACTACGCCTGTGCCTCTTGACATTCGCGAGTTTACGCTGACTATGGACTTGGAGAGTTTCTGGACAAGTGCGGTTGTGGCGTCTGAGATTGATTTTAAAACTTCTAAGGGATTTACTAATTGACTCATGTTTTTATCACATAGAAAGAATGGGGCACGACGGTATTTGTTGACTAAGGAATGGCGAAAGTCGGTCACATGTTTATGCTGGCATCAGGTAGAGGTCGTCGTTGCCGCCGTAGTAGGCTACGTGCCTCGCCAGCTTCGCGCCCGAGTAGAGTTTACCTATGTGCGCCATAAGCTGATACGCGGCTTTCAGGGCTAAGTCAAGGTTGTTGTCGCGTAGGAACTTGGCGTCTATGTTGAGCGAGTTTCCAGATATCTTTGCGGCGATTTGGATGCCGCCGTCTTCGGTGACCCATTTGAGGGTGACGCCTTCGCTGTTTTCTGATATTCCAAGCCAGCGGAGAATGCCGAACCATTTTCCTTTCAGCGTTGAGATTAATTGTTGGGTGAGCATGTTGGATGGCAAGTAAGTCTGCAGCAGAGAGACACTTTGTGTTTCGTGGTGTGGGGCGTGCAGTTTAAGACGGGTGAGTTTCGGGGTGACCTTGTAGCCTTCAGGTGTTTTTTTCACGATGCCTTCGTCTTCGAGTCGGCTGAGTATGCGCGAGAGCGTTTCAGGGTGCAAACCTAGTCTTCGCTTTAACCCGTCGAATGTGAACGTGGTCAGGTCTTCTTCGTCTATGATGGACAGGACGTCGGTGTCGCGTTCGCTGAGAGAATAATGTGGAGAAAGACCTTGCCAGTTAACGTTCAGTAAAGGTATCATAGTTACCTTAAACACTGCATAAGAGACTCCTATTAATGTTGCTTCTGATTTTTGGTGAAACGCAAGGGCTGGAAAAGCTTATTTTGTGTATCCAGCATATTTAACTTAGGTAGTTTTTATGACACAGTTTGTCGAATCTGACACGCTGCGGAAGTTCGGTGTAGATTTTGTAGGTTATGTTCCATGGGAAACGCGTCTTTGATCAGAGATCACGAAGGAAAGCCTATGGGGGCAGTTGCGGTTAACCGTGATGTTAATGAAAGAAGAAACGCTGAGGAGCTTTACCGAAATGTGATTCAAACCTCCATTGATAGTTTTTGGCTTATAGACGCTGAAGGTCGTTTTCTCGATGTTAACGCTGCTTATTGTAAGCTAATAGGATACAGTCGAAGCGAACTGCTTAAGATGAAAATTCAGGATGTGGAAGCCAAAGAGTCTTCGAAAAAAGTGTTGCAACATATTTGGAAAATTAAGAAGCGAGGGTGTGAACACTTCGAAACTCTTCAAAGACGCAAAAACGGGCAAGTTGTAAACATGGAAGTAAGAGCCAAATACTTGGGTGAAGACGGTGGAAGAATTTTTGCCTGCGCACATGACATAACACGGCGCAAACGAAATGAGGCGGTTATTAAGCGGAGCGAGGCGCAGTACAGGGCTCTTGCCGACAGTATCACCGACCCTTTTTTTGCGATGGACTCGAATTTAAGGTACACTTACTGGAATAAAGCATCCGAGACGCTGACTGGAATTAAAGCTGAAGAAGCCATCGGGAAACACATCTTTGATGTTTTCGGGAACAATAAACCAACACGAAAAGCAGCAACCAGTCTACCGAAAAGTTATCAAAACTAAGAAACCACGGCTTTTTATTAACGAGCACCCGATAGGTGACCGCAACGTTTTCTTTGAAATACACGCTTACCCCACAAAAGACGGGATTTCAGTGTTCAGCAGAGACATCACCGAACGCAAGAAAGCTGAGGAAGCGCTGATGAAAAGTGAAGAAAAATAGCGGGTGCGAGCTGAAGAATTGAAAACTATATTGGACGCTGTTCCAGCCGCTGTCTGGATTGCAAACGACCCTGAAAGCCGTCAGATTGCGGGTAACCTTCCATCCTATGAGCTTCTCCGCTTGCCTGAAGGCTCGAACGCTTCGATGAGCGCGCCGGATGGCGAACGCCCAGTTAACTATCGCGTGCTTAAGGCGGGGCGTGAGTTAAAACCTGAAGAGATGCCGGTTCAGTTAGCCGCGAAAGGCGCGGTCTTGCGAGATTTCGAGTTTGCCATTGAATTTACAGGTGGAACAGTTCGGCATCTGTTGGGTAACGCCTGTCCTCTTTACGATGCAGAGGGGCAGCCCAGAGGCTCAGTAGCGGCGTTTATAGACATCACTGAGCGCAAGGCGATGCAGGATAAACTGGAGGATTACAGCAAGCATTTGGAGAAGTTGGTTGAGGAAAAAACGAGGCTGTTGCGGGATGCAGAGCGGTTAGCGACTATTGGCGAGACCGCGGGCATGATTGGGCATGACATTCGAAACCCGTTGCAGGCGATAATTGGCGAGCTTTACCTGTCAAAGGGCAGTTTGCATTCTTTACCTGAAAGCGAAGCTAAACAGGAGTTGGCAGACAGCATGCGTGTCATCGAGGAGCAGGCGGTTTACATAAACAAGATTGTTACTGACCTGCAGGATTATGCTAAGCCGTTGGCACCGTTCCTTGACGAAAACGATGTTGAGAAGATTGTGGAGTCTGTGCTTTCGACCATGGATATTCCGGAAACCGTAGAAGTATCTTATTTCGCGGAAAAAGGTTTCCCGAAGCTTATCATTGATTCCTCTTACATGAAGCGTATTCTGACTAACCTCATAGCCAACGCGCGGCAAGCTATGCCTCACGGAGGAAAAATAGCGATAAACTTGTACTGCATAGGCGACAAGGCTTTTGTAAGCGAGGACACGGGAGAAGGATTATCTGAAGAGGCTAAGAGCAGGATTTTCAAGCCGTTGTTCACGACCAAGGCGAAGGGTCAAGGGTTCGGGTTAGCTGTGGTTAAGCGGTTAACTGAAGCGTTAAATGGTACGGTAACGTTTGAAAGCGAGGAAGGCAAAGGAACAAAGTTTATCGTGGAACTTCCTAAGAACTCGAAGGAGTAAGCCGAGCAGCCTGCATTTTTTTCGTGTTTGCGTACCGCAAAATTGAAAAACCCGAGAAACCATAACACAGCAAACCAGCAAAGAGGAAATGCCATGAAGCTGAACAAAACCGATAAACTCGTTTTGGACGCCCTGAAAGACGGCAAAGAATTAACTCTCCAGGAAATCGCCGACCAAACAGGCGAAACATCCAAGAAGGTTTTCAAGTCTCTCCGCAAACTTTTCGAAAACGAGCTTGTGGAAACAAGCGCCCGCAAATACAAACTTAAGAACGCCTCATGACAGCCAGTTACTATGCGTTGCCGGGTTCAGCGGTTCATCAGGAAATCAAAAGGTCTCCGAACAGGACATGTGAACCTGCGAGAGACAGTTAGGTCCGCCCGTTTTTTTTAAAGTCAGCTTGGCAACTCTGCTCAACTTTCCTCCATAAGCAGCATCGTCATTGTTGCTGTTCAACTACAGTCACACAAGTTTAAAAAGCTCAGCCGCCCTAATAGAAATCGACTTCGTATTAAACGTTAAAACAGTCAAATCAAGCAAAATCAACCCGTTTATGCGAAAGGAGTCAAGAATCAAACCCACAGTCATTGAATCGAGATGCAAGTTTCTTGGAAGATACTATTACGAGACAGAGAATATTCACGTCAAAACGGCTTTTTCAGATTTTTCTCGTTGTAATCATAGCACTTATCGTTGCTTTGAGCCTGCTTTGGATAGACCTTCAGTGGTCTATATCCATAAGTGTTTATCAGCAAAAAGCGGGTTTAGACTGGTTTGGAATAATCTTCTACCACAACTACGTCTTCATAGCCGCCGCCCTGTTCTCACTTCTGCTGGTCAACCCGCTGGTAGGTCACAGCGACCTTTGGCGGTTCTTTAACTCTTTTCAAAGGGCTTTTTATCCTTCAACTGAACGGTCAGGCCAGGTCATGGTGCCGATTCAAAATTCACGGTTAACGATTGGGAAACTGAGGTGGTTTCTATGGCAACTCATCAAATGGGCGGGCGGATTCGTTTTCTTCATTGCCCTTCGCGGGAACCTCTTGTTCATTGGCGATGTGATGAATCCTTTAATGATGACGGCGATGGGAATTGGTAGCTGGTCGAACATTGGCAGAATTTTTGTCCTTCCGTTGTCTCCCGCGTCCGGAGCGGAATTTGTGGCTCTTATGCCGTCTATGGAGGCGGAGTACCGTCTGCTGCAGATTGTGCTGATAACGTTTTTGGCGGTTATTGTGGTAAGGTTGGTGTTGAGGTTGCTTGCGAACTTCAGCGCCAACACCGTTGTGGTGTGGATACGTGAAATTCTGGTAATTTTGATGATTATTGTTTTGGGTGTTATAATTGGTGCGCCGTACTGGCTTATGAACATCACAACACCCTACGTGTACGGTGCGGTGTGGACTTTGTTTTTTGTTTTTGCGTTTGTTTGGGTTTACTTCAGAGTTTTTGGTTTAAGAGCCCTTGAGCGGCGAGGTTCGAGAAGTCTACTGTTCAAGGTTTTGGCGGTTCTGCTTGGTGGAATTTTGATTGTTCAGTTTGGCGCTGTTGCCTTTTTCTCTTTGAACTGGAATAATAATTACTTGCCGTATGAGTGGTATCCTCAAACTCAAAAGGAGATTACTGTGACTCGGTGGGCAGCGGGATTGGACGGCATCAAGGTTGGGTCAGTTTTGAGTCTGCCTACAAGTAACACGTCTACTATTCTGGGTTTGGTGCGGCAGTGGGATCAGCAAGCCGCCTCAGTCACCATGACTAAGGAGATAGGCGCATACAACTGGATGGGCCTAGCCAGCTCCCAGATAGTGTTTTTGAACAACACGGAGTACTGGGTTTCCCCCACCACCCCCACCTTCCCATCCACAGACTGGATAAGCGAGCACCTGATATACACGCATGCCGCGAGGGTCATGGTGATTAACACGCACACGGGCGCAGAAGTGCCTACGCAAGAAGCCTTCAGCGTCAACTCTGAACCTTTAATTTACTACGGTGAACCCACAACCGCCGGTGTAGGCGGTTTCAACGGCGACGTTTACGTGCACATCCCCGGCTACGACGAGGTGCAAAACGTGTCCTACAGCGGCGCATCGGATTACACGTTGACTGGGTGGCAGAAGGCCATGTGGTTCATCTTCTCTGAGGGGCAGTTTGGTTTTGCCTTCTCGGGCTATCCGATTGACATGTTGTGGAACAGGGACATCTTCAACAGAGTAGACAGCATCCTCATTCCCGGTCTCTCCATGGATCCAGATGCGTATCTGACGTCTGATGGAAAAAACATCTATTACACGGTTCAGCTTTACGCGGATTATCCCCTTCAGTCTGGTTTCTCAGCCAGCCCTTACCTTCGGTTTTTCGGTGTGGTTTTGGTAAACGTGTATGATGGAACCCTGCAGGGCTACACCGTTTCTGACTTGATTGGCTCAAACAGCACAGACTTCCTGACCGAATACTACAGCAGATACTATAGTAGTTGGCAGAAGGCGCCAGGTTGGCTGGAGTCTCAGTTAAGGTATCCTGAGACGCTGCTTGGCACGCCTACGGTTCAGGGGCAACTGGACTACGATTTTTACTACCATGTTAGTGATCCGTTTGTGTGGAGGTCGGGGTCAGAGTTCTATGAGCGTCCGTCAGGTACCCTTGTGCATTATATTCCTTGGGCTATAGGCGAGAATACTTATCTTGTTGGGATGCAGCTGGCTCACTTCAAGAGTGCTTCCAGTAAGAACTTGGCGGGGGTGTACATCGCTTACGGTGGGGACCGGCTGGGTCAGATTGACTTGTTTGAGAATCCTTCGCTTTCGACGACGTTTATTGGTCCCGCGGCTGCGGAGAACGCGCTTACGACTAATCAGGAGGTGAGGACGCAGCTTACGCTTTTGCCTAACTACAGGTTTGGGTCGTATCTGCTGTATTCTGTTGCGGGGGGGAGTTTGGATTATTTTGTGGCGGTGTACACCAATCCTGGGACTTCGGGAGTGGTGACACAGTTGCCTTTTATGACGGCGATAAACCCGACTACAGGAAACGTGAGTGTGGGCGCGGATGCCGCTACGGCGTACTACAACTTGATCGGAGTTAACCGCACCGTGACGCCGAGTAACAATACGGTGGCGCTCGTTAACGGGATTGCGTCTTTAGCGTCTTCGATGAACTACACGATTGTTGACGCGACATCGGTTAATCCCACCGTGTGGATTCAAACCAGCAAGGTGTCGCTTGGCGCTGCGGGCTTGAACCAGACGGTTGCTGATGTGGCGAGCTTCCTTAGCGCGTATGGGTCTGGAAGCGTTGCGAACACGGTTTATGAGTGGATGGACAGTTCAGGCTTGAATGTCGGAGTAATCAAGACCCGCGGAAGCACAATCACCGAGCTATACTACATCACGATAACACCGTAGAATCTGCTTTTACTGGAAAAGGAGCCTCGAGCGGGCCTTGATCCCGCGGCCTGCTGCTTACAAGGCAGCCGCTCTACCTGGCTGAGCTATCGAGGCACGCAAATACCTTTTCACCCAACAAATAAAAACCTTCACCACTTCCTGTCTCGGTTGTAGGTTTTTCTTTTTATTTTTTCGTTTCTTTGCGTGCTTCTTTTAGTAGGGTTCGTATGATGTCTATTTGTTCGGGTGTTATGTTCTCTGTTGTTTGTTCGATTTCGAGGACGAATTTTCTGGCTTTTTCTGCGTTTTTTCTGGTTTCTTTTGGATTCTGTTCTGTTGTTACGTAGTATTGCGTGTCGATTCGTTCTTGTTTTGCTTCTGAGATTTCGTTGACTATGCTTTGGTGTATGATTCCGTGATTTGCGAGCAGTTGTGCCATGTTGATGGTGCATTCGTGGATTTCGGATTTGACGCCTATTTTCATGAGTAAGGCGTAGAGTGCGAAGTATCTTGCGTAGTAGGCTGTGGTTGCTGTCCAGTCGGCTTCGTTGATTTGGAGGGTTGCGGTCATGGTGTTTAATGCGCTTGTGGCTTTTTTTAGGTATGCTTTTGTGAGGTTCTGGTTTGGTTCTGTTATGCGTATGCCTCGTTTCTGTTTGAGGCACCAGATTAATGCGTTATCTTTCAACATAGTTTCGCCACAGCATTGTTGTGAAGGGGTCGGGGTTTCTGAGGATTATGTGTTTTTTGATTATTTCCTTTATTAGGATGTCGCCTGTCCTGAGGGCTTTGTTGAAGTTTTCGGTTGTGGCGGTTTTGATGTTTATTTTTTTGCCGTATGTTGCTTGGAATTTTTTGATGTGCGTTTTTTGGGCTTTGGCGTGTGTGCCTATGGTGAACAGGTCTATGTCGCTTTCTTCGGTGGCGGAGTTGTCGGCGTAGCTGCCGAAGAGAATCAGCGGGTTTGACGTGTTGAAGCTGGTGAGGTGTTCTGCGAGTTTCTTTATTAACTGGTTTTTTTCCAAGTATTCTATGGTGACTATTTCTTCGGTTGTTGTTAGGTAGTATTTGGTTAGGATGTTGTTTTGGTTTAAGCTGTAGTTCTTGTTTCTGCCCTTTTTTGAGGATCGGAGGACTTTGAGGTTTTCAAGTTGCTTCAGGTGTGGGAGCAAGGTCATGTGGCTGACGTTGAGGAGGCTTGCCATGGCTCTTACGTGGAGGCTTGTTGGGTAGTCAGTTCTGAATAGTGATAGTATTTTGAAATAATTGGCAGATTTTCCTTCCATATGGAAGTAAATGTTTCCAGTGGTTATTAAGGATTACGTGAAACCTCCAACTACAATCAAGCGCATAAACCCTGAAAAATCCATTTACAAGGTAGCCGCTCTACCTGGCTGAGCTATCGAGGCACGCAAATACCTTTTCACCCAACAAACAAAACACTTCACCAATTCTTGTTTCTTGATTAGTGAAAAGACTGAGCGTTTCACATCTGCTATCCTGCTGGTTTTATCTTCGTGCCTCTTTTGAGTATGTTTTCTTTAAGCGTTGTTGGGGCTTTCGTTATTTCCACCAAGTCAACTGGCACTCCGAGTTCTAACTCTATTTGCGCGTTTAGATCAAGATATTTTCTGAAGGTGAGTTCAGGTTCTGCGTGGATGGCTACGTCTATGTCTCTTACGCTGTCGCGGCGCGTGAAGCTGCCAAACACCCATGCCTGCTGGACTTGCTTTTCTTTTTCAAGGAGCTTTTTGAGTTTGGCGATTAGGCTGGCTTTTTCGTCTTTTCCAACCTTATAGTACTGTATGCTGTCATAATTCGCTTGCATATTTTTCTTGCACGCTCTCTATGAATTTGTCAACGCCTCTGAAATTATCCTTAATTGAATTGTAGACTTGTTGGTCGTCGATAGCCCAGTAACGATGAGTGAGCAGGTTTCTTAACCTTACCATCGCAGACAAATCCTTTGCGCAGTCACCGCATATGCCTTCTTCGTCTAGAAGCCTAAAGCACTCCGAGTACGACAGGGGTTCCTGTTCCAGGTCTTCTTTAGCTACATGAAGACATATACCGCCTAAAGCTTCGGCGAGAACTATGATGTGGTATCTGATGGCGTATTTCTCGTCCAAACTCAGTTCAGCGTAAGCCTTCAACGTCAGCCTCTTCAACTCTGCTTTGGCATCTAAAACCTCATTAATCCTTTGTTTAAGTTGATTTACATCAACAGGCATCTAAACCAGCGACAAAACATTATCCCTCAACTTAACATATTACCTTTGCCCTCATAACGGTAGCGTTTTCAGCCCTTGATAGAACTCCATTAAGCAAACAGATGTGCCTGGCTGAGCTATCGAGGCACGCAAATACCTTTTCACCCAACAAATAAAAACACTTCGCCATACAAATTTCGTTCACTCCAGTAGCGAAGCTAAGCTGCCTAATCTCAAACCTACAACACACAAGAACATCCGCCTATTTGGAGCCTAATAGCGGTTCGATGCAGAAACCTATAGGGGGTAGGTCGTATTGGCGCAGAAACCGCCCAATAGCATGTAGAAAGCAGCAATCCGTAGAAAACGATGCAGTTCAGTATATATAGAGGGGGTATAGAATGTTCCACGCATATTAGCGCGTTGGGTTTCTGGCAAACGTGGCGAATTGTTTATTCTGGAACTTTGGTGTTTTTCGGCGCTATGGCTTTTCCAAGCACAAAGCCGGCTATCAAAACCATTAAGGTGCCGAAGACTCCTGCCAGCAAAGTGGAAACGTACGGGTTTCCGATCGCCGCGACCGCGTAGTCAGACATTACCCCATTCCACACTGGCGCTTGCTCTGCCACCCCGAAGTTTTCAACAACACGCTCAAGCCCATCAGGACTGCTTGAGGCAAGCGGAATGAAAACCGCCAGAAAAACAAGGATAGCCGCTACCACCGCAAACTGCTTGTTCATAATCGTGTCCTCTCCTTCAACATCGATAAACCACCCATTATCGCAGGCTGCATCCGCTGAATCGAAGAGATAAGCACCGCAGTTATGGCGCCTTCACCCAACCCGATTAAAGAGTGGTAAAGCAGCATCGAAGGCACCGTAACCATCACGCCGCCAGCGAAAGCGGGACTAACCTCCAAAGCCGCAACCAAAGCGCCAACCATCACCGAAATCCAAGACGCGGCGAAAACGCTTGGTATGAAACGCCTGCTGTTAGCTTGACCTCTCGTGAACAACTTTATCAGGAAGAAGCTTAACCCGCCGATAACTGCCATGTTAAACGCGTTCATGCCAAACGCCATTATGCCACCATCAGCAAAAAAGAACGCCTGCATCAACAAGACAATAGTCATGCTTAGCATGGCAGCATAAGGTCCCAGAAGCACAGCCAGGAAAGTGCCGCCAACCAGGTGCCCACTTGTTCCGAACGCTACCGGGAAATTTATCATTTGCGCCGCGAAGACGAAGGCGCTGGAGATCGCCAGTAACGCGGTTATGCTGCGGTTGTAGGTGGTTTTGGCTTTTTTCCATGACCACGCTAGAAACGCTATGGACACTATCCACATGAGTATGGCGATTGCCACGCTTGAGGGTTCGTTTGTGGCGATTAGTCCGTCTGGGATGTGCATTCAATCAGCCTCAGTAACACGTTTTAGTAAAATAGTGTTACCGTACATATAAAAGCTTTTAGGTCAAACAACCAACATTACACCATGTGAACCAGCATGACAAAAATCACACGCGTAGGCGTAACCTTCCCACCTGAACTCCTCAAAGAATTCGACGAAATCACCAAAAACATGGGCTACGAAAGCCGCAGCAAAGCCATACAAGACGCCGTAAGACTCTTCGTCTCCGAAAGAAAATGGCTCAAAGAAGAAAAAGCCGATCAAACAGGCGTGCTGCTGATGGTTTACGACCACGAAGTCAGAGGACTAGAAAGCGACCTAACCGAAACCCAACACCACCACTCCGAACTGGTCTCCGCCACCATGCACATTCACCTTGGCGACCGCGACTGCTTAGAAGCCATAGCGGTGAAAGGCAAAACGTCTGAGATTAGACACTTAAGCGATGAATTGGCCACGAAAAGAGGCGTAAAAATCCTCAAGCCCATGATAGTTTCCGTGTAGCGGCTACTTCACCTGAAACATACGTTCCAAAGCCGCATGTGCTTTTTCAGCCACAGGCTTAGGAACCTTAACCACATGTTTTTCCTCTTTCAGCGAAGTGTAAAGCCTATCAAGCGTAGTCAATTTCATGTTCGGGCAAACCGCGTCTTTATACGCGATAACAAACCTTTTTTCAGGGTTCTCCTTGCGCAAACGATGCAAAAGCCCTTCCTCCGTGCCGACAATAACCGTTTTCGCCGGAGTTTCCCGCGCGTAACGGCACATCTTTGAGGTGCTGCCCACAAAATCAGCTACCTTGCGCATGTCAGCGCTGCATTCCGGATGAACCATGACAACAGCGTCTGGATGCTGCTGCTTAAGTATAATCACGTCTTCAGGCTGAAAAAGAACATGCGTGGGACAGAAACCCCACTCAGGAATCGGAACCAAAGTTTTCCCGGTTTTTTCCATCACGTACTCCGCCAAGTTACGGTCTGGACCAAAAAGCACCGTATCCGCGTCCAGCGAGTTAATCACTTCCACCGCGTTAGCGCTGGTGCAGCAAACATCACAATAAGCCTTAGACGACGCAAGCGTATTAACGTAAAGCACCACAGGCGCATGCGGATAATGCACTTTGGCACGTTTAATCTCGTCCGCTGTGAGCATCTGCGCCATCGGACAACGCGCACCCAAACAAGGCAGCAACACTTTCTTCGCAGGGTTCAGAATCGCCGCGGATTCCGCCATGAAATCAACAGCCGCAAAAACGAGAATTTCTGCTTCCTGCTCTGACATGGCTTTACGGCTTAACTCGATACTGTCACCCACATAATCCGCAACATCCTGAATCTCAGGACGCTGATAATTATGAGCAAGAATCACCGCTTTCTTCTCTTTCTTCAGGGCTTCAATTTTCTCAGTTATGTTCATATTTTCGCCTTAAGTGTAAGCAGGTAAAAGACAAACAACAAAATATATGCTTTTACCCTACACCAACAAGTTTTAATCATAAACCTAACGGCGCTGATATGCTCAGAAATACTACCCTCCGCCCCTTTGTAAAGACCGAATTAGCTTGGTTTTGGGCTGAGCATTTCAACTTTTATGGCTGATCACTGGCTTCCGTCGCTTCTGCGATTATCTCAACGTCCTTAACGCTTAACCGCTTGTTGGTTGCTTTCAAAACAAGATGCGCTCTCCACCCGCACTCTTCGCACTCAAACTTCGGCGGAGTCCACCCAACATGACTCCACAGGTCGCCCTGCATCGTTTTCACTCTATGCACTCGTGCGCTTTTGCACTTTGGGCAAATTTGCACTTCAACAAGTTTTCCCTCTTTCTCCAGCTCCTCCAACACCTTAACCAACTCGGCAAGAGCCGGGCTTTCCTCAGTTTGCTCTTCCAAAACAAGAACTTGCCGTTTCTTCCGCTTTTTCTTACGCTTCTCAGCTTCACTCATCCGGTAATAGCACCGCAGACTTGTAAACAGGAAAGAAGCGGCGCAGACCAAAAAGTCTTGTGGTACGTTCCCTTACACGGGCTATTTTACTATAACAACTGCACACTTGGCCAAGTGAGCCACTCTCTCACTTACACCGCCCAACAAAACCTCGCTCAGCCTACTCAAGCCTCGATGCCCAACAACGATAACGTCAAAACCGCCTTTGTTGGCAGCGTCAACTATCTGCGCCGCTGGTTCACCCTCCTTCAACTCCGTAGCAACCTCCAAACCAGGCTTTAACCGCTTAGCCTCATCAACAGCTTTAGCTAAAGTTTCCTCATGAATCCTTCGCAGGTCTTTGATAAACGCCGCCCGACTGCTTGAATACACCATCTGATCATCGGGACTCGCATACATGGCAGGCAGCTGCAAAACGTTCAAGATCAAAACCGACGCAGCGTACGTCTCAGCTAAATCCAGTGCAAAACCCAGTGCCCTAAACGAGTTTTCGGAGCCATCAACCGCCACCAAAACTTTTTTGATCAACTTTTTAGCCCTCATTTACAAATAATGTTCTGCTCCAGTTCATAGACTTTTCGCGTAACTCCGCCTCGACAACCTGGAAGCCCTCGGTGCATTAGGGTTGTGGTTGTCTTAACGCAGTCACAAGCATTTTTAATCTTAAACTCAAAAGGGTAATTGCGGTATTTCAAATAAACTTGCCGAGAGGGCAGGTTCACAAAACTATTACTTGGAATCTTAAGTGTTTAGGCGTAATTAAGGGAAATTTTGTGATGGTTGGGTATGCAGAACATAACTACTGAGGAAGCAAAAAAGACTTCATCGGCAGAGTTATTCAAAAAGCTTGAATCAAGCCAGACTGGGCTTTCTTCCACTGAAGCTCAGCAGCGGCTTCAACAGCTCGGACCCAACGAAATCACAGAAGAAAAGGTCAGTCCTCTAATCAAATTCTTAGGTTATTTTTGGGGTCCGATTCCCTTGATGATTGAAGCAGCGGTGGTGATGTCCGCCATACTCCAACACTGGTCTGACTTTGGAATCATCCTGATGCTTCTGATGCTAAATGCTATCGTGGGGTTCTGGCAAGAAAACAAAGCAGATAACGCCATCGAATTACTGAAACAGCGGTTAGCACCCACAGCAAGACTGCTGCGCGACGGCAAATGGCTTCAAAAACCCGCTAAAGAACTGGTGCCAGGAGACGTTGTGCGCGTTCGCCTAGGAGACGTAGTCCCCGCTGACATAAAACTCGTGAACGGCGATTACTTGGAAGCGGACGAATCCGCGTTAACAGGGGAATCCTTGCCCGTGGAAAAACACGCGGAAGACGTCGCTTACTCAGGCTCCATCGCCCGCCAAGGAGAAATGGACGCGCTGGTGGTCACCACTGGAATGAACACGTACTTCGGAAGAACCACCAAGCTGGTTGAGGAAGCCGGCACTCAAAGCCACTTCCAGAAGGCTGTCACCAAGATAGGCGACTACCTCATCGCCCTCGCAGGCATATTGGTGCTGATAATTATTGTTGTGGCGATTTTCCGCATGGAAAGCATAGTCGCCACCATACAGTTTGCACTGGTTCTAACCGTGGCCGCTATACCTGCCGCGCTGCCCGCCGTTCTTTCAGTCACCATGGCGTTAGGCGCCATCGCGCTGGCTAAAAAAGAAGCCATCGTCAGCAAACTGGTGGCAATCGAAGAGATGGCTGGTGTAGACGTTTTATGCGCAGACAAAACAGGCACCATAACCAAAAATGAACTGACAATTGGCAAAGTTCAAACTCTCGGAGATTTCACGGAAAACGATGTCATGCTGTTCGGCACCCTAGCGTCCAGGGAAGAAGATCAAGACCCCATAGACAACGCCATCATCGGCAAAACCAAAACCATAGAAAGCATAGCCAAAGCTCTCTCCGATTATCAGGTTGGTAAATTTAAACCGTTTGATCCTGTGTCAAAGCGGACAGAAGCCGAAATAAAAGATACTCATGGGAACAGCTTCAAGGTAGCTAAAGGAGCGCCTCAAGTGATTCTGTCGCTGGCAGAAGACAAAGCCAAAATCGCCGATAAAATCAACGCGCAGGTTGAAGAATTCGCATCAACGGGGTACCGTGCGTTGGGGGTTGCCAAAAGCGACAAGAAAGGCAAATGGGCGTATGTGGGTTTAATCGCTCTTTACGACCCGCCTCGTGAAGACTCAGCAGAGACCATAAAGACCGCTGAATCCATGGGCATGAACGTCAAGATGGTTACCGGCGACCACGTAGCGATAGGCAGAGAAATCGCGCATGAAGTAGGTTTAGGCAGCAATATAATGCCCGCCGACTCCTTCGTTGGAAAACCCGACAGCGAAGCCCAACCCATCATCGAAAAAGCCGACGGTTTCGCTCAAGTTTTTCCCGAACACAAGTTTCGAATAGTTAAAATGCTTCAAAATAGGGGGCATATTGTCGGAATGACGGGTGACGGCGTTAATGATGCACCGGCGCTTAAGGAGGCGGATGCTGGGATTGCCGTTGCCGGAGCCACTGATGCGGCAAAATCTGCGGCAGATATTGTTCTTACAAAGCCTGGCTTGTCGGTTATAATCGACGCCATAAAGCAGAGCCGACAGATATTTCAAAGAATGAACAACTACTCAATCTACCGTATTGCGGAAACTTTCCGTGTGCTGTTCTTCATAACCACAACAATCCTGGTTTTCCGGCTTTACCCTGTTACGGCGCTCATGATTGTTCTGCTTGCGATTCTGAATGATCTGCCAATAATTACAATTGCCTACGACCACGTCAAGTATTCCAATTTCCCTGAAAGGTGGAACATGCGCGTCATAATAGGCATCGCCTCCTTACTTGGAATACTTGGAGTTATAGAATCGTTTGGCCTGTTCTACGTGGGCTACCGTGTGCTGGACTTAACTCCTGAGGTTCTTCAATCCTTCATGTACCTGAAGCTTTCTGTAGCTGGGCATCTTACAGTGTTTATGGCGCGAACGAAAGGCCACTTCTGGACGGTGAGGCCGGCAAACCAGCTGCTTTTCGCGGTCATACTGACCCAGCTTACGGCAACGTTAATCACCGTTTACGGCGTTTTGTTACCTGCTATGGGCTGGGCGTTGGCAGGTCTTGTCTGGGCTGAAGCCTTATCGGTTTTCCTGGTTATAGATTTTGTAAAAGTGCGTTTCTACAAAGTGCTAGATCACGGCGACATAAAATTCAAACGATAAAAAACGCCATATGTTTTAAATCAGGTTTTCTGCATAGCGTTTTTAGGGTCCATCTTTTGATGGTTTTGCCCGTTGAGATGGCACGCGGAAAGTTGCGTTGGCAGCAGTTTTCTTTAGTGATGCGAGCGGAGGATTGAGGCATGGGGGACTTGGGATTTGTGGTGGAGGAATGGTTATTAGGTAGTACTGTACTTTGGTAGTACTGTGGTCAAGTTGGAAACTGAAGTGGTAGTAACCAGAAAGGGGCAGACAACAATTCCCATCAAGCTCCGCGCCAAATACAAGATAGAGAAAGGAACCCGACTCGAAGTAATAGATACGGGAAAAGGAATACTCCTAAAACCCAAACTATCAACGCTTGACTTGGCTGGTTCAGGCGCCAAGTACGCTACACCCGAAGAAATGAAGAAACTCCTCGACGAGCTCCGGGAAGAAGATGCATAAAATCGTATTTGACACCCGATTCTTCATGGAACACTATTACGGTCAGAACCAAGCTGTTGTGCAGAAAACCAAGGAAACGATCCGAAAAACTCCTGAGCGCTTCATCTCCAGCATCGTCCTACATGAGGTTTACCAGCTCACGCTGAAGCTTGAAGGGCGTGAACTCGCAATTCTAAGAACCGCTCTGCTTGAAAAAGATTTCAGGGTGGTTAACATAGATTTGGAGATTGCGAAGAGTTCAGCCGAGATAAGGCACAGATACAAGATGTCACTGGCGGACAGCATAATCGCCGCCACCGCTCTACAGCTGAAGGCAACATGCCTTTCAGATGACAAGCACTTTAAAAATGTAACAGAACTCAAAACCGCTTGGATATAACAGCAACAGGCAATTGGCTGAATAGGCTGTTTTTTCTTCCTCACGTTAGTTAAGAACTCGGACTGCTTTTTCAACTATTGCTTCGGGCAATTTATCTCGGTTTTCTTGTGTGACCGTGAATTTTTCCGCGTCCTGGCGGTTTTTGGCTTCGCTTATCAGCCTGTCTATGGCTTTCCAGTGGACAACGGCTAAAACGGGCTTGCGGCTTTCCAGCGCTTTTCGCGTGGCTTGCTTGAACTTTTCTGAGAACAGTTCCATGGGTCCAATCTCGTCAATTGCGATAATGCCGCATTTTTCTGCGGCTTCAGCAATCGCCTCAGCACCGATAGCGTTGAGATCTTCCATGTTCACGCGATATTTGCCTACTTGCGGACCATGCTCTTGGTTTATGCGTGCAAGCCATCCGCGCCTGCCGCCGCTCAGGTCTAAAAGCTCGAAGCCCACCCGGGTTCCGCCTTCCCGTACTTCGCGGGTTATCATGCCGCCGACGCAGTAGCCTTTTTCCTTTAGTGCGCCCACCGCCCTTGTCAACGCCGTGGTTTTTCCAACTCCGGGATTCCCGGTCACAAGTATCACGCGCTTTCGCAAAGCCAACTGCTTCCTGTAGACCAGAAGTCTAATATGCGGATAAATTTCTTCTCATACGGCAAGGCACGAAACCATGACGGACCCCGAATTCACCGTTGATTATCCAGCCGAAATCATAACGGAAGGCAAGGCGCATGTCTTAGTTCCAAAACTGAGCGCCTTCAAAAAGCAGCCTTCCGACTACGCGCCATCCAAAGCGCCCGTGTTCTATAATCCAGTCATGGAGCTGAACCGGGACTTAGCCGTCTTGGCTTATCGAGCTTACAGGCATAAGGTGAGCAGGGACATAAAGGTCTGTGAACCCTTAACAAGTACGGGAATCAGAGCCGTCCGCCTCGCCGCCGAAATCCCAGGCATCAACCAGGTGGTGGCAAGCGACATCAACACACGAGCCTTTCAGCTGGCGGAGCATAACGTGCATGTTAACGGGCTTGAAGCATGCGTAGAAGTGAAGCATAAGGACGCGAATTGCCTGTTAAGCTGTTACGGTGCGCCACGCAAAAGGTTCGATGTGGTGGATGTGGACCCGTTTGGTTCCCCTGTGCCTTACTTGGACTCGTCAGTTCGCGCCCTCCGCAATCAGGGTGTCTTAGCAGCAACCGCAACTGACCTTGCGCCGTTGTGTGGGGTGCACGCCAAAGCTTGCGTCCGCAAGTATGGTGGAAAACCCTTGCGTACCGAGTACTGCCAAGAGTTGGCGGTTCGGCTTTTGGCTGGCTGTGTGGCGGCGACGGCGGCGAAACAGGACATCGGCGTCCACGTGCTTTTCAGTCACGCCACTGATCACTACATACGGGTTTACGTGGAAATAGGCTACGGCGCACAAAAAGCGGATGCCAGCGTCAAAACGCTTGGGTACGTACTGCACTGCTTCAATTGTCTTCACCGAGAAACCACGCAGCGTCCCTTCGACCTGCGCATAGAGAAATGCCCCGAATGCGGCTTCAAAATGGATTGGGCTGGACCGCTGTGGCTGGGAAAAATCTTTGACAAGCGGTTCTGCGAGTTGATGACGGAGGAAAACGGTCATGTGGCACTGCGGAACAGCGGAAAAATCGCCCACATGCTTTCCGTAGCCAGCGATGAGGCTGAGGCGCCACCGACCTACTACGTTCTCGACAAAATCAGCAACAAATTATCTTTGTCCGTACCTTCCGTGGCTACCATGTTAAGGGTTCTGTGCGATAATGGTTTTCAGGCGGTTCCGACCCATTTTAATTCCAGAGGCGTAAAGGCGAACGCGCCCGCATTCGCCATGAAAAACTTGCTAAGGGAAGCGGTTTCTGCTTAAGCCAAGTTCAAGTGAAAACTAGGCGGGATTGGACAATAAAAGCTTAAGAGCGGAAGCCATGTAGTTAAAGCAAAGAGTGATTATATCATGAACGACAAAATCACCGTGATAGGCGCAGGAATGATGGGCGGCGCTATCGTGAAAAGTCTTCTTAAAAGTGGTTACCAAGGCAAGATAACCGCCGTTGACATCCGACCCGAAAGGCTTCAAGAGCAAGAAAAACTGGGCGCATCCACAAGCACTGACAACCGCAAAGCCGCGGCTGACGCCAACATACTTTTCATAGTTGTCAAGCCGGGCGACGTGAAAAAAGTTCTGTCAGAAGTCAGGGATGAAGTCAAAGGGAAACTGGTGATTTCTGTGGCCGCTACTGTTCCCCTGAAATTCGTTAAAAAATTCATACCCAACGCCAAAACCGTGCGCATCATGCCGAACGTGGGCGCTTTGGTGCAGGCGTCTTACACGGCGTACTGCTGCGACGAAAATGTGACGAAAGAGGACAAGGAGAAGGTTAAGACGTTGCTGAACATGATGGGCATATGTGAGGAGGTTGATGAGAAGTACATGGACGCTATAACCGCGTTAAGCGGCAGCGGACCCGGGTACCTTTCAATTATAATTGAGGCGCTCATGTATGCAGGTTTGAAGGTGGGTTTACCCAGGAACATCGCGTTGACGAGCGCAGCCCAAACCGTTTTGGGAACGGGCAAGCTGGTCATTGAGTTGCAGGAGCACCCCGCCAAGATAAAGGATATGGTGACAACGCCTGGCGGAACAACCATTGAAGCCATTTACGAGCTTGAAGGTAGCCAGATCAGGCAGTCGCTTATGCGCGCCGTCGGGGAAGCCGCTAAGAAAAGCCAGCTCATCCGTGAGCAACTTGGCTTCAACGCGGAGTAGCCAAGGCGTATGGGCTTCTGAAATGTTTGACGCTGTGGTATTCGACTGGGATGGAACGCTTGCGGACTCGCGAAGGGTAGTTGTGGCTTCGTTTCAAAAAGCCCTCAGCGAAGTGGACTGCGAAATAAGTGACACGTTCATTGAGCAGCGGATAGGAATAGGCTCAGCCGAAACTTTCAGGGAGATTCTACGTTCTTCCAAGACAAGCTTCGATGAAGCGTTGATAAAGCGCTTGGTGAAGTTGAAGGTTAGGAACGAAATTGAAATGAGCCGCGGCATAAACCTATTCGATGGTGCGTTACAGCTTCTGCAATCTTTGCAGGGAAAAATCAAGTTAGGGTTGGCTTCTATGAACGACCGTGCAGTCATTGAGCACCTGCTTAAAGTGATGAGCGTGAAGAGGTTTTTCTCCGTGGTTGTTACGGCAGACGATGTTGCCCGCTCAAAGCCTGATCCTGAAATCTTCTTGAAGTGCGCAGGCGAACTTAAGAGCAGTCCAGAAAGGTGTGTGGTTGTTGAGGACTCGGTTTTCGGGGTTGAAGCCGCCAAAACAGCTAAGATGAAGTGTATCGCGGTTCTCACCGGCGTGCATTCTAAAGAGATGCTTGAAAAAGCAGGTCCGGATTTGATAGTGGATTCTTTAACGGAAAAAAAGGAAATCCTCAATTTCGTTTTTGGTTGAGACCTCTGCAGTGTTGTTGTGGCGCGACAGTCACATATATTTAAAAATTTTCAGCTACACCCTCAGTACTGTTCTAAATGAATAGGAAGATGAAAAAACAATGTTGAAGAGTTTAATTGCAGTCAAAAAAGAAAAAGTTCAGACTTTTCAGGTGCTCCTGTTAGATAACGATTCTGGTCAAAACGTTGAAGTTGAGGAAGCAGAGCAGGTAGATTTCGCCAGAGTGCAAGAACATTTGGCAAGTGGCGGGTCAGTTTTCATAACAAGCAAGAATTCACAGAAAATAACGCCGCCCAAAGATAGAAAGCCAAATCGAAAACAAAGTCACATTAGAAATGTAACTGCTCTCTATTTTGATCATTTGTAGGCGCTTAGACCTATAGCGGATAAAAACATTTTTCGGGTACATGGTGCAGGCAAGCCTGATTGTGTACGTGATGCAGTTCTGACGGTGACTGGGAGGTTTTCTTGAATAGAAGATTCTTTCATAAGAGTTATTTACCTACTTAGAGCAAAGGTTGAATTGCGGGAAGGGAGAATGGAAGAGGACAGGCTGGTTTCTATCAGTCAAGTCACCTGTGACCATGGAAAGCAGAGATGGTACACGCAGACACGTTTCGACATACTGAACGGGTTTGAGCTAGTTTTGACAAGATGCATTAACTGTCATAAGATTCTTGCTTTTGAAGTGAAGAAGCTGAACTGAACGGATTTCTTGATAGGTGCTTTTAGGGTGAAAGGCTTGCGTGGTTCACTTAAAGATAAATGTAAATTTGAAGGAAGTAATCGTTGGTTTTTTAGTTATTTAGTTAGAAAATAAGCATGGGCTGCGGTTCGATATAAAAGCAGGTTTCAGCCTGTTTCATTATGCCTTTAATAAGTAACCGTGAAACTTGGGTGGTTGCTTTCGGCTTTTTCAAATAAACGGTTTAAAACTTGTTATGCTGTGTCGAAGATTTTAGCTTGCTGGTTCAAACAGTTTTTTATGCGGTCACCGCCTAAGGAAGGCAAGTGAAACATAGGAGTGTAATTGATTTTGGTTGATGGGTTCGTTGATAGATGGAAGGAAAAGCCGCAGCAGCCTTCGTTTTTGTCGAAGATTAAGGATGTGGGCAAGCCTTCTGTAGGTTTAAAGAAGCAGATTAGCACGGTTCTTCAGCGGATTGAAGTTCAAAAAAACAAGTTGAATAATGCGCAGAGCCGTTTTGAAAAGCGGGACGCTACATTGTTCAGGCGCACGGTTAAAGCACTTTCGGAAAGAGACAACATGCGAGCGAACGTTTTGGCTGGCGAGTTGGTTGAGATACGCAAAGTCGAGAAGATGCTGATGCACGCCTCGCTGGCTTTGGAAAGCGTTTCCTTGCGACTTAACACAGTTTCAGAGTTAGGTGACATAGTCACAGTTATAGCACCGGCAGCAGGCGTACTCAACAACATTCGCAACGGAATGACAGGTGTTTTTCCAGAGGCAGGCCGCGAACTCGAAAACATCGGATGCTTGCTGACTGACATAGTTTCCACAACCCACCAGGACACGGGCATGCCAGTGAACATCGGAACCGCAAGCCTAGAAGCAGAAAAAATACTGTCAGAAGCAGAAACAGCCGCGGAACAGAAACTCAGGGAGCAGCTCCCAGAAATATCCACTGCCGTATCAGCGCAGGAAAAAACCAGCGTAGAAACATAAAAGGACAACAAACCGACAATTCTTTCATTTTTCTTACCATAGCTTAGCTATGTGACTGCTAAGTCTTTTTTTTTACATGTTTCTTTCAAGGCAAACAACATTACTTGTTTTCAATCTAACATCAATAATGAATCCAGAAGCCACTTAGCGAAAAGAGGCGAGCGTCACGTTTTTTAGGAGGAAATACCTTTACCACAGTGTTCTCAGGTGTTTATCATGGAGAAATCTGTTCAGAAATACTTGTTGATGATTAAACTCAGCCCCAACATGGCTGCAAAACTTTATGAGCCACTGATGGAATACAACGAAACTCCCATGAAAGGCGTGAAGCTTGAAGAGGCGTACCAGGTCTTTGGCGAATGGGATTTCGCCGTTCTCTTTCAAGCAGACACCAACGCGAACGCCCTACATTTCGTAGGCGACAAAATCCGCTTGATAGAAGGCGTCACAGACACCTTCACCATACCACTGGCGCCCCTAAAAAGTTACCGCAAATAACTTTCATGCAGTTCAGTATTTATAGAGGGGGATAGACAGAAAATCGCACGTCAGTCCAGCAAGCGTCCGCCACGTTAGCAAGCCCTCATTTCCTCAACATGGAAACAGCAAGAACCGCAACCAACGCAACTACTATGCTAACCACGCTTACCGTGGCTGCCAACACAATGTTTTGATACCCACTCTGATTAACCGCTATGCCGACCAACGCCCAAACTATCACAAGGCTGTAAGCCACATCTTTCCTCGTAGCGATGACCCCAAGCGTAATCAGCAACGCCACCGCAATCACAATCACAGCCCAAACGTCATTCGCCAAGCCAAATCCGTCCCATTTAACTGCAACCAACGCGGAAGCGACGTTGGCAATGGATGCCACCGTAATCCAGCCCAAGTAAATGCTGAAGGGCAAACGCACAAACACCCTCTCTTTAAGCGAAACAGACGATTTGCCTATGCCAAGCCGCAAGTAAACCGCAATTAACGTTGCCAACAACGCAAACATCAACACTACAGACAGCACGATCTGGTTGTAGTGCCAAAGAAAAAGCCACACCACGTTTAAAAATGAGCTTAAAATAAAAAGAACGCCGATCTGCGTGAGAAACGGTTTTTCCCTCTGGCTTGGCAGCGCTTGGAAAACCACGAAAACAAACAACAACGCGTAAATCACTCCCCATATCGCGAAAACGTAGCCTGTAGGAGTCACCAAAGTAAAATACAGGTCTGAAACCTCAGCCGTGGTTCTGCCGTTCAACGCAAGAGAACTCGCCAACCCATTAACTACAACGGTTACTGCGAAAGCTAGAATGTTCAGGCTTTGCAATAGAATAATTTTCCTAGAATTTGGCATTAAATACGAGTTTCTGGAAATTTACATATAAGATTTTAGTGACATTTAGCTCATGAAGCTATTCTTTTCATTCCCACGTAGTTATTACGTGAATAGAACCTTGGTGTTTTCTGCATAGTAATGAATCATTCGCATAACGCTTGCTCAGCTGTCAGCATTGTTCTGAAGCGTTGCTAACGTGCAATTTTGATTTTAAATTCATAAATAATATCCATTAATTTCACCTAAAGCTCCGATATGCCTCCACGCAACGCAAGAAAAGCTCTAACTCCACTGATTATCAGCGTGTTGCTATGCATCGCAACCGCAGTTTCTTTAGCCACTGCAGCTTGGATAAACGGGTTGCCCACCGCGAACATGTACACCGAGGACCTGCAAGCAACAAACCATCGATGGGGACCAAACCACGCATACGTTGACGTCACCATATACAACAATGGAACGCAAAGTGTAAAGTTAAAAAGCGTCACAGTAAACTCTCAACCTGCCGCAGTAGTCTACATCGCTAGGTCAAACCAAATAAGCCACGGAGAATCAGCCGTCCTCAGAGTAGCAAACACGTTCGTTCCAGGAGCAACCTACAAAATAGCGTTTCAAACCGTTAAAGGCAACAGGTTCTTTTACGCAGCCACCGCATAACTAGTTTCTTCCATCTAAAAAATGAGCAGGTTAGGCGCAAATACGCCTCTTACCAAGAGCCTTACGCCTTAAATCGCTACTCGCCTTGCAAGGTAATTCTTAAATTCCCGCGTTAGCATCACATAGCAGTGATTTGAGGAATTAAATATGGTGGAATTAGATTTCGGTGGCGTGAAAGAGAACGTCATCACAAGACAAGAGTTCACAGTGGAAAAAGCCCAACAATCTCTGAAAGACGAAGTCATCGTCTCACTCGGATACGGCATCCAAGGTCAAGCTCAATCATTAAACATGCGAGACAACGGCGTAAAAGTCATAATCGGACAAGAAAAAGAAGGCATATTCAAAAAAGAATGGGACAAAGCAGTAGCAGACGGATGGAAACCAGGCGAAAACCTCTTCCCCTTGGAAGAAGCAGCCAAAAAAGGAACCATCAAAATGTTCCTACTCACCGACGCAGGACAAAAAGCAGTATGGCCAAAAGTCAAAGCCACCCTAAAAAAGGGTGATGCACTCTACTTCAGCCACGGATTCAGCATAGTCTACAAAGAGCAAACTGGCGTCATCCCGCCAAATGACATCGACGTGATTTTGGTGGCGCCAAAAGGCTCAGGAACCAGCGTCCGCAGAAACTTTGTTGACGGAAGCGGCATAAACTGCAGCTTCGCAGTGCACCAAGACGCAACAGGCAAAGCAGAAAACCGCGCAAAAGCCATGGGCATCGCCATCGGCGCAGGATACCTGTTCCCAACAACCTTCGAAAAAGAAGTCTACAGCGACCTAACAGGCGAACGCGGCACATTAATGGGCGCATTAGCCGGCATACTAGAGGCACAGTATAATACTCTCCGCGAACACGGCCACAGCCCCAGCGAAGCCTTCAATGAAACCGTCGAAGAACTCACCCAAAGCCTCATACGGTTGGTGGACGAGAACGGCATGGACTGGATGTACTGCAACTGCAGCGAAACCGCACGCATCGGCGCACTCCGCTGGAAAGAACGCTTCCGCAGCGCAACACAGCCCGTGTTCGACAGCCTCTACGAACTAGTCGCAGCAGGCGAAGAAACACGCATCGTACTCGAAAAAAGCAAAGCTCCAGACTACCGCCAGAAACTCGCTGACGAACTCAAAGAGATGGGTAACAGCGAAATGTGGCGTGCAGGAAAAACCGTCCGCTCACTACGCCCAAAACAACCAAAGAAAGAGTAAAACGCTCTTTACACACACCTTTTTGTTTCGTTTTTAATTTCGGTTTTAGTTCAGCGTAAATTACATGGGCACGCCATCAGTTTTGGTGATTTAGCTTTTACACAGCCAACATAATGTTTGCCTAAACTTTGAACATCATATTTGCCGTCTATTTGGATCCTAATAGAGATTCGATGCAGAAACTATAGAGGGGTAGGTCCCGCAAGCGCCTTGCAGCCTATTTAAAAGGGAGGGGGTCTATTCTCGCACAGCCTACTCATCGCATTTCACTCCAGTATGATTCGTGCATCCACTGTTTTCGCGCCTTTCTCATATGCCATTACTGGGTTAAGGTCTATCTCTTTTATTTCAGGATAGTCCATTATGAGTTTTGAAGTGTTCACTAGGACTTTTACTATGGCGTTCATGTCTGTGGGTGGCGTGTTTCTGTAGCCTTTTAGCAGTGGGTAAGCTTTGACTTCTGTTATCATTTCTTCCGCGTCTTGTTGTGTTATGGGTGCGATTCTGAAGGTGACATCCTTTAGAAGTTCA
>Ga0307423_1000131_pt1 | contig 47145 bp, 31 predicted proteins | sample SalMarWE160310MG_FD_202154 | JGI IMG/M metagenome (GOLD analysis project Ga0307423, IMG submission 202154) | Salt marsh sediment microbial communities from the Plum Island Ecosystem LTER, Massachusetts, United States - WE1603-10 | ecosystem: Environmental > Aquatic > Marine > Intertidal zone >...
CACGGCTACTACATTTACGACGCTACCGTGCGGGTGCCGCTGATCATCAAGGCGCCAGGTTCCGTCCTCCGCGGCGTGCGGGTGCGGCAGCAGGTACGAACCATCGACGTGCTGCCGACGATCCTCGATCTGACGGGCATCGACCCGCCGCAGCCGTTGCACGGTTCGTCGTTGGTGCCCCTGATGCGCGATCCCGCGGGTGGTGAACCGCGACTGGCCTACTCGGAGTCGATGTCGGTCCACCTCCAGTACGGCTGGAGCGCGTTGTACGGGCTGCGGACATCGACCCACAAGTTCATCGACGCACCGCGGGCCGAGCTGTACGACGTCACCCTCGATCCCGGAGAGACCGACAACCTCCTCGGCCGAGAGCCGGAGATCGCAAAAGGACTGCGGAATCGGCTGGCGAGCCTCCGCGAAGAGATCGAAACTGGTGCGCCCGATACACAGCAGGCGAATCTCGATCAGGAGACCCTGGGCATGCTGGCGGCCCTGGGCTACGTCGGCGGCGCAACGGCGGCTCCCGAGGGGAACAACCTTGCCGATCCAAAAGACAAAATCCACCTCTTCGAGTCGGTTGGCTACGCATCGCACTTGATCACCGGCGAGGACTACGAGGGTGCCGCCAAGGTCTTGGAGATCGTGCTCGGGGACGATCCTGAGATCCCACAGGCCAAGCTCATGCTCGCCACCGTCTTCCGGAAGCTCGGGCGCAACGAGGATGCCAAGGCGGTCCTCGACCCCTACCTGCGTGACAACCCGGACGACACGTTGGCGCTCATCACCATGGCCGGGATCCTGTCGGACGAGGACAGGACGGACGAGGTACTGGCTCTCACCAAGAGGGTGCTGGCGGTCGACGACCGCAACACCCAGGCCTGGGAACTCATGGCCGGTGTCTTCATGAAAGCGAACGATCACCAAAGGGCACTCTCTGCACTGCAAAAGGCGGTGGAGATTCAGCCGAAGCTGACTCGTCCCCGTCTCAATCTCGCGGTGGCCTACATGGGTCTCGGTCGCCTCGACCAGGCGGAGACCGTGCTCGATCAGATAGTCGCCGAACACCCGAAGTTCCCGCTGGCCCATTACCATCTGGGCCTGCTGTACGAAGAGCAGGGACGGCTCGAGGAGGCTCGGGCGGCCTATGCCGATGAGGTGGAGCTCTACCCAAGCTCGGTGCTGGCCCGGTTCAACCTCGGCGACATACTGTTCCGTCTCGGAGACCCGGCGGCGGCGGAGCGAGAGATGCGGGTGTTGATCACAGAATCACCCGAGACTGCAAAACCCTATCTCTTTCTCGCCCGGGTTCTCCTGCAGCAGGAAGAAGACCTGCCTGAAGTCGAACGCCTCGCCCGCGCCGGCCTCGTGCGGACCGAGGACGACGAGCTCAAGGTGCTCGGCTACTACCTGTTGGCCGATGTCTACTCGCGCCAGGGGCGGCAGAGCGAGCTCAAGCACGTGCTGGAACGGGCTCAGTACTACCGGTCGCGGATCGAAGGCGGCGGGGGATAGGGAACTCACGTGTCGACCGGGTTGGATGCGGTGTTGACTGTTGTGCTCGGAGCAAGGAGGAGACATGCGAAAAATGCATTTCAGTTGGGCGTGTCAATTCTTGGGAGTGATTTTATTGTTGTTGGGCACCGCATGTGGCACGCCTGAGGAATCGGTGACCACATCGCGGCAATTGACCGACGGCTGGTTCATTCGCGCGGCGGCCGATGTCACCGGTAATGGGGCGGAGGTGTCGTCGGTGGGCTTCGATACCAGCGGCTGGTTTGCGACCTCCGTGCCATCGACGCCGATGGCGGCGCTCGTAGCCAACGGCCTCTACCCCGATCTGTACCTTGGCACCAACCTCGAAAAGGTCGACAGCGAGCAGTTCGAAGGACCGTGGTGGTACCGGACCGAGTTCGAGATCTCCGTCGAAGAGGCCGAGCAGGTCGCCCGCCTGCAGTTCGCGGGCATCAACTACGCGGCCGACATCTGGCTCAACGGCGAGCAGATTGCTGCGCGCAACACAGTGGTCGGTGCGTTTCGTGTTCACCAGCTCGACGTTTCGGGTCAACTCGTCGCGGGCCGCAACGCGCTCGCGGTGGCAGTGTACCCGCCGCAGCCGGGCGACTTCACCATCGGCTTCGTCGACTGGAACCCCCGCCCGCCGGACAAGAACATGGGCATCTGGCGGCCGGTCACTCTCCGCCTCACCGGGGACGTGACCCTCGACGATGTCTTCGTCGAGACCGACGTCGATCTCGAGACTCTGGAGTCGGCCGACATCAGGGTGTCGGTGCTGATGCGCAACCACGGAGACGCCCAGGTCACAACGAAGGTGGTTGGACGCATCGAAGAACGCACATTCGCCGCCGATGTCATCCTCGCGCCGTACGAGTCGCAGCGCGTTTGGTTCACCCCAGACGACTACGACGTCCTGAGGGTCGACGGTCCTCGACTGTGGTGGCCACACACTCTCGGTGAGCCGAACCTGTACGCGATGACGATGACCGCGACGATCGATCGGCGGGTGTCCGACGTCGCAGAGATCACCTTCGGCATCCGCCAACTCGGAACCTACTTCAACGACGAGGGCCACCGCGGTTTCACGGTCAACGGCCAGCCAGTGCTGATCCGCGGCGGCGGCTGGGCAGATGATCTGTTGCTGTCGGACACGCCGGAGAAGATCGACGCCCAGCTCGCATACGTCAAACAAATGCACCTCAATACCATCCGACTCGAGGGCTTCTGGGGCTCGAGCCAATATTTGTACGACGCGGCTGACCGCGAGGGAATCCTCATCATGCCGGGCTGGAGCTGCCAGTGGGAGTGGGAGAACTACGTCGGCAAGCCGGTGAGCGAGGACTACGGCGGAGTGTTGGAACCCGAAGAGATGGACCTGGTGGCTGCTTCGCTCGCCGACCAGATACGCTGGCTCCGCAACCACCCGAGCATCTTCACCTGGGTGCTGGCGAGCGACCTGCTCCCCCACCCCGACCTCGAGCGACGCTACCGGCTCATGCTCGAGGAGGTCGATCCGACGCGGCCGCCACTGGTCTCCTGCGGCTGGCTGCAGTCCGAGGTCAGCGGTCCGAGCGGGGTCAAGATGAACGGGCCCTACGACTGGGTGCCGCCGGTCTACTGGTGGTCCGATCGCGAGCACGGTGGCGCTTTCGGTTTCAACACCGAGACCGGACCGGGGCCTCAACCGCCGCCGCTGGAGAGCGTCGAGCGGATGATCCCACCCGAGCACCTGTGGCCGATCGACGAGGTCTGGAACTTCCACTGCGGCCGCGGCGAGTTCAGCAACATGGATCGCTACGTCGAGGCCCTCAACCGGCGCTACGGGCGATCGACCTCGGTGGAGGAGTTCCTCATCAAGGCGCAGGTGGCCAACTACGAGGCGATCCGGCCGATGTTCGAGAGCTTTGCCGTCAATCGGCCCCTGACCACCGGCCTGATCCAGTGGATGCTCAACTCCGCCTGGCCCGAAACGTATTGGCAGCTCTACGACTGGTACCTGATGCCGAACGGCGCTTTCTACGGCACCCGCGTTGCGAGCCAACGGCTCAACCTCTCGTTCAATTACGCCGACGAAACGGTGTACGCGGTCAACGATTCCCAGTTTGCGAGCGGTGGTCTGACGGCCGTTGTCCGGGCCTTCGATCTCTCCGCGAAGGAGTTCTACAGCAAGCGCTATGAAATCGATCTGCCGCCGGCCGGGGCGCAGCCTTTGGTGTCGCTCGCTGATCAGGAGTCGCCGACGCCGGTGTGGTTTCTCGATCTGCGGCTGCGCGACACCACGGAGGCCGAGGTGGCCCGCAACTTCTACTGGCTCTCGAGCAAGCCCGATGTCCTCGACTACGAAAACAACCTCTGGTATGTGACGCCGACCAGGAAATTTGCCGACTTCACTGCGCTCGGGGACCTCCCCGAGGTTGAGCTCGAAGTCTCGGCTTCCGCAAACGGACCGGAGGTCACGGTACATCTCGGCAACCCCACTGAGGCTCTCGCCTTCTTTGTCGAGCTGCGGGTGGTCGATGCCGAGGGCAATTCCATCCTGCCGGTCCTGTGGAGCGACAACTATGTCTCGATCCTCCCCGGTGAGAGCCGGGAGCTGACGGCGCGTTTCCCGACCGTGGATGATGTGTCGGATGCAGCCCTCGCGCTGCAAGGGTGGAATGTTGCGGCGATTGAGGTGGGGTTGGGTAAATGATTATCCAAATGCCCGGTTCGCGCGAATTTTCACCACCAAAGCACCAAGGACACCAGGGAAATCCTTTGTTTCCGGAATGCCGGGCGGCGATCAATCAGGAATTTCTTGATTTCGTTGGCCAAGGCGATCCGATCAGCGAGGAAGCGACTGGGTGGAAGTCCTTCGTGCTTTCTTGGTGTACTTGGTGTCTTGGTGGTTCATGTTCGGAATTCGGGCGCGGACTCGGACTCGGGATGCTCGCCAAACAGTCAGTTCAAGGGGTAACACCATGAAACGCAGCATGGGAATCGTTTTACTCGTCCTTCTGATCTTCTTTGTGATCTCGTTCCTCACCAACATCCTCGGTCCGTTGGTGCCGGACATCATCAAGGGATTCAGCCTCAGCCTGACCCTGGCCGGGTTCCTGCCCTTCTCATTTTTCGTCGCCTATGGGGTGATGTCGATCCCGGCCGGCGTCCTGCTCGATCGCTTCGGCCAGAAGCCGATTCTCATCGCAGCCTTCGTCCTCGCCTTCGGCGGTTCGTTCCTCTTCGCCTCGTTGCCGACCTTCACCGTCGCCCTGATGTCGCTCTTCATGATCGGCATCGGCATGACCATGCTCCAGGTCGCTATCAACCCGCTGTTGCGAGTGGCCGGCGGCGAGGAGCACTTCGCCTTCTACTCGGTGCTGGGCCAGCTCGTCTTCGGATCGGCTTCGTTTCTCAGCCCCCACGTCTACTCGTACCTGGTGACGCGCCTCGGCGGAGACGGTGCGGCGCCGGCGGGCGGCGTCCTCGGGATGCTGGCGCGGGTCGTGCCGTCCGAGCTGCCCTGGGTGTCACTGTACTGGGTCTTCACGGTGGTGACTCTGATCATGATCCTGGTCCTTTTCGCGGTGCGACTGCCGAAGGTCGAACTCAAGGAGGATGAGAAGGCTGGTGCAGCCGCCTCGTATCTCGAGCTCCTCAAGAACCGCTACGTGTGGCTCTTCTTCTTCGGCATCTTCGCCTACGTCGGCTCTGAGCAGGGTGTCGCCAATTGGGTCTCGCGTTTCCTCGAAACCTATCACGGGCTCGATCCCCAGGTCGAAGGCGCCCGCGCCGTTTCGTATTTCTGGGGGCTACTGACCGCCGGCTGTCTGCTCGGGCTCGTTCTGCTCAAGCTGATCGACGCCCGCAGGGTCCTGGTGTGGTTCTCGGCGGCGGCGATGATCAGCTTCGCGGTCGCGCTCTTCGGACCGACCGCGGTGTCGTACATCGCTTTCATGATGGTCGGCTTCTTCCTGTCGGTGATGTGGTCGGTGGTCTTCTCGCTCGCCCTCAACTCGGTGGCCGAGCACCACGGGTCGTTCTCCGGCATCCTCTGCACCGGCATCGTCGGTGGCGCGGTGGTGTCGGCGCTGGTCGGCTGGCTCGGCGATCAGTTCGGTCTCCGCATTGGCATGACCGTGCTTTTCGTGACGCTGGGCTACATCCTCTCGATCGGGCTGTGGGCGAAGCCGTTGATCGACAACGCGACCGTCAGCCCCCGTGAGCTCCTGCGATCGCTCACCGGGGGCGGGGCCGACTGAGCGATGGCTGCGCCGGCCATCATCGGCGTCGACCTCGGCGGCACCAAGGTGTCGGTCGGCGCCGTCATCGAAGGCACCGTGTCCAGGGTCGTGCGCCGGAACGTGCCGGCGCAGGAGGCGGCGGAGGTCGTCCTGGCGGAGATCGTTGAGGCCATTGACGAGGTTTTCGATCCATCCGTCGTGGGCATCGGCTGCGGCGTGCCCAGCGTCGTCGATGTCGCCGAGGGCATCGTCTTCGACGTCGAGAACATCCCCTCCTGGAAGGAGGTGCGCCTCAAGGCGGCGCTTGAAGACCGCTTCGGCGTGCCGGTTTCCGTCAACAACGACGCCAATGCCTTCGCTGTCGGCGAGCATGTCTTCGGCCGCGGCCGGGATTTCGCGGACCTGGTCGGCCTCACCCTCGGCACCGGCATGGGCACCGGCGTCATCATCAACGGCAGGCTCTACAGCGGCGTCAACTGCGGCGCCGGCGAGATCGGCATGATGGCCCACAAGGGGCTGACGCTCGAGGATTACTGCTCCGGCCGGTTCTTTCAGCGGGAGTGCGGCGAGGCCGGCGACGAGATCTACCGACGGGCGCGCGTGGGTGACGCAGCGGCGCTGGAGGCTTTCGCGCGCTACGGCGCCGAGCTCTCGGAGGCGGTGATGATTGCGCTCTACGCCTACGACCCGCAGGCGGTGATCTTCGGTGGTTCGATCAGCGCCGCCTTCGATCTCTTCGAGGGCGGTCTGCGCCGGGGCCTCGAGCGGTTCGCCTACCCGCACGTCGTCGAGCGGCTGGCGATGGCACCGAGCGTGCTGGAGGATGCGGCGGTGCTCGGCGCGGCGGCCCTCTACGTGGATGCGACAGGATGATAAGGAGAAAGTGATGCGACTGACGTCACGTGTTTCATTCACGGTTGCAGGCGCGGTCACGCTGTTGATCGCGGTCGGCTGCGCCACGCTTCGCAAGCAAGCCGTCGAGGAGAGGCCTGCGCTCGGCGCGGGCTTCCGCTACTCGGAGTACGGTCCCGACTACAATCCCGGGCCGCAGTACTGGCTGCGGGTCGGCCAGGAGATGGCGGCGCGTTTCCCGGGCTCGAAGCCGGAAACCATCTGGATCGTCAGCCGATTGAAGGACGACGGGACGGTGCTGAACTTCCCCGTCGAGAACGCCCATCCGCTCATCACGGGCTCCGAGACGGACGAAAACGAAGCCGTGCTCGACCTCTTCGACCGCCACGGCTTCCGAGTGTGGCTACAGGCGGAGCCGGGCCATGCCCCGGTCGAAGAGCTGATCCACCTCATCCTCGGGCGCTACAAGCACCATCCTTCCGTGGTCGGGTTCGGGCTTGACGTGGAGTGGTTCGAATCCACCGAGCAGCCCGAGGGGAGGGCGGTGACCGATGCCGAGGCGAGCGCCTGGCTCGAGGCGGTGCGGCAGCACGATCCCGACTACCGTCTCTTCCTCAAGCACTGGGAGGCCGGCATGATGCCGCCGACCGTGCGCGACGGTCTGTTCTTCATCGATGACAGCCAGATCCTGCCCTCGCTCGAGGCGATGGTGGACGAGTTCGCGGAATGGGGGCGCGCCTTCGCACCGGCCCCGGTCGGCTTTCAATACGGTTACCCTTCGGACCGCCCGTGGTGGTCCGAGCTCGACGATCCGCCGGGTGACATCGGGCGGGCGATCCTCGACCGGGTGGCGAACACCGAAGGTCTCTACTGGGTCGACTTCACGGTCCTCGAACTCTTCCCGCCGGGGCCCGATGACCTGCCGCCACCCGAAGAGCCTGGAGAGGAAAACGCGCCGTGACTCGTCGAATACTCCCACTGGACGCGATCTTTCTGCTGAGCGCTTGTCTCACGGCAGGCTGTGGTGGCTCGCCCGACACATCCGGTGAGATGGCGATACCGGATAGCGCTCAATCGACAAACCGGGTGGAACGGACCGATGGATCCATCGTCGGTGTCAAGATCTACGAGACCGAGCGCGATCTCCCGGAGCTCTTCGATGAGTGGCGGGCGCTTGGAATCAACACCGTGTTCGCCAGCGAAGAGTTGACCTCGTCGGGCGGCTTCAGGGCGCTGGCAAAGAAAAACAATACTGACCTCTTCATTATCTTTCCGGTTTTCTTTGCCCCTGAAGAGCTCGCTGAGGATCCCGGCCTGTGGGCCATTACTGCGGCGGGCGAGCGGGCGAAGGAAGATTGGGTGGAGTTTGCCTGCCCGAGCCGCACGGACTTCCGTGATCGCAGAATCGAGGAAGCGCGGGCCGTCGTCAAACGGTTGCGCCCCGAAGGTCTCAGCATCGATTTCATTCGCGACTTCGTGTTCTGGGAGATGGTGGGGCCGGACCGGGATCCGGCCACGCTGCCGGATACCTGCTACTGCGTTCACTGTCTGCAGGCGTTCGCGACGTTCCTTGGTGTGCCGGCATTTTCGATCCCTCCTCAGCCGCAGCGGGCGGCGGCCTGGATTCGGGCCAACGCTGCCGAACAGTGGATCCGCTTCAAAACGGAGACCATCACCTCGATGGCGGCAGAGATCTCCGATGCGGTGCGGGATATCGATCCGGACATTTTGATCAATCTCCACATCGTGCCCTGGAGGCGCGACGACTACAACGGTGCCATTGAGCATGTCGCCGGCCAGGATGTCGCGGCCTTGAGTGAGATTGCCGACTTCCTCTCACCGATGGCTTACTCGTTCATGCTTCGGCGACCACCCGAGTGGATCGCGTCGGTGGTCGAGGACATCGACCAGGTCGCGGATTGCCCGGTGCTGCCGAGCATCCAGGTCGCCCCGGCCTATCGCGAGGGCGAGGTCTTCTCCGGTGCCAAGTTCGAGGGCGCGTTGCGCGCCGCCCTCGAACCGCCGTCGGCCGGGGTCGTCTTCTGGTCGTGGGACCATATCGAGGCTGACCCCGAGCGGGCCGAGATCATTCGGCGCGTCGTGCGAGGCGGAAGCCAGTAACCAGTAACCAGTAATCAGTTTGAGGATTCAATATCCCGGGGGGCGTGGGCGGTTCTGGGTACTGGTTACTGGTCACTCATCAGGTTTCACACTCCACATCAACGGTGGCGCCGGCGGCGGCGTACGACACCAGAGTGCCTTCGATTGCCGTGCCATCGACAACCAGCCTCGGCTCATCGTGCGCCAGCGAGTTCACGACGCGGATACGGTAGACGGCACCGCGGCACTTCCTGGTGACGCTGAAGCTCGGGACCTCGGCGCCGATGCGCGGCGACACCCTGAGTCCGTCGAGCTCGGGGCGGACCCCCAACATGTGGTGGGCGATGGCGACGTAGTTCCAGGCGGCGGTGCCGGTCAGCCAGGAGTTCTTGGCCTCGCCCTCGCGAACCGCGTCCCGGCCCGCGACCATCTGCGAATAGACGTAGGGCTCGGTACGGTGAATCTCAGAGATCTCTTCGAGGTAGGCCGGCGCGATCCGTTTGTAGTAGTCGAAGGCGCGGTCGCCGCGCCCAACCCGGGTCTCGGCGATCATCACCCACGGGTTGTTGTGGCAGAAGATACCCGCGTTCTCTTTGTAACCGGGCGGGTAGGATGAGATCTCACCGAGCTCGACGTGGTAGCCCGAGTAGGCCGGCTGGTTGAGGACGATGCCGTAGGGCGTAGCGAGTCTCTCTGCGACCGAATCGAGGGCCCGCAACGCCTTCCCATCCTCGACGCCAACCCCGGCCATGACGCAGAAGCCCTGGGGCTCGATAAATATCTGGCCGTCCTCGCACTCATGGCTGCCGACCTTGTGGCCAAAGAAGTCGTAGGCACGGAGGAACCAATCGCCATCCCAACCGTGCTCGAGGATTGCTTCCTTCATGCTGGCTGCGTGCTCGCGGGCCGCCGTCGCTTCTTCCGTGAAACCCATGTGATCTGCGAGGGCGGCGTAGTCGGACGCCGTATAGACGAACTGGCCGGCGATGAAGACCGACTCGGCGGTTCGGCCCTCGCGGTTGGCGGTGGTCTGGTAGGGCTCATCCGGGGTCTCCGAAAAGCAGTTGAGGTTGAGGCAGTCGTTCCAGTCGGCGCGGCCGATCAGCGGCAGCCCGTGCGGACCGAGGTTCTCCAAGGTGAAGTGGAAAGATCGACGCAGGTGCTCGAAGAGCGAGGCGGTGTTGGCCTCGTCGTTGTCGAACGGCACCTCCTCCGACAGGATCTCGAAATCTCCGGTTTCCTTGATGTAGGCGGCGACACCGACGATCAGCCACAGCGGGTCGTCATTGAAGCCCGAGCCGATATCGTGGTTGCCGCGTTTGGTCAGCGGCTGGTACTGGTGATAGGCGCTGCCGTCCGAAAACTGGGTGGCGGCGATGTCGAGGATCCGCTGCCGGGCCCGTTCCGGGATCAGGTGGACAAAACCGAGAAGGTCCTGGTTGGAGTCGCGAAAGCCCATGCCGCGGCCGATACCGCTCTCGAAGTAGGAGGCGCTGCGCGATTGATTGAAGGTCACCATGCACTGGTAGGGATTCCAGGTGTTGACCATCCGGTTGAGTCGTTCGTCGGGCGACTCGAGTACGTAGGTTCCCAGCAGTGATGACCAGTAGTCGCGCAGCTTGGCGACCGCGGCTTCGACCTGCGCAGAGTCGCTGAATCGTGACATCAGGGCGCGCGCCGGCTCCTTGTTGACCTCTCCCGGCTTCTCCCACTTGTCGTCGACCGGGTTCTCGACGTAACCGAGGACGAAAACGAAGTCCCGGCCTTCGCCCGGCGCGATCGAGACCTCGAGACAGTGGGATCCGATCGGCGCCCAGCCTGAGGCGGTGGAGTTGCGCGGGCTGCCGGTCAGCACAACCTCAGGTTCGTGGAGACCGTTGTAGAGGCCGATGAAGGTCTCGCGGTCGGTGTCAAAGCCGGCGATAGGCGCGTTGACGCCGAAGACGGCGTAGTGATTGCGCCGCTCGCGGTACTCGGTCACGTGATAGATGGTGCTGCCCTCGACCTCGACCTCGCCGGTCGAGAAGTTGCGCTGGAAGTTGGTCTGGTCGTCCCACGCGTTCCACAGGCAGAACTCGACAAAGCTGAAGACTTTGAGCGCTTTCGGCGTCTTTGAATCGTTTGTCAGAGTGAGCCGGCAGACCTCAGCGGTCTCCCCCAGCGGCACCAGATAGAACATCTCGGCGGTCACACCGTTCCTCGAGCCCCGGATCTTCGTCGTTCCCAGTCCGTGGCGGCACTCGAATGAGTCGAGCTTCGGCTTTATCGGCATCCAGGCCGGCGACCACACATCGTCGCCGTCACGGATGTAGAACGCCCGACCACCGACGTCGGTCGGGCTGTTGTTGTAGCGATAGCGCAGCAGCCGCCGGAAGCGGGCGTCGCGATAGAAGCAGTAGCCGCCGCCGGTGTGCGAGATCAACGAAAAAAACTCCTCGGTTCCGAGGTAGTTGATCCACGGATAGGGCGTGCGCGGCGTGGCGATGACGTACTCTCGCGCCTCGTCGTCGAAGTGTCCGAATCGCATCTGCTGCCTCCGCGCGGAGTCTACTACGGTCGACAGCGCACTGAGGCAGGGGGAGAATGCAGGTCATGAAGAGCACCTCTGGGTTCGTGATCTGGTCGATATTTTTGCTGACCTGCGCCATTTCTGCCGATGCGCAGTTCCTCGAAACCTTTGACGATCCCGTGTTGCGGGTCGATCAGAGCGGTCTCGAGGGCTGGTCCTTCTTCACGGGTGACGGCAAGGCGACGATCGATTTCCGGAGCACGGCGGAGGGTTACGCCTCGATCCTGGTCGATGCCACCCGCGACCGCCGCAATATCTGGTGGGCGCTGATCAAGCACAAGGTTTCGCAAGAGATGGACCTGGAAACGCTGGCCCTGCCCGGCTGGGAGCTGCGGGTGGAGGCGAGGATCCGATCCAGCCACGCCCCGCGGCGGGTCAACCTTCACGTCAACACCCAACGCACGACCGACTTTCACAGCCACCTCATGGAGTTCGACATTCCCGAAGCGGAGACCTGGTACACCATCAGCATGACGACCAGGGACTTTCCGGTCGAGACGGGCGACACGGTCTTCGCACAGATGGCGCTGATGGACTGGGGGCTCGGCCGCTACCGGGTCGATATCGACTCGTTCAAGGTCGATGTCGTGGAAGCGGCGCGGGTGGGACCCGACCTCGGCGAGCCGTTGCCCTACCATCCACCAGTTCCGGATCCCGGCACCTTCGAGCACGCGATCCCGGCGGCTGAGAGCGCGATCATCGATGTGGCGAATCCGGACGTCAACCTGGGTGGGTGGTCCGTGCTCGAGGGTGGGTCGAGGCGCCGCCTGCTGACGGTCGGCGGGACGATGTGGGTGATCCTCCGCTGGAACCTCGACGTGTTTCAGGGTCGACGGGTGGCGGACCACGGCCTCCTGGAACTGACGACCCACTCGGTCCAGCGAAATAAAGAGGAAATGAAGGACTTCGGGCTCGTCCGGGTGGTGGAAATCCTTGCCGGCGACCCATCGTGGCGGCGGAATACGGTGACGGTCGCCAGCCTGTTGCGGAGAGAGGCGTTCGAAGAGGTTTTCAATTCGCAGATGATCATCGATTGGCCGGTGACCGAGACCGCGGGTGCGAAGACCTGGTTCACGATTTCGCGCCCCGTTCTTCAACGACTGGCCGATGGTCGAACACTCGGCATCGCCGTCACGCCGTTGGGCTCGATCAACGCGTCCTTCTCCACACGTGAAGCCGACGCGCCCCGGCTGCTTTTCAATATCGAAGAATGACCAGGAGGTCACCATGCGAGCCATCTTCGCGGTTTTGACAGTGTTCATGGCGGTCGCCTCAGCGGCCCAGACGGCGCCGGATGGTGCGGCGATCGAAGAACTGCAAACCGGCAAAAGCTTCATCAAGACGCCGGTCTTCACGGCCGAGGAGGATCAGAAGCTGCTGACGCTCTTTGACGGGCTGCGGGTCGCCGACGTCTCGGACGGCATGGACGCCGCCGTCGGGCTCCCTAACACGGGGCTGATGGACCCGGCAATTCATCCTCTGTGGAAGGACTCCGAGACCTACCGCCACCGTTTCATCGGTATCGCCGTCACCGCGCGCTACGTGCCGACCAACCGTCCTTCCCCGGGAAAGATGTCGATCGGGGACTTCGACGAGTGGGTCGGGGAGTGGTACTCGAAGATCTCCCCGGAGCCCTTTGACGCCCTGCTTCGTCCGGGCTCGGCGCTGGTCCTCGACGACGCGAACTCCGTCGACGTGGGCTCGATCGGGTCGTACAACATCCTGGCCTGGAAGAAGCGTGGGATGGTCGGGGTGGTGACCAACGCTACCGCCCGCGACACCGACGAAATCGAGACCGAGGGTGTGCCCCTCTACTTTCGGGGCGTCGGCCGCGGGATCCGGCCGGGCCGCAACGAGATCGAGTCAGTCAACCGGCCGATCGTCTGCGGCGGCGTACTCGTTATTCCAGGCGACGTCATCGTTGCGGATGGCGACGGCGTGGTGGTGGTACCGCGGGCGCAGGCCGAAGAGGTGGCTCGCTATGCGCGGACGATCCTCGACAACGACAAGGCGGGACGACGCGAACTCTACCGTGAGCTGGGCTTGCCCGAAGATCCGTCGATCGAGTGAGGTGGACCATGGTCACGAAGATCGATCTCGGGGGACCGATCAGGACGTCGCCAACGCGGTCTCATTTCTCGCATCGGAACTCGCGGAGTTCATCACCGGTGCCTTCATTCCGGTCTGCGGCGGCAGCGAGACGCCGACGATTTGAAATGAGGAATGAGGAATGAGGAATTCCCACACGCCCAGGGTCCCACTGGACCATAACCTCAGACGGGGAACGCTTGTCGCCAGTCGGCGATGATCCGAGTCATCGTCTGGTCGAGCTCTTCATCGATGATCTTGCGTGATGGGTCGGTGTCGAACCAGGTGACGATCTCCTCGGCGCCCCGTGAAAAGGGAATTGTCGCTCTGAAGTCGGGGACAAAGCGCTTGATCTTGGAGTTGTCGAAGATCTTGCTGTGGGTCTTGTCACCGAGCAGGCTCTCCCCCCATCTGCGATCGTAGCGGTGGATGACTTCTGACGGTACGTGAACGATCTCGGCGGTGGTGCCGGCCGCCCGCGCCAGGATCTGGTTGATCCGGTCCCAGTTCAGCCATTCGTCAGAAGTGATGTGGAAGGATTCGCCGATGGCGTCCTCGCGACCCAGGAGTCCGATGAGGCCTTTGGCGAAGTCGCGGTGGTGGGTCAGGGTCCAGACGCTCGAGCCGTCGCCGTGAACCACCACCGGCTCTCCGCGGCGCATACGGTCGACCGCCGTCCACCCCCCGCGCGGGGGTGGCAGAGAACAGTCGTAGGTGTGGGACGGGCGGACGATGGTGGAGGGGAAGTGCTCCTCGCGGTAGGCGCGGACGAGCCTTTCCTCACACGCGATTTTGTCGCGCGAGTACTGCCAGATCGGGTTGTCGAGGATTGTCGACTCGGTCACCGGCAAGCTGGTTGGCGGCGTCTGGTAGGCGGACGCCGAGCTGATGAAGAAGTAGTGGCCCGTACGGTCCCGGAACAGCTCGAGGTCGGTCTCGACATGCTCGGGGGTGAAGGCCACCCAGTCGACGACTGCGTCGAACTTGAGCTTGCCGATCGCGCTTACGGCAGACGCCGGGTCACGAATGTCTCCCATGAGGCGGGTGACCTCATCGGGGATCGGCCGCCAGCTGTGGCCCCGGTTCAGAACGTAGAGCTCGATCCCGCGCTCCGCTGCGAGTCGAGTGCAGGCCGAGCTGATGGTGCCGGTTCCGCCGATGAACAGAACGCGCATGAGCCATCCTCCTTTCTACCAGGAATCCGTGCGGAACGGTGATGCAGGGAGATCTTCCGCGTTGTAGAGATTCGCTCCGTCAGGGTTGTCGGCCCAGGCGTAGCGCACCGCCACCGGCTCTTGAACTTCGTCGCTCCACACCACCACCCTGTTGTCTTCAATGATCGCTTCGGCCCACACAAAGTGTCGGTCGGCTCCGGCGATGGCGAACTCCGCCAGCTTCCCTTCCGCGTTCCCCCTGGCTACCAGCCCGCCGCCGACGTGATCGAAGTCGATGATCACGCGGCCGTCCCGCACCACGTGCGAGCGGTACACGGGACCGGAGAAAACGATCTCTTCTCCGTACGCGACCCCGCGCGCCGCCAATGCCAGACGACGGCCGACCTCTTGCTTGTTTCGCGGGTGGATGTCGTCAGCCTCACCGATGTCAATGATCACCGCTTGCGCGGTCTTCGGGAGGGTCAACGCCGCCGACTGTGATTCGCGGAGCACGGCCCAGTCGCTGTCGCCGGGCTGGTCGGCCGCGGCCATGTAGTTGGCAAGCTGCACCCAAAGGAACGGCAGCTCGCCCAGCCCCCAACCCGCACGCCACTCCTGAATCATCGTCGCAAACAGCAAGCGGTAGGCGAGGGCGTCATCGCGACCAGCGTTGGATTCGCCTTGGTACCAGATGAAGCCGGCGACCGGGTAGGGCAGCAACGGGTGCACCATCTTGTTGTAGAGCACCGTCGGTACCTGGTTTTTCCGGTAGTCGGTGTTGATCGTGACCAGACCGACCTGGAAGCGCCAGGGGCCGGCGAGTGGACGCTTGGTTCCGGCGATCTCGACGTACCGCTGATCGGAATCACCATAAAGACCACCGCCGCCACCGGTGTCCTCGACCCGCACGGCGATGACGTTGCGTCCCTCTTTCAAAGTGGCCGGATGCACGGCGTAAACCCGCGGTTTGTTCCAGGCCAGCATCGTCCGGCCCACCTCGTGTCCGTTGACCCAGGTAATGTCGGAATCGTCAATCGTCCCGAGACCGAGAAGGACCTCCGTCTGCGCCTCCTCGGCCGTGAGGGTGAACGTGGTGCGGTACCAGGCGACGCCGTCCATGCCCTCCCAGCCCTGGTCCTCCCACACTGACGCCGCGCTCGTCTTTTGCCATCCCGAGTCGTCGAGTTCTGAATCGGCCCACAGCGCCAGCCCGTCGACGAGGCCGTGGTCGGTGTCGGGCAGGTCGCCGATGCGTGCGCGAATCGCGTGAAGGGTCTCCAGTTCGTCGACCTCTTCGGTGGCAAGAATCCGGGCCACACCGTCTGCATCAAGACCGAGCGAACCGGCGCTCATCCAGGGCTCGATGCGGCTGCCGCCCCAGGTGGTGTTGATGAGGCCGATGGGCACGTCGTGGTGACGACGTAGCTCGCGGGCGAAGAAGTAACCCACCGCAGTGAATGCGCCAACGTGCTCAGGATCGGCGGGCTCCCACGATCCTCCGGCGAGCGAGGTCTCCGGCTCTTCGGCCCATGATCTGGGGACCTTGAACTGGCGGATCGCGGGATCGTGGGCCGCTGCGATCTCCTGCGCTGCTTTCATCGAATCCGCCACCGTCCATTCCATGTTGGACTGGCCGGAGCAGATCCAGACGTCGCCTACCAGCACGTTGGCGAAGCTCAGATCCTGGCCGTCACTCGTGATCGTCAGCTCGTACGGCCCACCGGCCGCCATCGGCTGAAGCTCCGCCCGCCAGCGGCCCCTCGCGTCGGCTTGGGCTTTGGCTGTGCGATTGGCGATGGCAACGGTGATGTGCATTCCGGACGGCGCCGTTCCCCAGACAGGGACGGTGGCATCGCGTTGCAACACCATCCCGTCACCGAAGAGTTCGCCCACCGTGAGCTTTGCTGCCGCGGGTTGGGCAAGGGCCATCAGGGTCGTCAGGATGAAGGTTATCCGCATGGGGTCGTCTCCGTCACTCGCCGGGCTCGAGAAGCCGGGTGAGGCGCATCATCAAAACGTCGTGCTCTGGGACCTCTGCTTCGAGAGTCTGCCGCGTGGTGCCCAGATCGTCTCCAGACCACAGATCCCGGATTCGATAGAGCCTCGCCTTAAAAAGAGTCTCTCTGCCAGAAAAATCGTCGGCGACCGGTTCGCCCTGCCAGGTGAACTCCACCTTCCGAGCCGAGGGACCCCGGTTGAGAATGCACACCGCCCAGTCCTCTTCGGCGAGCGGTTTGAACCAGATCTCGAGATCGCCATCGTCGGAATACTTGAAGCCCTGGATGCCGAGCGCGTCCTGGTTGACCGCGATCACCTCGGAGTTGGTGAGAATCCGGCGCGTTTCCTCGGACATGGTCCGGAGGTCGTTGCCGGCGATCATCGGCGCGGCAAGCATCGCCCACATCGAGAAGTGGCCCCGATCCTCGCTCTCGCTCATGCCGTTGCCGACCTCCATCATGTCGGGATCGTTCCAGTGACCGGGTCCGGCGTGGATGCGCAAACCATCCTGCAGGTCGAGGATGCGCAGCACGCCCCACGACGACCAGCTGCCGTGATCGACCTCGCAATCCCAGCACGCAGTGATGTCGCCGGTGGTGCGCCACAGATGGCCGATTTCTCGAGCCCATTCCCAGGGCCGGTTGGAGCCCCACTCACAGAGGCTGAAGACCACCGGCCGGCCCGCTGCAGCGATCGCTCTCGCCATCGTCTGATAGGCGCCTTCGGCGTTGAGGCCCGCAATGTTGCACCAGTCGTACTTGAGGTAGTCGATGCCCCAACGTGCGTAGGTGAGGGCGTCCTGGTACTCGTAACCACGACTCCCCGGCTGGGCGGCGCAGGTCTCCCAACCGGCGTCGGAGTAGATACCGAGCTTGAGGCCCCTGGAGTGGACATAGTCGGCGAGCGCCTTCATGCCCGAGGGAAACCGCTCCGGGTCGGGTTGGATGAAACCGTCTGCGTCGCGTTCGCCGTGCCAGCAGTCGTCGATGTTGACGTAACGGTATCCGGCGCCGCGCATGCCCGAGCTCACCATTGCGTCGGCGGTTTCACGGATCAGCTGTTCGGTGACATCGCATCCAAAGTGGTTCCAGCTGTTCCACCCCATCGGCGGTGTCTGGGCCAGGTCCTCGAACTTCTGGGCGTGAACGGTCGCGGCCACGCTCAGGAGCATCGGGATCAGCGCGAGAGCGACCCTCTTCATCACGCACCTCCCATCAGCTTGAGGTTTTTGTCGATGAGGTCGACCCTTTGTTTGACGCAGTCGGCGGAGCGCAGCGGGTCGGACGGAGTGTTCCTGCAATAGTCGACCAGTCGCTCGATCGTCGTCGTCGCGACGTGACAGCGGGTGTCCGACGACGCGTAGTAGATGAGGAGCTCGCCATCCGCGCGGGCGATCCAGCCGCAGGAGAAGGTCACGTTCATGACGTCGCCGATGTACTCCTCGCCCTGCGGAGCGAGCAGGTAGCCGCCGGGTTCATGGATCACATGCCATGGTTCTTCGAGGTCGGTCATGAAGGCGTAGAGCACGTAGCGCAGTCCCGATGCGGTACCGCGGACCCCGTGCGCCAGCTGCAGCCAGCCTTCGCCGGTTCTGACCGGGGCTGGGCCGAGCCCGTTCTTGACCTCGGTGATGGTGTGGTACTTGCGGTCGTGAACGATGATCTCGTCGTCGATCACCGCCTCTTCGATGCTTTCCGACAGCCCCCAACCGATACCGCCGCCGGACCCGGCCTCGATGAACCCATCCTGGGGACGGGTGTAGAAAGCGTACTTGCCGTCGATGAACTCAGGGTGGAGGACGACGTTGCGCTGCTGCGGCGAGCGCGTCTTCAGATCGGCCAGGCGCTGCCAGGCTTCGAGGTCGGCGGTGCGGGCAATGCCGCACTGGGCGACCGCCGACGAGAGGTCCCCGCGCGGCGCGTCCGGATCTTTGCGCTCGGTGCAGAAGAGCCCGTAAATGTGGCCGTCCTCGTGCGCAACCAGCCGCATGTCGTAAACGTTGACGTCGGGGTTCGAGGTTTCGGGCATCACTACCGGGCGGTCGCGGAAGCGGAAACCATCGACGCCGCTCGTGCTCTCGGCAACCGCGAAAAAGCTCTTGCGGTCGACGCCCTCGACCCGCGCCATCAGGCAGAACGTGCCGCCGAGCTCGATAGCGCCGGGGTTGGAGACTGCGTTGACACCGATTCGCTCCATGAAATGCGAGTTGGTCGCCGGGTCGAGATCATAGCGCCAAAATGGCGGCGTGTGGTCGGCGGTCAGCACCGGGTACGTCCAGCGCTGGATGACCCCGTTGTTTTTCTCAACCGGCTCGTTGGGTCGCGTCACCAGCTCCTCGTAGTCGCGAAAGAGCTGTTGCCTCCGCTCGTCGAACTCCTGCTGTTTCATGGCATCTCCCCGTTCGCATTGTCGCCGAGGCGCCGCGCCATCTCGAGGCACATCCGCACCGTGTGGTAAGGCCCCTTCCACTCCGAGACCTTGGGCTCGTTCTCGTCCACCGTACCGTCGGCCCGAACCCGCCAGAACCATTCACCCCGGTTCCTATCTACCAGATGACGGTCGATGAATCGCCATATCCGGACCGCCGCGTCGGCAAAGGCCGGCTCGCCGGTGAGTTCGAAGACGTGCCAGAATCCCACCACCGCTTCGGCTTGACACCACCAATCGCGGTCGGCGTTGACCACCTCACCGCCCCGGCCTTCAAAGGCGAGCCCGCCGTCGGCATCGATGGCCTGCACCAGGGTCGTCCGTGCGAGCTCGATCGCCCACAGACGAACGGTCGCCTCCAGCTCCTTGTCGCCAAGGACCTCGGTCGCCTCAGAGAGCAGCCACGCGGCTTCGATATCGTGGCCGTAGATCCTGGTGTCGGAACACGGGTTCCACGCCTCGTCAAAGAAGTGCTGGAGGTGGCGGTCGTCCGCATCGCGAGTGATGATGTGTCGGCCGAAGATTCCGATGAGCTCATCGAGCCGCGTCGCAACTGTTGAGTCCGGCCACGCGCGGTAAAGATTGGTGTAGGCCTCGAGGAGGTGGAGGTGGGTGTTCATCGATTTGGCCGTGTCCATGTCCTTGGCGGAGAGGCGCAGGTCGGATGCCGCTGACCAGTCGGCGGCTCGGGCCTCGATGTAGCCGCCATTTTCAGAGTCGTGCGCGTGGCGCTCGATGAGGTGGAAGAGCTCTCGCGCCGCCGCCAACGGCTCGGGCTCCCCGGTGGCCAGGGAGAACTCGCTGAATGCATAGGTGCAAAAGGCCTGGCCGTAGATCTTCTTGGAGCGGTCGAGAGCTCGCCCGTCGACGTCGACCTGCCAGAAATAGCCACCGTTCTCGCGGTCGCGGAAGCCCGATTCGAGGACATCGAATGCGTGCCGAGCCAGCTCGAGATCGCGTTCTTGGCCGAGACGGCGATACAGGGCCGCAAAGGTCCACAGCAGGCGGGAGTTGAGGATCAGGCCGCGCGGAGTGCCCTCGCGAACAGTGCCGTCCGAGGCCATCTCGGCCACGAAGCCGCCGTGGGCGTTGTCAACACTTCGCTCGCGCCAGAACGGGAGGAGGTTACCCTCGAGCTCCGATGCGATCTCGGCACGGAGCGTCGCGGCGTTCACCGTCGTCTACTCACCGTACTCGAGCTCGATGCGGGTGATACGCACGGGGGCCCCTTCGAACTCCATTCGCAGGAACCGTGTCCCTATCGGCGGGTCGTCGAGGCGGTAACGGACCGGCCGCCAGTAGCCGTAGGTGGCGGTGTCGCCGGGCAAAATGGACTCCACGTAGGGTTTGATCACCGAGAAATCCTCGCCGTCGCCGGAGACGCTGAACGTGACGTGTTCATCAGCCGTGTCCGCGAACGCCCAGATGCGGCCGCCGATGATCGGCCCGTCGGTCCGGTAGACCGCTGCCGAGCCCTTGCCGCCCGTCAGCGCATGCGCGTCCTCCTTGAATCTCCGCGCCCGGTCGCTGCGGAACTCGAGTGAGCCGACGGAGAAGAACATCCGCGAGCCGTTCCAGAGCTCGTCGACCAGCGTGCGGTGGGTCATGGTGACCGGGCCGGACGGTTCCGACGGCGCGGAACGGCCGGCGTCGTTGCGTGCCACGACTCGGTACCAGTAGCTCCTGCCGGGGATCACCGACTGGTCGGAGTACAGCGGACGGTATTGCACGGCGGCGTCGGAAACTCCGGCTGTGACGGTGCGCCACGCGTCCTCGAGAGACTCCGTCCTCTGTATGTCGTAAAGATTCGCGCCCGCAGATCCGCGCCAGGACAAGAGTCCGCCGGAGCCGACATTGATGAGGACTGGCGCTGCGGGGACCCCGCGTTCCGGGTCGCGGATGCCGCGGATCGAGAACGCACGGCGACGGGTCTCGCGCAGCAGTCGGGCTTCGTCATAGACCTCACCGGATGCGAAGCCGGGCCAATGGTACGCCTTGAAGAGATCTCCGCCGTGCGGCTCCGAGTGCCAGTAGAAACCGCCGTCCTGGCTGTGAAAGCGCAACGACCACATGAATCCTCCGACCAGGCCCTCATCGATGATGGTGTCCATCACCGCCGTCATGCCGGCTGTGGTCAGGAAGCCGAACTCGCCGACGTGATAGGGCTTTCGTCCGCGCGCCAGGGCCGCGCTGCGGCGGATGTTGGCGATCATTTCACGCGGGTCCTTCTCGTAATGGTGGGTCTGCACAAGGTCGATATTGGGATCATCGATCGTCTCCCGGCGCAGAACCTGTTCGTGCCGGCCGTCGATCACGAGGTGATTGGGATCGATCTCCTTGATGAAGGCGGCAATCTCCGCGGTCCAACTGTGCGGGCAGTGGAGCTCGTTGCCGGTCTCCCAGGCGAGGATCGTCGGGTCGTCCTTGTAGGCCACCCCGGTGCGCGTGTTGACGCGCTCGAGCACGAACCGAATCATGTGCTTGTAATCCTCGACAAGCTGCGGGTCCGACCAGAAGGCGCTGCGGGTTTTGCCTCGAAAGCTCGCGTACTCGGTCACCCCTCCCCACCAGGACCAATTGTCAATCATCGGGATAATGACTCGGATTCCCTTGGCTCGAGCGACGTCGAGCACCATGTCAAGGGCCTCGAAGGCCCGTTCGTCGAACTTATCCGGTCCGAGGACATGACGCGGCATCTCCGGTGGGTCGTCCGCCTTGCGTATCGACAGGGTGTAGGTGCGAACCACCCGGCCGCCCATCTGGCGGATCGAATCGAGGGCGTCGCGGACCTCGAACTCAACCGGCCATCGAAACGGCATCGCCTGAGCGAAGCGGAGGTCGTCTTCGATGTAATGGAGGTTGGGAACGTTGAACGAGAGAAAGCGAAACTCTTCCTTGCCGTCGAAGAGACCGTCGCCGCGAGCTGTCACGAACCCGATCTGGGCCGAAACCAGCGGCGCAGGCTTCGGTGCGCACGATGCGAAGCATCCGGCGCATACCACCGCCAGGGCAGTGTCGAACAGGGCCGAGCGAAGGGTTTCGCATTTCATTCCCTCTCCAGCTTGTCGTACCAGTTCTTCTTGAGGAAGATCATCGTCACGACCACAATCGCCGCCGTGACGGCGACCGGCGTCCATCGCATGAGCACGAAGTAGATCGGCATCGCCACCAGCGCCGTCTGCCAGATCGTGCCGACCACCACGTTGACCATGTCGCGTTTGAAGTTCGTGTTGCGCCTGAAATCCGGGTCCTCGGCCTCGACCTCGAGTTGGATCGGCCCCCAGAATCCCCATGGCCTCACCGAGCGGTAAAAGGCCTTCAAGGTTTCCCTGTCGGTCGCTTTGGTCAGATAGGTGCCGAGAATACATCCGACCAGCGAGATCCCCATCAGGTGCGGGAAGTAATAGAGCGGCAGCATCTCGGGCCAGATGGTCGGGAAGATGAGGGCCGGAATGATTCCCGCCACCATGCCCCAGAAGTAGCCGTAGCCGTTGAACCGCCACCAGTACCACTTGAGCACGTTGGAGGAGAGATAGGCTCCCCACAGAGCCGACACGATCCACTGCAGCATGTTGTTGACGTTCTTGGCGAATAAGCCGAGGACGATACTGATGACGACAATGAGTAAGCCACTCGCGTAGTTGACGATCACCGTGCGCTTGTGTGAGGCCTTGGGGTCGATGTACTTGTGGTAGAGGTCGTTCACCACGTAGGCCTGGGCCGCGTTGAGGGTCCCCGAGAAGGTGGAGACGAAGGCCGCGGCGAGGCCCGCAAGCAGGACACCGGTAAAGCCCGCGGGTACGAACTCGTTGATGGCCGACGGCAGAATCTGTTCGAAGTCGAGCTGTCCTCCGGAGATCAGATCGAGCCGGTCGTAGAACAGAAGCCCCAGAACCACGAATCCGGCGATCATCAGGTACCGTGCCGGCGCCAGGACGAGGCTCACGAAGCCGCTCATCAGCGCCCCTTCGCGGGGCGACCGTGTAGCGAGGATCTTCTGCATATCGTAGTTGGGCGCCGGGCCGGCGGCGCTGACGAGGATTCCCTTGAAAACCATCATCATGAAAAAGACCGTGAAGAGCGAGAATTGGTCCGAGGAGATCTTTTGGCTCACCTCTGCGATGATGCCGGACCAATCGAGGTCGAGCTCCCAACCGAACCACGGACTCATCCAGCCGTCGGGCACGACCAGCGGTGTGTGGGCGAGCGCGGTCATGGCGATCACAGCAACCACTACCGCCGAGATGGTCATGATCGTGAACTGCAGTACGTCGGCCAACACGATGCTGCGCATGCCGCCGAGAATGGTGTAGAGGACCGCCGCCAGGGTGAACACGATGCCATAAAAGTGAGGCACGAACTCGGGCGCGATGTGGATCCCGAGAAGCGGCTGCACGACCTCCCAGGGGAGGAAGATCTCGACGAACTTGCCGAGGCCGACGAAGCCGTAGGCCAGGAAGCCGAGCCCGCCGATCAACGCGAAGATCACCACCACCGTGTGCGACAGACGGGCACCTGTCCCGGTACCAAAGCGGGTCTCGATCCACTGCGCGCCGGTGGTCACGTTCGACCGTCGGAGCCACGCCGACAGGTAGACCATAAGGAAGATCTGGTTGAAGGTCGGCCACAGCCATGGCAGCCAGATGCTTTTCAAACCGTAAACGAATCCGATGGTGACCAGCCACATGGTGCCCGAGATGTCGAACATCCCGGAGGCGTTGGACAGCCCCAGCATGTACCAGGGGATGTCCTTGCCGCCGAGCAGGTAGGACTCCACGCTCTTGGCGGCGCGGCGTCGCATTGCAAAGCCGATGGCGGTCACCGCTACCAGATAGACGACGATGATGCTCAGGTCGAGGCCGGTCAATCCCAACTGTCTCATCAATCCCCCGGCATGTTGATTTCTCGAGTCAGATTATATGAGTCGCATGGCTTGTGGCTTGGGGCTTGAAGATCGCTCAAGAGCCTCAATAAAATCGATGCTGTCGACCTCAAGCCTCAGGTCGCAGGCCCCAAGCCCGTACAACTGTCTCGCCGTCATTCCGCATAGCCGTCTCGGGCGCTGAATCAAGCGACCGCTACTGCTCCCCTAACATATACGCCTTGAAAAACGCTCCCTGCGTCGTCGGCGTGTAATCCCAATCGGAGATCAGCTGCGGTGGCCAGTCGGGGTCGAAACACCAGGCGGTCCAGGAGATCCCCTTCTTCTCGAAGTAGGCCAGGATTCTCCGCCCGTACTCCTCGTCCGCGATCACCGGAATGTGGGCGCCGGGCTGGTCGGCGGCCATGAAGCCGATCTCGGCCGCCATCAGGGGGTAGGTGTCGGCGACATAGCCGAAATCCTTCTCCCAGTTCACCTCCCACGGCTGCTGCGCCTTCATCGGGTAAGGGTGGCTGACATAGCCGATGCCCTCGAAATCGATGGGATCTGCACCAACGTTGCGCAGCTCGTAGGCCCAGTCGAAGCCCCCGACCAGGGGGATGACCCTGGTGTCGTGGGCGAAGATGATGCCGATCATCTGCTCGACGATGACCTTCCACTCGGCCCAGCTGATCCGCCCGAGTCGGCCGTTGTAGGTGGTGGGCTCGTTGAAGAGCTCGTAGAACGCGACCGCCGGGATGCCGGCGTAGCGAAACGAGATATCACGCCAGAAGTTGTAGGTCTCCTGCCGGGTGGTGTAGTGCATGGGGTGCTGGAAGACCTCGGTTTCGAGATTGCCCATGCTGTGCCACTCGATGTTGAGGTAGAGACCGAGCTCAGAGGCCCAGGTCACCGCCTGGTCGAGGAGATTGAAGTACTCGGCCTCACCGCGTCCCTTCCAGGCGACCGGGTGAACCGGCACGCGGACGAGGTTCGCTCCCCAGTCCTTGATGACCTGGAAGTGGGCCTTGCTCCAGTAGCCGTTTTTTTCCAGCTTGTCGGGATCGGAAATGTTGACCCCCTGAAAGATCCTCGTGTTGCCGTCCTCGTCGACAAAGCGGTTGCCCTCGACGTGGATGAACTGCAGAGTGGTCTCGATCTTCGATGCGTCGAACGGCTCGGGGTACGGAACGTACCACCAGTCCCCGCTCCCCTCCTCCGCCTCACCCGCACCTGCCACTGAACACGAGAACAACACCATCGAAATAACAATTGAATATGCGATGCGTCTCTTCATGAAAACCTCCACCTCTTTTTCTCCTCTGCTCCCCGGCCCCCTGCTCAATCATCCCCACCCACGGCTACCGCGTCCTTTTCCTGACATCCCTCTGCCGTCAGACTCGCTGGCAATGAGACCGCGCACACCAGATCCACCACCGGATCGACGATCATCAGCTCGGTCTGGCCGTAGGACTCTCGCGCCTTGTCGAGGCTATCGAGCCGGAGATCGAGCCAGTCTCGCTTCGCCGCGGTGCCTGCGCTCGCCAGATCGAGGGCCTCGAGACCGATCGTCGAAACCTCGGTGAGGGCGATGGACATCGGTCCGATGTCGGCCAGGGCCGGTGAGGTCTTAAGCGTTGCCTCGAGGGCCGCATGGTTGTCCCGCCACGTGACGAGGGCCGTATGGACGGCATCGAGATCGTCCTCGTCCATGAAGTCGGATTCGATCAGGCGTTCGACCGCCCACCTGAACTCGCGCGCCGGTCCAGCGTCGGGCCACGCCGCGTCTACCATCCGGGTCAGGGGCGAGAACTGGGTGTGCTCGCGAAGGCGGCCGCGGTTGTAGACCTTGACCGGCTCGATGGCGCCGAGCAGGACCTCGAGGGCGGCCACATTGCGGCACTGGCAGAGCCGGCGCAGCATCATCGGCCGGTTGCGTTCGTGCTGCAAACCGAGCTCCTCGAGCGTCAGGCTCATGTGGTCCATCCGCCGGTACATGTCCTCGAGGTCGCGGACCCTGCCCGGGGACCAGAAGCGCTCGGCGATGGCGGCGGTGCGCGGCCAGATCCGGGAATCGACGGTCTCGGGCGAGACGTACTCCGCCCACATCGTGGCCTCGCCGCCAAGGATCCTGGCAGCCTCCTCGGGCGTAACGGGTGAGTCAGCCGGCAGTGGGTCGTTGAGATAGTGGAAGTCCGTCGGCTGGATGAGGTCGATGTAGTAGCCGTTGGAGAGGATGCCGGAGTAACCAAGGCGGGCGGCCTCGAAGAGCGATTCCCGCCCGCGCCACGACTGGATGACGACGTTCTTCGGCAGACCTTCCTCGAAGATCTCGTCCCATCCGATCATCCGCTTGCCGTACTTCGTCAGGATGGCCAAAACGCGCTCGTTGAAATAGCGCTGCAAGGTCAACGGGCCCGCGTAGCCCTGCTCTTCCATGAAAGCTACGATCTCGGGATTGGCGAGCCAGTCCTTGCCATTGTTCTCGTCGCCGCCGATGTGGATGAACTCGTCGTCGAAGAGCTCGGCCATCTCCGCGAAGAAGGCGTCGAGAAACTCGTAGGTCTTCTCGATGGTGGGGATGATCGTGGGGTCGAAGATTCCCCAGCTGCGTTCAATCTCGTACGGCCCGGGCGCGCTGCCGAGCTCGGGATAGGCGGTGAGCCAGGCGCTGCCGTGACCCGGGAGATCGAACTCGGGGACCACGCGGATGCCGCGGTCGGCGGCGTAATCGATGACGTCATGGATCTGGGCGCGGGTGTAGTAATCGCCGTCGGATGCCTGCTCGTGCAGCTTCGGCCAGGCGAGCGTCTCGACCCGGAATCCCTGATCGTCAACCAGATGCCAATGGAGGACGTTGAGCTTGACCGCAGCCATCCCGTCGAGGTTGCGCTTGACCATCGCGACGGGCATGAAGTGGCGGCTCACGTCGATCATCAGGCCCCGCCACGGGAAGCGCGGCTCGTCGAATATGGCGATCTCTGGAACGGTCACCCCGCGCTCGTCGAGGCTCAGCAGCTGGAGGAATGTCTCGAGACCGCGGAGGGCGCCGATGTCGGTCGCCGCCTGCAACGCGATGCCGTCCGTGGTGATCGTCAGCCGATAGCTCTCGTCCTCACCGAGAAACAGCTCGCCCTCCCGACCCGCTGTTACCACCATCGATGCCATCGATCTCCCTTCGAGCTGAAGAAAGGTGGAGTTGTCGAAGAAAATGGCGGAGCGGTCCGAGAGCCGGCGCAACATCCGCTGGACACCGCCGCGGAGACGTGGTGTGGCGCCGGCACCTTCGATCGTCACCGAGAAATTCGGACTGATCTCGACGGCGGCCTCGCCGAACTCGATCTGGGCCGGCACGGGCATCAGGTTGAGAGTTGGGGGACCCTCGACCGCGGCGACCGGAATCGACAGCATAAGGACGACGGCAAACGATGCGTATTTCATGGCTTCCCCCGTGTCTGGATTCACCCGCATATTCTCGCCCACCCAGCGCGGAGGCGCCAGCAATGGGCTAGAATTCGTCCAACGGAAGGGGTCCCGTCATATGCAGCTTGCCTCGATCGACTGGGTCGTGATTGTCATCTGCCTGGCGGCCGCTTTCGCACCGGCCGTTTTCTTTGCTCGCCGCGCGAGCACGGGAACGGCGGAGTTCTTCGCCTCGGGCCGCTCGGCGCCGTGGTGGCTGATCGGGACCTCGATGGTGGCCACCACCTTTTCGACCGACACCCCGAATCTGGTGACCGACTTCGTGCGCACCGGCGGCGTGTCACAGAACTGGGCGTGGTGGGCGTTCCTTCTCACCGGGATGCTGACCGTGTTCTTCTACGCCCGGATGTGGCGGAGGTCGGGAGTGCTCACCGACCTCGAGTTTTACGAGCTGCGCTACTCTGGCCGCTCGGCGGCCTTCGTCCGCGGCTTTCGCGCAGTCTATCTCGGGCTCTTCTTCAACTGCGCCATTATGGCCTCGGTAACCCTGGCCGCGGTCAAGATCGCCAACGTGATGCTCGGGTGGAGCCGGCTGCAGACGGTGATCATCTGCGGCCTGATCTGCATCGTCTTCTCGGCGATCTCGGGATTGTGGGGGGTGCTGGCTTCGGACATGGTGCAGTTCGTGATCGCCATGATAGGGGTCTTTGCGGCCGCCTACGTGGCGTTGTCCCAGCCCGAGGTGGGTGGATTGGCCGGGTTGGTCGCCAAGATCGACCCCTCGACCTTGAGGCTATTGCCCGACTTTTCGAACTGGGGTTTGACACTGTCGGTCCTGATCATCCCGCTCACTATCCAGTGGTGGTCCGTGTGGTATCCAGGTGCTGAGCCGGGCGGCGGCAGCTACATCGCCCAGCGCATGCTGGCCGCCAAGGACGAGAAGAACGCGATGGCCGCTACCCTGTGGTTCAACATCGCCCACTACGCCCTCAGGCCGTGGCCGTGGATCGTCGTCGCGCTGTGCTCGATGCTGGTCTTCCCGAGTCTGAACGACATCCAAACCGCCCTGCCGCACGTGTCCGACAATCTCATCGGCAACGATCTCGCCTACCCGGCGATGCTGACGCTGCTGCCGGCAGGCCTTCTCGGCCTCCTGGTCGCGTCGCTGCTGTCGGCCTACGTCTCGACCATGTCGACCCACCTCAACTGGGGCTGCTCCTACCTGGTGCACGACCTCTACCGACGATTTCTCAGACCCGACGCATCGGAGCGACACCTGGTGTGGCTGTCGAGGATCATGACCGCTGTCCTGATGGTGGTGTCCGGCGCGACCGTCTTCCTGCTCTCGACCGCGGGTGAGGCCTTCCAACTCCTGCTATCGATCGGCGCCGGCACCGGTCTGATCTACCTCCTACGCTGGTTCTGGTGGCGGATCAACGCGTGGTCCGAGATCGCCGCCATGGCGTCCTCGTTCACGATTGCACTGGCCCTGCTCGTGGCCCGAAAGACCGGGCTCGACCTTTCGTCCCACGCCGCCCTCGTGTGGTCGGTTGCTCTGACCACCGTCGTGTGGGTGGTGGTGACCTTCCTCACCAAACCTTCCGACATCGAGACCTTGCGCCGCTTCTACCGCAAGATCCGGCCGGCAGGCCGCGGATGGGCAAAGGTCATAGGCCCCGAGGAGCTGGATGGTCCACGGGACAATCTGTCGTTGGCATTTCTCGGCTGGGTCTTCGGCTGCACCTTCGTTTACTCCGGCCTCTTCGGGACCGGGGCTTTGCTCTACGGCCACCACCTTCAGGGTGTCGTTTGTCTCTCGGCCACTCTCGGCGCCGGTCTCGGGTTGGCATGGGTGGTGCCGAAGATCTGGAGGGCGAGCGATTGAACGGGTTGGCGGTCGAAGCGAGGCACCGGCCAGTTCTCGATCCCGATTTCGTCCCGGCCTTGCTCTGGAATCGGGCCTACGAAGAGTGGGCCGAGGTTGACCCGGGGAGCACGCCGCTTGTCGTGGCCGTGACCCGGCCCGACGGCACGATTTTTCGCCACCAGACTCGGGTCCTCCCGCACACGGACGAGAACAGCCCCCTCAACCTCAAATACGTCGAGCGTATCGTCAAGCTCCTGCTGTGGATGAAAGGAGGTTCGGGCATCGTGATCGGCGGCCACCCGGAGCTGGCGAAGGCGGTATCCGGCCTCTATATGCCGGGGGGCGGCCGCTCCTTCGACTGCGATATCGTCGGCAGGAGGATCTTTCTCGAACCGATGACGGTCACATCGTGCGATTTCGAGTTTGTGTCGGAGGAGAAGGTGACTGCGATCCAGCTCGGCGGCCACCTCGAGGGCTGCCGCATCGGCTTCGATCTCGGCGGCAGTGACCGCAAATGCGCCGCCGTGGTCGATGGTGAGGTGGTGCATTCCGAGGAGGTTGCGTGGAGTCCCTACTTCGAGTCCGACCCCCGATATCACTTTGACGGCATCATGGATTCGCTCGAACGCGCCGCCGCCCACCTGCCGCGCGTCGACGCCGTTGGCGGCAGCGCTGCGGGCGTCTACATCGACAGCGAACCGCGCGTCGGATCACTCTTCCGGGGCATCGCAGAGGGCGAATTCGAAAGCGAGATCCGGCCGATCTTCAAAAAACTCCGGCACCACATGAACGATGTGCCCTTCGAGGTGGTCAACGACGGCGAGGTCACCGCGCTGGCTGCAGCGCTCGCCTTTGACACCAGCAAAGTTCTCGGCCTTGCCATGGGCACCAGTCTGGCCGCCGGGTTTTGCGATGCCGATCGGCGCATCACCGGACAGCTCAACGAGCTCGCGTTTGTCCCTGTCGACTACCGCGATAATTCGCCGGTCGACGAGTGGTCGGGGGATGCCGGTTGCGGGGTGCAGTACTTCTCGCAACAGGCGGTTGCGCGGTTGGCGCCGGCCGCCGGTCTCGATCATCCGCAAGAGATGCCGTTTGCCGAGCGGTTGGTCGACGTCCAGAGATTGATGAACAGGGGTGACGAGCGAGCGCGTCGGATTTACGAGTCCATCGGCGTTTACCTCGGATACTCCGTCGCCTGGTTCGCCCGCTGGTACGAGATGGAAAATCTCCTGACCCTCGGCCGGGTGACCTCGGGTGCGGGCGGTCAGGTCATCATCGATACCGCGTCGGAGGTGTTGAGAGACGAATTCCCGGAGCTCGCGGATCACCTGCGGATGATGGCGCCGGATGAAAGATTCAAGCGGCATGGGCAGGCAATTGCCGCTGCCAGCCTGCCAATCCTCCCATCCACTACCTCTTCTCCCCAATACTGAAGTACAACTCGACTCACGTTATGATGGAGTGGCGGATTCTCGCGTGTATATAGGGAGGACTCCGAGGTTATTGAGGGGAATCAAGGATGCAGCTCAAAAACTCTGATGCCGATGTCTATGCCCCCGATGGTTCAACCGTCGCGGAAGCCCTCGCCAAGACCACCCATCTGGCAGTGGGCGCGCACCAGGACGACATCGAGTTCATGGCCATGCACGGCATTCTCGAGTGTTTCCGTCAAGCCGATCGCTGGTTCAGCGGCGTCACCGTCACAGATGGTGCCGGCAGCCCAAGGAGCGGCCCTTACGAAAAGTACTCCAACGAAGAGATTCGAAAGATTCGGGTTGCCGAGCAGCGCAAGGCGGCGTTGGTCGGCGACTACGCATGCCAGATTCAGCTCGGCTTCCCGAGCGCGGCGGTGAAAGACGCAGCAAACGACGACGTGGTCGTGTACCTGAAGGCGATCTTTGAGGGGGCGACCGCGGAGGTGATCTACCTCCACAACCCAGCCGACAAACACGATACTCACGTCGCCTGCTGTCTGCGTTCGATCGCCGCTCTCAGAAGCCTGCCGGAGGACAAGCGCCCGCAAAAGGTTTACGGGTGCGAGGTTTGGCGCGGTCTCGACTGGCTGTTTGACTCCGACAAACAGATCCTCCGCCTCTACGACCGGGCCAATATCGCAGAGGCGCTGTGCGGCGTCTTCGACTCACAAATCTCGGGTGGGAAGAGGTACGACCTTGCAGTTCACGGTCGGCACCTCGCCAACGCGACTTTCTACGAGTCGCACGAGGTTGACAAGTACGAGCGCTTGAGCTTTGCCATGGATCTGACGCCGTTGATCAAGGATCCATCCCTCAACGTTGCCGACTACACGCTCAGCTTGCTGCGCAACATGAAGGACGATGTCACCGACCGGATCGTGCGGATGAACCGCCAGGTGTAACCACCCTCGCGTCCGAGTAACCAGTCCCGACGAGCCACTCAGTAACCAGTGATCAGTTTGAGAGCCCGAGGGGTTGCGCGGAGGGAACTGGTTACTGATGACTTGGTACCAGCTCTGCGCGCCCGACCTTCGACTTCGGCACGAACAACGCCAAGAGGAGCCACGCATAGACCAGGGCGTCGCCGAGGATCTCGATGCTGTGGGTGATTCGCAGAACCGGCGGGAGGAAGGTGACGCTGAGGAGTCCGATCAATCCCATCATGGCGAAAAAGCCTACGGCAAGCGCCCAGTACAAGCTTCGCCGAGATCGCGCCCATGTGACGAGTATCGGAACTGTGACGGCGAGGTAAAGCGCGCTTCTGCACAGCGCCACCGGGAGCATGGTCCCCCAACCGGGGAGTGTCAGACCAAAGTCCTGCGCCTCGTAGACGGGCACCACGAACGGCGCGGCGAGCATTCCAAAGAACACGTAGATCACCGGAAACGCAAGCCACACGACGACCGCCCGCCACCACCACCTGGACACGGGTTGGGTGGTGATGACGGACTCAAGAGATGCGTTTGCTCGCTCGGGTTTGAAGAGCCAAACGGCTGCCGCGGCACCGAAGGCACAGGGCAGAATCAAAAACACGAGCATTGTTGCGGTGCCGCCGTAGGTCGTGAAGATGGCCGCTTCGATCTGGTTGTTGAGACCGAATGCGACGTAGGTGAAGGCGGCGAGGATGAGCCAACGCGAAAACTGTGATCCACGGATCCCCCGGGCGAGCAGCGCGAGACAGGCGGCCATGAATATGGAGCTGATCAGCTCGAGGATGAAATTTCCTGATTCGCTCGCCGACCCGGGAAATACCGGCCACGGCATCTTGACTGCGGTGATGGCGGCGCCGCTGATCATGACTCCAATGAAGTAGGCGGCGGCGATTGCTGGAATCTTCCACATCCAGCTGATGATGGGGCTTTGCGCTTCATGAGACATTTCGAACCTCATTTCTTTGCGAGCTTGGAGAGCTCGGCAATTGATTTCTTGGCCCACAGGGCGTTGCCGCGGAAGGCCTGGATGCCGTGCTCGAGGGCGAGCCGCCCGCATGGCGACATCTGTTCTCGCATCTGGACCCTGATTTCCTCGAGGTGATCGAGATAGGCCTCGGACTCGGCGCGAAATTCCCCGAGAAAACGCACCGCCTGCTCGTTTCCGATGCGATCGATGAAAGCGAAGCGGAGCATGACCAGATCGAAGTGCCAGATCAGGTCTTCATGGGTGACCGGTTTCTCGAGCTCGGAGCGGAGGATGTTGTCTCCATCCTCGGTGATCGAATAGACGAGGCGGGGGCGGAGAGATTCTGTCTTGTCGGGCTCTCCGCGTATCCACCCCTTTTTTTCGAGGCTCTTGAGGGCCGGGTAGATGGCGCCCGGGCTGCTGCTGAAGTGGCCCATCGGTGTTGTATCGAAGACCTTTCTCAGGTCGTAACCGGATTGTGGGTGCATCGCGACCAACCCGAGAATCGCAAGGCGAAGGGGCGAGAAGGTGATGTCATTCTCCATAGTACGAATAGTTATAATACGATTCGTATCATTTGTCAACCCTCGGAGAATTTTTTTGCGGGTTAGAATCTTCGGTAATCGAAGGCGGGGGGCCGGATGACTCTCAATGAGGTTGTCGCACTTGGGCTTGGATTCGGAGTGATAGTGCTTTCGGGTTGTGGACAGTCGTTCGAAGCTGTGGAGAATGCCGGGGGCGTGGAACCCCCGATTGTTCATCCAGAGGTGTGGCCCGCGATGGAAAGTCCGGTCGCCATAGATCCCGAAATCGAGGGGCGGATCGACGACCTCCTTGCCCGCATGTCGATCGAGGACAAAGTGGGACAGGTCGTCGAGGGCGAGATCCGCCACCTCGAGCCGAAGGACGTCCGGAAATACCGGTTGGGCTCGGTGCTCAACGGCGGCGGTGTGCAGCCCTTTGACAAGAAGTGGGCGTCGGTCGGCGACTGGCTGGCGCTGGCCGATGCCTTCTGGGAAGCATCGATGGACACTTCGGACGGTGGTGTTGCGATCCCGGTGATCTGGGGAACGGATGCAGTTCACGGCCATACAAACGTCGTCGGTGCTACGGTCTTTCCGCAGAACATCGGTCTCGGCGCCACCGGCAATCCGGAGCTGATCCACGAGATCGGGCGGGTGACCGCGGTCGAGATGGCTGTTACCGGCCTCGACTGGGATTTCAGCCCCACCGTTGCGGTGGTCCGTGACGACCGTTGGGGACGTTCCTACGAGAGCTGGTCAGAGGACCCGGAGGTGGCCCGAGCTTATGCCGGCGCAATGATCAGTGGTCTTCAGGGAGATGCGAAAAGCGAGGCATTCCTGGGTGTAGATCACGTGGTCGCCTGTGCCAAGCATTTCCTCGGCGACGGCGGTACCGCGAACGGCGTCGACCGCGGGAACAACCTCTCGACCGAGGCCGAGCTGCGCGACATCCACGGCGCCGGTTACTTCTCCGCGCTCGAGGCTGGCGTGCAGACCGTGATGGCGTCTTTTTCCTCCTGGCAGGGGCTCAAGATGCACGCCAACAAGGGGCTTCTCACCGACGTGCTGAAGGGGCGAATGGGATTCAACGGGTTTGTGGTCGGCGACTGGAACGGACACGGCGAGGTGGGGGGCTGCAGCAACTCGAGCTGTCCGGCGGCCTTCAACGCCGGCGTCGATATGTTCATGGCGCCCGAGGATTGGAAGGCGCTTCGATCGAACACCATCGATCAGGTGGAAGCTGGTGAGATCCCGATGGAACGCCTCGATGACGCGGTGCGTCGCATCCTCCGGGTCAAGATGCGCGCGGGCCTCTTCGACAAGGGCAAGCCGTCGAGCCGGCCCCTGGCCGGAAAGACCGATCGCCTCGGCTCGCCGGATCACCGGGCGGTGGCGCGTCAGGCGGTGCGCGAGTCGCTGGTCCTGCTCAAGAACAACGGCGGGCTGCTGCCGCTCGAACGGGCGCAGACGGTGCTGGTGGCCGGCGATGGCGCCGACAACATTGGTAAACAGTGCGGCGGTTGGACCCTCACCTGGCAGGGCACCGACACCAGTAACGAGGACTTTCCGGGCGGATCTTCAATCTGGGATGGGATCAGGCCGGTGGTGGAAGGCGCCGGCGGCACCGCCATCCTATCCGAGAACGGTTCGTTCCGATCGAAGCCCGATGTTGCTGTCGTTGTCTTCGGTGAGAACCCTTACGCAGAGTTTCAGGGTGACCGCGAAACCCTCGACTACGATTTTTCACGACCGGACGATCTGGAGTTGTTGAAGCGATTGAAAGCTGCTGGAGTCCCAGTTGTCTCGATCTTCCTTTCGGGCAGGCCGATGTGGGTGAACCCTGAGCTCAACGCCTCAGATGCATTCGTGGCGGCTTGGTTACCGGGCTCAGAAGGGGACGGGGTGGCTGAGGTGATCCTCGCCGCCGGCGACGGTGCCGTCAATCACGATTTCAAGGGTCGGCTCGCCCACTCGTGGCCGAAGACCGCGGTGCAAGAGGCCCTCAATCTCGGAGACGAAGGCTACGATCCGCTCTTCGCCTACGGCTTCGGACTCACCTACGCCGACAGCGCGGACCTTGCCGATCTTCCGGAGGATCCTGGAGGAGCAATTCCGGACACGAGCCGCACCGTCTACTTCCGTGGCGGATCGGTGGCGCCGTGGCGTTTGTACGTCGGTGACGAGCGTAATTGGGCAGTGAAGACGGTCGGTGGAATCACCTCGACCTGGGACCGCGACAATCTGGTCGTGACCGTGGTCGATCGCGAGCTGCAGGAAGACGCGCGCGCCGCCCGCTGGGCCGGGTACGACCTCGCCATCCTCTATCTCGAAGCCGCGCCGGCGGTGGATCTAACTCCTGAGGCTTCAGACTGCATGGTGCTCGCCTTCGACGTGATGGTGGAAGAGGCACCGAGCGCGCCGGTCTATGCGGCCATGCGGTGCGGCGAGGGCTGCGAGGGCCGGGTTGACATCACCGAAACGCTGGCTCGAAGCCCCGTCGGGGAATGGAAAACGATGAAACTCCGACTGCGTCACTTCGGCGATTCCGGCGCAGATCTCAGCCACATCACGGCGCCGTTCCTGCTCGCTACCGAGGGCTCGCTCGCGCTGCGTTTCGCCGATGTCAGGCTGGAGGGGACGGCCGAGGGTGACCTCCCCTGCGAGTGAGTGTCGTCGAGCTTAGCCCGCATATCTCACCAACTTCCTGCTGCGAGCGCTGATGCACCGCACCCAACGGTGTTTTCTCGCCTCGGGGTGCTCGACGTACTGCAAGTACGCGCTCCGCGCCCCTCGGGTCGAAAACCCCACTGGGCACGGCACCTCGCCGCCCTCGCAACGAAACCCGGTGAGATATGCGGGTTAGCCGGCGAGGATCCGATCGAGGGTGGTGAGCTCGTCCGCCGTGAAGTCGAGATGTTCGAGGGCGGCGACGGCGTCCTCGATCTGGGACGGCCGACTCGCGCCGATCAGAGCGGAGGTGACGCCCGGCTGGCGGAGGACCCAGGCTACAGCAAGCTGGGCCATGCGCTGGCCACGTGCCGATGCCACCTCGTTGAGCCGACGGACGGTGGCCATGACCTCGTCGGTCACCTCGGCTCTTGAAAGGTAGCTGTCGTCGCGTGCAGCGCGCGAGCCTGCCGGGATACCGTCGAGGTACCTGTCGGTGAGAAGACCCTGGGCGAGGGGCGAAAACACGATGCAGCCGATGCCTTCCTCGGAGAGCACGTCGAGCAGCTCGCCCTCGATCCAGCGATCGAAGAGGCTGTAGTTGGGCTGGTGAATGAGACACGGGGTCCCGAGCGAGCGCAGGATCTCGGCCGCTCTGCGCGTGAGGTCTGGCGGGTACATCGAGATGCCGGCGTAGAGCGCGCGCCCCGAACGGACGATGAAGTCGAGCGCGCCCATCGTCTCCTCGAGCGGGGTGTCGAGGTCAGGGCGGTGGTGGTAGAAGATGTCGACGTAATCGAGCCCTGTGCGGGCGAGGCTCTGGTCGAGGCTCGCCACCAGGTACTTGCGCGAGCCCCAATTGCCGTAGGGTCCGGGCCACATGTCCCAGCCGGCCTTGGAGGAGATGATCAGCTCGTCGCGGAACGGCCGCCAGTCGTGCGCGAAAAGCCGTCCAAATGTCGCCTCCGCCGAGCCGTAGGGTGGACCGTAGTTGTTGGCGAGGTCGAAATGAGTGATTCCCAGGTCGAAGGCGCGTCGCAGCATGGCGCGGGCGTTCTCCAGGGAGTCGACGCCTCCGAAGTTGTGCCACAGCCCGAGCGATACTGCCGGCAGCTTGAGACCGCTGCGGCCGCATCGGTTGTAGATCATCGAGTCGTAGCGACCTGGAGCCGGTGTGTAACGGCTGGTGATGTTCATGCTCCGCCTCCCCTGTTTCGAAAGGTCGTTGTTGGGACGCAATGTTCGACGCCATGATCGCACGATCCCGGCCACGGACGAGGTGTGGGTTAGGTGGTGCCGCGAAGAGTTATCCTGTGGAGCGTGCGAAAGGGGAAAGCTCGATGAACCGAGCAAAGAACGTCGGCCGTTTCGCTCTCGGAATGCTGGCCATCGCACTGGCCCTTGGCTGCGACCGCCCGCCTGCAGAGGAGACAACCGCGGAAGGTGTGAAAAGCGAAAAACGGATCTTTTCCCGCTCGTACATCAACACCGTGATGATGCGCGCGTTCGACTGGCAGATTGACCACATCGTCTATAAGGCGCCGTTACCGGATGGGGGGTTCCAGGACGTCAGCGATACCGAATGGGTGCGCGGAGCCTTTTTCTCCGGAGTGATGGCCGCCTACGAGGCAACCGGTAACCCGAAGTACCTGAATGCGGCGATGGAGATCTCGGATCGCAACAACTGGAAACCGGGACCGCGACAGCGCCATGCAGACGACCAGTGCATTGCCCAGACCTATGCCAGGATCTTCCTCATCAAACACCAAAAGCGGATGATCGACGCGATCGTCGCCAATTTCGACGAGATGATTGCGGAGCCGCGACCTGGGCCTGAAGTGGGGTGGAACGAGGACGACAACTGGTCGTGGTGCGACGCCCTCTTCATGGCGCCGCCGACCATGGCTCTGATTGCCGAGGCGACCCATGACCTCAGGTACCTCGACCTCATGAACAGCATGTGGTGGCAGACCTACGACTACCTCTATGATCCGGCGGAGCACCTCTGGTATCGCGATGGCCGGTATGTCATCCAGGAGAATGGCTCCGGGCCGCGGACGACGCATGGGCAAAAGGTGTTTTGGTCGCGCGGCAATGGCTGGGTGTTCGCCAGCCTCGCGCTGGTTCTCGAACACATGCCGGACGACTATCCGGATCGCCCGCGCTACGTTGAGCTCTTCCGCGAGATGGCCGCGGCCCTCGTCGCCGTCCAGGGCGACGACGGGCTGTGGCGGTCGAGCCTCCTCGATCCAGAGGAGTTTCCGATCCCGGAGTCGAGCGGCAGCGGCTTTTTCACCTTTGGGCTGGCGTGGGGCGTCAACAACGATGTGCTGGACGCCGATTCGTTCTTGCTTGCAGTCTACCGGGGTTGGGAGGGTCTGATCTGGGCCCTCCAACCGGACGGACGGCTCGGTTGGGTGCAGCAGATCGGCTACGACCCGCGCTCGGTCACCGCCGAGGACAGCATGGAGTACGGCACCGGCGCCTTCCTTCTTGCCGGCAGCGAGATGCTGAAGCTCGCTAGCGAGGTCAAGAGTGAAGAGTAAAGGGTTAAGGGTGAAGAGAAAGTGGCGGTGGGATGGGTGGGCTTAACTCTTAACTCTTTACCCTTAACCTGCATCTATTGGCTTGGTACGGATCAATCTTCTTCAACGAAACTTGAAGAGTAGCTGGTCAGGTTCTCGGGCGGGTTCATCGACTCGAGACCCATCTCTGAAACAACTTCCTTGTAGGTGACGAGCTCGATTCCGGCCTCCTCGATCGCTGCGCGAAATGCCGGTGAGGTGATGGCGTCGAGCTCCGCCTGGCGGTGGATAGCGACCCGGTAGGGATCCGCCTGATTGTTCATGTCCACCATCGCCGACATTTCGGGGGTTTCCATCCCGAGGTGGATCACCAGAAGATTGAGTCCTGGCTGGGCGTTGCGAACATGGTCGAGCAGGCTTGACAGCTTGTCTTCCGGGTCGGCGTCCCATATCGACACCGACGCCTCGCCGAAGTAGCGGGAGAGCCCGAGACGGTACTCGTCGGCGAGCCGCTCGACGATGGCCCGCAGCTCGGGGGTCGAGACCGCAGTCAACATGTGGTAATCGAGGTAGTCCACGCGGACGCCGGCTCTGAGGGCACGTTCGATCTGGGCGCGCAGCTCCATCTCGACCTCGCCAAGATCCACCTTTGCGGCAGCGAACTCGGCCTCCGAAGCGTAGAAGTGGCCGTTGGCGTTGACCAGCGACGGCACCGTCGCAGCCCCGAGCACCGGCCCCCACTTGTAGTGCTGCCACTCGGAGTTGAGGGTGAGGTGGATACCGACGCCGATCTGCGGGTTGGTCTTGAGGATCTCGACCGCTTCGAGGTACCAGGGACAGGCGATCATCACCGAGGTCGAGAACGGCACCCCGGTCTCGATGAGCTCGCGCACCGCCATATTGACGGTGTGCGACATGCCGACATCGTCGCACCGGATCAGGAGTTTTTTCGGCTGATCGTCGTCTTCGGCTCTGGCGAAGGTCGAAACGGCCATCAACGCCGCCAGTGCCAATACAGTCGTGCCGATGAGGAGTGGCGAAACCAGGTGATGGGTGCGCACAGCTGACCTCCGATGTTCGTGATGATTTCAGGATCCTATCTCTCGGAAACTGCTGTGTCCAACCAATTCCTGGCTAAGAAACGTCTTCAGCATCGTTTGGTGGTATGGCCGCTCCGTCCACCAACCATCGACGCAGAAACAGACTTGCGATCTCGTACCGGCCGTCGCGATCCCTGCTCACGATGCCCAGTTCGTAGAGAGCCGACAGACTGATCGTGATGGCATCGGACAGTTCCTGAGTGTGGCGGCCGATCTCCGCCGGTGACGCTCCGGGCTGATCGGCGAGAAACCGAAGGATGGTCCGTTCCACCTCGCTGCGCAGCTCGTAGTCGACCGAGAAGAAGAAGCTGACCGCCCGGTCGTGCGCCACGTCTTCGATGGCGTCGTCGAGATCTTTCAGGTCGAGGGCCCTGCGACAGAGGAGCTGGATCTGGTAGGGATGGTTGCCGCATTGGCGACGGATTCGCTCGACCTCGTCGTCGCTGAAGCTCGGGTGTGTTGCCTCCGGGAGTTGGGTCTGGCGGATAAGCTGCCGAGCCTCGTCGTCGTCGAGGGAACCGATGGCAAGCGGTGGCGTGAACCCATCGAGAAATGGTGAGGTGTCCTCGTTGGTTTGCGCGAGCTGCCAGAGCTTGCTGCTCGACGCCAGCACCGATCGGATGCCGTCCCGCGAGTGCAGTGCTCGACGAAGCTTTCGGAGGATGGATGGATCCTGTCGATTGAGCTGGATCAGCTCCTCGACCTCGTCACAGAGGAGCAACAGCCGAAGGTTTTTCGTGAACAATCTGCGCCGCAGACGTCCCAGCGATTCGAAGCAATCATCGGTACGAACCTCCGCCAGGGGAACACCGGCCTCTTCGAGGCGCCCCTCGGCATCGAGCAGTGCGTCGGCGAAGTCGAGGTGGAGCTCCTCCGGCCGGTCAGCGCCCTGGAGATCCCAGAAGACCGGCAGGAAGCCGAGATCGGGGGAGTCCAGGGCGAGGTATTCGAGCTGTTTGAGGACGGAGGTCTTGCCGATCCTGCGGGTGCCGAGAAGCCACAACCAGTTGCGGTTCCCTGAGAGAACCTCGTTGATGACGGCCCCCCGGCCGTAGAAGTTCTCTCGGCGCACCCATTGTCCGACGACAAATGGAACGGTCGTTTTCCCGAGGTTGACAGTCTGCTGGTGTCCTGGACGTTGAAGGGGAGACGAACGTTCGTCTCCGGCTGGCGTTCGTTCGACCGCGGCGATCAGACGATAACCGCGTTTCGAGATGGTCTCGATGAATGTGGGGTCCTTGGCGTCGTCGCCGAACGCGCGACGCAGGCCTGCGATCGAGCGGGTGATTACCGACTCGGTGATGAAGAGATCGGGCCATACGGCATCGCTGATGTCGATCTTCGACATGACCCGGCCGGCGTTGTCCGCCAGATAGACCAGGACATCCATCAGCTTGGGTTCGATGTGGATGACCTGATCGTTGAACGAAAGTCGGTTGAGACTCGGTTGGACGAGCCATCCGGCAAGCCAGAAATCGGCTGGAGAGGGCCGTTCCGGTGTATCCGGGCTATTCATCACGAGGCATTCTATCCTGGGCGCTTCTATTCACGCGGGCCGGTACGAGTTCGATTTCCTCGAAGAAGTTGTACCAGGGGCTTCCCTCCTGTTCCCAATGCCGGTCGATTTGAATAGCCGACGCCACCATCACCAGGCTTTCGGCGAGGCTCGCCATGAAGAGGCTTCGGACCCTCTGGGTCGTCCGCGGGTCGTAGTGGTTGAGCGCGTCGATGCCGTCGACCAGTAAAACCAAACGGGCGGGCTTGAGGTCGCGCGCCCGCAGCGCGAGGATCACGCCACGGAGGTCGTTGGCGAGGTCGCGATGACTGTAGTCGGAGCCGAAATGTAAGACTTTGCTCGGCGGGGCGAATGTGAGCTGGCCCAACACGGCGTCTGCGACCGTAGCGAATAGGAGCTCCTCAGGCACCGCGCGCAGGTCGATGTAGACGGGGTAGAAATCCACGACCGGGTCCGAGCCGGCCATGAGGCGACCCTTGAGGTGCAGGAGAATCGAGGACTTTCCACACCCAGGTTCGCCGCTCAAAAGAATGCTGTTGTTGTGGATCGAGCTCAGGATGCGTCGGATTAACTGCTCACGTTGCTCCATCACGAGACAATCAGCCGCTGAGAGACTCGGTGAGCCCTCGTCACGAGCCCTTCTCCCGAAACGGCGTATGAGGCGGACAAAAGCCCGTGCGGAGGTTCGGACAGAGGTGATTTGACTTCTCCTCTCATTATCAAGCTACGGTGTGGACTCATATGGTGCTTGAGGATGGGATGAGGATCTGATGAGGGTTTTCCCCGTGCTACGATTCCGGTTGGGAATCCTGCAGTCAGTGAAAACGACGCGGATCAAAGCATGAAAGCACAACGAATCATTCCCTTGGTTTTCGTCGCGGTGATCGTCGTGCCCGCGATTGCTTTTCCTCAGGAGACCCCCTCCACCTTCGAGTTCAGCTTCTCGAACCCGGGCGCACGAAGCCTCGGCCTCGGCGGCGCCTTTGCCGCCCTCGCCGACGACGCAACCGCGGCCTTCGCCAACCCTGCCGGCCTGGTGCAGCTCGTGTCACCCGAGGTTTCGGCAGAAATCCGCCACTGGAGTTTCTCGACGCCGTACATCATCGGAGGGAGGTACGAGGGCGAACCCACCGGTATCGGGCTCGACACCATTGACGGCCTGCGCACAGCCGTCTCGAGGGAGCAGCTGAGCGGGCTGTCGTTCCTCTCGTTCGTCTACCCGAAGGGGCGGTGGTCGTTCGCTTTCTACCGGCACCAGCTGGCGAACTTCCGCGCCCAGACGGCGACCCAGGGGCTCTTCCCGGGATGGGAGACTCCTCGTGCCTACGACCGCAGGTGGTCGACCGAGCTCGACATCGTCAGTTACGGCGCCGCCGGCGCCTACCGATTCAGTGATCGCTTCAGCTTCGGTCTCGGCATCGTCCACTTCAAGGGCCGGCTCGACGCTCCCTTCGAGTGGTCCCTTCCGGACGATATCGACACATTGCAGGGCGCCTTCGGTCCGACCTCCTACCTGCCCGCGAGCCAGCTCGCCAACGGGAGCATGGCGATCGACGACTCGGATTGGGGCCCGAGCGCGGGCCTCCTGTGGCGCTTCGCAGAGCGCTTGAGCCTCGGTGCCTTCTATCGCCAGGGGCCAGAGTTCAGGTTGGCGTACGACGTCACGGGTGGACCTCTCGCACCGGAATTCCTGGATCCCGCGTTCACGCCGGGTGAAACGATTCTGATCGTTGAATCACCGATGCAATTCCCGGATGTCTACGGGCTCGGCGTCGCCTTCAGATCGCGCGACGGCAGACTCGCGGTCGGCTTCGAATGGGACCGCGTCGAATACTCTTCTATCTTCTCGAGCTTTGATCCCGTGGTGATTGAAACTCTCGACCTTGATCTTGATTTGGAGGTCCACCTGGCTGCCGATGACGGCAACGAATTTCGCCTCGGAGCGGAGTACGCCTTTCTCGATCTCAAACCGGTTCTTGCCATCCGCACCGGCGTGTGGCTCGACCCTGACCATCGCTTTCGCAGTACACACCCCGACGACCCCAGTCACCGGGCGCTGTTTCAATCCGGGAAGGACGAGGTCCATGTGGCGGTCGGCCTGGGGCTCGCCTTCACGTCGTTCCAGATCGATCTCGCGGCCGATTTTTCGGATCTCGTCGACACCTTTTCGCTGTCGGCGATCTATAGCTTCTGAGAGACCCCTCACAGCACAGCGACAACAACCAGGACGATGAGGAGAATCAATGCGGTCAGTACTGTGATCGCGACATCGCCCGATCGTGGTTCGCCGGTGCCTGAGAATCGCGAGATACGCGCATGTTCCCCCGTATCCATCGCGGGCCTCCCTTCGTCCTTTTTCTTCCGGTGCAATTCGTCCTACCTCTTCATGGCGATGGCTGTGCCGTCGTTGGTGGCGTTGTCGATCACCGATGCGTAGGCGATGACTCCGTCACCCGAGTCAACCTTGAGCCGTGCATACCCCGCGTCGATGTCGGTGCGCCCGGCGAGGCGGGAGAACGGCTCCTGGAGTTGCATCCAGGCGTGCGGTTCGAGCGTTCTCCATCTGGAAACAAGTTCGATTCCGGATTCGTCGTACAGGAAGATCCGAACGCGGGCTTCGACACCGCCGCTGTTGAGGAGCCCGATATTGGTGCGGAACGCCTGGTCCTGGCGAAGCTGGGAGAGCCATACCGTGTCACCGCTGTCGGCCGCGGCCTCCGCCGAAACACCACCGAGGAAAAGGCCGAAGGTGCCGTCCACCCCCGCATTGAACGTGCGGGAGCTCGCCAGCAGTGGTTGATCGGAGTGGATCTCGATCGATCCCGAACCGGCCATGCCCAGCTGTGCCACGACGTCGCCGAGGAGGATCTGCCGGCCATCGAGGACGTTGACGGGGAGCACGGCCGTCGCGCCGTCACCGCGACGGAAGATGATCTCGGCCGTCGCCGGGCCGCCGGAAAGGTTGAGCAAAGAGAGGTCGGTCCGCCACACGCTGTCGTGGGCTCCACTGCTGTGGGCGGCGGCGGCGATCCACTGGCTGTGGGCGCCGTCTCCACGCTTCATGGGAATCGCGGTGGGGTCGTCGGTGGCGTTGTCGATGACCGACCCGTAGACATAGATATCCTGACCGGAACGCACTGTGAGGACCGCATACCCCGACTCGATATGGACGGCACCGCCGAATGTCCGGAAGGGGCGGTTGAGCTGGACCGTGTGGAGCGGGGGGATGGTCCATGTGTCCGCGATCACGAGCGATCCGTCGTGGTCGTAGAGCTCGACCTTGACCCGGGCAAACCCCCGCCACTGGTTGAGGATGCCGATGTTGGTCCGTGCGCTGTCATCCTCGCGGAGCTGCATCAGCACCACCGATTCTCCGGACTCGAGACCGCCGGTGGCGGTGACACCGTCGAGAGACTGTCCGAAGGATCCTGCTGAAGACTGGTTGAAGGTCCTCGAGGTGGTGGTCAGGGCCTCCGACGAGAAAACCTCGAGGGGTCCCGACCCGCGGCTGCCGAACCAATCGACGGCATCTGGAATAAGGCGCGATTCACCGGGCGCCAGCTCGAGCTCGCGTTCGAGAACCTCCCAGCCGCGGTAGTACCTGAGACGGACGGCGTTGGTTCGCATCGAGCGGTTGAGCAGACCGACGTCGGAGCGCCAGATGCTGTCACCCACGCCGGCGGTGTGGGCCACGGCGGGGACCCAGGACTCGACCGGTGCCGAACCCACCGCCTCGCGTGAGATGCCCACCGACTGCCAGAGGTCGTGTTGTGGCCAGCTGTGGATCTCCGGAAAATCGTCGAAGTCGTCTATCAGCGGGTCCTTGTTGCTCAGCCAAAAGAAACCGATACCGTCCGTTCGCCACAGGGCGATCGCGTGCACGCCCGGACCGCCGCCTCCGTGCGCGTACACCTCGAGGCCGTCGTTCGGATCGGTCAGCCAGCCGATGGTGTGGCCCGAATCAACGAAGAACTTCTCGAAAATCCATCCGCGTCCGTAGCCCATTTCGCGGGAAGCCTCAAAGGGGAGCGAGAGCATCGAGTCGATGGTGTCGCTGCGCAGCAAACCGGAGGCGTCCGGATCGTCGAAGAGCGCCGTGTAGAGCCGTGCCAGGTCGGGCGCCGACAGCACCATGCCGCCGGCGGCGTAGGCGTTTTCCCATCCCATCGCATACGGGTCGCCCTCGTAGTCGCCGACGTAGACGCGCTCGGTCGGTGCGAGGTCGGCGCGGGGAGAATGGGCCATCCGTGCGCGTCCAACGCCCACCGAGCGAAAGATGTTGTCGTTGATGTACTCGGGAAAATCGAGGCCGGTGACCTGTTCGGCCAGCATCTGCAGTAGGAGGTAACCAAAATTACAGTAGGCCCAGCGGGTGCCGGGGTAGAACTGAAAGGGCTCGCCGGTCATGAAGGTGGCGATCTCGTGGCGGGTGGGGGGTGGCAGGATGCCGAGCGACAGCGCCACCCACAGGTCCCGGAAGACCATCGGGTCGATACCACCGTCGTACTTGTCCCAACCGACGGTGTGGGTCAGCAGGTGATCGACCGTGACCAGTTCGAGCCAGGGGTCTGCGGACTTTCCCGACCGGGGCCGCAACCCAAGAGTGTCCGCCACCCGAGTGTCGTAGCTGAGGAGCCCGTCCTCGATAAGCTGATGGATGGCGATCGATGTGATCGACTTGGCGATCGAGCCTGTGCGGAAGAGCGAGGTCGGCTGCACCGGCGCGACATCAGGCTGGTCCCAGGTGTAACCACGGGCGTAGACCAGACGGCCGTTCTTGGTGATCGCCACCGACGACGCGCTGATGTCGTGCCGCATCATCTGGTCGCGGATCATTTCGTCGATGCCGGCGAACCCGGGAACCTCCTGGCCGGTGACGGTCCACTGCCGCTGGGCTGAAGCCGACGCGCCCATCATGATGAGTAAGCAGGTAACCGTGAAGGACTTCAGGATCTGGTGCATGACATTCCTCCTCGGCTCCGAATGTCGCTTTTCGAGAAAGGCCTTGCTTGATGGATTCCTGAGGACGAGATGAGGGTCTGTTGAGGCTTTTCCCCAATGGGGGCTCAGACCGCAGGTGATGTGCGACTCACCGGTCCCTCCTGAGGGAGTTGACCCGGAAGGGGCTTAGGCGCTGCCTGCGGCCACCTCGTCGACGTCTTGGGCGGTGATTTCCCGACGCCCCTGTTCGTACATCCGATTAACGAGTGCGACGCAGAGTCGCTGGAGGTGATAGGGCTTGCGTTCGGTGAGCTCGATCATGCGATCGATAACCTCGTCGTCAATCTTGAAGACACCACCGATGGGCCGCGTAATCAACTCTACGGCATCATCCCGCTCAATCGGCGGAACCTCGATCTCCTCGAAGAAGTTGTACCAGGGGCTGCCCTCTTTGTCCCACTGCTTGCGGATCTCGACTCCCGAGACCACCGCCACCAGGTTCTCGGCGAAGCTCTTCATGAACAGGCTCCGAAGCCGCTGGTTGATCCTCGGATCGTAGGCGTTGAGCTCATCGACCTCGTCGATCAACAGCACCAGCTTGACCTGCTTCGAGGTTCTTTTCTCGAGGATTTTGAGGACCCGGCGGAGGTCTGCCACCAACTCGCGATAGCCGTAATCAACATCGGGGTCGAGACCCTCTCCGGGCCGCATTCCTCCCAGGAGCGGATCGAGCTCATGGAAGACGTCCTCGGAGAGGGTGGCAAAGAACTGGGATTCGGGGGTCCCCTGGAGATCGACGTAGACCGGGAAGAACTCGTAATTGGGATCATCAAGCTCCAGGAGCCGTCGCCTGAGATGGTGCTGGAGCGAGGTCTTGCCGATCCTCCGCTCGCCGTAAAGCAGAAGGCTGTTGTTATGGATGGTCTGCAGGATGCGTTCGATGAGCGGCTCCCGACCGAAGAACATCTCGGTGTCAAGCACCGGGGCGCCGGCGATGTAGGGGTTGAAACGGCGTTTCATCAGCTGACGCCTTCGCCGCGACCGATGCGCCCACACGCCGGAGAAGACGGCGATCGGAACCAAGGCGACAGCCAGCTGGAACCAGAGCGCGCGATAAAACGGGATGGTATAGACCACCGTATACTCGGCGCTCGTGGTCAACCCGGCGTTGTCGGTCGCCACCAGTTGATAGGTCGAGGGACCATCGACCAGCTGATCGTCGAGACTGAACTCGGTGATGTAGATCTCACCCATCGGCTGGCTCGTGCTGCTGCCCTCGATTTCACGATCCGCCGGACCGCGGAAACGGACATCGACCGGTGAGGTGTCGATGACGACGCCGCTCAAGCGGAAGTCCGGGCTCCGAACCAGCTGAGCTCGAGTCCCGTCGGCCCGGTCACTCCTGAAATCGGCGAAGC